>Ga0065711_1032108_pt1 | contig 28010 bp, 16 predicted proteins | sample Hoacrofraction12_FD_59098 | JGI IMG/M metagenome (GOLD analysis project Ga0065711, IMG submission 59098) | Hoatzin crop microbial communities from Cojedes, Venezuela - Epithelial fraction 12 v2 (version 2) | ecosystem: Host-associated > Birds > Digestive system > Esophagus > Crop | place...
TGGGCTGCGCGGGGCTGGATCGGTGCCTGGAGCCCGTTACCCGTCCCAGAGGCTCGGAGGTGCCCGGGAGGGGGGAGCGGGGCTCTGCGCGGGGCTGCGGGGGCCGGGCTGGCGGCGGCCCTGCGGGGAGAGCGGTGCGCGGCGGAGGAGCAGCAGCAGCCCCGGCCCGCGGCCTGGGCTGGGGAAGGGGAGGAGGCTGCGGAGGGGCTGGGGGCGGCTGCGGGGAGAGCGGAGGGGGCTCTCGCCCGCCTGCTCCGGTGCCCGGGCCGCTCTGAGGAGCTGGGGGTTGCTTCGGCAGCCGGCCCGTTCTGCAGACGCGTTAGCCACCTGCAGCGAGTCAGCCAGCCCCGCTTTGCAGCAGCCCTTAATAACAAGTTTTGCTTTCGGGACCTTTCCAGCTAACGTGGGGTTTTATCCGACCGTTGAAGTCTTAGCTGGAGGTACTGGAGGTGGATTCGGTGCGTTACAGGGGCTAAATCAGAGTCCTTCCCTTCCTCAGCGTCTTGCGCGACTCCCGAGTCCCGGTCCCTTCCATACCGAGTGTGACGTCACAGGGTAGCAGGTATCCAAGCATCCCCTTCGTTTGGCAGTTTGGGTCAGCCGTCCCGGCCGTGCCCTCTCCTGGCTTCTTGTGGTGATTAACCCTATCCCAGCCAAACCCAGGATATTCAGTGGTGCGGAAGGTTTTCAAGAAAGCATGAATTTCAGCAAGGAGTTTCTCTTGCCTGTTGGATGGGCATTTTAGAGACTGCCTTAAGTGAGCGGTGCGAGTCTGAAGCTGCGGTAAGCTGCAGAAAGAAATGTAACATTGACGAGTAGTTTCAGTGTGTTTCAACATCATGACAAAAGTAGTGTAACTTTTCTGGTTTGCCACGATAGTTCAATCTGTACATCTAAAAGCATCACCTAAATCGCTGTCTTGAAAAAACGTGTGCTGGCGTGGTGTGTCATTCTCTCCATTACATCAGGTGAATGAAGGAATGTGAGAGAAAGTCCCATTGTTCCTGACTGTATCCACAAAGACAGCAACGTGTTCATCTGCTGCCTGTTTTATCTCTACGCAGCAGCAGGGCGAGGCACTGGAGAGGTTCCTCTGGTTCCAGCACCAGCGGGGCACTTCACAGACCCAGAGCTCCCCGTTCAGCACTGGAAATTGCTGAGATTCACAGCTCACAGTCAGTGAGAGTCTGCTTGCTGCAGCTGAATTCTTCAGGACTGAGGCGTTTCAGAATCCCAAGTCTTTGTCCTTTTTGAGCAGCTGCATTATATGCCCACGAGGATTTCGGAAACGTGCTCTTTCCTACTTTTGATTGACTGTTTATACCAAGTTGTCTTAAGGTGCTTCCATTTACAGTGTAACTAGTGGTCAGGCAGACCTGTATGCAGACTCCCAGAGTTCTGTGATCTAATGGTGCAAATCAGTTAAAGGACTTGATGGAAAATATGAGAAAGAGATCAGCCTGCCTGATGTTAGCCTTGTAGGATCAGTTACTGCACTTGGTACAGGCATTGTGTGACATGAGATCAGGGATGAAAGAGGAAAAAAGGAAAGGCGTTGCCCTACAAGCTTTATTTTTGTCTTATCAGAGAACTCTTTAAATTAATCTCCCCTCCTTTCCTCCTCCACAAAAGAAAACTGAGTATGTAAAGAAAACACTGGCATAGTCTTGTTGGCTTCTGTGGTGCAAAGCTGTATAAAATCTCTTCCCGTGTACAGCAGGACGGGGTGGTTAAAACTATTCCTTTAGGTAACTGATAGCTATTGCAACAGGAGGTTTACAGCTGCCTCTGTGAACAGAAGACTTAGCTCACAGAGGAAACGGCTGCTGCCTGAAGAATGAACACCACAAGGGTGAATGAAAAATGTTTGCATAGGAATTACATCCTCTTAGGTTTCATAACTCAAGCCTTCTTACATAAAATGCCAGCACATTTGGTTTAGAAACCAGACCAAGGGAGGGCATATTAGAGCTTCCTGGAGCCCACGGGTGCTTAGGAAATACAGAGCTGCCCATCAGCATCCTCCTCAATCAGAGCTTGCATCTTACTCCTGCTCTGGCTTACAGCTTCTCTCTCACGCCGTTCTTTGTGGCGTTTTTGTCAGCGGCACCACCTCAATGGCATCTGCAGAGGGAGTTGTAATTTTAATCTGATACCTTTTTTTAAGTCAGTTGACGGACAAGATCCTGAATGGTCAGGACTTGGTGGCACTAGTGCATTGGGAGCACCTGAATGTTGACTTAGTATCGAATCACTTTGTGAAACTATTTTTCTGCTCACATAATTCATATTGACTGACTCTGTACTTTCTTCCTGAGCAGGTCTTTGTGGTGATAAGATGGAGCCTTCCCTGTTTAATAGAAGACAGTGGACTTCACAGTCTTTGAAAATCACTGCGAAAGAGCTTTCTCTGGCCAACAAGAATAAGTCCTCAGCTCTTGTGGAGAGGTTCTCCAAGTAAGTGCCGTGAGGCTGCTGAACACTGGCTGGGTGTGTAGGTTGATAGCTGGTGCCTTGAACAACGACTGCCTCACTGACAGTTGCTTTGCTTCTTAAAAATAATACAGATCTGTAGGCATTGAAGTTTCTGGTTGAATATGTGCTGGGCAAAAGTTTTTTTAGTTGCTGACGTTATATCGTTTCAGCAGTCAGAATTATAATATCTTTTTTCTGCTGTCAGAAAATAAAGTAGAATGTTTTCTGTCAAACTACAAATGGCAAATTGGTTTTGAGGACAGAGTATTGGAATGCAGGCAGCTATTGCCATTTGGGTTTTACTTTATCAGAAATAGTCTTTAACTGCTTAAGCATGAACTGCACACGTTTCTCTGCTAAGATGGCATTTCCTGCCTGGTACTATAAAAAGTAGCAGTAACACGTTATCAGTTAATTGGAGACCAGCTGGAAATGGGAGTGCTGTCAACTGGTGGTGACAGATGTAGCCCTCCAGTAAGAGTTCTGTCAGAGAATTTCACGGTAGCCATGTTCTTCAGAGATGTCCCCTTCCCAGTGTCTCACAAAACTGGTGTACAAAAGGAATATTACCCATCCTTTATCTCTGAGAGTTGGGTGGTGGGTTACAGTCAAATCATGAAGTAGTGTTTTAGACACTGAGCAGGCTGAGTGGCGGTAGCCTATACATGTTTTCTGGAAAAGCTTTTATTTCCTTAGTGAATTATACAGTCTACAGCTTGGATTTTCAATGGGATTTGGGCAACCACGTCTCCTAGGTTATTGCATTAATACAGTAGCGAGGTTTTGGAGTATTTAAATTTTAAGTGTGGGAGAAACTTTATGCAGTCTATAGGGGAAGGATAATTGCAGTCTTGACTTTACACAAACATAGCTCTTCAAGTTACTCTTGAAGTACTCTGTCCTAGGGAGAAGCTGCTTACTTTGACCACTCTTGTTAAGGTAATTTATTCACTCATTGAAGCTTGATTACAAACCTGGTCATCTTGCTAAATGTTGATAATCCTTTGAAAAGGGCTTACTGGAAGTAATCCAAACTGCTATTCCTTAATCAAGTAGGGTCCCTCTACATAAGCAGTGTCAGTTCTCTGGAAAAACACGGCTCTCCTTACTGGCTTTTTCAACACTGACGCTCATGGTGAGGAGTGTAAATTTTCTGAATTGCTGTTACCTAAATATTTGAATGTGAAAACATTTTTTTTCCTTCCATATAGTGCTTATTGGTTTTGTCAGGTCAGAGACATGCAAATTGCAACAGCAGAGACTTAAACAGTGCGCTGTGGTCGGCTCACAGAGCGAGTGCTGTCTGGGCCTCTTCAATCCTTGTTTGTTTTCAAATGTGGTACTTGACTTTCATCCCCATGTCTCTCTTTGTTGCTTCTTCCAGTATTGATCTCGCTTCCTCTGTAGGCTTACTTTCTCAGAATGTCTTGTTCAAATTTTGGAACCTTTATAGTACAGAGACAGAGGTTAATATGTTTCCATGGATTAAAGAGGGCCAGCTATACTCCTTCAGCAGCTTTCAGTCGATACAATAAATGCAGATTGCAGAGCAGAAAGAAGTGAGGGTGCAATTTGTCTACTCTCTAGTGTAACAACAGGAAAAATCTACATGGGAGCACACTTATTCACAGCAGGAAAAAAATCAATTGTTTTAAAGAAAAAATGAGTAATAGAGCAGGTATCTGCACTTAAGAATTTTTTTCTTAGGAGGAACAAAGCCTGTGATATACATTAGGTATTGGTTTGATACCAGCAATTATTTAAAGTCTGAAGCTGATAGCTATTGTAATTATTATTAGTGTCTCATTTACTGCCTGTTGCATATTCACAGTTGTATCAAAAGCAGAATTCCACAAATAAGAAAGACAGAAACCTCATTTGCCCAAGCAGACGTTGGGTGACGTTTTCTTCTCTTTGAAAAGCAGAGCTCTACTTACAAATGGCAAAATTTGTCACATCTGACTAATTTGTGCATTCCAAAAACAAAGTGCAATCACCTTGCACAGCATCGTAATCAGCACGATGTAGCTGTGGATGTGCTTACGCCCAGCGGAGTGGTGTGCAGATTGCTGGGAGTTTTCTATAGCTTCTTAAAGGACTTTGATTCATGATCCAGGGTGGCTTATCTTCAGAGGGCTGTGATTACTGTTGCCACTGCTGGGATGGTTCAGCTGCTCATAAAGCAACTGCTGAATTGGTGCAGTTTACAACCCAGCATAGTAAAATAAGCTGGCACTTATGTAGATTTTCTGCGTATGCCAAGCTGTAATTTGTTACGGTTCAGCAGCTGCTGTATAAATAGCTGAGTTATTCCTGCAAGGGGGCAGAGCAGACAGCTGGGTGGCGGAAACAATACAGCTATTCCAAGGTAAACTGTCTATATTTGAGAATCAGAGTGCTTAGGTAATGAAAAATATTAATGTATGCTATTACTGTAAACTGAATGACTTAAAATGTTGCTGTCACTTTGCATTGTTCTGGTACTATTTTCTACTATTTTTCCAGCCTCTGGTTTTATTTAATAGGTCTGGGAAGTGCACAGAATCCTTGGTGGGGAAAAAAAAAACCTCAGCTGTCTTCAAGAGCATTCAGCATTCTGTTTAAAAACTGAACGTTTTTTTTTATCTCTCCTTCCTCTTTCTCAAAGGTATCAGAAAGCGGCTGAAGAAGCCACTGCTGAGAAAAAAAGAAGTGTAAGTATTTGTTTCCTAGGCAATAAGCAACAGGCTGCAATCAGAATGGATCACCTATATGCGGTGTTTCTGTGACAGTTGATTTTTGGAATATCAAAGTTGTTGCCATGTGTCCTATGGAAAACTTGGCTTAGACGTAGTATTTGCTTTTGACTCCTTCCCCCTACCCTTTCCTAGTGTGAATGAAAGGGAAGAAAATCAAGTGCCTTGCCCAAAGGATATGTTGAATCACCAATTTGCTCCTAAGCAAAAGGCAAAACGAGTTAACCACAACACATGAATATCCACCTCTTTGTTCTTAGCTGTAGGCAGTTGTGTGGTACCTCTTCCTTTCTTAACTAAATTTACAAGTCTGCTTGGAAGAAGCTGCCAGCCTCTTTGAAATCTAACATGTGTATCTTTGATAGCTGGAGAGTCCAGTAAGGGGGATCTTCTCTGAAGTGGCTTACAGGGTTCAAAATGCCCCTGGATGAGGGAGAGCCATCCTTTTTGGCTCCGTCACAGCCTCGCATTCCCTCCTGTAAACTATATTGCACTTACTGTTCTGGGGTCAGGGGACCCTGGCTGAAATACCAGGCACTAAGATTGCAGGTCTTGATCTCTTTAATGCTTGGGGAGTTATTATTTTTCTGTGTGAGATATGTGTGATAAAATAAGCATGCTAAAAATTACTCTCCAGTCTTAAATTTTCTTATTGCTTGTATGATCAGGGAACAGGCAAGTCCCTAGCAAGAATGACTTGTGTTATGAAGTATGCCAAGACTCCCTAGGCATCATGTCCAGAGGTGTTCCTGTGGAAATTTGCTGTGCAATTTTGAGTACTTCTGTTACATTACAACATTTGCCTTAGAACTTAAGTACTTTCTTTTAAATACAGTCGGTAAGCAAGCTGATCTTTTTTGAAGTCTAGGTGGATTCAAGTTAATTTGCAAAGCAGTGTTCAATATGTGACCAGAAGAGTAATAGGGTGAGAGACTTAAATCCTAATATAGCTGCTAATCCTGTTTAATTCCTGTAAGCCTTGCAGACCTGTTCCACTTGGAATGAGTTTGATACATAGTGGTCTCCATAAGGGAGAGACAGCAAAAATGCAATGGTGGCAGGTATTAGATTTGAATGAATTAAACATGGGCTGGTCTGTTACTCTGGGGAGAGGTAACTACTTGTAAGCAAAACTACTCTGAAGAGCACTTGAATGTGAGGGGTACTACTGCTCCATGTATTACCATCTAACTCACAGTGGTAAGGCAGTGCTTGTGACTTGTGTGCATGTTCCCTGCCGAAAGCTTTGAGAGTGTTGAGTGAAACAGGAAAAAAAATTCCAGCAAATGGTCTGGTATTTATAAACGGGAGCAAAAAGACATTTGTTGTCAGTGCTTAGTTTGAGCCTTACGCTGTGTGGTACAAAATGCTGAAGACAGATCTCTTGTAACTAAAACACTACCGTTAACTGATAGTAGAAATACATAACCCCCAAAAAGTAGTGGTTTCTGAAAACTAATCTGTAGCTTTTTGGAAGGCCTACTAACTGTTGTCTTCTAAACCAGCTGGAAGGCGTTGCAGCGTTAGGCACACCACCCATCTCTCATGTGGCTGCTTTTGCTATTGTTAGCTTGTTCTAGGACTGGAGACCCTTGTTGTGTGGATTTTGGTCCCCTTTCCTTCATGTGTGGATTCGAGCCTTTTGTGTGTCATTTAACTCATTAGAGCTTGACTCCCTTTTTCCTTATAAGGCCATCCTGTTTGCTCACTTCCTGCTTTAGCTCCTGACTTTTCTCTTCTCCCCCCTCCTTCCTTTCCTATCCTGGATGCTTTCTCCATGCGGCACAGTTGTAACTATTCACAGCTGCCTGAAAAAGCAGAGCGGAGCGCAGTACTGAGCCTTTAACTTCCTTTCGCATAGAAAGGAAGTGCTTTAGTGCTTCATCAGACATATAACTGGAATTAACTTCTTGTTCTTTGTAGAACACAGAAAATCTTCCCCCACGTTTTCAAAGGGGGAATCTGAGTGCACTAAAGAAGAAGTGGGAGAATCCAGTGCTGGGAACGGAGTCTCGGAAGGAAACGCTCCGAAGCAGCTGTGCTGAGGTTAGGCACAAGGTCGCCAGCCCGGGGCTCGGAGTCAGGAGCAGCCCTCCTGCTTCCCCAGACACAGAGCAAACCCCGGGGGCTGGTGCTGCATCCGACGCCCAGGCCCCTTGCAGCACCGCTGGCCAGCTGCAGCGTCCTGGTGGTGACAGCAGGCAGTCTAAAAGCCGCTCACTGGAGGGTGGTAAAATGGAAAACTGTCTGAGAGAGTCCAGAGAAGTGGAAAAGCCTGAAGCTAGTGAAAACACGGACTCTTCGGGGAAGATAGAGAAATACAACGTTCCGCTGAACAAACTCAAGATGATGTTTGAAAAGGGTGAAGCGACTCAGACCAAGGTAAGGATCTGTCCCTTCAAATCTTAAGAGAAACTAAAACTCTGCTGCCTCTTGGGCATCAGGAAAAGTTCCTGGAGGGAGTGGCTCTGAACTATTGACTCTGCAAATGATTGTATTCATTGTTTTAGTTGAAACGTAGTGTAGCTGTTGTTAACAACTTATTTGAGCTGTACAAATATCTGCAGAGTGCTTGGAGTTGTGGCTATTTGTGATTGCTCATTGGAGGTGTAAAATGAATTTGCTTGTGAAAAGGGGTACAATTTAAGAGGGAAAAATAAATATGGAATTTATTAAGATTCTTTTTCTAAAAGCAAGTTGGGATTGTTTATATCTTGTCCTTAGTTTAAGATGAGTTATCCAATCATGAATTGTGTAAAAAATACATGTATAAATTTTTTTTAATATATATATATATAAACAAGAATAAGTAACTGTTTGAAGTGAGCTCAACAGTCTCGGGCGGTTACAGTTGAGATGGAAGTACTGCCAGAGTTAAAAGGGTTTTTTATATACGTATCAGTATGTGAATCAACATATATGTACATATAGATATATATATATAGGTCCGGCAAAATACTCCCATCTTTTCCTTGCTATTCTCTCATCTTTGTATCTTAACAAATGTTTCTTACTGGGAAAAAAAAAAAAAAATCCTCACAGGGAAAAATAAGCAGAGATAGCCAGACAAGCTCCTGCCTTCACTAGTTTTGACTTGCAAATGCACAGGGCTTGCATTTTCCTACAACTGCTCATGAAATCTGATCCTGCATGTGGACTGCAGACTCTGTGTCCTCGGGGAGAATTGCTTAACTAGAAAATGAGTTGCATATGCTAGTGACTTGCAACATAGTCCTGAGGCCTTGATACTGGTGGATTTTCCAGTTTTCTCATAGTTTCCTCTACTTCTGGCTTTGTTTTACTGCGGGGGGGTTTTTTGCAGCGTTGAGTAAAACAAACACATTTTTATACAAAAGTTGTTTAAATGTGTAACAGTTCTAGGGCTTCAGAGGAGCACCTCTGTGTTAAAGTGAGTTTTGGGTCTGTGTATAGTGATTTGGCAACTTAGATTTTTGTAGTCTGTGTAGGAGCTGCCCCTGCTATCAGGTCCATTGAAAGGGCGGGTGGGCTGTGGAGGGTGATCTTCCGATAGCGCTTCTCTGAACGCTTGCTGTAGGATTAATCAGTCAGGATTCCACAGGAAAGTACCGTTTTGCAGATGGGCGTCAAGTAACTTTATCTTAGCCTGGGGAAGAAATTGTTTCGGAGCTGACTGAATCTGGAACTGATACTTATGTCAAGCTTAGTAATTCAAATATTGTGGAAAACCGATTGAACACAGTAAATACCATACCATAGGTATGAAACTATTCAGGTTAGGTTCAAATTATGTTCCTATTCCAAGTTCATCTGGTTACTTTTTCATTTTAGAAGTACTAAGATGTGTACCAAGTGCTCTAAAATTTAGTGTATGGGGGAGAGGGGGTGTCTTAATTAAAAGCACTATTGTAAGATTTCTGCTTCTCGGAATTTATCTGAGGACTGGAGGATGACGTCATGCAGTCACGTACAATGCAGATAGTTAGGGCTGTGGGGACACAGATCTTTTTCACTAAGGTAGGAAGCAATGACAGCAATGGTCTAAGTTTGGCTGACTGCAAGCTCTGCAGTTGGCTCTTCCGTTTATGCTTTTCCTGAACTCTGTCCATTGATAAACCCCTGGATTAAGTGCGAGTAAGGCATCATAGAATCGTTTAGGTTGGAAAAGACCTTTAAGATCATAGAGTCCAACTGTAAATTTGGCTGAGAGATGGCAATTTTCCTTGGTGTTTACTTAGGTCTTAAAGTATAAGTGCTGTCAGAGCTTCGCTGACAAAACATCTGTATAAACTAAGTAGCAACATGGCTGTAACTTCTTGACAGTAAAGATAAAAGGACTTGCCTTGTTGCTGCGCAAGTCTGTGGCAAGAATCCAGATTAGAGCCTGGATTTCCTGTCTCAATCACCCACTCTAAACAAACCTAGTCTCATTTTCAGGGTTATAAGCAAAACCTCCTAGTTTATTCATTTATTCATTCAGATCTCGCTCTGTCTTCTGCAATTTATTTACAAGGCAGATCCTTTTTTATTGCATCTTCATGAAAAAAATGCACTAACCACGCTAAAGTCAGGCATGTCAGTCTAGATTGGTTCAGCACTAAGCAAAGACTGGATATCAAGTCTTTTATCAATTTCAAAGAATTCTTCCTGTAAGTGATAGCGAAAGCATACACAAGGAAGATCAGAAGAAAGAGCAAGCAGATCTGCCAATGCTACTTAAAAAGTTATCTCCAAGTTGGTGTTTGTTTTTCCTTTAAGGCAAAACCTCACTGTCTTGTGTAGCTAACCTTACGTGCAGGGTCACATTTGACACAGTTAGTACATAATGAAATAGGTGTAGGTTTTTTTGGTGTTTTGCTCCACGACGCTTTGTGCCCCAGGCAAAATGCTGTGGTACTTCTGCACTCACCTCTTTTGTCTTAGAACCTTGGGGCTTTCCAGACATGAGGAATATTTTTATCTCGCTTTGCAAGCAGCAGAAGCTGTGGCATAGGAATTGCGGCCCAGCCAGGACTGTAAAGGGAACTGAGTGGCATATGCAGGAGGCTGGGAGTTGGGGATTCCTTCCTGTGAAAGGTGTTGCCTTCCATGAGCTGTAATCACCCAAATGACTTGCAGTTGGTCACTCTGTTGATTGTAATAGGGAAAGTTCCTCATCTTCCCTTTGTTAAACCTCTTTTTTCCTATTACTCTGCTTTTTTTCCCCACAATATAAAACTGTTGATATAAAATCTACACAGCATTGACTTTGTATTTGCAGATTTTAGTACTAAGATGTATACAGAAATATCTCTGAACTCTAGCTAAAGCTTTGATATTTTGGTGGTTTGGATTTTTACTCTTGACCTAGGCTAATTGTGCTATACAACTCATCTACAGAAGAATTCAGGTGAAATTGTAATACCTGTAGATGTCTGAGGTGGCAAAGAGGACAGGAGCTGGCAGGACTGTGGAGGTGATTCAGCTGACAGCTGGAGTACTCATTAACTCAGTCTGTTTTAGGTGGTCATGAGATGGTCTGATAATTGAACTTTTCCTGCCGCAGTGGATTCCACAGCAAGGTGCTGCAGTGTGGGGAAAGCTCTTTGCTCTTAATTCAGAACTCACCAGCCTCCATGAAGGTCCTAGCGACTCAAGCAGAAGAGTCTATTTCTGATGAAATTCTATTGAATCCTTCGCTGCTGGTAAAAATAGGGAAATTTTTGGTTGCTTGGAAGAAGACCTTGATGTTGTGTATGCATCTAGATGAGGTGCTGTAGACCCCAACCCAGACATCCTGTTGGTGGTAGCTGACTGAACATTTGTCATAACTGTTTCACAACATGCTGGCCCTTTGCCAAGTCTTATTTAGAGGTTGAATTTGTTTAATAATTAATTTCAGTGATAATTGAGAATTCTTTGTCCCCTCATCATGAGGGCAATTCAGCATGATGTTACTGGAGAAGGACTACAGTGAAAACAAATTGAAATGAGAGTCTCAACTAAAGGAGAACGAGAAGAGGCAACCTGAACAACTTTCCAGTCTTGATTTCTAACTGTCTTTTTCTCCTGAAAAATGCTGATGGTTTCTTTCAGTGAGGTTGGAATCCCAGATACTGAATTACTTGAATTAAGGCCTTTGTTCCCTAGTAGTGAACGCGTCCTTATGCACTCTGCTGCCAGTTAAACTTCCCGTGTGTCTATATTGCAAACTTGTTTTTTCATTTGTAGCTTTATCAGTCCTGCTGTGTGCAAGAAAATGTGTGTGGTGCTGTATTATAAAAAAAACAAAAAACAAACAAAAAAACCCCCTGCAAAACCCAAACACACACAAAAACACCCCACCTTAAAGCCCAAGGCAGTGTTAAGATAGGGGTTTCAAGTGGGCTAATAAACATGTTTTCTTTTCTGGGTCCTTAAAGAATCTTGTCTTCAAGTGTGTTCTGCCTCTAATGATCATCTTTGCATACTACTCAAAAGCTAGACCCTTTGAAAGACAAATTTTTAAGTTGTAAGAACTTCAGACATGCGGGCTCATGGTGACGTTAAAGCGGACATAGGCTGAATAAGAATCACCTAAGGATAGTTTGCACAGAATGAGGAGTCTGCAAGTCCCTGCAAGTGTGCAGACACTCCCAAACTGAACCTATCAACACACTCAATGGAAGGAAAAGACTTGTCATAGCTGAGCTCTTTTCCAGTAAGAAAAGTTACCAAAGTCTTAAACCACAGACATAGAAAGTATTTCCCATGCTAATGGAAAGAGAGGTTTTCCAGCTGCATTTTCCTTTCCTGGTAAAGTTGCTGTTTTGTATGCCAAAGCAGCCTGATTTTTCACAGTGATTATCTTACAGTGCAGTTCTATTAAAATAAAACTTTGGAATTTCCTTCAGTTTGGTGCCCAGCAAATAAGAAACTTGTTGGAAGTTGGGGGGGGGGTGTGTGTGCATGGAGGGGAGTGTGTGGTTGGAGCTTCTTGCCAAACTTGCCTTTTTTTACCCTACATTAGCCTCAATCCTAATTTCCAGCTGGCTCTGTGATATAACTCTTTCTAGGGAGGGAACAAAGACCTATCACCTTCTAGTATTTTATAGGTTAACTTTCAGCTGTGAAAACATCCTATCTTGATGAAGTCAAATTAAACTCTGCACTTCATGAGCATTTATCAAAGCTGCTGAAATTTCTTTTCACAATTTCTTTTACTGAGCATTAGATTTTGGGGAGTTGGTCTCAACAAATGAGTATCAAATCTGATTGAGCCAGCCAGAGCATCTGTGTGGTGGTGCTACAGAACACCCTGTCCAGCACTGCAGCCTGGCAGGTAGTGATTATCCTGGACATCTGAGAATATTTATCTCTAGCACTCACCTGCTTAAGCTTCAGCCTTATCAGAGGGGCATCATTAGGGAATGATTTGGTACCAAATGCAAGAGCTATCCAAAGCAAAACAAGTCACTTCAGATACTTTAGAAATCTTTTATTACAATAGTATTTATTCTTCTTTCTGTTGCTGAAAATCAATGCAAATTTTTGATGACTCACTCCTTTCATCCTTTTTCTGATTTTAAATCTTCATAAAATGACCTTGAACATTAGCATCAAGAGAAATTGTATGAAGTGCAAAAATCTATACTGAAGTTTTGTATTTGCAGGGGCAAATGCTTAAAAACCTGATCTTTGTAGTTCTCTGACTTTTCAACAAAGATACCTAGTCAAAGGGCATCTACTGACCTCTTCAAGAAGGTGTTTTCCAGGTGACAGAGGGTCAGGTATTCTGTGATCAAACTTTATATTGGTTAAATAAGATGTCACCTGCTAGACTTGTTTATTCCAGTAAAGCCGATTTGCTAGTGACACCTGTGCATCTTAAAGGATTATACGCAACAATCTTTGTTTGTCCAGGCAGCTGATAGGTGGGTTTTGTCTCTAACAGGTCTTTAGAGACCAGAGGAAGACAGCAGTCGGTAGGAGGATTTCTGAAAACAGCCTCTCTTCGGAGGACTTTGATGTTGGCCAAGGAGAGAAGAGCCATAGTACATCAGGTCAGTAAACCTCATGGTTTGTTTTTTGGTTTTTTAATTTATAAAGTGAAACTGCTTTATACAATACAATGGAAACAACTTTTGCCTTTCAGAAATGGAAGGAAGTGCAGCCATCTTCCATCTGTGAAGTCCACACAAGTGTCACGTTTAATGAATTCAGTCTTGCTGTGCATTTTAAACCATTATACCCTTAAGCACAGGAAACCAAGGCACAGGAGATAACTAGAAAGCTAAGGAATGGAACCCGTTTTTACCCTTGTGTCTTAATCCTAGGACAATCCTAGAACTACTTTTAACAGGCAAACTAATTTAGAAAGCAGTGAACAGATAAATGAGACAATATGCCTTCTTCATTCTTGCTTTAATTCTCATCCCTCCTACCTTGCCCAGACACAGGAAACTCCAGCTAGCCTTACGACTTGAGCAAAATGATGTCCTTTTCCTAAGTTTGGAGGCTCTTTTCTAACAAAGCATTTACAATCTTTTGTGTTTTCAGCCTATGGCTAATGTTATATCTCACTATTCAGTGATGCACGTTGTGTCCTTATTTGAGGAATACTGGAGAGAATGACAAGAACTGCTGACATTTGTTGCTTGGTCCCAAGAGGGACCTTAATGATTCGTACAACTTTTTAGTCATTCAAGGCCACTAGCTAGTGAAAGGTCATTTTTTTAATCATTCTTTATTGAACAATTAAGCTATTACTGAAGACCTGACCATTATACAAGGAAGTTAGATAGCAGAGCAATCACAGGAGCTGGCTTTTTAAACCTATTTGACTAACATCTGACAGCAAAAATAAAAGATGGATGAAAAGTAATGGGGCATAGTTCTGAAAGTTGGGAGAGCTGCACCTATGCAAAGACTTTCTTTCCTCTTGAGACAAAAACGGGTGCTTCAAATGCTCCTGCAAGACTAAACTGAATGATTTCATAACATGTTTGTTCTCAAGATCCTAATCTGTAACATGTCGTGATAAATTATTTTCGAGAAGGTGGAAGTGGCAGGTGAGACTTCCTTTCTTGATTCCCATGTTTTCCCTAAAAGACTGACAACTATTCCACTACAGGAATGATGTATATTCCCATTTAGCCACCTTAGCAGCTGCTTTCATTTGACAATAACAGCAAAACAATCCTCGGTGTTAAAACAGTTTGCTCTCATTACTTCGGAGACCACTGGCTGGACGCTACTTCTCTGAATCTAGCTGGACTATCTACGAGACTTGGAGCATAAACCTTTGACTGAAGCATTTCTGTGCTTTTCAGATCTGGATTTTCTGTGGTCTTGGGAGTGATGAAGGGATGGGATTTGTAAGTCTTTCTATGGACAGGTCTACTGGCATTCCTGAAAGTTACCCTTTATTCGTGTAATTCTTTTTCTAGGGCATCTGGTAGATACTAGTCCAGCGCTCAGCCCAGACAAGGCAGAGACCAAGAAAAGCCTGGACATGTCTCACATAACAGAAACTTCAATAAAGGATAGGCTGGCGAAGTATCAGGCAGCTGTGTCCAAGCAGGGCAGTTCCACAGGCCTAATTACTATGGTAAGTCTGCTCTTTGGCTTGTGTAGAAGTGAATTTTTGTCTCAACCTGAGAATGGAAAGAAGATCTTATTGAAACCAGAGTTTCTGAAGATAATGCCATCTTTTTTTGAAAATAACTTCATGCCCATAGGAGTAATTTCTGACGAAGAGTTGCCTCTACGTACTGCAGAAACACATAATATTTGCATCTTCCTGGAATAATCTTGGAAGTTTTCCAGGAAACTAATTGCTGGTGCTCTGACTGAGGCCCTTCTGAAACATAGCCGGCATTCTTTTTCTTTCTGCATGTCTGTAGCTCTCTGCATGTTTGCTTGTTTTGTTTGGGTTTTTTAAAAGAAAACAAACTTAATTCTGTATTGAGCATTAGCTATAAGCTAGGGGAAACTGAGGCGCAGTAAGATGGAGCGACTTTCATTGTCATACGGTGCATAGACCGTGATCTCTTGGCCTGCAGCTTTGGGATCTCCAGTCGGTTTTCCTCCCTTTTGCTTTCCACCTCCCTTCAAGTCTTCTCGTTATCTGAATCCAATTAGACTCTTGCAGTGAATGAACTTGTGCCAATTTTGCAGATATTTGATCAGGAACTGAGCAATTAATGAATCATGGTAAAGTATTGCAGCTAAAGAGATTGCAAGAATCTAAGCTTTTGTTAAAAAGTGCTTAAGTACATTTGCTGGAACTGTCTGATACTTGTGCTTAATGATGGGAACTTTTATTGCTCAAGTATGCCTTTTGTTAACCAGTGATACATTTTAAGAGGCTAGGCCTTTTTAAGTTAGGAAACTTGCACTGGAAATAAAAGCCAAAAATGATGGTTCTAAGCTTTGGAAGAGTGCATGCTTCCTGGGTATCTTGATAGAGAGGCAAAAGTGTCTACCCAGCTGAACTGATTTCTGAATTTCCTGTGCTGCGTGGGTCCAATTCTCCAGCCCTTGGGAGGAAAGTCAAGTAAACTTCACCGCATGAATGGAAAGTAATTGTAGCCAGTGCAACAAATCTGATTAACTGCTAATTGCTGATTTCTGCATCCTGTTTCTTGCCTGGATTCAGTTTGCTAGATTGTCTTTTCCAGTTTGTGCTCAGAGGGGTAGCTGATCCAGTAAATTATGTCCTAATGGCAAGAGATTTACCGTAGATGTCTCGTGAGACCCTTGTTTGCAAATCCTCAACGCTGTCAGTTTGAGTGTAAGTCCAGCCTGATGCTCTTAGGATGTCCCATTTTGGCAGAATCTCTTTCAATTTTGGCCTGGCACAGACAAGGGCAGCACGTAAGCTGGAGTAAACAATGGTTTCTGAGGCCAACGTTTGCAGTACTTCTGTGTTCCAACAGCAGCCATAACTCTTGGATATTCTCATTTGCTGCTGACAAAGCAGCTAGGGCTCTTTTGATATGGTAGTGTGGTATTTGTACTTCCCTTCTCTTCAAATGTGTCACATCTGTGCTACAAAGCAAAGCCATAATCTCTCTTGGGAACAACTCTCTTGTGAGGATGTTGTGGTGTAATTAGGACTGGATTAAAACTGATAGACATTTTTACAGTTGGTTAGAGTAAGGGTAGGAATCAGTCATTTCTGTAGCATTACAAGTGATACAGGAAGAGGAGGGAGAGATGATGGACAGCATACTTAGGAATCTATACATTAAAATTCTGACATTCAACACGTACCTATTAGATGTGGTTGGTTTTGTGCAGACTTGTTTACAGAATCCGGTAAGATGCTGGTGCTGGCGTTTGGCTGTTTCTCTTTCACGTTACAGAGAAGATGCCTTGTGAAAGGCACGAGTCTTTCTCCAATTATCTTGTATCCTGGGGCAATGAAAGAAACACGAGGTTTCACTGCATTTTATTTTTTTTTTTAAGTCTGAAAGATTCTTTTGTGAAAATCTTAAGTCAGTTTGTCAAGAACAAAAATCTCAGCAAATAACAGAATTAGGTTTTTGACTAGTATTGAGGCAAGGGTAGGATTTGCTTTTATGTCAAATTGTATTTTTCAAATACACAGTGCTTTAGATAGTGCTTGCCTTGAAATACTACTAATTTCAAATGAAAAGTTTATATTTCTGGAAAAGGAAGATATGGATTGAGCAGGTGAAATGAGAGCTGATTTTAAACAGGAATCTGGAAGTAGAGAAAAAGGGGTTGCATTTGGAAAAATGCTGGCATTACCTCCATAGAGTATAGTAAAATTCTACAACCCCATCTTTTTTCTTCATTAGAATATATCGCTTACCAAGATTGTATACATTTTTATGCCCCTTCCTTTAATTATCACTTTATATACTAGGAAAGCAGTTTAAAACAGATTCTAAGAAAAATAGAAAGCAAGTACTTTCCTAGGCAAAAAGAACCTGTCAACTTTCAAGTGCTTTATTCTATAGAATGAGATTCAAGCCAGTGAAAGTGAACTCAAGAATTACAAATCTGAGCAGAAGGAGAATATGCCACCAAGTCTTGAGGACTCCATTTCCTATCAGGATGAGGAGAAGGTAAGACGCTCATGCTGGTGAAGATCCAGGACTTCACGTTGAGTGGAGCTAGTTGTAGAAGCACAGCTGATATACTTGTTCCACATGCTGTCTGGAAATTGAATAAGAGCAGCTGATGCAGTCCAAAAAAATTATTAAAAAAAAGAATCAGGAATTCTGCAGCATGTAAATAATCTGTATCTGAATTCTAAGCTAGCAAGTCTCTGTGGAAGACTTTTAAGCAGTTGTAGAGAATATAGAGACAAATTTAAAGTTTTCTTGGAGACTTCCCCTGTCTTCTCAGTAATGACATGCCTGTAGTGTGGCAGAATCCTTCAATATCATACTTAGCATTTTTTCTGATGGCTTCAGTAGCTGACTGGGGCTGAAACCTCTGATGGTTTTGTGGGGGCTTTTTGTTCTGGTTTTGTTTTGTTTTTTAACTCTGCCATGAATTTTTGATGACTATGACAAAGCCACGTAAACTTTTTTGTGTCGTGTTCCCTAACTGTAAAAAGATGATTCACAGTTAAGTATTTATTTTGTTTGTGGGTAGGTTTTTTTGATTTTTTTAATAAACAATAAAGAAACCCACTCCAGAAAAAAACCCTATTGTGTGATTCAAGTAAAAGGAGTTTACCACTGTTTCTTCTGCATTTAGTGGCTAAATTTTGATTGAAGTAACTGAGAGTGACAGTTTGGGTTCGTTCCTGGTTTTGACCTTCAGCTGTACATTGAGACTAAATTACTCTGTGAATTAGAGATATTAAAGCACACTCAAGCATTTGTATACTAAACTGGGGACAGCAGACGGGATAAAAGTAGCTGAATAATAATTGGGGTACTGTGTATTCCAGCCATTCTGAACATGTGGCAGCCTAATGCCAGGAGGGCTTTTAGAGCTTTCCAGCCTTCCTTGGGCAAGGGCCAAAGTGTTGCTTTCAGCTGTTGCTCACTGACAGCTGAGCAGCTTCGTGTTCAACTGGTTGAGGCTGCTTTTTGCTAAAAGGTGAGTTAATTAAAAGAACACCTGTTAAATCAGAATACATCCATGTTGTTGAATGGAAGATTTGAATAAAATTTCTTGTATTCAGCTGTAAGTTTGAATTTGCTTGTTGAGGTGTCCAGGTGCAGTAAAGAACCTGAATAGAACATTGTTTGAGAGCCAGGATTGTCCTTTGAAATGGACATGATAAACTTTGGAAATAAGCCTAATTAAATCTGCTAGTAGTAAATATCAGAAGAAGGAATCCTCCGACAAAAAGGAAGCAGAAGAAACTTGCTAACCTCTGTCATTTTTCACACTGAATCTGTGAAAGATTTAGTAGCCAGACATGTGTGACTCTCTAACAGCCACAGAACATGCTGATGCACTTCCCAGTATACTTGTGTCACAGTTATTTCTTCAGTAGACCGGAGTATGTTAATATATGTAACTTGCTTCCTCATTAATTTGCAAACTTCTGTTGCTTGCAATGGAGCCTTCAATCATTAAAGTGAATTAGTGATGATTTGCAGTTAATCTTGGTACAGTACTTTAGTTTCTCAGTGTAGCTACTTATAACTGTTTGATTTAATAGCAATAGCGCCAAGTTTAATAAAGAAATACATCAAGAACCTTATCTGTAACATTTTTAGTATCTGAAACTAGTTTATATCGAACTCATCTAAAAGTTTTCGGGGGGTTTTTTGTTTTTCTAAAATATAAATCTGTTTCTGAAGGAGGATGAACAGGATAGGTCCAGGCATGTTTGTCCCAACTTGGGAACAGCAACCTGCTAGTTCTATAAAAGCTTTTTTAAAATTTAGCTGTTCTTTATTTATCTTTTTTTTCTTTTTCTTTTTTTCAAAAGCACTGTCTTTGCTGAATGGTTAAATGTCATAGATTTGTCAAATGTTGGAGGGAGCTAGGAGATTTCCAGCAAATGTGTACTGCTTGGTGTCAAGGGATTTCTAAGTAAGAAAATTCGGGAGATGTATCAACGAAATCCACAAGGATTTCTGAAGATCAATAGATAAAGGTGTACAAGCTGCAGATGTTTGGGAAAACAAAAATAGGATGTTTGTCTGTGTGAACACTATGGAAGATGATCTGAATATTGCAAAAGCTGTAAAATTATGAGGATGTCTACCTTGTAGCAAGGACTAACATTCTTGGCAGTCAGCTGGACTCTGTCTTGTGCCTTACAAAACAAAAAGTAGCTTCATGTGCACCTCTGTATGTCCAGTCTCTTCCTGTTTAAGTGCTTACAGTGTCAAACTGCCTGTTGTGTTACTCAGGCCATGATCGTTCAGACTTCAGAAGGTCAAAGGTGCTCATTGTCTAATATTGTCTTGCAGGTTTCTGTAGGTGAGAACAGCTTGTCCTTCCACGCTGGTCTTCTAGAGGATGGCAATGGTAAGCATGCATTCTCCTGCCTCAGCAAGAGTAGCGTGCATGACTGAGGCAGAGCTCGACTGCCCAGTTGTGTGTAGGATGCTCGAGATCAGTCCTGTTGAACAATGAATTTGACCCAATGAAAACTTGTCATGTACTAAAAATCTGTCTTGTGCATAACTCAAACTTTATAAGAAGATCTTTTGAGTTTAAAAGTTCATTTGCAATTGTAATTCTAAGACATCTGTAACTCTTGTTTGCTCTGATTGAACACATTTAAGTGTAGCTTCCTCACCATTTGGACTTAAACTAACTCTGGCAACTACTGCTTCAGTCAGTATGGGCTGAAGTACTTATTAATGCAGGACAATTACCAGTCATCTTTGGTGTTGTCCAGAGGTAGACAAGTTCCTGTTCAGTAAAGTGCGTAAACACTCTCGTGTTGCCTTAGCTTTACACCTAAATTCAAGTCCACACGAGCACTTTGCAGAAGTGAAGAACAGTTCCTGGAAGTTAGGTGTTGGATCCCTGTATGTTACTTTCCTTTACACATCAACTTAACTTTCTGGTAAATCAGAAAATGTTTAAATATCTGGATCTAAAGGTTTAATAGCAGATGTTCAAGAAAAAACTGTGTTAGCACTTTACTGGTAGGATTGCTGTTCAGTCTTACGAGCATAAGCTTTCCATGGTTTTTAAGTCATTGTAATTGCCTTTTCTTCCTCCTGTGCTCCCTTAGTTGGACAAAACTTGGAGAATGAGACTGAAGTTCAGAAACCTGTCAGCACAAAGCAGCAAAACTTTAATTCTAAAACAGCTGGCCAGACAGATGCATCTCTGCCAAAAACAGTGAAGGTAAAGCAGCTACTTATTCTCAAACATTGGTGACAGTTAAACCCAACTAACTTCTCTGTTTGATACTGAAAAGCCTTAATGCCAGAACCAAAGGATCTGGCAGTAATTATCAATATCTGATCTGTCTTTATCAGACTGTGCTCATGACGGAACTTCAATTCAGAATAGCAAAGCATCTCAAAACTGTCAGTTTTTCTTCAAAGACCAAGTTTGAGTTACTTGCTGGGAGCTGCCCTGCTGCTGTTGCAACAGCGTGCCCCTGTGACAGAGGCAGTGTGTTTCTCTTCAGTGTGGGAAAAGGGGTTTGAACAGGGGATAGTATCAGGGCTGGTCTATGCCTCTTGTGAAGTCGGTGCTCCTAGAGACTGGCGCTGAGGTCCTGATGCTGATCCTCAGAGCCTTTAGCAGGCTGGCACTTGGCTTTCCACCCTCCTCCTCCAGCTGTTCCCAAGGTAACTGCAATTGGTAGCAACTCTATAGTAAAGGCACTCCACAAAGACCGAGTTTGGCGTTCTGAGTAACAAGTCTTTAATATTGCATTTTCTTTAGTGGAAGCTATAAAGCAGATGGAGAACTTCTTGGATAGGAAGGTATTTGCTAATCTTATTAGACACACAAATGGCAGTGCTGAATGTTCTGATCACACTGTATTTTCTTATCACGTGTGCTGTCTGGAGTTAGGATGCCTGTTCCCTGGGCTGCCACAGACTTCCTGGCTCACTTCTGAGGAAACAACTGTGCTTTTGTTGTTTTCCCCATCTTTGAGAGGAACAGCACTGACCTCACAAAGACCAGCGAGATGTGGCTTCCTAGTGTTCTGGAGTATAAATGCCAGTATGCGAAACTAGAGCTGCCTGTAACGTTTTTGTAATCTCAGTCTGTTACAGCATGCAAGATACACGCAAGCTGTGTGTCTTGGTCCTCTGTACTATCTCTTTATATTAATAGAACCATTTTAGTCCTCTGCCTTGTTACTGCTTTAGATGCTGCACTGCTGAGATAGAAACCCAGATGCTGTTTATTCATGTAAGGTTCCTGTTTGTCTCTTCCAGCTTCTGTGTCCTGTTCTTGGTTCCTAACCTCTACTCCTGCCTTCTGCTTCCCTCCTAATGTGAGCTCAACTCTCAGCTTTCTCTCAAGTTCTTTTTATATTGGTTGGGCCTCACCTTCCTCCTGTAGCTCCTGTTTGTAGTATGCCTGCAAAGGAATTTCTTTCTCTTCACACCCCAAAACGCCTCTCCATCAGACATAGGGCTCATTGTTATACAAGTAAGTTCCTCTTCTTAGACAGGGATGTGCATTGCAGAAGCACATGCCAGCACCGTAATGTCATCTTGGGAACTAAGCTTTCGGGGAGAGTTACTTTTTGATGGGCAAGCAAATTGTTGCTGCATTGCTCCCAGTGGCAAGCAAGCATGATTAGATTTTTGTTTCCATTGGTAAACTCTCATTTTCTGATATTTCATTTAGTGACTCCAAATTCAGAATTCGCGTGCAGTTTTGGCACCACCTAGAAATTGTGGATTTTTTTTCAAAAGGAACTCTGAACTTTTGTTGGTCAAGCTGTCATCAAAATTAGAACTTTAATCTACTATAGCTTCAAGCAATGCCTTAAAAAATCAAAATACCTATTAAACGGGAATTAAATTGGCAGCAAACTTTATGGTTGTGACAAACTGACTTCAGCTGGCTCTGCCTTCAGCAATCTGTCCCTCACGTATTGTAACTTTCATTGCCTAACCATTGTTTCTAGTCTGTTATAAATAAATTGCTGTAATTATGTCTTCCTGTGACCTTCCTGTTTTTTCTTTAGCCATCCTATTTTTCCTTAAAGCTTTTTAGTAAGTTTGTTTTTAGCAGGTAATTTTTTGTCAAAGAAAAGCTACCATACCAATGTGTCTATGGAGACCCATGGTATGGAGCCTAGGCACTACTGCTAAAGTAGTTGTAATCAACATGCAGCCTGAGACTGCCAATTTTTCAACTGTAAGTTATTTAATTTTTCCTTTAAAGTGTTTTCCCTATTGGTCAACCTTCGTAGATTCCAAGAAGTGAATGGCATCAAGTGACCTTTTTTCGTAGACAAAGTACTTGCTTCCTTGATGCTGTCAGAAAACAAAATCTGAAATCGTTGCTATAGAGCACAGCAGTGACACTTCACTTCTTAGGGTTTAAGTTTATCCTTGCACTAAACTCTCAGGAAATTCTCTTAGTGAGCACATAAACAATTTTAGCTGTTTAACCTCAAAGCTTTGCTTACTTTAAGTCTTGAGCAAGTTTGAGAGCTGTGTGTCCCGAAACCTGAGTATAGCTTCTTTGCGATAGAACTGGAATTGCTTCCAAATGAAGTCAGAAGTGTTTCCTGCTGCCTGCATCTGTGCTGAGACTATTTCCTCCCCTTTAGGAGAGGAGAGCACTTAGCAGAACCAGATTGTTTCAAACCCTTGAGCAGCCTCTTCCACTCCTTTCCCCTCCTGCCCTCTACCTTTTATTTTGAGGTTATTTCAGCTCTTTTTCTACTCTATTATTTTTATTTTGGTAACTCCCACACTGACTGTAATCTACGTGAATTGTTTTTTTGTCATTTTCCTGTCAAGAAAAATGGAGGTTGCAGAAATAGTTCAGACAGCGTTTTGGGAAGTGGCTCAAAGTTATAACCGAGTTCTAGTATTTTCATTGTTCTTTCTCAACCGTGGCTCAACTTGTGATGCTTCAGCTGTGGAATTTGCTGGGGCAAAATCTTGGCTCCCTGTCAAGCCACAGCAATCCTGTGGGCCTCCCATAGCCTCTTCCTCACTCCTTGCCCACCAGAACCCACTCTACCATAATTAGCATTGAGCTGCAGAAAGTGAATTGCTGCAATTTTTCTGAGAACTCTGGAAGCTGTGCATGAACCCAAGCCAAGTCCCCTAGCGGTCGATTCATTTTTCCAGTTAACGAGCTTTCTCTTCTTCCCATAGAAATTTCAGTTGCCAATGAAGGAAACCTGTGTTGGGTGTCAGAAGACCGTGTACCCGATGGAAAGGCTCTTTGCCAACCAGCAGGTGTTTCACATCAGCTGCTTCCGCTGTTCCTATTGCAACAGCAAACTCAGGTAAACACACTGCTCCCTTTGGTTGCTGTCTAGGAAGCACAGCCTTCCTCTTCAGCAGCTGAGTATGATGCTGCTCAGGCTTAGCTGAGCTGAAGGCAACCGTAATCCAGTGAACTGGAGAGAAGTGTAGGAGTGGTAATACAGTCCTAGTTCTGCCAGTGGCTTTTGTGCTATTTTAAAACTCTTAATGTGATTTTATGTGGGGAAAAATATAATATTCAACTTTGTAAGCAACTCCTGACACTTGAAAAGAGGGCCATACAAACTCATGAAAGCTGTAAGCTTGTCTTTTCTAAACATGTTGGGAGACTGAAATTGGACCTCTTCTGTAACATAACTAAAATATACATCGGGCTCGGTGGCTGAGGTACAGAATGCTAACATTTGACTTCGTATTCTCCTGAACAGCCTTGGGACATATGCATCTCTGCGTGGGAATATTTACTGCAAGCCTCACTTCAATCAGCTCTTCAAATCTAAAGGCAATTATGATGAGGGCTTTGGACACAAACAGCACAAGGAACTGTGGGCAGGCAAAACTGAATGCGAAGAATCCCCAGAGAAAAATTCCCATGGTGTAAATGCAACAGAAAGTCCGCAAAAGCCAGGAGTAGAGGATGCCCCAATTGCAAAAGTAGGAGATCTGACAGCTAGTATGGAAGCAAAAGCTTCAGGTTTGCCTGAAAGAGAAGAGAGACCAGCAGAAACAAAAAAGCTCAGGATTGCCTGGCCGCCTCCATCTGACCAAAGTATTCAAGGAAGTGCCTTAGATGAGGGCATCAAAGTATTCAAACCCAAATGGCCCCCGGAAGAAGAGATTTCTAAGCCAGATATGCTGGAGGATGTGGATCTGGATCTCAAAAAGTTAAGAAGGTCTTCCTCGCTGAAAGAAAGAAGTCGTCCCTTTACAGTCGCAGCCTCGTTTAGAACAGTATCTGTTAAAGGCCATAAAACGGAGAATTCATCTTCTCCTTCTAAGGCAGAGAGGGACATGTTGAAGAGAAGTGAGGAACTGGAGAGAGAGGTCGTGATAGACAAAAAGCAAAAGGAAAAGAAGGCTGAGAATAAGAACATCCAGAGTGCTGAAGAGAAAAATGTAGAGGAAGAACAGGAATTGTCTGGTATCAAAACACTAGAGCATAACTTTGTAGAAAATGGCCAGGTGAATGCAGAGACAGATGAGGAAGAACACACTATGGAAGAGCAGGAAATTCCAAATGAAGAATTCCTTGAACGAAATTCTCCTAAACATTCCAGCTTAGCCAATGTCATGACTGCTAAGGAATCATCTCCTAACCAGAACTGCAAATCTCAAGATGCTGGTTTCTGGGAGGGTGAAGATATGGAAGATCTATCTGTGGAAGAGCAGATCAAAAGGAATCGTTACTATGAAGAAGATGATGAAGAATAAATTCGCTGCAAGGTGCTGGGCCTTTTTAAATCGGTGTTTTTAGCTTTAATAAACAGCTGTCCTCCATGAAAGCGATGCTATACTGCACACTGACATTAAGGGAATCCTGTGTACAAATTATCTCAACTAGAAAAATACTCCGGAAGCCTGCAAAGTGTATTTAAGAGCATGGAAACAAGTATCTGGCTGTGAGATAGCTTCAACAGGTAATCTCTGTCCACAGCACAAGAACAGAGCTGTTCTGTACTCCTACTGTCGTACCCTTTCTGAGCTTCAGTACGTATTTCAGTAACAATTTACAGAATTTCACTGTACTCACAATGGTGGTGTGAAACAGGCTTTCTGTGACACTACTTCTACCACTACAAATGCTACTGCAGTGCTTAGGGACCAATTTCAAAGGGACTTTCTGGCCTGCTTTAGAGATGGTAACTTACTGCACTTTAATACATATGAAGGGCACAACTGCGACTTTTAGTAATAAAAACATTTATGTGCTTAGTATCCAACAACTAGAGCATCTTAAACTGAGTGCAATGTGATTTTCTTTCTCAAAACTGCCTATGATCAATTGGATGCTCCCTACTCTCTTTACTTTTCTCTGTGCAACTGGAATGGTGTGCCCATTGCTGGAACATATGTATTTTAGTGCTTATCCAGAAGCTGTGCTGACTGACAGATCTCTTTGAGGACAAGTCAACACTTCTGCAGTAGCCTGTAGGGCATTACTTTTGCATTTCATATGCATTTGAAGAGTGGTGGGTTGGGTGTTTTGTTTTTTTTTACTTGGAGTTCATCATCATTCATTTTAAACTGCAGATAATATTTTTAAGGCCTTTTGACAACTTTGAAATCCTACTTGTATCAGTCTGCCATAAATCTTTTCATTACGGCTGTGAAATTATGCTGCACTGCAAAAATCTCTGGAATAAGACCATCTGAACAGTGAAACTTTCTGCTCGCATTGAAGCTTAGTACATTTTTAAACTTGACTTCATTTATTTTACAAATAATGAAATATTGAACGGTGGAAGGAGGATGCCCTTTTATATTAGCTTTTATTTGTACTGTACTCTCATGAGAATTAGCTCTTAACTATACTTGAGGTGTAAAATATTCTGCTTTCTTAACAGGCCTGCTAAACTACGAAACCTTCAATAAAGTTCGGTCATTTACATTAAAATTTAAGTCTGAGACTGGATTCATACTCGTGTCACAAAGAGGCAACATTTTAAAAAGACCATGGGAAAAGACGGGTGAAGTACCGGTGGTGTTGCTGGAAGCTGGAGACCAGACAGTGATTTTTGTGGTGCCACTAGGTGACACTGTGTGCCCGCGTTTTTTCTGGTTGACTCTCAAATGGGCAGACTGCTCCCACGTGCAAGAGCGCGTGGAACAGGGGTTAGAACAGGACGGGCAAAAGAAAGAAGGACGTGCAGGTAACGCACGCTTCCATTTCTGGCTTCAGGTGGTCCTCGGGCATGGTAGCTGAGGACAACTGAGGGTTTGGGGTTTTTCCCCCCCCTTCCTATAAGCTTCTTTGTGTTGCAGTTACCTTCATTTAAGCCTGAGGTGGGTTTGGTTGGGATAGATAGGGGTTAAGACTTAGAAGAAATGCAGTAAGTGACCTGCAGCAGCATGAGAAAATGCACGTGTACGATTTGTGTATAAGGGAAGGAGGGAGAGAGAAGGTAAAAGCAGCCTGTTATCTAGCTGGAAGGCATTAACAGTTGCACACCATGAGATGTACAACCTACTGCCAATTTTTCTTTTTAAGGGAGAATCAAGATTTGATTTGTACGGGTAGAGGTATTGCAAAACTAAGAAAGCTGATGTGCAAGCACATGCTGCTTTCTGTAACCCTTATCTCTTCCTAACAAAATCCATTTGGTATTAATTTCCTCAAATTGCTAAGAAATTGGAGATCTTTCTGACTTGAAACTGTGCTAAATGTATTTGAAAAGGAAGGGAAGAATATTTGTTGTGGACTTGGATTTATTGAATATGCCTATTACTAGTTTCTTAGCAAATGCAGTTGAATTTTACACTGCATCCCCAGTTACATGGTAGTAAAGCAATACTGTCTGCAGTTACCAGAGACTTTAATATTACGCATTATTAGTTGTAGTTAAATCTGAGCCTTCTGTGATTCTGTGAGGTACAAGGACCCTTACTGCTCACTCAGACTGGCTGAACATCTTCAAGAAGAAATTAGCACAAGTAGCACTTTTAAATAAAGCCGTTGATTAAAAAGAAGTGAACAGATCATGAACTAGCCTGTCCTTGAGTGTATTAGTTATCATAGTATTTGAGTGCTTAATGGGCCGTTTAATCTGCTCTCAACTGGACAGATGCCAGAACAGCTATTATATGAAGGATGGATCATTTGCTACACTGTACAAGGAAGTTGATGCTGACCACCTTTGTGGAGAGTTTGCCAAGCAACTGAAAAGGTTACACAAAGCTTTGTTACTTGGTAACCACCACCCCAAGGCTGTCAAGCCAACATGGATTTTTCCTGAATGTTTTAAAAGCTGTAAGGAATAAACTTTGCCAACCAGAGTACCTCTCGCCCCATTTTGTGCTTAATGTTAAACCTCATCGTTATTAATATTAGTAAAACTAGTCCTCGGTATCTTACCATAAACTCTTCACATGAGAAGTTGCACTGTCCTGCTTGGGGCTCTGGGGCCCTTCAGCAGTGAGTGCAACGGGCTGGAGCCCCTCGGCGGAATCCTGCCCCCCGGGGGTGGGTGGGAGGCGGTTCCGCTACCGGAGTTCAGCACCAGACCCCTCCAGAGGGTCCGGGCTGGGCTCGGCGCCTGGCCCAGCCGGGGCCGTCCTGCGGGAAGACGCCCGACTCCCCTCAGGAACTCGTGCTTTAGGCCCCCGTTAAAGACTGTCTTGAGGAGTTTTTTCAGTCAGAACAACTCGTCTCTGTTCGTGGAAAAAAATCCCCCCGAGGGCTGGGAAGCGCGTGACCGCCCGCCTTCGCGCCGCGTCCCCTCAGCGAGCGCTGAGGCGGCGGCGGAAGCGCGCGCGCGCGCTC
>Ga0065711_1003430_pt1 | contig 28008 bp, 13 predicted proteins | sample Hoacrofraction12_FD_59098 | JGI IMG/M metagenome (GOLD analysis project Ga0065711, IMG submission 59098) | Hoatzin crop microbial communities from Cojedes, Venezuela - Epithelial fraction 12 v2 (version 2) | ecosystem: Host-associated > Birds > Digestive system > Esophagus > Crop | place...
CCCGGCAAACATAGGGGAGGAAAAAAAAGAAATGTTAACAATTATTTTCACTGCAAGAAATTACACATATTTTATTAAAATGTGAGATGTTATGTTTGTTAAACCTGAGATGTATTCCATAACACTGTTTTGAATAGTTTGTTCAACTGAATCTCCTCAGTCTATGTATTTCATGCCTCTGTTTTATGTGCTAACTGATGGAGGTTTTAAGCTTACAAACAAGCTTTGTGGGCAGAACTTAAATATTCGCCATTTTGGCTGTTCCATATTTTGTCCCAGTCATAGTTGACCAAAAGGTTGCAGATAAGGTGAAAATTGTCATAAAAGATGAAGCTTTAAGAAGCACTTTGCTGAAGTAATCTGGAGGTAACTAAATGTGAAAGTTCATGAGTATAGGGTGTTTTCTACTTTTGTACCATATTGAATTCTGTCTGTGTTATTGCAGGGAAAAAAAAATTTTGATTTGTACTTGTGTTGTAGTGGGTGATCTTCACACTTAAAATGTTTGGGTTTTAAACACTATATTGATTTCAAGTAACAGGGGAGGGGAAAAAACTTGGTGGGGAAAACAGTATTCTCGTATAATTACCACCTAAGATGGGGAAAGAGTAGATTAATTATTACATTGTTATCTTTGTGTACATGCATTGTGCTACACATTAACTTTTTAGTTACAATTCTTGGTTTCTTTCTTAGAAGCATAATAGGAATTGAAAGGTTCAAATATTTGTCTTAAAGTTGTTCCAGAAGCTTGGTCTTCTCATCTGCGGGACTGTATGTCTGGTTTAAATCTACTGTGCTTGGTATCTTCCTGCAACTCTGACGGTGTTTTGGATTAAGATATCTCTTTTCTTGGTGGAGTTACTCTGTCAGATGTTTATAACCACTATTCAAATACATCTTGGGTCCTCATTTTGTAAGGCTAAGCAAGCCAGGTAGTTTTATTAAACTTTTTTTGTCTCTTATCACTGAAGTAGTTCATTATTGCACCAGGTGAAGTTCTAACTTTCTGTGCTTTATTCCAAGCATGATTTTATTTCTCTCTTTCTGTGGTGATTTAAAAAAGAAAAATGTAGTAGTGGAGAGAAAATTGAGTATATAGTTTAATATTTGATTTGTTCATTTAATTTGGTAAGCACAAGCTGAACTAATGGTAGTTGTTTTAGTTCCATTTTTTTGTTGTTTTTGCAGAATTTTGGGAGTTGACTCTAGATGTTTTTTTCTTAGCCTTTTCACAGAAGTCTTGACTCCTGATTCATGCAGTGGCTTTCTGCTTCCCTTTTCTCAGTGTGTTGCTTGTTTTCTAAAAGAGAGGCAATACATTAAATATTCCCAAGTGGTCTTCAGATAACACAAATAAGTTTGTTTAAAAGTAATGTAGCCACCTGCTTTAAAACTGGTGAAAAATAGTTTCTATCACCTTACTGACTCAATCATAAAAAAAGCCAAACAACCCAGCCCAACCTTTTTTGGATGTTGGTTAAGCATACTTCGTGCACTGTTCTTATTTCAGCTGCTAATGTGGCTCAAAGTGGATGACTGAGTTATATTTATGATAAACCTTTTCTCTGTACATCATTTGGAAACAGCTGTTTGTTATTCCTTGTTCATTATTCCTTGGCATTCACTGGCTTATGATTGAAGATCATACTTCACAAAACTACAGAATTAAATTTTACACGGTTGAATATTGAAATAATTAGTGCATGTTACTTGAAACAAAATGACTTACAGACTTCTCTCAGATGTCCCCCAGGAAGTTATAGTTAAGGACAGGCTTTTTTCTTTGCTGTAAACTGTTCTACTATCCACAAGACAGCAAAACATAAATTTTATCTAAATTTATGGGCTATGGAAGGCATTCTTTTTTCAAGTCACTATTCAGTACTTGAATCAGACACCAGAGGCTGTTGCTGAGATGAGACTGAGTATTTTGACCAGGCTGGTTAGAGAAATTTTGATGCAATTGTGCGTTAATAATATGAGGATAGCAGTATTTCAGGATCTTTTTCTTACCTTTCTAGAACTGTGCAGCTCTGCTTCAGGAGTAGACAGTCTGAGCCAAGCTAGCTTTTATGGCACTTTGGTTGAAGAACGGCAGATATATTTTGAGTTTGTGCTGCTAGGGAGTGGTAACTTAAACATTCAGTGGTAAATTTTGGGCCTGCTCTTTTGTTGTCAAGAGAGTTTCTGAAAGCAGTGGAATCATGGTCCGATTTGTGGCATATACCTCAATAAGCTTACTTCTGATAGCTGTATTAATGCTGGGAGTATGACAGCTGTTTTATCAGGGTTAATGAACAGTGGTTGACCATGGTATGTACATTGGAGAAGGCTTGCTGGCAGACAAATGGGTTCTTCATGTCTGTCTGTATAATTACAGGAATTTCTTTTAAATGCTTGTATGGGTGCATACTACTGACTTCAGTTCTGTTCAGATACTTAAATGTTGGGTTGTTTTGTGTGGTGGGTTTTTTTTTTGTTTTTTTTGTGTTTTTATTTTTTTAATTTAGAGGTAGTCCTGTGTTTCTGAAAGGTAGAAGTGTTATCCTAAAGTAAATGGCTGATCCACGCTACCTATTTGCCGTAGTGACTCCTCGGTTTTTGAAGGCAGCTGTTACTTGATGTCAAGCTGGAAGGATGTATAAAGTAAATTTCTGAAGAAGTCTCTTCGGTACTTTTATTAGTAACTTCAGTCATGAAATAGAGTGTATACTTATTAAATTTATAGATAGCATGAATCTGAATAGAGGTTGCAAGTGCTTTGGGGGGCACAGAATGCAGAAATGTCTCTGACTGCTGGGGATGGCTTAGGTAGTGGACCTGAACAGAAGGAAAAAAGACTTGGGTCAGACCTGGTAGAAGGAGCCTTTTTAATGATGGGATGTGTTGCAGAATGATGTGGTATTCTCAGTTGTTTGTCTAACTTAAGTTGGAAAGCAAGCAAAGAACAAACTGGTATTTGGCAACCAAGCTGATCACGAAGGGTTTAAACATGGTAAATCCTGCCTGTGGCAGCAGAGTGGACTTGCTGACATCCCATTCTCACTTTGTGATCTGTTTCCATTTTACCAAAGATATCTTCCTGAGAATGAATAGTATCCTATAGCTGTTGAATATTTGCCAGATCATCAAAACAGAGCTCATGCTTGCAATTAAAATGTTTTTTATTAAAGTACATTCTGGGTCAAACTTGTTGGCAACATCAGAAAGCCAACATCTGTAAGAGTCTTTAAGAAGCCTGGTAAAGCATGGAATTGGCAACTTACAGCTGAGTAGGCTATGTACTCTGAAATACAGTTTTAAAAAAAGATCCTAATATCTGCCCTTTCCTGATCTTGCTGTTTGTTTGCCAGTTTAATTATGGCTAGGGTGTCTGTGCCTGTTACAAGCTAGTAAGGTTTAATAATGAAAACACTCAAGTTTCCCATGTCTAATTGCCAGACCAATAATATGTACAATCAGATGAGAGAAAATGTTTTCTTGACTTTAGTGTTGAGGTCAGTGTCCTCAGTAGTTGCTTTTCTTGGTAGTCATTGACTGTGAAATTGGTCAGGTAGTGTTCTAAAATTACAGCTGTGCTTTTGTTACTGCTGTCCTTTTATCAAAACTAGCTGGAAGAATTAGACCTAAAAGAGTTTTTCTTTTATGGGCTTACGAAATATACAGATATTCTGCTGCTGACTCTACATTCTGAGTGTTGAGTAGTTTTGTCCCAGGCCTCTGTCTTTACCACTTCACCATACTGCTTTGTAGGAAAGGGATCGGCTCATCTGACAGAGCAGCACTGTCAAAAACCTTTTTAGAGCTTTCAGTTGAAGAACTGAGAACATGAGGACTTAGTAGCCGATTCACCAATAACTTGGTAATACTTCTTGGATCCTTCGTTATGTTCTTACTGAGTACAAGCCTGATCTCTCCCTTTGTTTTTCAGACTGTATGTGACTTGGTTTTGAAGATTTTGTTGTGGTGGTTGTGCTGATCTTCCAGTACTGATACCTGTCTTGATCATTTCTAAAGATTTCATGATTCTTCTGCTTGGAGATGAGAACTGTATCTGAGGAAAGGAGAAAAAATTTTTTTGCTTGCTGCAGTCTGCTCACATTTAATTTGCTATTTCTTAATTTAGCAGCTATTGTACTGGTTCATCTGTAAACATACAACCTTTTCTGTTTCTATAGCATTGCTGAACATGATTAATCAGTAAAAGTGAACTTGGCTGGTGTTTGAAAGAGTAACCATTCTTGTGACAGTTTTTACTAGTCTGACATAATTGGATTCTTTAGAAAATTTCTCTGGAACTTTTGTTGAGGTTAATTTAGAAGAGAGTGTTGGATGACTTCAACAGAGTAATTTAGAACAAGTTATTTGGGTGAGACATCCCTTTAAACTTGTCTCTATTGAATGGTAGTAGATTTTGTGCATCTTACCTTACAGGTTTCAGTGCAATAATGGAGGTACCTAGCAACCTAAGTATGAGCTCACCGCATGAAAAAGAACTGGCAACTCAACTAACTAAGTGCAATTTAATGCTTAGAAATCTGTTAGACTTCCTTTTAGAAGCTGGAGCATTCTAATCTGTCACTGGAAATGTGCAATAGCCTGGTTCAGGCCAGAATACAACAATAATTATCAGTTATTAAGTTCAGATTCCACAGCTCTTACTAGTACTTACTTGTATTACAGCAGCCTTAGACTGAAGTGAACTGCATTTGTGCTCACTGACTAACAGATCTGCACTCTGTTGTGCAGGGATGTGGAATGCACATTTATTTGGGTCTCCCTATGAAATACATGTGTGTGTATATTATGTTTTCACTAGCTGAATTTCTAGTAGTGTATATATCATACTTCAAAACTGTCAATGATTCAAGAATATTTTGTCTAACCACAGAGCATGATTCAGATACCCTTCTAATTCAGGCAGTGTTTCATCCATTTCTTTCGTTTCTGTGCTATAGTTTAGCTTCAGGTAGTATAGTTTACATTGTCTTGCATTCTCTTGCTGTTTGAGAGATGTTTTCCTACCTGTGGGGAGAGCGTGGGGTAGGAAAATGTATTCTTGGGTTTTAATGTTAAGCCATTACTTCCTTTTTCCCCTTTTTCAAACTAGAGAATTTTACTGGATTCTGACACTGTTTCTGCATATGTAGGCTCTGTTTCTGTTGCATCTAGAGATAATAAGGGCTTTGTGGTGACCCTGAGCATCTAGATTTTTCATTAAGAACCTTAGTATGGCCTCTGAGACTAACTTTAAGGGACTAATTTAAAAAATCAGCGTCTTCTAAGAAGCTAATGATATAGATCCTGAAATCTGTTCTAGACAGTACCAGGAAGTATTTCAACAAGCTAATTTTGCCACAGCTTACTGGATAAAACCTTAGACAGGATGCTTCATCCCATTTATATGAGCAAATAAAGGAAGGAATGTTACAGTTGTATTTTCATGATACCTGCGATATATTTGATTAGTTTGACACTTTGGTAATAAAAGCACAAATGTAATGCTATAAATGAGATTGGGATAGTTAGATTCTAAATCAGATTTGTGTGGGAAACTAGTCCCTGAAAACAGAAGGGAAATAATAATCAAAACGCCACAAGTGCAATTCTCTTGTCACATAAGCATCAAAAAGTACTTCATTTTTTTGCAATTACAGGGGCTTGCCATGAGGTGCTGAAGCCTTGTTTCATTGATTCGGAGAGACTGGACCTAAATGGCGCAGCATGACTTTGCTCCAGCCTGGCTTAATTTTCCTACTCCACCATCATCAACAAAGGTATATTCTTTGATGTTCTTTTGAACCGGCACTGGGATCATTAGAGAAGTCTGAATGTCATAACCTCAATCATAGAAAAAATGCACACCTCTTTATGAATAGCATGATAACAGATAATATCTAGCAAGTCTGATTGGCATGATTGTCATGGTTGTCAAGCTCATACCTCCAGTAGAGTTTTTTTGCTTGAGCAGCTATGTTTGTAGAAAGAGGCATATGCCTGGCCACATTACCAGAGCTGCTATTGGATTAAGTTTGCCTTCAGCAGGAGTTTAAAATGATTTTTTTCACTAGAATTGCACTGTATTTTGTGCTTGAAGTACCAAGACAGAGGAATGTGCTTGATGTTCTTGCTTCTAATTTTGCTTTGTGTCCTGTAGATTTTACAGAAGTGTTACTCTATCATTCAAGTGATTAAAAAAAATACTTTTGAAATAGACCTTCTGAAATGGCTTTTCAGTTCCTGATGGGATGCTTGTTACTACTGGTGGAGTGTGGTGCTTTCAAAGAGTTGTGCTTCACTCATCTAGACTACTGTTGCTCTATACAATGGGACAGTTAGCTTGGAAACAGGAATTGGCAATCCCAGAGTCATCAGGATTTGTAAATATTCTAGGAAGACATGAGTATGTTTCTTTTTTCTCTGGCGTATCCTTTTACTCTTTCTTAATTTAACCTTTGAATTCTGCGAATGCAGAAGCGGAGACAGCACTGGATATTCAAACTCCTGTCATCTAAGTCCATATTTGTAGGCCTGTTTTATTCATTATAATGCAAGATCTGTGTCTGCAGCTATGAGAGTGGCATTGCCTTGCTTTAATGCATTTATTCAAGTTTATTGCTGCCTTCCATGTCTGTGGAAAATGTTTAGCCTTTATAAACTTGTGGAAATAGGCTTGTGTTGTGGTTAAATGCACAGTTAGCTGTCACTGTTAGTTGTGTTGCTCTTTTTTTGCTTGTATATGCCTACACACACATACACACGTGTTTTTTTAGTCAGGTTGTTGAGTGTCCTTATTCATATTGCTCTATTTATCTTTCTTCTGCGCTGACCTATGACCGAACTTCTTTGTTCAGTATAGTCTATCAGCAACTCTCCGTTGCTGTTCTGGGAACATCAGGCCTATCTGTTCCAGGATGGTTCCTGTGATCTGTTTGCTTTCATTCTGCTTGATCTCTGATATATTAATAGAATCATAGAGTCGTTAAGGTTGGAAAAGACCCATCAAGTCCAACCATCAACCCATCCCCACCATGCCTGCTAAACACCTCCAGGGATGGTGACTCCACCACTTCCCTGGGCAGCCTGTTCCAATGCCTGAGTACTCTTTAGTAAAGAAATTTTTCCGAATATCCAATCAAAACCTCCCCTGACACAACTTGAGGCCATTGCCTCTCATCCTATCACAAGTTACCTGGGAGAAGAGACGAACACCCGCCTCCCTACAGCCTCCTTTCAGGTAGTTGTAGAGAGCAATAAGGTCTCCCCTCAGCCTCCTTTTCTCAAGAGTAAACAATCTCAGTTCCATCAGCCGCTCCTCAGAAGACTTGTGCTCTAGAGCCTTCACCAGTCTTGTTGCCCTTCTCTGGACAGGCTCCAGCACCTCTATGTCCATCATGAGGGCCCCCAAACTGAACACAGTATATGAGGTGCGAACTCTTTTGCTCTGCTTTTTCCAATTTAATAAATTTTCAACTGGAAAGGTAATCAGAGCTGAGTTTAATATGGTGTCACAATTACAAAACAATCTTCACCACATATTTCAAGAATCTGCTGGAAGAGCTTTACCTGCATGCTTAAAGTGGCAATGTAGCAGGATAAAAGTACGGTCCAGAGCTACACCAGTAGCCCTTGAATATATGACGTATGGGTTGTATTTGTCACCTCATTCCTGAATTTTGGAAAATTTCATTGCAAGCATATGTTGTGGCTCCTGTTCTCTTCCATGCTTTGTCTGAAGTTTAGACAGACTTTCTTTCATCTCTTCTGAAAACTCTGTAGTTAAATGCTTTCTCCAAATCTTTGTGCTTAATTGTTTGAAATGCAGCTCCTTTGCCCCATCCCTCAATGATCAGTGTTCTGTGATATACAGCACATTTGGATATTAAACATTTGCAAAGTCTTTTTGTCCCACCTGATGTGTAGTAATTCTTAGCTTATAGAATAAGGTTTGTCCTGGCATTCCTCTACAAGACAGGTCTCAAATGTTGTGCCCCCCCTGTCCCCTCCATTTCCTAGATTAGATTTTTATTTCTGCTTCCCATATATCAACAAAGCAGCTGAAGAGAGGAAGCAGATTAGAGGGATGGAGATGGTGAGGAAGGCAAAGTGTCAGTTTCATGCGGAATGGAGCTGGGCTGATGCTATGGTATCATCAACATTTAGACTTGAGGAGGAGAAACTGAATTCTGCCCAGTCAGTTTTTATTTCCCTGAAGAGTCACTTTTAGGAATTGCGTGTCTAGGAGCTTGGTTCCCCTGCCTTGTTCCCGAGGCTTTTCCTTACATAGATACAGGCAAGCATTAGGAAAAACTGATGCCAGGGAGCTGGGATTGTGAGTGAGCGTTCTTAATGTGATTGATACAGATTACACTTTGACTACATCTCACTTATTGCTGATGATTTACCCTTACGGATAAGCTTTTATATCATCTCCCTGTCATTTACATAGCAAAGGCCACCTAAATAGCTTGGTATCCATTGTTCAGTAGCTTACATTCAGGTCTGGAACTACTATATTTGCATCAATGTGGTATTGCAGTTGGGAAGATGGAAATGGGAAAGCATTGTGAATAGTGAAGCCATCTTGGGATAACGTCGAAACTTTTTGGAAAGGATTGCTGTAAAATGTGGGGAGGTTGAAGACAGACTGCTAAACAGTTTTCGCAAGCTTACTTTTACTTCATGTTAAGCAATAAAACTTCTTCTTTCACGTCACAAATCTGTGTTGCTCTCTTTCTTGGCTGGCTGAACCTGGTTGGATAATTTCTTAACTTGCAGAAATTGCTAACAGATTTCCTTTGATTACAAAGTTTACTGTCGTCTCTGCCACAAGAGGCTTGATAGACTGATACCTCCATCACGTGGAGGAAATGCAAACTGCATGATCTTTGCATACAATTTAAAGACTTCAGATTCATTATATCAGGTACAACCTAAACATTATATATAAAATACTGTCAGTTATACTTTGTGAAAATTTGATTGTTCTTCAAAGTTCATACAAAAAAATGACGGTTTAACTTCAAAGGCAGTATTAGAAGGTTGTCATATGTAGATGAACAAATGAAGCTATCTTCTAAAATTTCATCTATCATAAACAGGTCTGGAGATTGCTGAAAGTTTTGGCAGCATATTCAAAATTTGTTTGTAAGGATTTATTTTTAAAATATTGAGATTCATTATGATAATTTTTGAACTACTTAGATACTTTGATGGTTTCTTGTGATTTTCTGTTTTTTCTCTCTCTCCAAGTTTGTCAAGGAAGTAATTCTCTTCCCAGGTCTCAGACCGAGAGAGCAATTCCTTTTCATTTGGCTTCTGTATGGCTTGAAAATAAGTGGTTTGTATTTTAATCATACCTGTTGCTTACCTAAGTTTGACTTTTGAGCAGTGAATTTTTAACAGCACCTTGAGCTCTGCTGAGGGATTGTCAATAGAACTTGAGTACCATTTTTTTTTTCTACTTATAGGTGAAAGATTTCTTTCTTTAAAATTTCTACAGTGCCTACTTATAATCTGGTAACTTGAAATGTATTTGTGAATACATTTGTGAAACTTCTGATGCTAAGTTTTATTTGTATTTCATAACTAGTTGCATTTGCCTTCTTAAGTTACAATGACAAGACTAATAAATTTGGCCTTTTTTGGGGGCAGCTGCCTCTGGCTGGAGTGACTGCTTGCTTTTTGTGGAATGCACATGTGGAGTCTCTGACCACCCAAATTAAGATCCCACACTTTTCTGCCTTCCGAAGTGTGATCTCCTGTCCTTTCTTACCTTTTTTTAAATTTTTTCCTCTGCTGCAACACATGTCACTTGTGCTCTCTTCTGTTGCCAAAATGAAATAGACACTTGGGTTTTTTGCCTTGTGTCACAAGCATGATCCTAAGCGCTGTTTCGGTGTCCTGGAGCAGAATATCAGCTTCCACTTTACTATCATGGAATATGGTGACATAGCTCTGAAAGTGTGCATACTTGAGGATTGCTACGTTGTCTGTCATTGAAAATACTTTAAAAAATTAATTATCTATACCACGAGTAATGTGCGTGTTACAGTTCTGATAATTCAGTTTTGCTGTTAATCAGATATCTCGGGTCTACCACTTGTGTTCCTTTGCAGTCATCACTGAACTTTGAGAAACATTCTGAAAATTTTTCATGGGCAGAGAATCGTTATGAAGCAAATCGCAGAAGACACAACTCTTCAGATGGGTTTGATCCTAACATTGGGCGGCCTAATGGAGGTATAATTTAGCTTTCCTGGAAGATTTTGAATATATTTATATCATTGCTTTGTAGCACTCTAGCTAGAAAAAAAGTCTGATGATAATAGCTCTTCTATGCTAAATTCTTACTCTATAGTGAGATAGAGGTAATGGAGGGACAGGTATTCTGGGAGAGGTTTAAGGGTGTAGTGTGATTCCAGGTGTATTTCGATCTTAAGATGAATAAGAGTGTCGAGTTAATATTCTAGCCAACAACATACACATGAGCAGCCAGAAAAGGAGATTGACTTGGCTTAATGTTGGACTACTGTCCTCTTTCCCTAGCACTGTTTTCTAAGATTCTTCCTTGCTGCTTGTGTGAATGGAGACTTACATTTACTATGCTATCACATCCTAGAGTATACAGCTGCCGACTTCTCTAACAATTTTGCAAAAGTGGAATATTCTTTTCAAATTGTTTGTAATTACATTTCTTTAAAATTTAAAAATCTAAGGGCACTTTGGGAGAAAAGAAAAGAATGGTTGGCGTTCACAAGGCAGAAATGGTACAGAAAGTATAAACCATCGTGGGGGATACCATGGTGGAAGTTCCCGCGCTCGTACCAGCACTTTCCACAGTGGAAGAGGCCAAGGACTGCATGAAAACAATACATCTGATAATGAAACTGGGAAAAAGGAAGACAAAGAAGTACCCAAACAGTTTGAGGCTGAGGATTTTGTAAGTTAATTGTAATTACAATAAGCAAGGTTTCATTGTTTCTGTAAATGCCATTTTGTCTGTTACAAGCTACTTCATGAGATTTCACCAGTTTCAGATCGCCATATAAGGGATCACCCTTCACAATAGGTAAGAGGGTGTTAGTTATTCGTCCACTAGCTTGTTTCTCCTTTTATATCCAGTTTTTATCATTATACGTTTATTATTGTTACGTAAGTGTTTAAGTGAAACTACAATTGGGTTCCAGTTTACTGTGGTAAGTGTGTGTACTGAATTCTACAGTTACGTTACAGGAAGTCTGAAGTACTAAAAAAGTGATCTTTCTGCCAGTGGCCCTTTGAGATCCCATGCTTCAACCTAGAACTGTAAGATATAAGAGGATGGGGGAGCTTCCTCTTTGACGAACCAGACGTCACTGTTTTTTGCTTTCTGTGGACAGTTCATGTAATAGTATTGGCTGCTGCCTGCTATATGTTGTTGGAGAAGAGGAACAAGTGAGCACTAACCTATTTGGGTCACAGGCAGGGAGTGTCTAGTCTGTCTCCATTTAAAAATCCTTGACAACAGAGGTCATACAGCCAATACTGTTGTGATTCATTATTTTGTTGGTTCCAAAATTCAAGACTTGCTTTTTTAATAATGATAAAACTTTCTTTCAGCCATCTTTGAACCCTGAATATGAGAGGGAACCAAACCAGAATAAATCTTTAGCTGCAGGTGTGTGGGGTGAGTATTTTTGGTGTTTTAAAGTGTAAAAACATATTGGAGATCTGATGTTGTTTTATTTGAAACATAAAATTTTGTTTAGAATTGTAATGGTATAGATTTAAATTACAAAGGTATAGATTAAAATTGAGGAAACTTCAATATTACTACAATGTAAATATTTTGTTAGACAGGTATTAGTTCCACTTGAGTATCAATCTGTTGGTCTGTAGATGTAGCCACAATTAGGATTCTTTCCCAGAACAAGTATACATTTTTTTTAATAAAGATTTCATCTTTGCCTTTGTTTTCGAGAGGAAGTGCAACTGAGGTGATGTGATTGCTAGCTAAAGAATTTGTAAAAGAATGTTTCTGACTGATTAGAGCTGTTGGAAGAGTTTGGAGAGAAATCTGGGAAGAGCAGGTTAGCTTGCAGAAGTGTAAGGTCTCTTCCTGGAAGCAAATGTCTTAAGCTGTTTGTTGTGTTTATGAATTACTGGTAACAAATCCAATCCCAAGCATGGGCCTCGAACTGAGCTGTAGTCTGGGATAGTTTTCTCACCTCTACCTGATAGAATTTGGCTACTGCTTTACAATTCTGTGGGCTTTATGTAGTCGATTGCTCACCCTTAACAAGGTGGCTGCTTTAGACTGCACAGGCTTTAAAGTGATAAACTTACTCAAAATAAGAACCTTTCTCTTGATGAAGAAATAACTTTAAATATAAAAGCTACTACTTAAACAGTTGCTAATACTGAGATCTGAAACTTGTTGCTCATTTCAAATGGTACTTTAATTTGCTGATTCTTTTCTCATACTTCCCCAGTATGTTTTGCACTCTGAGGTAACACTAGGTGTAGGCCAACCCCTCAGTATAAGTACCTAATTGCTAAGAACCTTTGCAGGAGCCTAAATGGTTGGACTGCTTTTCGGTTTTGTGTGTTTGGCAGCTTTCATGTGGAAGTCAAGAAATGCAGTTATCTTTCAGTAAAAGACAGACAATAACTAAATTCTTTCCTAAGCTGGGAAAAATTACATAGCAATTTGAGTGTTTTACAACCTTTGCAGCACTCTGGCTTTGGCTGCTGCCTGATATGGCTCAGTTTGGTCTGAAGGAGGGCAAGCTTTCCAGGCTTTTTGAATATCACTTTTCACACGCAAAGGAAGGAACAGTTTTGTTAGCTACCTGAAGTCGTAGAATGGTTTAGTTTGCAAGGGACCTTTAAAGATCGTGTAGTCCAAGCTGTAAGCTACAGTGCAGTGGCTTTTTACAGCTTACAGCTTATTATCTTACTTTATTACAGCTCTGCCATTGCCAACCTTGTTTTGTAACTGTAAAACTGAAATTAAGGCTATTATTATTCCTTTTTAAAGGAAACAATATTCAGGACAGGAGGAATGTTACCATCCCCTCCAAATGCCTGTTAAAAATGTATGCTTCTGTTAACTTCCATTTTACCCTGTGTATGTGTGATGGGAGCATGCAAGTATTATGAAAAGTCTTTTAGTAAAGTTTAATGAGAGCAAAGCGTACAATAGTAATGAATGTTTAGTAACATCTACCTGCTACACAAAGCTAAAGTCACTTACACTTTTGAGATGGGTTTTCTAAATGTAGGATGTGGTGACTCTGCCCCTGAAGTAGAAGTGCTGGCATGGAGAGGAGAGAATCTTGGAAAATGCTGTTAATGGGGCATTGGAACGCATGTGCAAAAAATAATGAAAGTATTTTTTTCTCTTCTTGAAAATTTTAGGATTGTTTTTAATAGGAGTTCTTTAAAACTGTTAAATGTCAGGTACTTAGTGTGACCGCTGAGTGTATGTCTCTTAATTAGTGCTCTCTTGAACACGGAAATGTTGCAAGCTTCAGGTGTTCTGTTATGCCTGTCTGAGGCATGGAGATAGAGAAACTGGTCATTGCCGTGATCTAGAGTGGTGCACATCTTGCCTCATGTTTATAGAGCCTCACTGTGGAGCATTCAGATCTAAAATGAACAGTTAATCAATATATAAGTAATTATTCTTTTAATAAGCGTAAAGGGGAGTAAGAAAACCATGATCTCTTTTGAAGATTAGGTAACAGTCAACAACTAACGGTATTTGGATTTTAGATTTGCAAACAAGAACTGTATAGCTGGCTTATTTGAAGAATATCTTTACTTTCTGGAAGTAGAATTCCTTCATTGCCAAGTGAAACATTTTACAAATGGTGGCTGTAGAAAATGGAACAGAATTTGTGTTTATCCAGGTTTGTACAGTGTGTTATTTGTGGAGCTAATACTGGACTAAGTTCCTGATTTATGCCTGTTTGCTCTGGACGTATGTGGCTATCCAGTACCTTATGAACTAGAAGCTTAAGATTGTATATACATGCACACATATGTGTATATATATACACACACACACTTTTTTTTTTCTTTCCAGACTACCCTTTGAATCCTAAATCTAGATCTCCGAGAATGCTGGTCATTAAAAAGGGCAGTACAAAAGAACTGCAGATATCTGGATTCCCTGTAGTAGGAAGTCTTCATTCGCAGCCAGTAAGGAATGGAACTGGTGCAAATGTTTACAAAGGATTAGTCCCTAAACCTGTCACTCCGCCTGCAAAAGTGAGTCTTGGATACTGGTGGCATGACCAACATGCTGAGAAAAAATCTTGATGTAGTTCTAAAAGTGCTTATTTCACCCCGATAGTACTGTTGCTAGAGTATTATGCTTTCAACTCTTGCTAACTGCAGCGCATGCCAAAAGTGAATGGGAACAACTTTTTCTCATTTTTCTTTTTGAAGTACATGGTAATTGGATCTCTCTTTGTTTCTCATTTACCTTCTTGGAGAAGTGCAGGAGCTGTCCAAGTGAGAGTGAAAAGGATGCTTTTAACTTATAGAACAGCAGTGCCTTTTGTATATAGGCTTTTAACAGAAAAACAGACAACTAGTGGAGAGATACAGTGGCATAAAAATACCTTCAGAATTTGTCCCAGTCCTTGACAGAGATGGTGTTGCAACATATTAGTGTCATTCTGGTCCGTTTCCAAATGCAACTTTCCATGTTCATCTCTTGATTTTTGTTTCAGGAGTTTTTGTGTGCTCCTGAGAGCATGTGATGGAGTAGTTCTTAACTCTAACATCCTGCATTAGAAACAATACTTTCAGCTGTTGAAGACTCATATTTTGATTCTTATATCTCAAGTATGAGGGTCTTAATTGTTTTGAAATTTGAGTCTTGATGTAAAAAATGTAAACAATATTTGTGAGCAGATGAATTGCTCGTAAACAGTGTGTTTGCCGTAAGAAAACAGGTGTTTGCACTAGATGATGGTTGTATTTATGATGGGTTTTGCTTAATCATTTTTCTAAAGATTCCTGAAAATAATCCTGTTGTAGTTAATGACTCTAAATTTCTCTTTTACTTTTCTGTTTAGTCTACACAGTGGAAAAGCCAAGCAAAAGAAAATAAACTTGGGAATGCATTTCCTCATGAATCTGCATATGGTGTTGGCAATTTCAGTCCTTTCAAATCAACTGCCAAGGCATTTACTGTATCACAAAATTCAGTGAAAGAGGTAAAGCAATGCCTGTAGTTTTTATCAAATCTGTAAAATGTTTAATTTGGTTAGATAAGGGGTCTGTAAATTTTATGCGGAATTGTTTTAAAAATTTTTTTTGGAAGTTAGTGTGTGAGGATTATGGAAAGCACATCACTGGCCTTTAAGTACTGCAAAATTTGCTTTGTAGGTTTGATTGGGAGTAAAAATGGTTAGGAAGTACAACCTGATAGGTTTAGACTTCAAAACTGCTGATGGTGTGATACACTGCAGAAGGTCCGCTGTTTGTTAGCAGCGCTCCATAAGCCTGCATCTCTGGGTTTACATGTAAGAACTATATATACTGAAATACAAATATCTTCCTTCTGCTTTTGACTGTGGATATATGCGAAACCTGAAACTACAGGTGCCAGGGAGTCCTTTGGTCTTCATTCAAAGTTTTCTAAATGATTTAACTTCTAATATGCTTTCTTTTTCTGAATTCCTACATTAGTGTAATCGGTCAAATTCTTCATCCCCTGTTGACAAAGTTGGTCAGCCTCGATTAACAAAATTGACAAGAATGCGGACTGATAAGAAGAGTGAATTTTTGAAAGCATTGAAACGAGATAGAGTGGAAGAGGAACATGAAGCTGAGAATAATTCTGGGCAAGAGAAGGTAGTTTTCTTCATACCTATTGTAGATCCAGCAGTAGTAGTTTTCAGATGGACCATAAACTACTTTTTATTTTGCTGTAAACACTTTACCTCTAAAATAACAATGCAAATCATCATCAGCAGCTGAAATATGCTTGGAAGAAGCGATTTTGCCCTATATATATTAGAATTGTCTAATATTTTTATGAATTTTGATAATCTGGGATGCATTCTTCAGGTGTGTGATTTAACAGTCGAATGTTTACTGGGATACTTGTTCTTAAGAAATTATTGCTGAGCATTCTGATATTTCTGGAAGCAGACAACACTGTGAGTGGGAGGGAAATGATGATGTTTTGGACCCTGGACTCTGAAGTATGGTTTCTTACAAATGCAGAACTGACTGACTGAGTGATTGCCTCCTGCTGTGGATAATGCTGTTATATGCCCACTTTAGAGACTTTATTGTTAAAATGGTGTTAACTAGATAATGATCGTACTCTCCTTTTTGTTTTTACAGTTGTTAAGTCTTCTGAGGCTACTTGCTCATTACTAAATAAGAATTACAGGTTACTGAATGAATAGAATAAAAAGAAACAACTCTGGTTTATGGGATTAAAGAGCTTTTAATATTTGAGTGAACCTGAACAGTCTCCTTTATTTGTAAACTTTCTTTCTAGTTCTTATTTCATGGCTAGTAAGTTGCAGTTGCTGTTAACAACAGTCTGAGAAGCTGTGGTGAGTGCATCTATGTAGGGCAAGTTACAGTCTAAATTTAAGGAGCATTACCCAGTCTTTCTGAACTTGTGGCTGTTGAGTTTGCCAGTTGAGATGGCTGTCACCTGCCCATTACACTAAGTAGACTTGAGAACACTTAATGCTTTCAGACTTCTCCTGACACACATGGCTCTGCTATTTAATTAGGAGCATTGTTTTGTAAGTTCAACAGATAACCTGTTACTTTTGTAAGTATGAAAGACATCTTAAATATGTTTGAATTTTAAGATACGTTTGAAACTTTGTAGAAAAAAGTTTGAGGCAGAGCATGGGAGTTGCTTTCTACACTACTTGATCAGTGGCGTAACTTAAGATTTCTGTAGTATCCAGATATTGCAAACTCCAGAAGTATGAACAGTTATCCCCAAAGTAGTACAGAGTGTCTCCATTTAAACTTAGTCTAAATTAAACGGACTCACTGAATTGCAGCACTTGCAGATATTTACCTGTGAATGGATTTTACTTTTAAACTTTGTAATATATAATTATTTTTAACAGGATGATGAGTCCTTTAACTTGCATAACAGCAACAGTCCTCATCATGAGAGAGATATAAACCGAAACTTTGAAAATGAAATTCCGCAGGAGAATGGCAATGCTTCAGTTACATCTCAACAGATCACCCGATCTTCAGCTTTCCCTCAGGCAGATGTTCTTTCGAGCTCGCTTGAGGCAGAGCATAGGTATGTACTTTATATAATACAAAGAGTGTTCCTTCATGGTAAGTGGGTGTGTCATAAATTATTAGTAGTTTGGAAGTCAGAATCTGAAAACTAAGAACACATAAAAACTTTATGGAGTACTGTCAGAGTTTAGCTTCTAGACATGTACTGATTTAGCTGGAATGTACTTTATTTCTGCTAGGCTTGTGTGCTGACTTAAACCTGCTTTACTAAAAATTTAGAATATTTCCTTGCAAAGAAGTAAAGCAAACTGTATAGGGACTTCACTTCTCTGATTATGGTCTGCATGTCTAGGAGGAACAATGCATGTAGTTGCTATTTGTATGAATAATACCTTAAATGCTGCATCTTATGTAAAACTCCAGTGAGATTTTTCTCATTGTTAAAGTAATTAATTATTTCTGTAGCTGACTAATTGACACAGCGGTGTCACAAGACAATGCATTGGAAAGGGAGAAAGTAATGGCAAAACAGGAATGAAACAGTTTTAGTATCTCTTAAAAGTAACTACAGTAGTAACTGGTAGAGATGAGAATGATGCTGCTGGGACATCACAACTCAGTCTGGAGATGAGCTTGTCATGAGCTCTGTCAGATTCTTGTTGTTTCTGGAAACTACAGAATTGCAGTGATAGATCAGATAGATTTTCTGTTTTATTTATTTATTTATTTTTTAAGTAATAGATTAAACGTGTACATGGGACTAAACAACTTCACCTTTTGTAGTACCTGCAGAGGACACTGTCGTGACCTCTTATCCCTTGTGAGTGTGAAAAGTGAAATGCACCCTGCTGTGTTTGAGTTTTTTTCCACCATCGGCTAAGGAGACAGAAATCTTTGGCCACTAGAGGCTGCTTGCTGCTGATTTTTTGACTAGAAGACGGGAGTCAAATCTAACTCTCATTTTCCAGATCAGATGACTTTGGCCTTCTTGTGGTTTCTGGGCAAGTGTCTTTCCTTTGTGGCATCCCAGAGAGGCTGTGTTTCCATACTGAGACAACCTTTTGTCTCTGACCTTTGCATGCGTGTAGACAGATGTTATGGTCAGTGTTTTTATGGTAAATTGAAGTGACCAGCTTAACTCACAGGATACTTGTGCATACCTAGTAACAGTATTGGCACATTTTATACAAAGTCTGTTTTGGGATTCCCTTCCGCTGGGGGTATTTCCAACATGCAGCCATCCTGTCGGGGTCAAGTTTGCTATTCTGAAGTTTAATTTTTTTTACGTAGTTCATACTTTCAACCATTTTAGAAATCTAGTGTTGCTTTAAAGGGACAGCGGTCCTGCTAACTTTACACAGTGTTGCTTAAAAGTTAGTTAGCTGTTGCCTTAGATTTTATTTACATTAACAGGAGCTCTGTAAGTAATCACTTTATTGTGCATAATACTGTTAACAGGTTGCTTGCAGTAAAACTTTCTAACTCAAATTACTGTTGCCAGAATTACAAATATCATTGGACTGCATTTGGCGTTGCGAGTCTATTTCTGTATGACTATACAAATGCATGTATTATCTTAAATGAGAGTTTTGGATGACTTGCATATTATTTCTGCTGCTTCCTGAGGACTTAATTGTTTCTGGCTGTCACATTGTCAGATTTGGTCCAAATACTACAGAGGATGTAATTTCCATTTCTGTTATTGTCCTGTTAACTTTTCTTTTTAAATGGAGTAGTGCTTTCTCCCCTTCACCTTCTACAATTCTGGGCTTTTATTATGGTTTTAAAAACAGTCGTTGGTGTCATTGGTCACGTGCAAGCTTGCCCAATGCATGTCTGTTGTGTTGGCACCTAGCGTTCTTTGTGGGGAGGGTTATGTTGAAGGGCATTTTTTGCTGACATCTTCCTAGATGGAGTACCTAGCACGTGACATCAGCGGTGAGTTCGTCTTACTTCCCTGTTTTAATATATTCACAGTTCTTCAGCTCTGTGTGTTAGTTCTGGCATATACTTTAGAAACATCTTTGTTTTTTGTGAGATAGCTGTAAGCTCCTTTAACGTTTAAGGTCCAAGATGTGCATGGTTTGCCGGAAGGAGGTGCTAATCCTTTTGACAAAAAATTTGCAGCAGAAGAACTTACTGTCTTCATTGTTAAATGTCATGGTGTCTTCACCCTCAAGATAACCCCTGTTTTCACAGCATCTGCACATGTAAAACCACTTTCTTCCTGCTCAAATACTGCTGTCCCACTTTTGGCACCAGCTAAAACACATTGGTTATTGTATCTTTGGATATCTGAAGCTTAGTCACGAGAGGAATCTGTCTCTTTTTTCTTCTTTTCTCCTCAACGCAAAACTCACTCCTAGTTGTAGTGTGTCTGTGCTGAAATACCAGCATCTGCTGTTGGCTGACACTTAATTGCAAAGAAGCGTGTGCTGGCTCTGCTATTAGCATGTGCTAGAAAAAGGAAACTATATGAGGCCATTGGCATGCTGAATTGATTCCCATGGAGGAACACCACCAGCATTCCTCATAGCTGGTCTGTTATCTGGGAAAACTTGCAGATTCCCTCAGTGTAAGTCTTTGTCTCTTCATACTGTTCGCAAGGCGGTATGCTGCTGCTCCACCAGAGCAGTTATGCAAAGGAAATACATTCTTACATTTCCACTTGACACGCATTTCTTGCCTTAAAATGAAGGTACAGTTTTTACCACGTGTAGTGTAAAACAGGGTCATCTGTGGAGGACTTGAGAACTTCTCAACTTCCATGCTTTGCCTATCTTTTGCAAGCCTTTTAAGCTACTTTTATGTAACAGTTTATTTAAAAAAAAAATAGACTGATAAATCCATTTATTACAGATCTTTATGCATATAAGTAGGCAGAGCTTGAAATGTCTGTGTGTGTGTAGCAAATTCCTTAATGTTGTCCTTTTTAATTTAAAGGTTGTTAAAGGAGATGGGCTGGCAGGAAGACAGTGAAAATGATGAAACATGTGCTCCACTAACAGAGGATGAGATGAGGGAGTTCCGAGTCATTAGTGAACAGGTAACACTAAGCTGATGTTCTGTTATGAACTTGTAGCTGGCTACCCTAAATGCCTACCTTTGAGAAGGATCTGCAGTAATTTTGATGGTTAGGGATGTTTCAGTACCATTTCAGTATTGTGCTTTTGGAAGAATAGTTGCTTTAAAAAGATAGGTCACCAGTGTTTGTTGTAGATAAGGCCTGTTCTCAAAAGATAATGGAAAGGTGGGGAGTGCTTCTGGGTAGTTCCAGCTTTGCTGGTGGTAGAATGGCACGGGCTATCCCGATCCTCACCTTACCCTGAGGAAAAGCTATTTTCTTTCAAGGTTTTTATACAGTTTCCTTGGTTCTCCAAAATCTGATTTTTCTCTGTTAGAAATTGATAGACATTTAGTTCACTAGTGAAAAAAAGTCTGAAAAGGCAATCTAGACTTGATTTTCTTTTTTTTTTTTTTTAAAGTTAGGAGTGTTTATGTGGTGGGTTCAGTGAGGAGGAGCTGGAAGGTAGAACCTTATGCAGTGTTAAACGTGAACCTTTGGTATTTCCATAAGTCTAGCCACATACATATTAATTAAAGCATCTGGAATATTAAACTCTTAAATGCTTGACTTACTGCCCAGCTTCTGCATGATGTGTGGAAAGGCATTAATTCCTTCCTTGTAGAATCAGTTGTTTCCTTTCTCTCCAGTGTCCCTGACTTTTCAATTGCATTGGGTAGATGGATTGGGATACCCATTCCTCCCTGCTGCTTGTCCTCTTCTGGGCCCCTTATTGCAGACCCTGCCCTTCTTAGGACAGATGTTTGCAGCACTATGGAAAAAGGGACTGCATTATGGGAGAGACTATGTGGGAGGAGGGATCACTGGGGCAAGATGTCTGGGGAACTGGGTGAGAAGAGGGTAAGCTCTCACTGACTGCGGGAGCTTAGCATGGTTGGAGGTGCTTGGCTACAGTGGCTGGCCCAGCAGTGGAGTCTCTCAGCAGAGTTTTCCATTGTGTGTGTGTGTGAAAAGATAGTGCTATGGATCTAATGTAGGCCAGAGATGAACAGGTAGAGAATGTTGAAATACAACAGATGGTTTTGTTTAGCTTTTTCTTTCTCTGAATACATCTTGTTTTCTCATTTCAGTTACAAAAAAATGGCCTTCGGAAAAATGGCATTTTGAAAAATGGCCTCATCTGTGATTTTAAATTTAGTCCTTGGAAAAACAGCACTTTCAAACCTGCTCTGGATAATGAGGATTCTGAGACGAGCAGCAGTGATACATCAGATGATGATGATGTGTGAAGACTTCTGTAACGTCTGTAGAAGCCCATTTTGATCTCATGAAAATATGGGGATATTTTGTCAAAAAAAATTTTCTAATTTATGTAGTAACATACCCACTAGAGGAAGAGCCCTGGGACTTTTCTCTGTGTTGGGTGTGTTGAACATTACTATGATTTCTTTGTAAATGAATGTTATAGAATGAGGACTTGGGTTGACCCAGCATTGACTTTCTTCATCACCGAAGCATTTCTGACTAGCAGTATGACAATGTAACAAGTCAGACTTTCTCATTTAATAATAAAAACAAAGAATTGCGTAATGTCTTGCAAAGCTTCTGTCTTAAAGTGTCCAAATCTATAGGGAAAAAAACGGCAGCTTGACATGCTGTTTTGCTTGCCACGTCATTTCTTTCTTACAATGGAAATCCTTGAGTCCACTTTATACGCAAAAAGGGCAGTGTAGCATGTTGGCTAAAACGAGAAAAGTGCACTAAAACTCTTTTCCTTAATGGAGCTGTTGTATTGTTCTACTTCTTCGGCACGCAACTGCTCTTTAGCCATTTGTAGTGTAGCTGTCATTATTAACGGCAAAAGACCCTGATGTTACGGTTCCAGATTTCCAGAACTAACCTTTAAATTGGAAGCTTTATAGGGTATTGCAAGACCTGGTAATCTCACAATGAACACATTTCTTGTGGGAAAATAAGCACTTTGATTTTAATATTCACATGCAGAATAATTACACTGACTGATTTGTCCACTACATGGAAAATAAACTGATTTACAGAGTATTGTCTCAGTGCATAGCATCAAGGGTATTGTTTTTAAATATGGTAAGTTTTGTCTGCATTTGTATTCAGTGTGCTCTGGCAGCAGTGACTGCATTTCAGAATGAGGTAAAAATATTTCTGTCACCAGATCTTGCTTTTGTAGCAGCACAAGTGTATCTATGCAATAAGCACGTTTTTGCTTACATTGTGTAAAACTTTATGATCACACATTTAAAAAGCAATATTGTATTATTTATAGTTGTATTTGGATCATTTTAGTTTGCATAAGCACAACTGCTCTCGGTGATTCACATTTATAAAGTAGCTTTCATAGATAGACATTCCCCCTTCAAGATATTTTTGAATTGTACTGTTTCTTATGGTAAGCAATTTGCAATTTAGAACTATAAAGCAAAATTATTTATAAAGCTGAGATTTTGTCCATAAGTAACTTCTTTAGGAAAATACATTTTTTTGCAAAGTGTCATCTATCAATTTTGAGCCAAAGGTGGTATGTTTCATTTATTTTTTTTTTTTACTAGTTTTAATAGAGATTTCTATTCAAGAGGTCAGTTTTTGTCTTGGAACAGGCATGCGAATTTTGAAGTAGTTAATTTTGGCACAATGTATTTAAATATGCCATTTTCTCGTCGTAAGTTTAAGAGGATAAAAATGTTTCTTTTTTTTAAGGAGAAAGCTGCCATATCAGTAATTAAGTCTTTCCTACCTGTATGCTGTACAGACATTTCTCCTTCTTCTCTCCTGCAGTTTGTTTTACTGACCTTGACACCTTGGTGTAGTCTGTTCCCTTTTTGGTTTTCACATTGTATCAACAGGATCTTTTGCCTATCTTAATTACTTAGTGGTATGTGAATATGCTGTTTTTATTACTAAGTGAAAACTTTTTTTGCCTTGGTGTTTCTCAAAGTGTGACATTAGACTTTTTTTCCTTCTTTGTTCAGTTTAGTAAGAAGTGTCGCCTCTGTAATTAACCCTTTGGGAAAACACTATAATTATAGAAGAATTGTATTACATTTAAGTCTATAGACTTTGGGAAATTTACAGGTTGCATTTGAGAAAATTCTCTTTAGAGAAAGTAGACATAATGTTTATACTTGGTACTTCTGTTTCGCTAGTTTATATCCCGAGACTGGCAATGGAAGCACAGATATAATGAGCTGTGAGCAACGGAGGTAAAGGGAATCGAGCAGTGGTTTTGCTTGGTAGAGTGAAATACCTTTACAGCCTTTGTAGCGTCTTTTCTGAAAGTGTGTGGCTTCTTCTCTTGTATCTGCTGTGTTGTCAGTCTTGGCTCTATACACACGATGTAGTTGCTCTGAACTCCTACTACACCATGTTTGCGTTTCTGAAGCCTGGCATGTTGAATAACTGATCTGATGTTGTGCAGCCACATAGCCTTAACCAGCTGGTACTTGTGGATTCAGTTCTAGTCATGTGCAGTTCTGCTAGGTCAGAGGTGCGTCAGAGGTCTGCATAGCTAAAGTGGTTGTCTGCCTGCTCTGTTACTTCAGTTTGTCCTCCCACTATGATATGGAAATGGGGAAGCTTTGATGTTTCCACTGAGGAGTTGGATTGCCTTGTGTTATATTTACTTACGGCAAAGCTGAGTAGTGCATTGGTCCTCTTTTTTGCCACCCTAAGAAACACTTTCCTGGGTTACTTACTGAGGAACTCTGTTTTCAGTTGTCTTTTTGATTTTTATTTTCCTGGGAGGTGTCACTTGAAGCAAACTTTGGTTTTCAGATTCCCACAGAATGTGTGAAAGCATTCTTTCACGCTGTCCCCCTGCCTGTTGTTCAGTGTGTGAGGATGTAAAGCAGAATGAAATCTGGTTCTCCAGTATGTAACTGTGCAACTTCTTACATCTTTGACTTTGTTCCTTTCCCAGGGCAATTTTAGTAATTCAGTTGGCCTGTCTCTTCTGTGGTACATAAAACATGATCTGTTCGCAGGTTACATCCTCTCTTGTTTTTGTGCTTGAGCAGATAAACACCAGCAAGGAAGTCTGTCTTAAAGGCTTAGTTGCTGGAGTAAGCTCAGTTGTTCCCTGAGTAGGTTCTAGCAAGGTTTGGATCTTTAGGAATGTCTCCTGGAGATAGTTTGTTGGGCTGAAAGAGCTTGACTTCAGTGACAGTAATCACCGATTGCTGCATGCAGACATGACACTGCTGTGTGGTTTGCAGTCATTGCCATTTCTCCCCTTTGTGCTGTCTTTACTGACAGAGAACTGTATCTTCCTGGTTCCCCTTTCCATCCTCCTTCAAGAGGAGTGGTGAGCCACTCACTGATTTTCTGATCTATTGGTAATGAGGGATGCACCCTCCGTGTCTGCGGTGGGTATGCAGGGTACCTGTGTTTATAGTAGGGATCTGGAGCTCGTTTACCTCATCTAGAACAACCAGAGGCCTTCTTCACGGACTTGTACAGGGCCTTTCTTCTCTTAACTGGCAAGAGAAGCTAGTTGCCTTTCTTGAGAAGTGTGTTAATTACAGCAGAGTTGTCCGTTGATGCATATAGGACCCAGTCAATATTCTGAAGTAGATTTTTGGTGCGTGTCGTCCCAGTCTTTGAGAAATCTTTCCAGCTAGGAAGGAAATTGATTTTTGTTCTCCAATGCAATTGCCTGTGGGGGGAAAAATCTGCTATATTTGTGATGGGGACCTCAACTTTAGTGTTTCTTTTTTAAAGAATAACTGTTCTTCATTTAAACTCCTGGCTGCTAGAAACTGGAAGGAGAGTTCAGTCGAGGATGTCTTTGTTTTTCGCTGTTTTCTGTTTGCTGCTAGGCAGTGACTGAGGCAGTTTACTCAGCTGCAGGGAACTTTTGGTCTGATTAAGGGTTATTACTGTTGTGCACCAAGAATTATTGGCTCATTAGGATGATAAATGTGCTGACTAGCTGGTCAGCTTTCCTCGTGCTGTTATTCATAGTCATCAGTGAGCTTTATTGCAAACTGAATTAGGTTTGTTTAATTCCCTGTATCTCTCTTCAGCCTTCCCTAGAGGTATCTGGCAATGCATTTGCTGAACTAGCACTGGCAGCGATTTGCGAGGCAGTCTGGCTCTGTGTGAGGCATAGGTGTGTATTGAAAACTTTCTTCTGTCTCTAGAGGCTTGTGCTTCCTCAGAGATTAGTGAGCAACTTCTGTGGTCTTATCTCTTGATGTGTTGGTGTCTAGGAAAGACCTTCAGACAGACTAAAGAGAAAACTCATACCCTTGACCGGTTGGTCAGCAGAGTGTACTGCTCTGTTGTTGAATTCAGGGTCTACCAGAGCCTGCTTCCATTGCAGTCTCTTGTGCAGATCTGATCACCTGATGGAGATGTGAGGTCTTACAGGGTCTATAGTGGCATGCATTTCTTAAATCCCTATAAAGATACCTGAGAGTATGCTTGCTATTTAGGCTTCATTCTGTATCCATCTTCTTTGGACGTCCTCTTAGTATGCAGCTATTTATTCACCTGGCAATAGCACGATTGTTGCGCAGAAATGATATTCCATACTTGCAGAACAAATACTCATTTACTTTCCTATCCTATCTGGGTCAAATGTACAGCTTTGAAGTGGAAGGGAGTACTTCTGGCAACTGTTATGATTGCTGATGTCCAGAGAAGCATCTGCACATCAGGCTGGTGGAGCTTGGGTCAATGAGAGAACTTGAGTTCCCCTTAGGAGATGTGGGGAGAAGGCTGGCTGTGGTAGTACTAAACAAGGCACTACAGAATTTCATCTTGGGAAGCAAAGGAGTGCAAACTCCTTCCACTCTGCCAGGAAGCAGTCAGACTTGAGAACTGACGCAAGAAATTCCAAATCCTTAAAAGATCAACTTGGAAGCAGCCTTGTGGCCTGTGCCATTGCATTTTGCTAGATTACCAGGCTGGCTGTTGCTGTCCTGAGTTACCATGTTCTAAGCCTACAGATTCTGAAACAGGCCTCTTGCGTCATGTACCAACAGACACCACCTGACCTGCTCTGAAGCCAGACAGTATCCACTGTTGCTTTAGTGTGCTCACAGGTGGGTCAAGGAAGGTGATGTATCTTTTCCTCCAATCTATTACTCAGTATAGCCAATAGCAGGACATGATGTGCAGCTCTGATCCTGCTTACTCTAGTATGGTGGCTTTGGTACAGTGGCTTCCTTTTGATTCTTATTCCTTCTGTGTGATAGCTTAATGTCTGGGAGCTCAGTGCTATTGTAATCTTTGCGTCTTCCATGTCCGGTTGCTTCCTGTTGCAAGACTGCTGAAGTGGAACCATCTTCAGCAAGTCATGGAGCATCCTGTCTGAGCTCAAGTGACTGCATCATGGACAGATGAAGAATGATTGAGCTTTGAGTCACCTGGCATACACGTGCACACACACAATTTGAATGTAATACAAATGTATGTTGTAGAATTGTTAGCAATAACTTATTTTCTATGCTTGCCATTTGTACTTGTTGGTGTTATTGGTGGCTCCTGTCATGAGTATTGCGTTCTTTCCTGCCCAGGATATACAGAACTTAAATTACAGCCAGGCTGAAGGGCCTCTTCATCAATTACCAGGTTCAGTTTTTTTCCCCGGTAGCATTGCTTTAGGTAAGAACATTTTCTGTTTGAAAGGATAAGGTTTGAAATGAACTGGTCGGTAAGGAATTGACATGTACTGGAAGCAGCCTACTGAATCAAGCCACTGCTTATGCTAAGCTGCAAACACTTCATTACCAGCGACTGACATTCGCTGTGTGTGATGGTCTCAAATTATGCAGTTGCATTGCAGGAAAGTCAAAATCTTAGAAGGTTCGTGTAGAGGTTTGATGTGGTTCTCTTATTTCTTGGTATTTCTTACATTTTCTTACTCTATGTTGAGAGAACATAAAGCTGGTCAGGACATGCCGGGTTGAACAATAAGCAAGATACTGATTTTAGTGGATGTTTCTGAAAATTATCTTGGTGATTAATTTAGTTGGAGAAAACGGACCATGCTGTGGGCTAACCACAAGGATACAAAGGTAAGGTAATGTTGGTGAAGGGCTCAGTACAACAGTACCAGAGGCACACTTACGAGGAGAAGAGTAGTCTGTGTTTTGTGCACAGCGTGGAAGATGTGTTAAGTAGGTAAGAACAAAATGCAGCATAAGGCAGGTGTCCTGCCAGGTGGCTGGTATGTGCTTATGCAACTGGAGGCTAACAAGTAACACATGCCTGCAAGGACCTGAAGGTTGGGCAGGCTTGTGCTTCCTGGCCTGCAGTCAGGTTCTCTGTTTCTCGTCTTGCAAGTGCTTGACCTTAATTTTCTTTGAATGTCTTTCTCTTGTTGCTGAACAGAGGTGGTCCTAGTGTTAGAATAGTTTTCTGTTGTAGGAATGGGAAAATGAAGACTCAAAAAAAGGATTAGAAACAAGCGGAGCTTTTGTAAAATCCTTAAGGGATTTTAGGAGCCAGCACAGTCCTGTGTGTGAGGATGAAGGCATCCTCCAAGTAACCCCAGGTGTAGAAGTGCCCTTAATTAAAGGGTGCATCACTGCTGGAGTAGGGCAGGAGTGGGGAAAGGCCAGAGCTCGCCAAGGAGGTGAAGCTGCTACCTGACTGAAATGAAGTCAAAAGAATTATGTGCCAGCTAGCTTAATTCATGCATCGGTCAAAACTGGGCTGCTACAGTGTAGGTTAAATCTGCATTTTTTTTCAGCTTTTTTTTTTTTTTTTTT
>Ga0065711_1032109_pt1 | contig 28008 bp, 15 predicted proteins | sample Hoacrofraction12_FD_59098 | JGI IMG/M metagenome (GOLD analysis project Ga0065711, IMG submission 59098) | Hoatzin crop microbial communities from Cojedes, Venezuela - Epithelial fraction 12 v2 (version 2) | ecosystem: Host-associated > Birds > Digestive system > Esophagus > Crop | place...
TTTTTTTTTTTTTTTTTTTTTATTTTATTTCTAACACCTCTAATTATAACAAACTGGTAACAGAGAGAAAAAATAATAATTAGTTGTAAAATCAGTGCTGTACAAAATGGATTTTAAAGTACAATCTAAATGCAGTGTTAGATGCAGTTAACTTGTGAATGCTGAATTTTCATTGCTCTGAGAGAAAAGTGTATTAGCTCATACTATCCTCCATATTATTAGACTAAAAGTTTATCAAGAAATTTTACAAACAGAGCAGTGTTGAGGGTCTTCCATATGCTTTAAGCCATTGCACTTTAAGTGTATTCAGTCACTTGGTAATTCTTTTAGTGATGAAGGATTTCCTCATAGTTCTGTTATTCTTTTCTGTACACCTTTGTCTAACAGGCTAAGTGTGGCTATGTTTAAAACAGAGTAGGACATCTTCATTCTTCAGTAACTGGTAATCCCAGTGGTCACATTCATTTTGGTGTTGAACTGCTTTGCAGACCTTGTTATAGTCTCCATAGTCTGCACATGGAGTCAGCTAATTCATCACTGCAAGTAATCTGCTAGATATTTCACAAACAAGATTGCTAAGAAATTACTGCCTTCTCAGCTTGCTTTTAGATGTTTTTGCAGCAAAAGTATTCAAAAGACTTGAGGACTGTTGATAAATCATCAAGTCTAATAACGACTTGCACGATTTTCAAGCAAGGATTTAATATTAGAGGGAATTATCTGTGTATTTATGCAAAGACTAAGTATTCTAAGATTTTAAGTATCAAAAAATAGGATATTTGTAATAACTGCACACTGAGACCAAGTGTACATCAATTCTGAAAAATCACAGACTTCAGATTTAAGAAAAGGACCTTCTCAGATAACATTCTTGATTTGAGTTCCCCATTGGCTTGCTGAAGCTTGAAATCTTTTTATTCTTAGTCAATGAGCTGACATCTGTCTAGCATCTTAACTTTTGAGATGTGACTACGAGTGAATTGGGAATAGGGATGCATGGTAATGCTGGACTTGGATACATATTTGTTAATTTTCTTTTGTTTTGGAGGGTAAAATTAACTGCTAATAAAAAAGCAAATTAGTCCATCATTACTATCAAACACAAATGTTAATGAGTGGTCTGGAACAGATTACATAAATACATTAGCAATACAAATACCCAAACCTAGGACATTTTTCTGAACTAAGATAGATGCTCAAAATAGGAATGGGTGGTTTAGAGTAACAGGAAGTTATCTAGCGTAGAACCATGATAATACAGTGTCAGATTCAGTAATATATCTTCATAAAATAATCTCTTCTTGTGATAAGAAGCATCATTTAGAATTACATAGTACTTTTTATGAACAAGGAAAGTGGGAAATGATCAAAGAGAGAAGAGTCTGATACTGTGGTGAGTTGACCTTGGATGCATGCCAGCTGCCCACCAAGCCACTCTATCACTCCTCTCCTCAGCAGGGTGGGAAAGGGAGAAAATAAGATGGAAAAATCCTCATGGGTCAACATAAATGCAATTTAATAAAGCAAAGGCAAAAGCTGCACGTGAAAGCAAAAGAAAACAAAAGATTTATTCTCTACTTCCCATCAGCAGCCAATGTCCAGACACTTCCCAGGAAGCAAGGCTTCAGTACACATAGTGATTGCTCTGGAAGACAAACATTGTAATAACAAATGCCTCCCCCACACACACTTCTGCTTTCTCTTAGCTTTTATTGTTGAGTGGACATCATATGGTGTGGAATATTCCTTTGGTCAGTTAGGGTCAGCTATCCTGGTTATGTATCATCCCAAGACCTTGCCCACCCCCAGCCTACTTGGTGACTCAGGAGGAATGTTGTAGAGACAGCGATGATGCTGCCTGAGCATTGCTCAGCAGCAGCAAAAACACTGTTTTGTTATCAAGCCTTTTCCAGCTACTAATGCAAAGCACAGCACTATAAGGGCTGCTATGGAGAAAATTATCTCCATCTTAGCCAGACTCAATACAGAAGGACAATTTGCTATCTTAATTTTAGCAATTATATGTATAGATGTAACAAATACATTTTCTCTTAAAAGAATGAAGACTCAAAGAAATAAAGTAAAATTTTGATGTGTGATCGCCTCCCAGTTTGCAGCTCTGAAACATCCTAGCCTGACAATGCTCTACAACGTTTTCAGAACAAAGCAGATAATGTTTAGAGAAGGAATTGAAGTAAATTACCTCTGAATACTTCTTCCTAGGCAGGTGTTACTTCTTCGCCCTATAGAGGAGGAAGGAAAACAAACAAACAAAAATTCAGTTAAATCCAAATATGACAATGAGTGCTTAGTAGCTGTTGTTTACTCACCCTGAAGATGCTTCCATATCCAAAGTCAAAGTTATTCAGACCTCACAAGAGGACAACAATTAACATTCCTAGAGTAGATTGGAAATTAAATTTAAAAATGGAACAGTACAGTCTAAAAAAAAATAAATAAAAGCTGAAATGGCCAGATGGAAAAAGCAAGCCCGAACACAAGCACAGGACTAAATCCTTTGGAACAGCCACAATTGTCACTGTCCATTGCTGTTGAAGTCCTCAATTAAAAAAGCATGACTGTTTACTTACTTTCTGATCTGTGATTCAATAATTTCCCAGAATGAGTGCCTTTTCCTATCATTATTTTATTTTCAAATTGGATGTCAGAATATGCTTAAACTCCATGTTGGAAGAACAGTGAAAACACGTGAATTAAATTTTAGTCTCTGTACAATACAAAACTTTCAAAGATAGTGATTTTATTTTGTCTTTAGAAGGTAAACTAATATGCGACATACAACGTATGTTTTACTTTTTTTTACTACACACAAATGGTAAGAAATAGAGTACTATTTCTTAAGTCTGTTCTTTGTTATTTTTCCATTCTCTCATTATTATTCCCTTTATAATGCTGAGAATAATTTGTGATTGATTACAAGAATCTATTGTTTGGGTTGTTTTTTTTTCATCTAACCATTCAGGCATTTCTGTTCTGTGAGTGGATAATAAGAAATAAAGGCCAAAGACTTACAAAGATGTGTAAATACTTGAAATGCTGTATTATCGGCATGCTCAAATACAAAAGGAATATTTCCAAAACTGTAACTGAAAATATTCAATTTGAAATGTTGTATCTGCATAAATATTTGCACTTTTTCTTAAAAAGATGCTAATATTTTCTTAATAATAAATGTGAGGGGTAGCGCAAACAGTGGTACAGAGAGGATGAACCTAATCCTTTAGGCGCTCTGCATACTCACCTGCTGATGTGGATATAAGAATGTTCAAGATTTGAAGGATCAGATGTAAGGTAAGTGTCTTTAATTTTGAGGGAAACGTTTATGCTCAGAGTTTTTTTCTACTGTTTGCCTCACTCCACTGAGATAAGCAGGAGTATTTAGATGAAAGTGGCACAAAGTTAATTTCATTTAAAGTGCACAGAAAAGAGGAAGATAAAATATGACTATTTACCTCTTTATCAAGACCACTTTCTTTTCATCTGTGATAGAATTTATAACAGAACTCTAAAGAATGAAAATAGTAATGGCAACAAAAGTTTAGCTGACTCATGCTTGAATGTAAATGCGTAAGGAAAAGGAATTTATTTATGTACTTAGAAGGCAGAAAAAAATCTCACAAAGTTTTGATTTATTATCTAAAATGTAAATATTAATTCCAGTTTTATGGGAGCAAAATGAATGATCATTTATCTTCAAAGAGAACCTGAACCTTTCGTTTGGTTTGCCTAGACGCATTTCTTCTAAAACAACAAATCAGCTTTAAAATGTTCAGACCCCTACTTTTTCCCATTTGATTGGGAAGAAATAGATTTTTTGTAGATTTGGAGATTGGGATTTCCTACTGGATTTTCAAACAAACTGTATTTTTAGTTTGTGAATAAACTGCATATGCATGGTTAGTAAAGTAAAGTTTCTATGTATGCAAATAGATCTTTTGATTACTCAGATCACCCGATGCAAATACAGGACATACTTCCAGTCTTTTCATGATGTATGTTGAATGATCTTCAAATAAGATACAATTTATATAAAAATACCACAATTCCTTTTTTAAATATCTCACCATTATGATCCTTCAAATTTTAAGACATTCTTCAGGTTGTAGAATTTGTATATAATGCTTTGTTGAAAAATCAGAATCAGAATCGGAAAAGATATCTCATAGGTGTGTACTGGTTTTGGTGGTGAGAAAGTTAATTTTCTTCATAGTACCTGGTATGCTGCTATGTTTTGGACTTATGACCAAAACAGTGTTGACAACACAGGGATGTTTTAGCTATTGCTGAGCAGTGCTCACGCAGTGTCAAGGTCTTCTCTGCTTCTCACACCACCCCACCAGCGAGTACAGAGGCAACATAGCTGGGACAGATGACCCCAACTGACCAAAGGGATATCCCAGACAATATGACTTTGTGCTCAGCAACAAAAACTAGGGAAAGAAGGAAGAAGGGGGGACATTTGGAGTGATGTTGTTTGTCTTGCCAAGTCACCATCACACTTGATGGAGCCTTGCTTTCCTGGAGCTGGCTGAAAATCTGCCTGCTGTTGAGTAGTGAATAAATTCCTTATTTGTTTTGCTTGTTTGAACAGCTTTTGCTTTAATTATTAAACTGTATTTATCTTAACCTGCGAGTTTTCTTCCTTTTACCCTTCAGGTTTTCTCCCCTATCCAACTGAGAGAGGGGTGAACAAGTGGCTGTGAGAGGCTGAGCCTCCTGCTAGGGTCAAATCACAACAATGAGATAAGTGAAAAAGGTAATTTCCCAGGGAAGTCCAGAAGTAAATTAGGTGCATTGTTAAATTTTAAGTAAAAGTTGAGAACTACTTATTAATATCTTTTTTCACTTAGGTCTAACAGGAGGTGCAGATACCATACAAAATGTTTTAGTCTCATCTGTTGTTTAATCCACTGTTCTTTGTTTTAAAGAAGAGAAGTCTATTAAGCTGTTCCTTTGTGCTTGGTCTCTTCTGTTTCCAGCAATTCCCTAACATTGATCCTCTTGATTAATATACTAGTATATTCCTTGTCAGGGCCATCACTGCTGTTTTTCTTTACGCTGTCAGCCTTTGCAGCTTTGGCAGTTTATTCTGAACATGTCTCTGCTTGTATGAGACTCTGAGGAGGCATGCGTATCCAATGTTCAGAAGTTGCTGAGGTTTAAATGGCCTTACCCATGAGTCGGAATTCACTGGAGAACTGTTAGACACCACACTGATTTTAAAACAGGTGTTCAGTTACACAGGTACATCTACTGAGGTGGGAGACTGAATTAATAACATGTGTCTGTCTACCTATATAGCATTTCCAGTGTGAGAAGTTGGCCTGTTTGTATCGATATACTGGCTATATCATAACATGATGAAACCAAGAGCACTGAGATACACTCTCACTGTCAACCTTTAGAATTATTTAAGCCAGAGATTGCCTTGATAGCACATTTATGAAGTTTGTATGTACACCAAACGCATAACTAACTGAGACAGAAGAAAAGAGACAAGAACAAATAGATGGGTTAATGGAAGGAAAAAGAACAAGCCACAGAGAAAGCAAAAGTTAAGAGTGGTTGCTAGAGGTATCACGTTTTATACTTTGTTGATATATGACAGGAAGGAAGAAGTTTAAGAGAGCCAGTCAACTTCAGTGTGAAGCTGGCAGAGGATGGTTAGGGAAAGAACCCTTTGTAGAGTTTTGTGGGATGATTTGTGTCTGCAGGAACAACAATGATAGAATCATAGCATCATAGGTTGGAAAAGAGCTCTAAGATCATGAAGTCCAACTGTCCACCCAACAACACCATGCCTACTAAACCATATCCTGAAGTGCCATATCTAAACATTTTTTAAACACCACCAGGGATGGTGGCTCTACCACCTCCCTGGGCAGCCTATTCCAATGTCTCATCACTCTTTCAAGAAAGAAATTTTTCCTAATATCTAATCTAAAACTCCCCTGATGAAACTTGAGGCCATTGCCTCTTGTCCTACTGCTAGTTACTTGAGAGAAGAGACCAACACCTGCCTCACTACAACCTCCTTTCAGGTAGTTGTAGATCAGGTAGTTATAGAAAGTGATAAGGTCCCCCCTTCAGCCTCCCTTTCTCCAGACTAAACAGCGCCAGTTCCCTCAGCCGCTCCTCATAAGACCTTTTCTCTAGACCCCTCACCAGCCTCGTTGCCCTTCTCTGGACATGCTCCAGCAATGCAATATCCTTCTTGTAGTGAGGGCCCCAAAACTGAACACAGTACTCAAGGTGTGCCCTCACCAGTGCCAAGTACAGGGGCAGAATCACCTCCCTACTCCTGCTGGCCATGCTATTCCTAATACAAGCCAGGATGCCGTTGGGCACACTGCTGGCTCATGTTCAGCCAGCTGTCGATGAACACCCCAAGATCCTCTTCTGCCAGGCAGATTTCCAGACACTCTTCCCCAAGCCTGTAGCGTTGCATGGGGTTGTTGCGACAGAAGTGCAGGACCCGCCATTTGGCATTGTTGAAACTCATTCAGTTGGCCTCAGCCCATTGATCCAGCCTGTCCAGATCCCTCTGCAGAGCTTTCCTACCCTCAAGCAGGTCGACACTCCCATCCAGCTTGGTGTCATCTGCAAACTTACTGAGGGACCACTCAATCCCCTCATACAGATCATTGATAAAGATGTTAAACAAAACCGCACACAAAACTGAGCCCTGAGGAACACCACTTGTGACTGGTCACCAGCTGGATTTAACTCCATTCACCACCACTCTCTGAGCTCAGCCATTCAGCCAGTTCTTTATCCAGCAGAGAGTACACCCATCCAAACCATGGGTAGCTAGTTTCTCCAGGAGGATACTGTGGGGAACAGTGTCAAAGGTATTACTAAAGTCCAGGTAGATGGCATCCACAGCCTTTCCCTCATCCACTAGGAGGGTCACCAGGTACAGAAGGAGATCAGGTTGGTCAAGCAGGATCTGCCTTTCATGAACCCATGCTAGCTGGGCCTGATTCCCTGGTTGTCCTTCACATGCCTGGTGAGCGCACTCAGGATGAGTCACTCCATAATCTTGCCCGGCACCGAGGTCAAGCTGACAGACCTGTAGTTCCCGGGATCCTCCTTCCAGCCCTTCCTGTAGATGGGTGTTACACTGGCGATCCTCCAGTCGTCTGGGACCACCCCTGTGTTATAGTTTGGCTGCGGCCGGTAACAAAAGCGCCACGCGGCCGCCCCTCCCCCCGCTGGGGTGCGGAGGAGAATGGAAAGAAACAAGCAAAAAACTGGTGGGTCGGGATAAGGGCAGTTTAACAGAACAGCAAACAAAGGGAACATTAGCGACAACAGTACAGATAAGGAGAATACACAACACAAACAGCAGAACAGAGTTGCTCTCACCGACCGCCACCGCTGCTCGTTCCCAAGCTGCGAGTGACTTCCCGCCGCCCAGCCCCCCCGCCAACCAGAACCCAGCATGACGGCACATGGTATAGAATACCCTGCGCTGTTTGGCCAGGTTGGGTCAGCCTGCCTGCCTGTGTTCCCCCCTGGCTCCTAGTGAAAATTAACCCTGTCCTGGCTGAACCCAGTACACCGTGTTATCCAGGACTGCTGACAGATGATGGAGAGCGGCCTGGCCAGCTCCTCTGCCAGTTTCTTCAGCACTCTTGGGTGGATCCCATCTGGCCCCATAGACTTGTAGGGTGCAGGTAGCATAGCAGGTTGTTAACTGCTTACTCCTGGATTATGGGAGGTTTGTTCTGCTCTCCTTCCCTGTCTTCCAGCAGTGGGGACTTATTACCCTGGGAATAACCAGTCTGACTAATAAAGACTGAGGCAAAGAAAGCATTAAGTACCCCTGCCTTTTCCTCATCCTTGTTGGCAATATTCCCCCTCTCATCCAATAAGGGATGGAGACTCTCCTTGGTCCTCTTTTGTTGTTGATGTATTTGGAAAAATATTTTTTTTGTCCCTGATGACAGTGGCCAGCCTGACTTCTAACTGGGCTTATGCCTTTTAAGATTCCTCTCTACATGACCTAACAAGACCCCTGTACTCCTCTTGAGTCACCTGCCCTTTCTTCCATAGGTGGTAAACTCTCCTTGTTTTGCTGAGTCCCAGCAAGAGCTCCCCGTTCAGCCAAGCTGGTCGTCTTCCCTGTCGGTTTGTCTTGCAGCACATGGGGACATCCTTCTCCTGTGTGTAGCCTTGTGCGGGATTCTTGCCCTCGTCACATTGAGTGACCCGCAAAGGATCTGCACCTCACAGGAGCACAACTTGCTGTACAGACTCACTCAGGATGCCAGTTCAGCTGTGTGCATTCTGCAGTACATCAGATACGTGGATGTGACTACCAGCTTTTTTGCTGCTACTATGTTAGTATCTATAAGGAGATTCCAAGGCCAAAGCTGCAATATGAGACTCAGAATAAATTAATCACTTCTGTCTGTGCTACAAGTGCTTATCTGTAACCTATGGAGATTGTGTAAAATTCAGAGATGATGGCACCAATATATTTCTCACACATGCATGCTGTCTTTACAGACCTCAAGCAGAACTATATTAGTCAGCTCAATTTACTTCTGAGAAATTTTGATTTCTTTCTGTTCAGTTTACACTATCCCCTCAGAGGCTGGTCACAGTAAGGTTTATAGTCTTATAATGTTCCATGGAGAGAAGTTAATTAGAGGACTCTCATTCCACTATATTCCCCTGCGAAAGAGCAGATGGAGATTTTACTGCAACATCAGCGCCAGTTCAGGCTACCCCTCATCTTCCAGTATACTACAGGTCAGCTGAGTATGCTGCTATTCATTGTTATTTCTTCCGTACAATTTGGCAGCTAAGCCAAATGGTACTGTTGGTACTTTTCAATTGTAACACCTAAGTTCAATGACAGAAAACTCACTGCTTCTTAGGAAAGAAATGCCAAAAAAGTCCAGCATGGGGAACAACCACCTTCAGAAGGCTGGAGGAATTTTCCTGTCCTACTTGGAGACAGATGGAAGAGCATGCTGTGAGTGCCCGTGTAACAAGCTCAGGTTAGAAGTCACCAGTGGTTCTTCCACAAGCAGACATTCAAACTATTGCTAGACAAATCTCCTTGATTTTGACTTCATTTAAAAATTTAGGCTAAATGAAAGACAGTATCAAGCATTTAGAAATCTAGAGAGAGGAAGAAGCTAATGGGACAACGGAGGAAATTAAAGATAGCAAGAATAGCATCACTGTACAAGAACATCAATCACAAGATGATATTTTTTGGTCAAATATTCTACTTTTTTCAAGAAAACAAATTCTGCTTTCAGATTAACACTTTGGTTTCAGTAACTTATCCAAAATCAAAAAGATTTTTTTGAAAGATAATTAACTCCTTTCTTTCTTATTATTCCTTAGACGAGGCATGTGAGTGATTTATCGTAATTCAGTCAAATATGTTTTACTCTTACCTGGGGTTCTCTACGTTCTCCTCGGTTAGAGGTTAATCTCAGCTCCCTCATCGTTATTTATATTAACTATTTGTCTTGAATTTCTCAGGCCATACAGCTGTTGTAGCTAGATTTTAATCAGATTCATTCAGAAAGAAATTACCTACTCACCATGGTCACAGTATAATGTAGATTATAAATGGTGTCTAATTCAATAGTATTGCGATGGGTTGACACTGGCCAGCTGCCAAGCTTCTGTATAGCCACTTGCTTGCTCGCTGCCCCTCAGCGGAAAAGGGGGAGAAAACAGGAAGAATAAAAGTAAGAAAACTCATGGTCTGAGATAAAGAGAGATTAATCTGTGAAGGAAAGTTGGGAGGGAACCCAATCAAAAATACAAGAGGATCAAAGGAAATCACTCACCACCCTCTCTACAAGCAGACCAATGTCTAGTCAGTCTCCAAGCAATAGCCAACCTGAAAGCCAAAATGACTCCTTCTTCTTCTTCTTCTAGCTCAGTTTGTGTTCATGAATATGACATCACACTGTGTGAAACATCCCTTTGGCCAACTTGGGTTAGCTGTCCCAGCTATGTCTCCTCCCAGCCTCTTATCCATGCCTAGCTGATTTGAAGGGCAGGGGACAGAGTGGGAAAAAGAGAGAAAGCCTTAACACTAAGTACTGTTCAGCAAGAACCAAAACATTGGTGTGTTACCAACAATGTCTTAGCCACAAACTTGAAACATAGCATCATACAGGCTGCTATGAAGAAACTTACCTCCAGCCCAGCCAGACCTAGATCAAGTGTTTTGGATCCAACAGACTTAATTCAAAATAAAGAATCTTCTCCATGAATTTATTCAGCTTTAATGCTCATTTGGCTTTGAATTTTGTATATTGACTCCTATCTTTTTATCGATATATCAAGTCTCTTTCTAAATAGAGCCTAGGCAAAGTCATCAAAGTGTATGCTTTGAAGACTGTTTTTAAATTAGTCCCGTGCTAAAAAAGATATGCAAGATTTTTGGTTTATCGCCAGTTGTTAGAATGTACCAAGTACAATAAATTCATATCAATCTTGATTCTCAGTTACCTAATGGCTGCACAAGCAGAGTGTTTAATAGGTACAATAATGCCAAACAATTGCATAAAAGTTGCTGTGTGGGTTTAGACAAAATGTTGTATCAGAAACAATACTGAAAGGAATAGAATGGAAATAGTATTCTTTTCTTGCCATACATCCTGTTGTCTGAGAAAGAAAGAAGAGTTATTAAACAGAGTGGAAATAATTTTAAGGCATTATTAGCTTTTTAGTTGTGTGAGCATAATCTTACCAACCTACACTCCCCAACCAACATAAGGCAAAACACTAATGACATTTTGTAGATCAATGTGTAGAGTAATCATGGTAACCATGTGTTTGCTAGCCACCGCTACTGTCAGGATAGTTTCAAGTTTTTCCCCTCAGAAAGCAAGTTATTGTCATTAATAATTTTCCATTGCAACAGACACAGTAATATGCAAATCACACAGCTGACACAGTATCTACTCTGAGAATCTTTTTAAAATTTCCTTTTCTGTAATCAATGCATTATTGTACCTGGGGGATTCTCTTAGGTCATGTATCACACAAATGTAAAACCCACAGAAACATGGCCAAATTGCAAACCCTTTTATAAGTTCAGGATAGTGCATGACTTGATAGGTAGTCATTACTAAAGTAGATTTCATCTGATTTTATTTAGTGGGTAGGACTGCAGGTGCATTTTATGCACATAAAGTAGATGTTATTTAAAAAGAAACTCCCAACTTTGAAACAAATTGTATTCTAAAAGAAAAAAAAATAAAGAAAAAAAGGGGAAGGGAAGAATAGACAGCTGGAATGCAACAACTGTAATCTTTTTAGTCTAGATTCTGATGGTGAATAGCACCGTACTACTCAGTTTTATTTTAAGCAAGGGAACAGGAGCATCATTCTGTGATTCTTCAGATAGCTATCTGTAGCAGTGTGGATGGCCACTACCTCAGGAGATGTCAAGGCAGATGAGAAACTTGTTACTGTCTTACTGAGGTACTAGCTTATCTACTCTTCAAAGCTGTAACAAACTAAATTGTCACCCTCACTGGTGATGTATGCTGACAATTTGCAAATACAAGCATTTCATTTAATACATCCCCCACAAAAAAGCCTCTCACTTTTGTCCAGATTTTCAAAAACAGATTTTTAATCTCTGATTTACTGTCCAAAGGCAAATGTATCTTCCACAATCTTCAAACAAAAAGACTCGTCATATACAAATTGGTCAATTTTTTTTCTAGAGGACATCTGCTCCTAAGATCCTCAAAAATACCTGCAGAGGGTGTTTCCTGTTATTTGTGAAACAAATCTCTGACATTTAGTGACGAAGGAAGAAGACACAGCAGTGCTCTTTAGCTCTATTTTAGTAGTATTCTTGGCTTTTTAAATTTGGAAAGCAGCAGGATACTGCAGTGAGTACTCTATTAACAAATGGTGCCTAAAAGTAGTCAGGCAAAGATGATTAGGCAATTCAAGATTGACAACTGCAGTTTAATATATTACTGTAAAAGCTAGAGGAGGCTGGATATCTCTTTTGAAGTTACAAAAAGGAAATACTAAAACTAGATGACATTTCAAGACATTATCTAAAGAAGCAATATCGTATTTCCTCTTCATTTCCTATAGTGATTATCTTTCCAAATTAGATACTGCAGTACAGCCTTACTCCTATCCCATCCTTAAACTAGTCAGCATAAGATACTTCAAAAAGAGGGAGAACATAAATGGGAATACTTACTTGCAGATGAAGCTTCTCCTTAGCTGCAGGAAATTACTGGTTTACTCTCCTGATCACAAGATTTAATGACTTAGATATATTCTCCACCTAAATAGTTATCAATGTTTTAATCACCCATGATAGTGTCCTGTTTGAACAACTTCTAAGCTGCTGGCTTCAGTACCTCACTGAGTTACAAATCATGTAAAGTTGTCTTTATTTTCATAACTTTTCTTTTTTTTTCTGTTTCCTTGGATACCTTCTTATTTCAGAACTGCAGAATGATGAAAGAGACATTTTATAATCTGTTTCACTAATATATACTCGTATTTTGAATTGTGTAAATGAGTTTTAGGGTCCTCTGACACCTCCCATACTTCTCACATTTATCACTAACCTTTTGATCTCATCCCTTGCAAGACAACTGGATTCATCTATTTATCACTAGAATGCTGCTTGTTGTTAACTTCTTTTTTCTTTTACAGTCTAACACAGGTTCTTTCTTAATCATTGAAGGTCACTGGTTTACACTGGTAGCAGTAAGGCTTTCAAATTTTTCCCTAATTGATTCAGCTGCTTTAGCATGATCAATGTGTACAATTGTTTGACCTCCGCTTTTGTTATGTATGCTGCTGTGTTTTTGCCTCTAGTGAATTTTGACTACTATCCTACTCATATTTGCCTACCATTAAATCCTCCAGAAGTCTTTGTATCTTTCTACAACTAATGTATAATTTCATGATATGTCATTTTGTCAAGATTTTTCTAGATCATTAATTGCATCTTCAACACTAATCCTAGCAAAATTATTCTAGAGAATCCTACATAAGTCTTCTAAGGTAAGCATTATTGTATGAAGTTTGGGGCTTTGGGAGTGCTCCGCTTAACAAAGGCCAAAGAAGTAATCTCACTATTGATATTCCAGATTTCCAGGCTAAGTGCAAACCTCTGGAGGTCCTTCCAAAAAACGCCAACTCGCTCATTTGCTGCTGCTCCACTGGTCTGTATGAAATACTACACACTCATATCTGAGACATATTGCTTGGCAGTAACCCAGTGATAATATCATTCTTTAACTTTCCGTTCACATGACCATAAGTACTAAGTGTGCCCTTCAGCATATTATATACACACAAATACACAGTGCATGTGGTGCATAAGTGCATAAATTATGACTGGCCATGGCATGTTGTCACAAGAGCTTAGAAAGTCACAAGAACTTAGAAACCAATTTCATAATTTCTCTTGACAGAAGCACCAAACAAGAACTTATTTTTGTTGGAAAAAGAAAATAAGCTAGAAAGGGATTTTAATTTTGCCCAAACTTTTTTACTCACAAATTCTATCAGTGTTAGCTGACACTATACTCGAAGTCAGAACTGAAATAAAATCTGAAGGGGCAAAGGGTTCCTGAAGTCTGAGTATGATTCTTGCATTTAATGAACAACATTTGAAAAGCAACTGTAAGAACCCCAATCACTAAAAGCAAATTAATATATTTGACTGAATATACTTCAATATACTACATATTGATTTTAGTGTTACCTAAAAGGGATCATGAATGTGTTGGTGTGTGCTTATTCAGCATCCTCATCAATGTAAATGCGGATCAAGGAACACTACATAATGTCCCAAGTACATATTATCCTCTGATTTCCTTCCAGGTTCCTTGTTTCTGATACAATTCACTGATTTCTTTACTATTTGAGTGTCTCTATACAGTTATTCGTTATTCAGATTCTCCCTCCACTGTTTCAGGTCTCCTTTTTTCTTTTCCCCCTCCTTTCCTTTTTTCCTTGCCATCAGTTTATTTTGGGATCTGTTGGTTTCATTTAGTAAAGATTTCTGCTTATTTAAAAGATATTAGTTTGGATCAAAAACCTCTAGCTATTTTTCCTTCCCTTTTCTTCCTATCTTGTTTGTTTTTCTGTTTAAGGATATGGAATTCTGTTCCAGCTTAATTTTCTCTATACACATCTTTAATTAGCAGGGGTTCTAAGTCCAAGAAGTCAAATTACCTCATGTTTCATTAACAGTTTTTAATTTACATTGTTATTTTCTATTGATTATCTCCTGCTGTTTTAAAATCTTCTTTGGAAGTTTTATCTTACAAAGTTAAATTTGGGTATGCCTTGTCTCCATACAACACTGAACTCAATACTCAAAAGCAGTCTTTGTCTAGATATTCCAAAAACCTACATGGTTTTAGTTGAAAGACACTCTCTTTTGTTTTCTACATTATAATAATTCAAGAGGCAGTAATGCAAGGTCCTGAGAAACTTGGTCCATGAGGTCCAGTAATCCGTGTATGCCTAAAAATGCAGAGAAGACTTAGGCCAAGTAAGTTGGTTTTGTATATAAATTCAATGAAAAGGATACTAATAAAAATCAAATAGGGAAACTTTGAAAAGGAATATGAAGAATCAGGATACACGTTATGGTTTGGCTGCGGCCGGCAACAAAAGCTTCACGCGGCCTCCCCTCCCCCCGCTAGGGTGCAGAGGAGAATGGAGAGAAACAGGCAGAAACTGGTGGGTCGGGATAAGGGCAGTTTAACAGAACAGCAAACAGAGGGAACAGGAACAACAACAATACAGATAAGGAGAAAACACAACAACGAACCGCACAACCCAGAGAGCCACTCTCCCGCACCGCCGCAGCACGCTCCCGAGCCACGAGTGAGTTCTCATCGCCGCCCAGCTCCCCCCCATCAGAATCCAGCATGATGGCACATGGTATGGAATACCCTGCTCTGTTTGGCCAGGTTGGGTCAGCCTGCCTGGCTGTGTCCCTTCACACAGAGACAAACCCAGGACAACACGTCATCTACCCAACTGAGCAAAAACCTTTCTGTCTTCATATTATCCTTATTTTTGTCATTGTTCTTGTATATGAAATGTATCAGTAACACACTCTTCTATGAAAAAGTTTGGGTTTTCTTTATTACATTTTTTTATAAAGTGAACATACTTCCTAACCACAAGCAGACACTTTTTTGTTCATTGTCCAAAGGAAATTAATATAACTCACACATTTTCATCCTATCTACTTGAACATGAAAATAGCTTACATTTTTTGTAAACTCTTTGACCTTAATAATACCTTATGATAGTAGCTAAATAAGCTGATTATGAACCAAGTAAATCTTTCACTTTACTCAAATAAGGCACCATTTTATTGCATTGAACTTGTTTTTATAATATTGAAATTCTATTGCTGGTCTTATCTAAGCTTTTCCATTTTTAAAAACACTTTCTCTTCACTTCCTTTTAAGCAAATATATGCCAATAAATATTTAGTGCCTACTGTAGCATGGTTGTAACATTAGAGTTCCTGGCACTCACATGAAATAGAGATTAAATCTTATTTTCACAAACAATCACATAGACTTCCACAGATTTCTGACAGACCCTAATTTGAAATACTTTAAACTGGGCTTGAAAAAGCTCGGTTACAAAAATTCACATTTTCACCATAAAAATCCTGACGTACTTTGAAAATATTACTATACACCCACTTTTTCCATGCATTTTAATCTGGACTAAAAGTGACAGTCATGTTCAAAAATTAAGCCATTATGGATAACCACAGAAATATTTCCCTCATATTGAATGCATTCTATTTCTGTGATCAGTGCTTGTTCACATTGGGTCTTTTGCTTTGGTATATCTTAACTTGAGACAGAAATAAGAATGCTTTAGGCAACATTAAATGAAATTTGTCCTAGCTATTAAGACTTCTTTTATGATGGTTATTATATTTCTTCTTTCAGCTCCTATGCAAAGTTCCACCTAGATAAACAAAACCTAAGGAAAACCATTCTGAAATAGCTGTGCCATATACTTACATTCTCAGTTGTGTCATGGACCTTTTATAAATATCTCAGCATTATGTGAGCAAACAATGTTCTGAACTCCTCTTTGTTTGTTTGTTAAATTTTTTACATTTTTAACAAATATAAGCAAAAATCCAAATTAAACAAGATTGCAAATCCTTGTAGATAGGCCAATATTCCATTGATATAATGTATCTAAAATTAAGGAGAGCTAAGCACCACTGAAATCAGTAGATTGCCAAAGGGTGCTGTGGAGTCTCCGTCACTGGAGGTTTTTAAGAACACCTTCGACAAAGCTGTCAGGAATGGTTTAGGTAGAATTTATCTTACCTTAGGGCAGAGGTAGGATGAGATGATCCCTTGAATACTAGATCTTCAAAAACAAATAAACAGTAAATATATTCAAAAGAAGTGGAAAGACCTATACCAGCCATTTCCAAGATCCTTTCCAAAGTCTGTATTAATTACTAATATTTTATTTTCTTGGAACTCTGGCAAAAAAAAAATAAAAGAGTAGATTTTTTTTATATGTACTTATGCATATGGACTTACCAATAGTTGTTGGCACTGAATGTATTATTCTCTCTGCATTTAGTCTTCTCTTTGTTTTTCAAGTAGGGGGAGGACCCACTACAAAAGAAAGCCAACTTGCTCTGCCTTAGCTTTTCTACTGTGGTAACAATGGTGCTTAGACTTACACTGAAGGTAAGGTGTGGTGGGATGACTCAATCACAAAGGGAGGAGGCAAGTGGTGTACTGAGCCAATGGCCACCCTCCTTCCCAGGATGTGCTGTGCAGCCTCAGCCATCAGCCTCTCTCCATCTCTGTGGCCCTGTTGCCTCTGCAGGGCCTCCCATTGCTTGGAGCTCCTGGCATCTTCTGCACCCACAGCATCGTCTCCCCAGCATATAAAATGCCATGCCATCAGTCTTTTTTATGCAGGGGGCAGAAGTGGGGATGGAAAAAGCAGCTCTAACTCTGTTATCTTAATGTTCACATAAAAGTCTTAGCAGAGTTTGCTCCTCAATGACAGACTTCTAATCACCCAGACACTTCAACTGCTTCATTTCTTTTCTGTTTTATTCTGTATTACCGTGCTCTTCTCTTGATCTACCATACAGAAATATTTTAATAATACTTTTTCAGTCCAAACATTTCAGATTCCCAGAAATCTACTTCTTTCAACTGAAATGTAGACTCCCCTCTACCCATTTTTAATTCATTCTTCTATCAATTAAATGATATTTTGAAACTCATGAGTGGTACTTAGTCACTCAGCTCCACTGACTTTTAATTAAAGGTAGGTGTCTAATTGCCCAGAGTGCAACTCAAAATTGCCCTGAAGTTTTTGTAATATGTATTTATTCCTTTATCAATCTCGAATGCCTTCTTCTTGTACAGTGAGTTGCCAACACAATTTTCTCTGAAAAATCCTTAATAATTTTCATCAAAACTAAACAAAAGGCACAAATGCAGAGAGGTCAACAAGACCGTCACACCTGTTCAAAGTTCTTTATCAGTTTAGCATGATTTTCATAGAGAAGGTGTGTCATGCTTCTGAGGATATCATAAAAAAAGATCTTTTGACTTGAATAACATACAGTCTGTCCCATAAAGGGTATAAATCCTCTCAGAAATCACAATAATAATGACTTCAATACTCTGCTCCAACTAATTATTGCAGATCTTCCATTAGCCTTATTAGAAGTACTCTATTTTTAATAAAAGGGAATAATATATTAAAATTCACCATGTGCTTCTGAGAAATTATGTTTGGTTCTGCCTTACAGATTATCTTGGAGATTAAAAAGTGTTGTCATGAACCTGAATAAACATAAACAGGATTGGATAAACAGGAAATGGTTTATATTCCTATGTTAGGCTAAACCCAAGTTAAATACTTAAGAAGGAAATAAATTTTGATGCATAACTTGAAGCATTCCTGGAGATCATACAATCATGCAATATTGCAATATCACTCAGCAATAACTAAAACATCCCTGTGTTATCAACACTGTTTTCATCACAAATCCAAAGCATCTCACCATACCAGCTACTACTGAAGAAAACTAATTCCTTCTCAGCCAAAACCCATACAGCAGCAAATACAAATAGGATTTTTATCAACATGGTATCTACTAAGACATCCCCAAATTATCACTTTTAATTTATTTCTCACTGAAATGCATTTATTTCCCTATAGAATTCATCATTTACAAATACTGTTGTGTGCTTTTCACCATCAGATTTTTGGTATGGTGGTAACATGAAGCGATCTCCTATTCAGTGTATTTAATAAAACTCCAGAATGTTATGCAGGACAGTTATGTGCCATAAACCTTTCTGTTTACCATTATATTGGCTCAAAATGCTTTTCTGAGGAGGTGCACATTTTATCTTGCTTTGAAATCTGGGTTGACTGCAACACTAAGCTGATGAATTTCCACTGAAATTCATAAGGTATAGAACATGACGCTGGTGTATACTCTGAATAGTGGCAATAGTGCACTTTTTTAAAGTTTGTCTTCAGCTTGAACAGCTAACATTAAATACAGTTTCACATTTCTTCTTAGGGCTCCCCATCCCTCTGTACTGTCTCTGTTTTCTACTGCCCAGACACAGTTCATTTTCTTTCAATTGAACTGGAGAAAAAGGTACTTATCTTCCACCAAAGGTGGAAGGAAGTCAGTGGGGCTCTGCCAACTTGCAAAGCCAACTTGCAAAACTTTCTGCTCCTGTTTAAAACTCATCTGATTGAGAAACAGAGAATCTGCAAAGAAACAACTATTACCATTATCATCTATAACGCCTCGCACGGTACATATTTCAAATGGTAGCTAAGGATATCCCTGCTTCCCCTCCTAGTTAGTTATGTAGATATGTATTAAATGTATCACTTCTCAATTAGTACAACCTGTGGTGGTTATCATAAATAAAAATAGTGTTTAACACATTATTTTTTATTTTGTTGTGTTGCTGTCAGATACTTATTTATTCCATGCAAATCCAATTTGTATGGTAGGATTAACAAAGCTAAGCTGACAACATTGGAAAAGACCATAAAAAAAATACTTCTACTGGATTTGGTTCTGCTTTCTTCTGCTGGATCCCACATCCAAATTCCTCATTACAGAATGTTTTCTTTAAAACAGGGCACGAAAATACAGGAAAAGTATACTATGAGCTGGAATTTTTGACATGCATACTTTTAAGAAAGCCAAAGTTGCTGTTGACGACTTCATCATGCTTTATATATTGGTTAAACCTGCTTGTACTAGGAATGTGAAATTATTTTTCATTGCATATAGCTATGTGCCAAAGCAACACAGATGTTCTGTTCAGAAGACTCTGCTTGAAATTTCTATTCAAAGAATTACAGTGTTGATTTCATCTTATACAATGAAGAAGTAACATCTGTCATATAACACCTTTGTTTTAAAGTATATGTTGTATTTTTTAATGTATTACCTAGGCAACTTGAACTCCAAGGTTCAAGAGAATATACATAAATAAAGTTATTGGGTAATAGTAAAGATATTAATATCTTAAAGATTAGTCTATGAATATTGCTCCTTCCAAGACTTCAGATGATTATGGGAAGTACAAATTTCTTCTGTTGATTTTTAATACATACTTGGTATTTTAGTTTTTCTACTGCTGTACTGACATATCAGAAATTTCATTCCCCACCCTTAGTACTAGATGACTGCACTACTAGTTCCTGATCTGATTATTAATCTGTTTCTAATGTTGAATTACCTCTACCTGTTGCAGTCGTTAGAATTACTTCTTAGTGCTGTTTTGAAAGGAGACACCTGATTGGTCAATGCTACTCAGATGGCCTGCTAACTTTGGGCCCTAATCCCCTCTTTTTGATATATGGCACGAAGTAATGTGACCATTGATGTAAAGGCAACATTAGGAAGACGTGCTGCTTGTAAAGCGTTGAGGAAACCTGCTAGTTGGAGACATGCTAGCGCATCTCAGAAGGGAAACAAATAACTTGACAGGAATATTCTGACCAGTTTACTGCCTGACAGGCCTGACGTCTTGGAAAGGTTTCTATTTCTGAGTAAGACTAGTAATAAAATATTACAAAGACAATCTCTATGCTGGAATGATTCCAATCTCCTTGACTTCTGTCCACGTTGACCCAGAAACTCTTCACTGGTTATGATTTTCCTCAAAATAAACATCAAACATAAGTTAGGATGTAATTTGATCTATCACATGGCTTTGATGTCAGTGACTGTCAGGCACTGTTGTTACTCTGAGTGCTCTCGTATGAGTAATAGCTGTTTTATCAAGACTTGGTCTTTTCTTGGACTCTTGAAGAGCCTGGGAGAAAATCAGAACAGATTATCTTCCACAAGGCAGAACAGGTTCTTCAAAGATCCGTATCACCCTTTTTATTCAATGTGTTCAAGGGTACAGAATGTGTTTAGCTAGCAGAAACAGTGTTAAACATGAGTTTATTTTTCAGTGCTACTGTTTTATGCATTAGTTTCCTCTGACTTAAAGGCCTTTGGGCAACATAACTGTGAAAACACAGCTATGAAAACAAAGCTATTAAGAAGCAACCCAATAGAAAGAGTAACAGCGATCCATTTAACTAACTGGCAGTTGTTGACCATTAGTTATCTAATTCTGCAGTGAAAATATAATGTTGACTGCAATTGTATTCGATTACAGGAGTTCAAAATGTTTAATTTCATGTTTGCAGTTTGTTCTCCTTGATGTGCTTTGCCCTCCATGACTTTATTTCCCCTTAACTAAATCTGAGCTGCCTTTTCACAGAAATAATGGTAGAGAACAGACTCATTAAATAAGATTGGTGTTACCACACTGTGGGTCAATGACCTTGCTGGACTTGTCAGTGTCAGAGGGGGATTTGCTCAGACTCATGTGTCAAACACAAACAGTTGACAAAAGGGAGTGGTCAACTTGAAAGACCAGTTACGCTTATCTTATCAGACAGAAGTAATGGGGGATGGTCCAACACTCAAATCAACTGTGTTGACATTTGGGTTCCTATCTATTTGGGAGGAGCAGTGGCCAAGTGTAGGCATGTGAATTTTCCTGCACTGGAGTGTTTATTGGGAAGCAAATTTAGCTGTGTAAAGAACTTGATGCCCCAACAGTGGGGTTATTAGTCTATAGCAAGTTATTGTATTTAGTGGCTAGACTTGGTTTTTAGACTTTTTCTGCTAAAGACAATGCAGTATATTATTTATCTAGACAAAATCACTCTGGCACAAGCATACCACAACTTTGCTTCCTTTATCTGGATTATTACAATTGCAAAAATCTCACAATGTAGCAGTCCACTTTTTAAGGAGTGCTGGTGCTTTTGATCCCTAGATGCTGTCTGAAGTAAATGGAATCTCCTTTCACTGCAACTGGCATATAAACAGGTCCCGTCCTGCACTCTGGCATCCTTTTTCCTCCAGTTTGTTCCACCTTTTGTGTTAATAAAAGACTATGGAAGTATGCTGGATAATGTGGTTTTGTGGAAAACCTGTTTATCAGGAGCACTTTTTTCTCCCAAGCTCAAAACAGCCTGTTCTTTGGTCAGAAGTTTTATTATGTACAAACATATCCTTCTACATCTCAAAACTCCGAGAAACAGGAGAACAACAAACTGAAAAAAAAATAGTTGAACAACTCACAAAAAACAAGTGACATCCCCCCCAAAAAATATTTCTATCAAACACATTTCAGAGAATTTAATTAGTTGATCTGGCACCTTTCTGCTTTTACATATTTCCTTATCTTTATTATGACTTTTTAAATGCTTATTTTCTGCCAAGTGATTCGTAATAGGTTTAGAGAACTAGTGCTGTCATTATTTTTTGTGTAAATTGTTTGGAGGGAAAGGACTGAAGGAATACTAAGAAATATAAAAGTAGCTGCTTGCTTGGAGATTTATTTTTTAAATAATTAAAGAATCGTATTTTAAATTGGCAGGTGACTGAGGCATAAAAATATTGCCGATCTTCACTGTTCCCAGTAAGTAATTTATATTTCCAAGGTGAAACCTTTATATTTACTTTACTTCTTGCCCTACATTTGAATCCCACACAGCCATACTAATAGTGACCTTGGAAGACTCTAGTCACGCTGCAGGCCAGAAGATTCTTGCTAATACAACATAATGGTTCAGCACTGTCTGTCAACTCAGCCAAGCACTATCTTCCTCCCAAATGAGCAACCTCTATAAAGGGTGTCACCCTTACCTGGTTTACTGAAATCTAGGAGTTCACTTCTAATTAGAGCTGACAAAAGCTTGACACTATCAGCAGCACTGGGAACTGAAATGCAGTTTCTTGAGCATAACAAAGCCTTCAGCTCTTTCCTTTTAACATCATTAAGAGCCCTGAGGATAACAACAGAATGTGAGGGAAAGATAATACGATCAAAAAGACAGAATCCTCCACCACCTTAATCTGTGACAGGAACCAGGTTTTAAGAAAAGTAAATTTCAGGAGCTGATACAGTAACAGTAGAAATTAGTACACTTTCACAGAAATGAGGAAATACTAGACAGAATGTTGCAAATGCAGCCTTTTATTTAAATAAGACACATTTGCTAAATATTTTAGAAGAATAACGGAAAGGAATCAATCCAATCTGTAGTTTGGATGAAGCAAGTGTACTGTGTCTTTAGAATCATTTATAAAAATCTACAAAGGAGTCTCAGACAGCAGTGTATTTATAGTGGGTAGAAATTGTCAGTCACCCTTTCTAAGACCTTGGTTTTTCACTGTATATATGCAAGGTGAAATGGTTTAGTCTTCTGCAGTTGTTTAATGAAAACTACTGTGTCAAATGGTCCTTGCCAACCAGCTTGTCCTGGGTTCGGCCAGAATAGGGTTAATTTTCACCAGAAGCCAGGAAGGGACACAGCCAGGCTGGCTGACCCAAACTGGCCAAACAAAACAGGGTATTCAATACCATGTGCTGTCATGCTCAGTTCTGAGTGGGGAAGCTGGGTGGAGGGAAGTTAATAGTGGCTCGGGAGCGCCGGGCATCGGGCGGCAAGAGTTGCTCTGTGCATTTCCACTGTTTCTTTTGTGTATTCTTATTGTTGTTGCTACAGTTCACTTCGTTTGCTCTTCTGTTAAACTGCCTTTATCCTGACCCATGAGTTCTGCCGTTTTTTTTCTTTCCATTCTCCTCCCCAACCCAGCAGGGGGAGGGGTGACAGAGCAACCTTGTGGTCCTTTGTTGCCAGCCAGGACCAAACTACGACACAGATCTAGCTGACCCTGCTTGAGCATGAGGTTAGACTAGATGATCTCAAAAGATGCCTTGCAACCTCAACAATTCTGTGAACAAATAAATGAAATTAGTGAAAGTGAATCAAGGAGTTAATACACTAACCTTTAAAATCAGGATTATGCCTCTGGATTTGTTCTAAAAAGAAGAAACATTTGATGCCCACATGTTACTTGTACAGTTGCCCATGAAGTAAAAGCAACATACTCAGTTGGATGCATGATAACCATGCAGTATTCTGCCTCTCCTGACATAAGGAGAGTAGAGGCTTGCGTTAACAGTTCAAGCTATTTTTCAGACCTCTGTGTGGATCAATATGGAAGCTCAAGGAGAGGTCATGACATGCTGTGGACTCAAACGGACAGACTGGCTTCTACCAGTGTTTTACTACACATGTCCAAAGCTTCCAAGATACCAGCAGTTAGTCAAAAAACATCTGAGTAAAATTTATTGTCAGTAAGAGTAAAATGATGCAGTAGGGAAGAAATATCTTGAAGAGATTGCCAATCTAGAGACCTCAGAGGAACCTGCACCTTGACAGTTGTGTTTAGATTCAGGGGATTGAACTCAGCTCTGCTTTTAAGTGCAGAGATAGAAGCTTGAGATAAATCTTTTTGATAAGTGCTACGGCGTAGTCTTGCTGGAGTAGAACTCACCAAAATTCATATGCATTGCTTTAGAAAAATGATGCAATCTGAAGTGGTTTGCATTCATGCATGGGCATCATGACCAAATATCAAGTATGAGACACATGCTTCCAACCACATCACATATGTACTTCAATATCAGATTAGAGTAGCAAACACAGGACAGAAGAACCCCTTGAATATTAAAACCAATTCTCTCTAATCACAAGCAGCTATAAGATATACATCAAGTACAGAAGGGTCCATGGTACTTTATTAAATGTGGGTTTTTTTCAAATATGTCTCTTAGCCTTCTGTATTATTCAAAGACTGGAACAATAAGTTTAGTATTTGGATTGATGCAGTGAGAAGTAAATTTTTTTACATTCTCAGTGAAGGAATTTTGCCTCTGGAGTCCCTTACTGAAGGAAAATAGAAGCTATTCTCCGAATACAATTCAAAACATTCTTTTATTCAGCAGTCAATATTATAACCATTTAAGAGATGGATACAGTAACCATAATAAGGTTTCTTCCTTGGAGAAAGCAGAATGTCCTGGTCTGCAAGCCAATTAGTCTATCTCCAATTATTCTGTGTCTCAGAGGAAGACTGTTGATTCAGGAATCCAGTTCCCACTTGAGCTTATTTAACTACAGGCCATTTTCTAAGGTTTGACCATTCCATCAGACTCCTTTAAGACTACCTGATATTACAGGATTATATGCCATTGTGGGAGATTTACTATTTCTATCTGTGCACAACTGTTTTATTCCAGTTGTAAATCTGTTTCATGGCAGTAAAAAAACCCAATATGTTTTGTAATGCATGTAAAGTGAATATTCTGATTCTCTGACCAGATGAAAGGAAAAAAACCCTCACATTGTTAAGTTTTTGATTCTATGGAAAGAGAGGAAACAACGTAAGAACAGGGTGAGAACACGAGTGAGTTTATCATAACAGAATAAAGGCACCTCACAAAAACTCTCACCCCATGACTGTAGGGTAAATACATGCCAGCACCTATAGATCTGTGTCAGATGAATCTGAGTCAGTCTCCCCTTTCCAGTGGAAAGCATGGGAAGGAGAGAATTCAGTCTGAATAAATGTTTGAAAGTATGCAATACTGAAGAAAAGCCAGTGCTCATATCCACTTAAGAATACACACACACAAGGTGTTAAAAATTGTTCCTTATTAATTTGCTTGTCTTGATCCCCTGTTGTGCTTCACTCTCCAACCTGGCAACTTATCACTGGCTTTTGCCAAGCTTCTCTTTTCCTTCTCCGCTTTAATCCTTTATCTGGTAACTTCGGGCTTGCCTAGGATTTAACCTTCTAAATATCTTTGAAACATGCATTTAGGTTTGATAAATGTTTGCAGAACCTCTATTTTGACAGCTCTGTTTTTCACATTGAGGCCATAAGTGCCTGAGCATGTTGGGAGAGTAATCGGCACAGGGCTGTCTAATACTATCAATCGTATGGAAGTGACGGAAAGTTAAGGAAGTGAACTAAGCATCGAGTCCACCCATTAATACATCATACATTTGTAGAAGAGTGTCAAACTTTGCTGCTACAGAAGGAGAGCTGTAGAAGGGCTCTTCATTCCCAAAGCAAAGGAAACACCTTGGATTTTGATTGAATTACAGGCTGACTTCCTGCATTTTGGGTGAGAAATTTTGTATTGTCCTCATGGTGAAAGTTTCAGCTAATTATTAAGCACTGGGAGTATCTAAAACAACCACAAATAAAACTACTTGGCACCTCTAAGGGTAGTCTTTTCTTTACTATCTACTTGCGTGATGCTACTCAAATGAATGCATAATAATTTCTAAATGTCCTTTAGCTGGAGAACGTTTGGGACTTCTTCAGTACATTAAATATTCTGTCATTCCACAAAATTTAATTCTTATCAGAATGAGTTATTAGTTTGTTTCCAACATACAAGCTGCTAAGAAATGTAGGCATTTAGAGGATAAAAGAAGAGATTAACTATTAATGCAATGTGTCGTCAATAATTGACACCCTACTTAGCGTGACCATTATCTAGTACAATCTACAAGATTTGTTCTTTATGCTCCTACTGTATTGCTAAAGTGCCATATGGCCATGATTGTTTTTCTTCAAATAATTTTTACATAAACAGCTGGTGATCTTTTTCATTGTAACACAGCACATATTTTCCAAGACAGTTAGGAAGGATTGATAAAACACTAGTATCTGCAATGCTTCTCATGTCAGGGTTGTAAGGAAACTCGTATGTATTATTCAGAAACTCAGAGCTCATTCTGCATTTTGGTTGCTTTGAGGGGAGTCTTTTTTTTTTAATTAACTGCTGAACAAAAAGATTACATTTTCCCACTTTCCACTGATACAGTCTTTGAAATAAGACTTGGTGTAGATGAATGCTTAATTGTACAAAAGACAGCCAAATTATAAGGTCTTGTGGAAACTCTTTAATATTCATTTGATTAAAAGTTGGAGTTCAGCTAGCCTAGAATTCGACCCTTGTCACCTTACATAAAAATAAATCCGTGCTGATTGGCAGCAAGGGGATTATTTCACTTACTTGGTAACAAATTTATTTAATTTAATGTTTTATCCTACGCAATTTTGAGGGAACAGCACAGTATAAATAGTAACAAAAGCTGAGTAAAATTTGGATTTAAAATCTTTTCCATAGCTATCAAAGATGTTTTTTTAAAGACCATGCACCAAAGGCTGTTTCAGCCAGTGATAGTAGTTTGCAGCAAGCTTTATGTGAAAGCTAATTTTCCCAGCACATTTAACTGAAAAGTTTTGCATCGTTTCTGCCTCTCACTTGTAAATAAAGACAAAATACATCGCAGTTGCTTGCAAAAACAAAAAGAAAGTCAAAACTTTAAGAGAGAGAATTAAAGGATGAGGAAGTACTTTACAGATTTACTTCTAAAATAAGACTTTAGTTGTCTTCACAAGTATGAAGAGTGATAAATATTTTATATATTTTTCTAGTGGCCAAAGGAAGCATTTGTGAAGGAAATATACACCATGAGGCGGCTGACAAATGTTCAAAACCATTTATTGAAGTGCGTGGGGAATTCTGAACTGGTGATGTAAAACTTAGAGTCAACTGCTGTTAGACATGTAGCGTGAGTTTCCCTCCTTTATGTCAGACTGTCACAGGACACCAGGAACATTACTAGTTGAATACAGGTGTAGGACTACACTGCAATGGTCATTTGACAGCCGCTGAGAAAATTAGTTCCTGTCAACAAGGACCTATAATAAATTCTTCAGCTTGAGGATCTGGTACTTGATTTTTATTTTCTAAGTAGGTTTTCCTGCCTCTTTGTACAGACATTATCTGCAGATTAAAGCAGTAAACTGATGGGTAAATTTACATGCTCTTGAATTCTACAGGGAACAGCAAACACTGCTGAAAACAAATTAAAAAGCTTACTAATAGCAGGCAGTTTTTAAAAAAGGTTGGGACTTTCTGTGGAGTACTTAGGAATCCCTGGCAGGCTAATCCTTGCATTTTTTGGTCTATGAACTAGCTACTGCTACTACTTGAAACAATTGCTCATTGTAAAGCCTTGTTAAGAATTAATAGTTAACTCTACCTGAATTGAATCTTTTTTTATATATCATCAGTGGCTGACTAAGAAAATTTGAGCCCTGCTTAGTTGTGACATCGACAGAAGTTATTCAATAGCTATCTTAAATTAATGAAAGACTGAAAATTCACCAGTTCTAGAGAGCAAAAGTAAATGTCCCCACTGCCTTTCTTATTTTCTTATTTACCCTGCTCCAAACCCAGAAAGCACCCTGGTAAACCCTGCTACACAGAGATATATATCACTTTTTGCTTCTCAGAGAAACTACTTGATTTACTCTAGACTGGAGCCTGAATAAGTTTGCTGTCTTTGTGTTTTGGTTTCAGCTGCTGCTGGCAACAAAAGCGACACGCGGCCGCCCCTCCCTCCGCCGGCGTGTGGAGGAGAATGAAAAGAAAGTGGCAGAAACAGGTGGGTCGGGATAAGGGCAGTTTAACAGAACAGCAAACAGAGGGAACA
>Ga0065711_1032110_pt1 | contig 28007 bp, 14 predicted proteins | sample Hoacrofraction12_FD_59098 | JGI IMG/M metagenome (GOLD analysis project Ga0065711, IMG submission 59098) | Hoatzin crop microbial communities from Cojedes, Venezuela - Epithelial fraction 12 v2 (version 2) | ecosystem: Host-associated > Birds > Digestive system > Esophagus > Crop | place...
CGGGGGGGGGGGAAGATTACTCTATACTCCATAGAAAGCAATACCTTTTGTCTCTTCATAAGCTGTTCCTTTCCCCAAATACTTTTCATTTCAACTGTCAAGAGCCCTGCTAAACAGGATCAGAGAGATGTGAAAAAAAGAGTTACAGGTACATCAAATTTTGACAGGACAATCCATGACATCCTTCAGGAACAGAGCTGTCTAAATACAAGTAAGAGAAATATTTACTTAGGCTTTCCCTAACTTTTGATGCTTCATCTTCAAAATACCTTGCCTTTATCTGATCTCTAGGATTCATCTGCCAACTTCAAGTATCACAGGCGGTCGGAAAAACAGAACTCTAGGCAGGAGTTCACATTCATTCTCTTAAATACAGCTGTAAATTTCTCAAAGGAAAACATCCCATTTATGACAACTGTCTTATCCCAAAATACATAACTTCAATGTGAGCACTTGCCAAAGCCCCACAAGCTCTCATGCTACTTCAGAGAACCACTTTGATTCAATAAAAAGGAGAGCAGCTACTTAATTGAGACCACATCTTGAGCTTGCTTTCCCAAACAAGAGCTTCAACACGACCAGACTCCCTCAATGCCCTGCATTCCTCTGACTTTGGATTTAAATTAGAGCAGTGACAAAAGCAGCGTTGGATGCAGTCACTGCAGCAACAACCACACCAGGTAGCCATCGGGGACTATTCTAATGCCCCAACTCATTCACTGAAGACAAGACATGAAGAGCTTCTGTTAGCCAGGATGTGAGCACATTCTCCAGTGCTGCCTAAAAGCTGAGAAATCCAGCGCTTAGCCACAACAGAAAAATACTGGAAACATACTGTCTTGTGCGACAGTAATTGGTGGCTGACAGCGTGATGGACAGGTGGGGATTAGGTCATCTCCCCACAATTCTCCACTTGCCAAAGGCATGAAACTGCTCCCCTCGCCTGACAGACGTGTTACCCAGGCTCCTAATGCAGCCTCAAAAGCTGTATTTCCTTGCCATCAGGATAATCTGCCCCTGAAGCAAAGCAAAGGGTCTTGGTGTATTCATCACATATTACTTAAATACTCCTACATATAGGAACCAGCTTTCAAGCTGATTGCCTCTCATTCCTGTCCTCTAGTGCAGGAAACAGGGGCTTCAATCAGCTTTGTATTTTGCACATCCCGAAAGGGCACAGAGGTACCATCTTTCAGCACTGCCATTGCTTGAAAGAGATGGGAACAGACGTGAAGTACACATAGAGACTATCTTAAATGCAATCCAGCTCCAGCATCTCAAGCTTTAAGTATGACTTTGCCATGTTACTTTATTTCACTCTTAATTGATTTACTTAAAAATAAAATACATCAAGCTTCAGTTTCCTCAGCAACAATGAGACATCAGTGATGGATCCCAAAAGGATCACTTCCACAGCAGAACTCCTCTGACGTTACCACTTCTCTTGACCTGCTTCTTCCCTCCTGTCAGTAGGCAGACCATCTTTATACATGCCAGCATTAACTTGTTTTACTTTGACAGCCCTGCCATCTCAGCAACCTGCTAACCAGCAACAACGAGAAAGGCTCAAGACCAATACTGCTAAAAATACACAAACTCAAATGTATTTCCCAAGACGTAACATCAATTAGGGGAGAAGTAGGCAAGATGACTTCTCAGAAAGCTTGGCGCTGATGTATCCCCTGCAATGATCAAGAACTTAAACTTTGATTTGTTTTAGTCACACTGAGCTATTTGTGAGCAGGTCCATAAAAGGCATTCAGATCCATCTCCCACACCGCTTCTACTTTCCTCCCCCCTTTAAGGGCTAAGAAACTGTACACACTTTGATGCATTCCTCTTGTTAATTGAAAATGAAATTATCCCCCCCCCCAGCTTAAGACTTCAAATTATGCATCTGCAGTCATCTTACATAGAGGAAACTGAGGCAACTGCTACAGCAAAAGGTGGTACATATGGAAAGAAATACACACAGAAACAAATAACCCACTCAGAGAAAAACTGTGACCCTTTTTATACTGAAAAGCTCTATAAAGTGTTTATACTTGGTAAAAGATTGGTTAGAAAAATCCACTCTCCCCCCAAATACACACATTTTCCTTATAATTGGAAGATGAGTCCATCACATGTTGCTGTATTTTGAGTGACACCACCTAAAATAGGCATCAGTTTTCCCCACTCTCGTGGGGCAAAAGCGGAATTCAGCAGAAGTAATGGGCTTAGCAAGAATAATTGGCTGTTTACTCTGCATGTAATAAAACAGCAGCTGAAGAAAGTCTCTTCAGTTTTAGCCTGGATGTACTGATCAGTCAGCAAGCTGAGGTTTTTGTTTTGCAGTGTAAGTCAACAACTCACCCAGGGCCACAGTACTGTTTACCAATACCTGCCTTATATGTATTTTTTTGTTATCCCACACTATTTGAACTAACAAGCATTCAGAGAGAAAGGAAAAAAAAGATGACTCTCTACTATCAGGTTTTGAACAAAAGCAAAACAAGTAAGTATCACTGCATCGAAGGAAACTTTCTTTTTTGTATACGTTTATTTCATGTACTTGGAAGCTGCGCCTTTTCTTTCCCCTGTCAGCTGTGCAGACACTGCTGGGCGAGAACCCCTTTTGCACAGAGATGACCATCAGCCTCAGTGCCCGACACTGGCGCCCAGCACCCAAAACCTGCACAAGCTGGGGAGCTTCTAACACACACTTACTCAACTCAAGAGTCCAGGAGGAAGGTCTGAGCCAAACTTCTCCACCAGGATAGGTACAGACCATACCTGCATATAGTTTCTGCCTCAAAGAGCTTACAACCTAGCCGATCAACAATTTTTTTCCACCACCAGACAAATTCAGGAGACAAGGGAATGCCCGGTACACCTTGCGCGTCAGATTAACGAGGGGGAACGGCTTCAAAAGCCACACGCCTGCAAATTAAAGAGACACAACAGAACGTAACGTCAAGGCAAACCACACCACGGCACCGCTGGCTCCCAACCAACACAGCTGAAGAGACAGCCCCCCAAAGCCGAGAGCCGGCGCACCGACCGCCCCTTTCGCCGCCCAGCCGGCCTCTCCCGCCGCACCGAAGCTGCCGGCCGGCCCGGGCGAGCCGCTCCCACCCCCGGGGGTCCCGCAGCCGGCCCAGGAGGGAGGCGACCACCCCCCTCGAGCTCTCGGACGGGGCTGCGAGGGCCGGAGCGGCGGCGGCGGCAGACCGAGAGCGCGGAACCCCACGGCTGCCGGGGGAGCAACGGGGAGAAGCCAGGGGAGAGCGGGGCCATTTCCCCGCGGCGGCGGGAGCGGGCAGCCTCACCCGCCGCCCCCCGCAGGAAGCGGTCCGGGGTTTAAGGGAGAAAAAGGGGGGAATCCTTCTCGGGAGACGTTTCCAAGAAGCGGCACCGCATCCCCCACAAAGTCAGAAGCTTCTGGAAGTTGTATTTCGTGAAGAGAGCGACCGGTCATCGCACACACACACCCCACCTCCACCACCACCCCCTCAAGCCGCCGGGAGCCGCCGCGGCCCAGCCGACCCCCGCCGCCGGGACCCTCCCGCCTCGCCCCGCTGGCAGCCGCCAGCACATCACCTTCATGCCGCGTCTCCCGGAGCACCACCCAGCGGGGATGGAGGGCGGGCGGGCAGCGGTCGGCTGCGTCCCCGTCTCCCCCGGCGCTGGGGCTCCGGCTCCTCCTGCCCGATGTAAACACACGCCGGCGGGAGGAGGGAGGGGGGGCCGAGCCATGGCAACCCCGGCCGGAAGAGGAAGCGTGGGGGTCAGGGGCCGCCATCTTGGCGGGGGTCGCTGCCGGCGGGGCAGCAGCTCTCGCGCTCTCCGCGGTGAATCGCAGCGCTGCGGCCGCGGGAGCTCGCGTCGGGTTTTCGGAGATGCACTGACAGCCGAGAAGGTCCAGCGAAGCCAGGCCTTCGGGCAGCCTTCACTACCGCACTGGAGCGTAAACGCTTTCTGACATTTGATGTTAAAGTTCTTCACAAACAATTCACCACCTCAGATTTCCATGGTACACCTGGTGGGAATGCGGCAAAGGGAGATGGATTGACCCAGCCACTGCCAAACGAGGAAGCAGTGTTTGGCCGAGACGAGGAGCCTGCTCTCCGGGCCCTCGCCTGGCGCTTGCTGCTTTTCGAGCCCTGCTAGTCCGGCGCCGAGCTACAAGGAGGGAGCCGGGCTCGCACGCGATCCCCGGCCGCGTAGCCTGTCTGCAGTGTGCAGGGTGGCTGGGCCCACGGCTGCTGCTTCACCTGAGCGCGGGCTGTTTGGTGGTGGAGGTGAAGGAGTCTGGAAGGAGTCTTTGGCGCATCAAGTGTTCTTTCTCACGTGTTGCTTTATGAGTATCATCGGGCAATCACACACGTGGACAGAAGGGTGTGAGCTGCCAGCAAATGGTTTAATGCAATGAGGAAGGCCAGACAAAGCAAAACAAAAAGAAGGGTGGTTCGAAGTAATGATTCCTGGAATCAGGAGATAAAACAACATTAAGAAAATGATGGCAATGAGAGTTCAGTTTCCTCTGATAACAGTATTACTCCTCAGTTGAATACTGAGCAAATACGTTTTGTAGAGAATATAATTACAACTTGACAAGTGGTTGAATCCAGAAGAGGAAAGATTGGTTTTGTTCCCTTTTTTTACCCCTTGACTGAGAAACTTTGCTATTTCTTCTCTAAAGAATATGCCCTGGGCAGCCACGTATGTCTTCTAAGTCACTTTTCAGTACAGTGGACTGTATTCAGTCAGAAGTCACAAAAGGAAAAATGTTCTAGCTTAAAGGCTAGAAATGCCTTCTCTCAGTGCACAGTGGAGGAAAAGCCGTTAATTTTGTTGTTTCATACCATCGTTTCTAATCTGCAGAACTTCCTTGGAGAGTAGAGGTAGACTGGTACCCTAAGACTAGTTTTCATTTTTCAGTTAAATAGGAAACTCTTGAAAAACACCAGTCAAAGTAATTCCCCCACACTGCATGGGCTGACAACTCCAGAGACCCCCTTCCTTTGCTTCTCATAACACAGACATGCCTTACATAATTTTCTGGATCACTCCTCAGAGGAAGCATCCTGCAACCCTTTCCTGGCACAGATTCTTATAGCAGAATTTACAATTTCTTCTGTACATACATGCATGCTTCAAGCATGGGAATCTTCTCAGAAGACCAGTAGTGGAAGCCAGTGAATTCAGGGAAGGTTTCACAGACCCCACTAATTTCTATGTGTGTGTGAAATATTACCCTTTGTATTATATATATAATACTAACTGTAATAACATAACCAAAAGACTCTTGTCAACACATCATATAACAACATTTATATCAAATAATCTTGTCAATAGTAGAATTAGATTGTATTAGATTTTTAATTGCATAATAGAAATCCATATTTATGTTCCAGTTGTATGGTGAGCAGAAGGAAGTTTGTATCATGTTTGTGTTGAGTTTAACATGTAAATTATAGCTCGATTCCCAATAAAAGAATATTGCCTAAATTTTAAATGGTTAAAGAGTAAACTGTCTTTTCCCTCATCAAGGTAAAACGAGTCATTCTAGCGAAGTTCAAAATAATGCAGCTTTCTACATTTAAAATTCAAAATTTCAGATGAACGTAACATGATTTCTCAGGAAGTTCCTTAGCCCCTGAAATAAAATACATGCCATTTTTTAAACAAGTTAACATTAGGTTGTTGTATTTGCGATGTCTGTAGAACAAAGAATGTTCCAGGTGAAAAATCAGAATATTCTGGATGACGGACAAAGCTGGAGGAGGGGGAATGGACAAAATAATGGGAAATAATAAGTTGTTTACTATATGCTAGGCACAGAAAGTCCTTTATTCCTGAAACTATTTCAGCAGCTACCAAAAGTACTCCCTAACAAAAAATTACACAACACAGGCTACGCACACACTAGCGGTGCAGCTCACAGGATATGTCTTTGTTCAGTGAAACGGTGCTGAAGATGCTAGGTCCTTATTATACATATTTCAGGGGGTGCTTGAACAAGCTGTAATACTTTAGACTGAGTGCCTTTTAATGACTGTAACAATTGTGCACCTGGAATAAGTTTTTCCAATGTAGTTTCATCCAAAAGGATTTAATCCACTGAACACATTCCAAGCCTGCTCTGGTGAGATTCACCTCAAAAGTGTGTCTCTATCAAACCAAAAAGGTGAGTGTAGATGTTTCCATAGTTAAACTCTCCCATTTGTAAATTAAAAGTGATGTCTTTATAATGCAGAAATCCCCTTCCCAGCTTTCCTGGAGAGCAGACCACTCTAGGAGATTTACCTACCCAGAATTTTCAGTGAAGGCTGAGGATCTCAAACATCTTAAATGGCTGAAGCACGGTTCACTTATTTTCTTCAAGGTGTTGAAACCGGTGAAAAAATATTTTGACCTTCAGATCTGGCCACAGTACATTCCTAAACAACTTTTTACAGGAAAAAGAAATACTATTTCATAAAAGTTATCATTCATTGTGTAGGGGTGAGAATGTGTGTGAGAGAGTGATATTTGGGCATAATTTTTGCTGTGCAGACTAGAAAGCACACTCCTCAGGTACAGCATAACATAATGGCATCACCCTGTCATGTGCTAACTTGAGGAGATAAGATTTCAGCACATTTTGCCTATGCTGATGGCCAGACACTGGCCCGGAGACGAGAGTCTGATCAGCAGCTGAGATTCCAAATCTCACCTCTACAATGACAGAGCTTTCCCTTAGATGTATTTTAACATATTGAGATAATTAATGATCATTGTAAAGCATTTAAATAGAGATAATTGATATCAAATGGAACTGCTGCGAGATTCTATTTCACCTTTCCGTACTAGCCACCTAAGTGCAGGTGACTGGCATCTTAAAGCAGAATTGCCCTGTCTTGTTACCCCTGTTTACTTCCATGCTCTTTTCAGCCCTAGTTTCCTATGTCATGTTCTTGCCCCATGTGACATTTGAACGGCCGTCACATTGCCTGCTGTTAAAAGGGATAATGCAGCATAAAAGAAATGCAAGTACCGTGTGATATAAGACAGGAAAAGAATAACAAATAATAATTCATTGTAACAGGTAGTCACAATAAGGTGGCAGTAGTTGGCTCATGTGCTAAAGGGCCCTGGTAGAAAGGAAATTATTCCCAGACAAGGAAGCTGCTGATTAGTAATGACTGTAGCATTTACAGCTCCTCCAGACCTCCGTGTTCCGGATCAAAAAATTCTCCCTTACCTTGAGAAAATAAATTGGCCACTGGCATTATCAAGCATCCCAAGAACACCCAGCAAAGAAAGTAGCCACAACTTTGCAACAATGTAAACAGTAACCTTTCTTCATGCTTCGTCTTGGTGAAGGACTCATATATTCAGATAACTACCCTGAATTTGTACATTTTATAGGCTTATATAGCTGTCAGTACAGCAGCAGTTGAGTTTCTCTTTCCTAACTTCACCCTTACAACATCCCTGGAAGGTAGGGAGGTACTTGCTGCATTGGGTGTCTGGATATTGGAGAACATTCCAAGTCCAGCAGAGAATTCATAAAATTCTCTCTGAGAATGAAGTTCAGATTTCTGAAGGCATACAGGTGACTAAACCAAGGGAAGTTACACACCTACAGCAGTTGGTTGCCTAAACACCACCACCATACACCAGAATCTGAGTGAGTTATCAGGTGCCACAGAAAACATTTGTGGCAGAGCAAGGAGCATCACTAAGTCTCCTACGTCCTGGACTGGTAACAGCCTAATTCAGGGGCTGACTCCTTTTATATACTTGTCGCTATTCATTTTAAAATGTCAATAAATCATAATGGTGTAACAAGAGAAGCACAGACAATCTTGTGATTTGGCTGTGTCAGTGGAGCCTATGATGCATAGCTGTAGAAAGGAGCATTCAGAGGTCCACAGGTCTCTACCTGCCCTCTCCTGAGATGAGCCCATGGCACTCACACTGAAGAATTTGGAATGCCAAAAGCTCACATGCGACAGGGGTTTTTCCTCTGTGAGGATTTCAGTGTTTCACATGGCATTTCAGCATTAGGTGCAAGGTGCATGGGTATGTTTAAAAGCAAAAGAATGGCTTGGTGTTGCACGAAATAAAGATAAGCCATGGTTTCCTGTGGTCAGAGGGAAGTCTTTTCTATCAGGAAAGATAAGAGGTGTCACAAAGGGGAGCAGAATCAAGTGTAATCAAGTGACCAGGATATTCTTGAATGCCTGTGTAGCGGATGGTAACAACAGGAGATTTATTAATAGTTTCTGAAATTCGTTATAGCTGGATTTGATATATTATTGCATAGCTTCATGCATATGATTTCTGGGTCTTGCAGGTGGAAAGGAAGAAATGCTGGCATTTCTGAATAATTTATCGCACTCATCATGTTTAAAGCAGATTTGGTACTGTAGCCTATTAAAAATGGATACTTACAACAGTATTGCTGCACAAGTGAATGAAAGCGACAGCAAGATTTGAGAGCATTTGCAATCTAAAAATAAGAAAATATATTCCTATCAATGTCTTTTCAATATCTATGCTATAGAACAGATCAGTTTAATAAGATACTTCATAATAAGGGTAAGGGTAATGTTGTGCATTAAAACATACTCATGACTGAACACTGATGCTGCATCATTTGATAATAATAGGGAGGATGGAGAACATACAGCCCAAACGATGTCTCTGGTATATCTGCATGTCTTAAGCCTTACTGAGAACAGAATGAAAAGTTGGCAAGCGGAACACAGATTTAACTAGCTGTTTTCATCATCTGAGCAGAAAGGCAAAATGAAGACCAGACACTGAGAAATGTTCATTAAAATAGTAAACTTCTTTCCACCTTACAGATAACGACTGTTAAGCATAAATCCCTTTAACCCTCAAAGCTATTTTCTTCATGGCTACTGCACACAGCTTGAGAGAGCTGTCATTTTTGGTTTAGGGTTCATTGTTTCTCCTGGTTTTTTGCTTATAGTCACACCTCATGCATGCATGAAGAGACAGTGCCGTAGCTCCGCTGTGAAGTACTGAGAAAGTTTAAAAGGTATTTGCAGAGCACGGTAGTAGACTCTGCTGCTGGCAAGCCTTCAGAACTTGATAGACCTAATTCTCCTATTCTGCGTCTTGGATTCAGGTCACTGTGAGCTTCCCTATTGATGGGAGAGCAAAACAACAAAGTCATTGGCAGATTTGTCTCTTGTAACTAATTTTTACTATTGATGACTATAATACTACATTCTCCTTTCTTACCATAAGTATTAAAAATAAGCTGGAAAACTACTTGTGATTGATCTTTGCTTTCATAATGTTTTTAATTCCCCTTTTCCCCCCTCATTTGGTGGCGTTACATTACTAACAGGTTTGGGCATGTTAAATATAAACATATTATTCTTACAGGGGAACCCAAAGCAAGACTATAAAGGTGTGATTTATACAATACTGTAAAATGGCAGTAATATAAAGAAAAATACATCAGCCCACTTGATAAGCTGGAATCATCTAGCTAACAAGTAGATATACAAAAAAGAACTCGGTACGTATTGCTGCTTTGGATTACAAATGGCACTTTGGGTTTACTCTGGGTTTTTTTTCCTCTTATTGGGAAAGTTCTTTTATAAAATCCATTTCAAATCTCATTATTAAAAATCCTTCGGCGCAGGGATACAACACTTACTCGCTACCTTCTAGAGCTGTACTTATCAATCTGCCCACTTCTCTGAATGCAAAGGGGTTTTGCTCAATTGTATACAATCCTGAACTCCAAATACCAGCTTGGCTTATTGTGTCATCATTTTTGGTTCTTTGTTGTGTTTCTTTATAGTTCTGTGAAAGAGCATTGTTAGATGAGGCTAGCTGTTTAACGCCTGTGACAGAGCCTTTTGCAAGCTGTTACATGACTAGAAAATAAATATATCAAAGACAGTATGAGGAGACACTGAACTATGACCGTGGCCTGCTTGTTCTCAGAGCACCAAGGAAGCATGGTTTTCTATTGGACTATGGCAGGCAGTATTTCATGATGCTTACATTAAATGGCCAAAGCACTTCCACCAACCCCTGATGGCATCTTCTAGAGAGATTTTTACAAAATGGGTTGTGTAAGAAAGGGCATATTGTTGGCAACCAAGGATTCTTAGAGCCTGAGTTTTCACTTGACATAAATCTTATATCATGCACATCCCAGCAAATACAGTACATGCTTGGTAGAAAATGCTACTTCCTGGAAGAACAGCATAAAGGATGAAGTAGGAATAGCCATTATAGAAGCATAACTATAATAGTTGCACCTCCTGCTCATTAGATGGTAGTTATAGGAGTATTCAGGAATCAAATCCTTTTGTCATTGAAGTCATACAAAATTTCCACTAATTTCAATAGGGCTAGTCTTTTGCTTCAGTTTGATAGCAATATATCAGATATCCATCAGACTGGTCAAGATTGTATTTTTTCTGAAGTTCACATTTTTGCTCTTTTTTATTAAAATTTGCCTTCTTTGAGAACAAAGAAGATACTATTTTAGTTTAATTTTAAAATTTATTAAAGGTAGTCAGTTTATTCATCTAATATACGCTTAGCATCAATGAGAAAAACAAACCGACAAGATTTGAAAGTACTTTATCCCAAATAAATTGTGAACACATGATGTTTATATGGTTCCAAAATTAAGACGAGATTAATTGAAAAATCTATAGATATTCACCAGCCTTAAACACAATTGGAAGCTGCATTTCATACAAAGCCACATATTTGGCAATGAGAGCAGGTTTTGATAATTTTAATGAGAGAAAAAAGTGAAAATAAGTAGATTTGAACTTTCGTGTTCAACTTAAACAAAGCTGCTGTATTTCATATGCCTTAGGTTACAGAGCACGAAGGCATTTATTGTTTTACGTAGGCTTCGAAGTCTTGCAGTAGAAAACTGTCTCTGCCAAAATGCCAGGATACGTAACTGGATTCACATATGGGCTTTCCAGACTTCAGAAATTTTCAGATTCTTTTTTACTTTGAACTCATGCCAAAGACTCTGAACTGTACAGGCAGCAAACTCTGCTAGTAGATTCTGCTGACATGTGGAATCACCAGTCATTTGTTCTCACGATGCCAGAACAAGGCTCCAGATACTATTTCACCCCTATCACGAACAACAGGATTCCTATGGGGTGTCTCTCTTTTCAGGGTACTTTTGTCCTTATCATTTTAAGTTTGGGGTTTTTTTTTCCCCCTTTCCCACCTACACAGGTACTACGATTATTTTACAGGAAGAAGACATTGACATGATAATGCTTGCAAAGTTATGGTGTTTCTTTAACCAGTGCTTCTGGCCAAAATACTCTGATGAATTTATCATTCATTATGTGATCTCTCCTCCCTACAGTAAAGTTTCTTAACATTGCCGACAACAGGAATGATGAGTCAACTAGCAGCCTCCAAGCTCAGGATCTGTGGTCCAGAAAGAATAATATTAATGACACTGAACTGATATAGTGAGACTTTTACTTCAGCATAAGTTGTTCCTTACAGTGTTAAGGCTTAATTAAATACTGACCCGGTTAACATTCTGCTGAGTTTCTGAGCTGCTTTTGGAGTAGGTGGAATTTTCCCTTCCCCCATTCTTCTTGTGAAATGCTTTCTTCTTTGTCCCATCTTACCACCACTGCACACACATGCACATATGTATATCCCTTTAAATTAAATGGCCCCTACAGCTGCAGATGGGAAAAGGAGAGCAATCTGTCCCTGGAGACCTCCTAAAGAAGGATTTTTCACTTTATCTCCTGGCCATACGCTACAGTGGTAAATATGTGGAAAGGTAATTTTCTCCTTCATTTTTTTGCCTTCTTCACAAGTACTGTTCTTGGTGATCACTCCAGGAGTTGGTCATGGCTGCTCTGATGTGTAGCATTTGGATTCTTGAACCATCCCTGCAGTGTAGTTGGAGCAGGCACTACTGCCCAGTCAACATGTCTTCCTAACATACCCACATCTCCAGCAGATAAGAAGTCAGGGATGATACACTGACATTTCTCAGGCTCTCTCTGGTGCCCTTTCACTGGTAAGAGTTCCTGCCCTCAAATGCCGAGTCTCAGGCCCCTGCTCTGCTCATTGTCTCTGTGGTGGCATGCCTGTGCGCAATTAAACAGTATTGGATATTTATAAATTATTAACTGGTGTGTCATTCCCTCTACTTGCTGTTAGCTAGTGGGAACCACAGGGAAATAACATCATGTGGTACTACAGCAGACAGACTTGGGATGTTAGCTGTGGCTTCCACAGACTGACTGACTGTCAGTGGAGCTCTAGCTCCTTCTGCATCAAGGGTCTGCACCCTGAGATTCCAAGAATTTTGTTGCACAGCCCAGTTCTGCTAGGTTGAATTGCATCCCAACAGAGAGCCCTACCTGCAGAAGTATCTACCACTACATTTAAGATCCTCGTCAACATTTGCAAATGTGCATCTTGATTAAGCACAGACACATGGCTTTATGCAAACTGCATTGCAAAAGTAGACTGATGTCCTGAAGTACCTGCTTTCAAAGGAGGAGATTCATTTGGTGAAAGCAGTGCTCTCAGGTCATTAAGAGAAAGGCATTTGGCTTGGTGGGGCTATCCCACAGTATGTGATCTTGACTTGTATCTGTTTCTTAGACTGCACAACAGGAAAGGACTGCATCAGTATTTGTCCCGATGACAGGTAGGTTCCAGGGCACTCATTCTGTTGTTCTTTGATCAATAAATTAATCGTGTAAAAATTAGTACTCCTAGAGAGAAGAGATTAACAGCAGTTTCTCTGCTTGGGCACTGTGTGACCTCTTCTAAGCTCTACAGGTATACTTGGGGCTGTAAACTAATTCCAGATCTGCTTGTCCACTGCAGCTTTAGTCACATGCCCCTGTCCTGACAGTGCACTCTTACTGCCTTTCCCAGGTTTTTTTCCCCAGCCTGACCACTGATCCACAAAGCATCCACTGCTCTGGATTAGACCCATACTAACGTTCCAACACACTCTCTGCAATAGCAACAGTGTTGTTGAACTGCCTAGAGAAACCGGCAGAGACTAAGTAGCTGGCAGTCTACAGTGAAAAGAGAAATGTCAGTGTCACTGTGTTGATACGGTAACTGGCAGAGACGCTTTACTTCTCACACAGGCACACTTTATGTAGCTTTAAATACTACCTACATTCAACAGCTTCTGCTCAAAACAAGTTTCCACTGAGAGCAGCTGGCAATACACATTAATATTGATGGGAAAGTCCAATTGCTAGGCAAAAATTTTCCAAAAGAACCCTAGACATCTTCCACAGAATCAGGTCTGTGTTCAAGCTGCCTATTATGTCAGACTATGGCAGGTGTCAGCACCTGGGATGGTGTCTAGTCCCAGAGGGTGTTGAACACCTCAAACCAACTATTTGTAATCCCAGAATGACTGATGTTAAACAAGGAACAGGGATATGCGTTCCCTTATTTGATGTAATACACAATCCACATGTAGCTTTTGCAGTTTACAGTCAACACAGATATTGCTAGCTGCCATAGGTGACTGACTCCCTTTTTATAGATTAGGTTTAGAGCCAGCTCCAGTCTTTGGTTGATAAATGAACTCTAGAGGAGCTTCTTTCATTCTCTAGGTGCTGGTCTCGCTTTAGTAAGAGCAGAAGCTCCCAGATAATGACTTGGAGCAGAAGCTGCATGAAAGAGAATAATTCACCATGAATTAAACCATGCACTGGGGATGCTGCGTGAACAGGAATGATGGGGGCACGCCTACAAAAAAACGCCTGGCAGTACATCAGTCAAAGGATGTGCATTCCTATCTTTGTGAATATTTAATTGAAGTTGCACACAAAGTAGGTGACAACAACGATTCAGAGCTGACCATATAATACATAACCACTGTTCTGACAGCAATACAGTTCCATCTCAGACCCAACTCACAGGAGTGGATTGGGGGGCTGGGGGAAGGAGATTCCTACCTTATCCTCACGACAAAAAACAAACATTTTGCACAGACGGTTTAAATTCCTGTTACAGATCTTACACACTCTTAAAAAAATCCTTTGCAGAGCAAATATTTGTATGCTTATGTGCTTGCAAGAGACAGTGCCCATATGCAAAACTCTATGCTTCTGCTTTTATGCATGCATATGGGGATTAGCATATACAATTAGCCCTTTTTCTAATCGTAGTGAAATATGGTAGGATGATTACTGCAAAGAAATGAAAATTTCATCTCCTTCATACCCTTCATATTATTTTCCACTAATGGGCTGTGCCTTGGAAATTATAGGTCTAGAAGGAAAAGTGTTGACCTGGGCTTACCTGCTGTAGAGCTACCACCATGGAGACAGGATATTAGCATTGCCCTGGACATAAAAGCATGGGCAACTTATATGGATTCTATAATATTCTATATTATTTTGTTCTGTTGAAAAATATATGAACTATTTAAAAAGCAAAATGCTTAAAATGTAAGGCCTCAGTTTTCCACTGCATCCAGGGGAAGTACTACCTTCACATAGCAGAACTGCAAAAGATGCCGTGGCAACCCCACAGCTGGCAGACAGCCTTCCTGAAGCACAGGTTCAGATGCAACAGACCCCTGTTCTGTCACAGTCTTTTTATTTTCCTCCTTTCCCTGCTTTAATTTTACTTTTTCACAAGGTATTCAGTTCTTCAGCTGATGGATACAGCCATGTACCCTTATATAGCTGTTCCCACTCCTTTTCAGTCTCTGTGTGACCAGCTGAAATACCTCCCACCCCCCTCCCCTCCCCTCCCAATTGTCGGGATCTAAAATGTCTGACTTGAATATCAGCCAACACTAAGATATCACAGTAGATTCTCAGATTTGCCTTTTCAATGATTTCTTCCCTCCCACGCACACTTCATCTATTCCACTGATAAAAAGCCTAGAAATCAGCTGCTGTTAATAAACATCAGAAAGGCAAGGCAGAGGAACTCTGGGCATGGATAACATGCTAGAGACTGATGCCTCTCCAAGAATCCCACCAACCTGTTAAGAAATCAGGTAGCAGTAGATGTGCAGGTTGCATCCAATAGGACTTCAGAATGCAGCTGGACATTATTTTCTGTACCAGCACACACTACAGGGCTGCTTCCATGATGTGGCCCTAGCATGGAAACCACCCTTGAATAGCTCACCAACAATATGCAGTTGAAAAGCCACAGTTTGGAGATTTATAAGGTAATGCAACTCTAATCTTTGAATTGCTACTATTATCAAATAATATCAAATGCAATAACCCAAACTCAGTCAAATTGCTACTTGTCTAACTCCTGACAGTCTCCAGGATTAAGGTTATAACGTGCTTATCTCCTGTACATGCTGTAAATCCATCAGGCTTCAAAAGCAAACATAAACCTGAGAAGTACATGTGTAAAAGCATTTTTCAGATAGTCAAGATAAACAGAAGAAACTGTGCTGATTACTAAATATATCACTTTTTCTCCTGCAAACTATAACCAGCTGATACTCACAGCTTGGCATTTGAAGTACTTTTTGACTGAAAACTTCACATTTCAGATGAGATAAAAATTAGGGCCTCAAATATTTATTTTCATGAAAGCTCTCCTAGTATGTGATGTCAGGTCTTACATCTCCAAAACTGAGGAAGGATAATGTGGCTATACTAGCTCCTAAATTTCTCTTCTTTGCTTTTGCAAAGAACATTATAATTTTCCCAGGGAGCAAGTAAACTGTCTTCTGTCTCCATGCTGCCCCATTCCTCCAGCACACCTAAAAATACACATCCCTCTTGCAGAGCATAAATCACTTTGCTCTTTGACCATTTATGCCTTTTATTCTCTGTTCTGGCCACTTCAGCTCTGTTTAAGCAGCCTAATTTTTCCATGGGAGGTGGAAGACAGGAATACTTGGAGACAAAAAAGGCCGCACAAGCTGATTTTTTCTAATTAAAAATCCAAAAACTTATCCTAAGACAACCTAGACTGCTCTTTTCAACACTTTCCTTCACAGCTCAATACCCTCAACAATTTTCTCACTTCAGAAAAGAACACCTTAGAACTATGTAATTGTCGAGTTTTATCCCCTCAGGTAAACCAGTACTCTAAAAGCCAGCAATGGTGACCAGAATACAGCTATTTTAGCAGTAATTATATGCTACTCACCTAAGCCCAGGCTGAGCTTCCCATTACAATCTTCATCACAAATCCATATATCAAAGGATATTTTGGGTAATTAGCAATGTTTCCTTGGACTCCATCTTCTCCCATAAACCCTTAATAAACCATCTTTCATACCTATATGATTCACAAAATCTGCTTCCAGGACAGTATTCTAACAAGCGCACACGTGCGATGGGGGAGAGGGGGCAATCTTTAAGTTAAAAAAAGCTAACCTTTGACATTAGTATCTGGAACAGCAGAAGCTGGACCAAAGGGTCCTCGTAGTCTTTTACTCATGCACAGCATCCACAGTGCCTGTTTTGTGCTGACATCACTACACTCTGAGAATTTTCAATACTAAAATAACAATTATTTAGTCACTTACAGTGGTGGCACAACCCTCTCCTAACATGTGGGAAAATCCTGTGCAAAAGACCTAGTCTCTGCTGTTAATTACAAGCTATCCAGTGCTACAGCAACTACTACCTGCAGTCCTTGGGATTCCAGGCAAAGTACTTTATCAGTGAGCATAAAGAGATTAACCACAGAAACGCTAACTCCAACAAAACTTCCCCGGCATGAAGGTAGACAACTCTTCCAACACAACTTTTTTAAAACTGGGTCCCTAAACTCTGTGAAAGCCTCAGGTATTAAGCATGTCTGAGGAACTAGCACACCTGCTTCAAATCCTAGATGTGGCTGAAAGTGCTTCTCTTTAGCAATCAGCTTTGAAAACCTGACTTTAATTGCTTGTCTAGAACAGAGGTAATAGCACCCAACTGCTTTGTAAGCGCTTGTAAGAGAACACGTAAAGACTGGAGGCTCTGTTCCCTCACCAAGTATTACTTATCAGAGAAGTGTAGCAGTCCCTGTAAGGAGGGATGACGCAGGACTCCTGGCTTCTAGTTCTCATTCTGCTACTGAGAGATCCTGGATAAGCTTTTTCATTAGTCAGCATCTGGTTTTCTTTATTCATGAAATTCTGCTAAACATCCCAGTTTTCAGTACAGTATTTCAGTATATTTTCAAAATACTTTCAATGAGACATGCTAAGAAAGTATTGAATGTTATTACCTGCTTGTATATTTTTCATGTCATTTTTTAGCCTAGAAGTGTATATTCCCAAGACATGTGCTGTCCCTACAAACATGCAGAGAAATTGAACCTGTTCTGTTTCTGAAGCTTCATCCTGACAGATTTATGAAAGAAATGTTTATTCCTGCCTAGTTGCCTGATGTTTATCTATTAAGAAATTTCATCTGAAAGTAGTCTCTTGTGTATGGAACCAGTTTCATTTCTTAGCAAGGTTTTAGTTTTTTTTCCCTGCGACCTGCTGTGGAAATACGTATGTACATGTATATATGTTTGCATGTTTGTATGAAGTCAATGTTCTGGTTTCACAGAAAAAGCTGAAGAAAGCATGGTTGTAACAACACTTTTTAAAGTGGAACTCCCTAAAAGCAAAAAATTTAGATGAATAAAAACTTGGAAAATGCAAGAAAATAACATTATCTGAGATAGAAATAAAATGTGTACTAGACATTGTAAAAAGATAACAATCATGCTTAGATGTGGGGAGCAGTAGAAATAGAGTGGAAGTCATATCTGAATGGTGAAAATAAAGAGCAGTGTAAATTCTGACAAGTGGAAACATGTCACAGGTAAAAAGATAATTAAAAAAAAATTGTAAGTCTATTGAAGTTGATGGAATCAGTAGATAAGCAAGATATAAAAGAGCCTCTCAGGGAAGATAAGGTTACTTCAGAAAAGCTGTGCATTCTTTAGGTTGACACATGCTATGGAGCAGGACAGGGAAGTTCCTGGTCAGGTCATTCCTTACAGGGGTTGAATCCGAGGAAATCTCAGGTTTAGGAAGAATGTCTCAGAGAAAGTGTTGTTGCTCAGAAGAAAGGGTTTTAGCACAAATCAGTGGGATGAACAGTAACATCTTGCTAGGTGCAGATGACGCTCACCCAGGACTTCAGAGGCAGCTCACGTATGAAACTGCTCAGCTGCTGAATGAGCCCGGAAAGTGCCACTTAAATCACTGCAGTGCCAGAGCTATGGGAAAGTGCAATCAAACTTTAAAAAGGATCCAGGATGAGTAATTGTATTTCTTCCATGACCAGTGTTGAAAGAAAGATGTAATAAAAATGGGAGTAGTAAACTCAGGGAAAAATATCATATGCTGGGGCTGAGTCAATGTAGCTTTCACAGAGCCTGAGCTACAATCTCCCCAAGGCCTCTGAAGATGGCGGTGATGATCCAGTAGATGACCCAGCAGATATAGTTATCTAAGCTGCAGCTGTGTTTGCTGGACAGTCCATGCTGGGCTATATGGAGAGAGGAAGGTTGTTGCAACATGTTGTGGCTTTTAGGGATGGAGAGTGCCAACAGACCTTAGTGGCTCCTGACTGGCCTCACCTGGGGCCTCTACCCACAGCCTCTGTCCTTTTTGCCCAGGGGCTCCCTTTAAGCTCCGGCCGTAGCCTTTACTCCCTTCTTGGGCTGTGTTGGAGGAGTACATATGTCCAGTCTTGTCTTAGACCTATGTTGTATCTTTGTCTTTAGTCTCGTCTCTGCCTTTAGCTTCTGGATGTGATTCAATGCCTTGCTGCTCCCCCCTGGCCATTTGTCTTGGTTCTCTTTCAAGGCAAAGCAGGGAATGGGGCAGTGACCTATGTCATGAAGTCAAAGTGGAGCTAGTGCAGAGACAGAAGAGTAATTGGCTCTGGAGTATAAGCTTTCCAAAAGCTTTTAGGAGGACTCATCAATAAAGTAAATAGTAAGATTTAAAAATCTTTTAAGGAAAAAGGTGCAGGTAAATGGCTTGTTTTCCTCATGAGTCGTCAGAGAACCTCAGAAATTTATTGTGGCATCTGTATGTATAACCTAAAAGTATCTGGAGAAGGTGAATAGTGAAGTAATAAGCTGCAGCTGCTAAAACAAAGTTTTGAGGTGGTTCAGGCTAAAACTCATGCATCACTTCTCAGCACAGACTACAGGACAGACTATTCATGCGTGCAAGCATGTTCTGCAGGAAGCAATTACTGCTCGATACTGTGCAGATGGGGGTCAAAGGAGTAAAAAGGCTGTGAGTGGTGATGGGGAGTTCCTGACTGTTTCTGGAAACGTGTCCCACTTGCACAAATGGCAAACCACTAGAGAGCAGCATTAGATCAGGACTTCTGTTATGTGCCTGAACAACTTGCGAATAAAACAAAGCATTAAGGTGATGTTTGCAGTTGGACACTGGTTTCAGGTCAGATTTTATCAGAACCAGAAAAGCTATAGACCAGCCAGTCCCATCTGGCTCAGCCCTTGGGTACTTAGATACTCAAATACGGAAACCAACCTTTGTAGCTTGTCTCCAGGAACCCAGCTTTCCTCGTGCATCAAGTTCAAAAACTATACTGACGTTCTCCTCAGCCTACAGCTACCGCAAACCAGACAAAACCAAGTTAGCTGCTAAAGTTTCAGCTGGTTCTTGTCTCTAGCCATCATCTCAGATTAAGGCTCACTGGCACCTGCAGTTATCTCCAGTGCAGAGTCTTTGGACTTGCACCAATCCTTTCTAACATTATGGCATCATTCTGACACTGGAAAGGTAAAAGATAAATGGTGGTAAAACAGCAGAGATCACACTGCTGCAGGAGTGGTTTAGGAGGAACAGAGTCCAAACACTCACTGGTTTCAAACTAATTTCAATGCATTTCAGTATTTACAGTGGAGATTTTTTCTTTTAAAGAATAAATGTTTCATTTAAATACAAACGTACTTAAAATGTGGAAATATGTCAATACATGCTATGGCATAAGATACTCTAACCTACACAAAAATCGACTAATTATATTAAAAGTATCATTCAAGTGTTTCTGTATCAAGCATATAAGCTCGATAGTAATCTTTTCTACGAAAGGCTTGCTTTTGCTGTCTGCTAACTGGGACAAAGGACTAGACATCAAGGACCAGATTTCCAAAATCTTATTTTTGTCATTTTGACCTTTTCTGCAAAAGCCAAAACATTTTTATTGCACTTGATCAAGGTCAATGATTTAATTATTCTAAACTCATTAACTAACTGGCAAATGAAAAGTGGGAAAGCTCATTGTCTTCTCCCAGTCGGTAAATAATGAGGCATGAATGCATGCTTTCACTAATCCTAGCATCTTGAAGGACACAATATCTGTAAACAGCTGACTGTTTAATAACATCATTTTAAACACAAAGGAAGTTTTGTGCATGTTTTTATTATTTAACTGTTTTCATCTTGTTATAGTATAATGGTTTCATTTAATGAATGCAAAGTTATTTTAAAATGCTCTTCAGCAGAATCTGATTTCTGTCCAAGTGCAGCATCACAAAAAACAAGTTTAAAAAGAATTGTCAACTTTTAATGGCAATACTTTCTATGATTGTGACTTAAATAAAAAATTAGGACTCTTAATGTAGTACAGACAATTGATCTGTTTAAACATCTAGAGATGCCGTGAAGCCTCCTGAAAAGTAATAAGCTTCTTAAGGAGAACATGTAGCTTAGTTAAGCCAGCTTGTTCACCAGCAATTGTCGGCATAACCTTTGGTGTGAACAGCTGAGAAACAGAGCATTAGAGTGATATTTCACTGGGTCCTTAGACAACCACATGGCCTTTCGCTCTCCTGAATTTTGTTTCCCTTGAGGTTCATGCACTGTAGTGCTTTAGCCAGGGGAAGAGCCCTCTGTGCTTTCTCGTTATGGAAAGATCACTGGACTTACTGTTCCTGTTGCTTCTGATGATAACTGTTACTGATACAGAGCTAGGTAAAAACCTACACTTAAACACCAATAAGTGTTTGGTTTTTCTAACTTTGTCATTTAATATTATGCCAAGAGGGTCTTGTATTACACGGTGAAAGAAGTGCTCATTCCCTGCCATGGAATGAAGGTGAAACTAAGTAACCATCACTAAGAATGCAGTAAACATCATATTAAAATTACTAACAAACAGGAATGAGATAATATCTGGCAGATCAAGGACAGTGTGGCTAAGAATGAAAAATGTCAAAAGACAGCGTAAGAAAAGGCGTACAGGAGAAAGAATGAAGTTACAGCTGTGTAATCAAATTATTTGGATAGCTAATGAGACCAAGACCTGAACATTATTCTGCTAGGATATCAAAGCAGACAATGTAGAGAAGCAGCATCAAAAAGGAAATTTGCATCTACGAGACAACATCCGATAACGTGTTTATCAGGTGATATAAGACTTTGATCTATTAATTACCCTTGAAAAATACCCAATTCTTTCTGCCAGTCAGTAAAATGAATTAAACCATGGGATAAATCTCCTGACTCAAGGGTTACTCTGATCTGTGGTCTGCAACTGGAGTCAGTAAAGTATTACATCCTTCCACTGAATGGATATGCAAATCTGCATGGCAGAACTTCAAAGGGCTCTTGCATCCCTCCTTTTCTGCACACCTGGAGTGACCCAGCTCCAAGCTATGCACCGTGATCTTGTCTTGTTCTCTTGCTTTTATTGTCTAATAACTTCTGCTCTCCCCTGTCATTTTGTGATGTGTAGCAGCAAAAATGTGCTCCTGTGACTCCCTCTGTCTCTCTTTTGCATCTCATCTTGAACAGGCACGGAGGTTGCTCAGAACTGTGTGGGAGGACCTCTGGTTATTGGTGTAACAAACTAATGAGGACTTCTGAACTTCATCCTCTTATCAGCCAAAGCGAACAGGGCCCTTTATGTCTGCACCTTGTTACTGCAGTATAATCTACATGGAAATTATGACTGTAGGCAAATTGTGGAAGTCACAGAAATGTAGAATATTTTAGAACATTTAAGAACAAAATATTAGTAGGGTAAAATATTAGTAGTAAAGCTTTACATAATATCAGCTAAAATTTTCCTAGCAAAGTACTCCTTAAAAACAAAAGAACAGCCCATACATCTATCTGGAAAGGCACCCTCTGCCATTTCGATCTGCTGTGAATAACACAGACTCCTCTGAATGTTGCTAAAGATTTTCTTGCTTGCTTCTTAAAGAGCTGATGCAGCAATTCCTTAGGATTTTCTAGAGCACCTAGGTATTTGTGCAGGCACTGAAGCTGGGAGGAGAAAGCAACATCTGCCTGCCTATGGTGGTGCTCATGTGGCTGCAACATGAATATTCCCATTACGTAGCTTACTCTTACAGTGTGGGTTTTCTAGGATTCAGCCTGCATTTCTAGGCTTATTTCTATTATTGCACATCAAAGGAAGGAGGGCTTCCCAGAAGGTGGGAAGCCAAGACTCTGGGAGGTGGTGGTTTTATTTATTTGCAGACTCCAGAAAGACACACAATCACTGCCAGTGATGGTTCTGTTGCAAGATATGGAATTGGAAGAACAATTTCAACCAATAATCAAATTTATCTCTGGCTCCAACAGATTTCCAGTGCTCCAGGCCAGCAATGCTGGCTGAGAGCTGTGCACAGAGCAGGCAGGCTGACAGATGGGCTCTGCAGAGCGGGGTTGCTCCTGGCAGCAAGGTAAGGGGTTTCTAGAACAGGTAGCCAGTGTGGAGGGATCAAAGGGTTCCTTGACATTGAGTTTTGCTGTAAACAGACTGCTACAGGATATCCTGTCCCTTGGTCAGCAGTGAGGGGACCTGCAGCAGCTGGTGGGTTCTTCTTAGAATTAAAGATGAGTCACTTTAAAGTTGCTGGATTTTCTTTCCTATTGCTCCACTTCCTCTGTTTTCTGAAGATAAATAAGAAATGAGAGCTTGGAAATTCTCTTGAGAGGTCCTGCAGCTTGTTTGTTTTGTGAAAATACTTCTTGTTATCTAATTTTGTTACACTTGTTAACAACAGCAGCAGCTTTCCCATAAAACTTGCCTCAAGTAAACTAACCACAACTTTGAGAACTGAGCTGCAGAGCAAAGAAGATCATCTCAGAAACTGAAGATGAAGTACTTCCTTCTGCCAACGCATTTAGCATTTCTCTATAGCTTTTCACTAACTAAACCTGTCCAGGTGTGTCCGTGCTCTCAGATACTGAGTATTGACATTGCTGCTGCTGAGTTGCTCTGATCATGTTAAAATTAGTTACAAACTTTTACTGTGGCGATTCTACATGACAGAAGTTTTCTGCTATGGAGATAAGCGTGTATTAAAAGATATGCTTTTTTTTTTTTTTCAGATAGCTACAAGAAGCAATGACTTAGGTGAGTTTGATTGTAATTATTATATAAATAACTGTAGGTTTTGGTGGGGCTGCTTCTCTATACCTCATTCTCATTATTCAGTATATGTTTCTCTTTGAAAATATTTTCCAGCATCAGTGGAATACAATTCACAGAATTCAGATGTGTTTTGAAGTTGCATTCAGTGTGATTATTTATGCTGTCGTGATAAAGAAATTAAGAAGATGTATTGAGCAATTGCTCTATGGAATGTTCTTTTCCATATGTAGTCTCAGCAAATCAGAATACTTTTCACTTTGATTTCTTTCATATGTAATATAAGGCACTTCCCTGTCTGCTGTACCCAAGGCTATTGTACATTTTTGGCATAATAACCAATAGCTCTTGTCAGTGAGAAATGTATTTCAAGTATTTTGGAGTCAGAACTGAGGAGCATGTCACAACGTCTTATGTCAAATTAACAGTTAACCTGGAAATTAACAGCTTGCATGCATTCAATATGCATGATAAAAATAGTAATTTCTTTTGTATGATTCATCCCATTTTTACAGAGGTCAGTTGTTATTTTTCTTTAATTCCACAAGTTCTAATGAAGAGAAAAATGGCTTATAATACTTAGCCTTCCAATCTGAAGGCTCTCAAACTTCATAAGCTAAAATATATTTACTCACAACTTTGATTATAGCTGCACTATGACATCTATATTAATATTAATCTTTTCTATCCAGGAAGCAAGGCAGACCTAAACAGTGTTAGCATATTGTGAGTGCTAGATTCACTCAGTCTTAATTTACTAATCCTTTTTCACATTACTGGGAAATGAACTTCAGTGAAACGAGTTTCCAAAGGTACAAAAACTTGGTTACTGTATACCTCTCATCTCCCTTTTGCACATCTATTTGCTTTCTCAGTGCCTTGTGTGCTCTTTATTTTCTTCATCTGCCAGGTAGTGAAATAGCTGTGTATGAAGGAGACATCCTCTTGAGAAGAGGACGACGCAGTGCAATTAACTGTGAGAGCTGTTTATGGCCCAAGTCACAAGATGGGCTAGTCAAGGTTCCAATTAACATCTCTTCTGATTTCTGTGAGTGCATGCAAATGGATGCTATAAAGTTAGCATTGATCTTCCAGTCCTAATACTCTCTATTATTTTCTGTTTCTGTGGTATGCAACAAAAGCAATCGTTGTCCAAATGATACTTTTTCCCTTACTATTTCCCTCTAGTCAGACAGTAGCTCTGTCCCATGCAAAAAGCTGCAGGACTGATGCCTTAATCTAGAAAATTTTGTTCCAGAAGACTTCATATGGGCTGTGCAGGTCATCCGTCTGTCCCCTGCTGAGGCTTCTCTGGTCTGAGGCTTCCATACAGACCCTTCCTAAAAGATCTTACCTTGAGAGAAAATGGCATGGAAGTGAAGTACAGCCTGTGCCTGATTCGTGTTCCTGTGGAAGAGGAATCTGCGTTATCATTTGAGCTGAGGAGAGCCCAGTCTTTGCGTTATCTAGGCTGCTCCTCTGCCCATGTGCTTCCAGAACTGCAGCACATACTTTTGTAGTTAGGTGAGGGTTATTCCATCTACCTCCTTCTCTCTAAACTTTAAAGATGAGGAAATTGAGATACAAATCAGTTGTAGAAGATTCATAACTGAGGAAGCCAAATTAGGCCAAAATGTTCAGAAGTAAACACTCCAACCTTTATTTGGTACCTGAATAGAAACACTATGATCTTCAAAGCCTCTGAATGCTGGCTGTCTAAAGTGCTTCCAAGAGGTGTGTGGCAGTCATTTGTTATCTCTGATAAACAAAATAGCTTTCTGGTTCTTAGCTACGGTCAAATGGCTCGTTTGGGATACTTTAATCCAATTATTTGTATCTGAAAAGGTTTCATTTTTTTCCATTCTATCTAACGGAAGAAACAATGCCAGTCTTGCTTTCCATCAGCTGTCTCCTATAGAAGATGCATAAGGGCCAGCTGTAATTCTTACATCTCCTCTGAAAAATCCAATCAACTTGAAGATCTCTGAAGGCTTTGTGCCCTTTTTTTATTATACTTGTACGATAAAAAGCTAATAAGTGCTGTGAAGTTTTAAAGGAATGCACCCCATCAGTGCACCTTGGTTTTTGTTAACCAAGGAAGATTTCTCCTGCCCCCTTTCTCTTTCTAGCAGTGACAGAGAGGTCTTGGATTGCTGATGCTCTGCAAGAGATCTCCACGCTGACCTGTGTGCAGTTTGTAAATCGCACTACAGAAACAGACTACGTGTATGTTGAACGTGGGCAGAGGTAAGCTCCCTGTCTCCTGGGAGTGGAAGAACCCAAAACGTCTTTCAGCTTCTTTTCTGTTTTGATCTGGATTTAAGTAATTGCCCTTTTTTATCCTAGGATTTAAGATTCAGAGAGCAGGTGCAATTTTTCATTTTTCTTTACATTTATTGGTAGTTACATCAGTTAGTAGGCTGCAGGAATAAATGTGTGTGTGGACTTAATGGGGTACAATTCAAAATGAGATATTTTCCTTAACTGTAAAAATTTAAAGAAGTAGAATTGTTTCAGGTTCTTTGCTTAACTACTTAAACTGCTTCATCTTCATTTGATATAGCCATTTTACTTCTTCAGATTTGCCATACTCATCACAAAGGCTTTATTTCTTTCCCTTGCACAGTCTGGCAGCTCTTGGAAGCCTAGATATCTCATGCCAGTGACTACTTGCATGTCCCCTACTGTGGCTCCACATCTGGAGGCCCTTGGTGGCATAATCAGTGCATATATTTCTTTGTATTTGCTGAATGTGATCATTTTGGTTATTGATTGCCTATTCTTAGCTGCTGGTCTTACTTTGGAAAAATTGGAGGACGTCAAGCAGTAGGCCTGGTGAAAAATGGTTGCATGGATAAAGGAGCAATTCAGCATGAAATGAACCATGCGCTGGGTTTCATCCATGAACAGGCCCGGAGTGATCGGGACAGGTTTGTCAAGATTATGTGGGAACACATTGTGGCAGGTATGTCCACTAAATCTTAAGAGAAAACATATATTTTCAGATAAAGGAGAATGTTTCTTCTGTGAACAGCAATGCAAATAAGAATCATGATTAATGCTGGCTGAATTGCAGCAGCAGCGCATTCAGTGCAATGGAATTTCTCATTCAGTGTTTGTACTAGGGGAATTTCTGTGGCTACACCTACATTAGTGTGGTCCTCCAACGCCTTTTAGGCAGATGCAGCCTAAAAGTAGCTCTACATTCTTATTTTGATTGCGGTCTTGAGCCCAGACTCACCTTATATCCAAACTACCTACATCATGAGGAACACAAAATGTTGTAGCACAGACTTGGCCAGGAGGCAAGACAATGGGACTTTTAGCTGAGGTGGGGAGAAACAGGATATTCAGAGATCATGGTGGGCAATCACACAGCAACTCTATTTTGGGGAAAGCCATGGAAATACGGAAGGCAACAGGTAGGCATCCTGTCACTGGCAGTGAGTGAAATGCTCATAGCCTAAATTGTAGATGAACAAGGGAGTCAATGTGAAGAGAATGGAAGCACATGCAGCCACTAGCATGCACAAAATTCTGGGTCCTGGCATGACGTGAGAGGAAGGACTGCAATTATTTCCTCCCTGAGGAGACTATGATATACACTGCCATGAAAAGAAGGAGCAATGGGGAGCAATCAGGACTGGCAAATCTGTAGGGGGAAACCAAGTGAATGTTATTTAGGGAAAGGAATGCAGGATGAATAGTTCAGGCATGTGCCCTTGATCTGTGTGCTGGGAACATGGGAGCATATACAGAGCTCCAGACTCTGGGGAAAGGAGGGTACAGAGAATGGTAGGAGGTCCCAGGGAAAGCAAGAAAGTGGTGCATAGAAGCAAAGTAGGGGAAGAAAGGATGCACAGAATAATTTGTCTGACAGCTATGAGATAGCTAGACAAACTACAACAATTGTAAAAAGATAATAGTGTACTTAGTTCATGATAGAAAATAATAGTAAATGAGGTGGGACAATTGAATACCAAATTCTAGTAAGTCTCTTCAACAAATAAGATATTCAACTCTTCAGTGTCATGCACAGCTGAAAATATATCTGTCTTTTTCTCCAGATGGAGCTTGATTGTTTTTACTGCAAATTCCTAACACGCTGTTCTCCAGACTTTTTTTAGCTAATCCCATGAGTAAATTCCATTTGTTCTGTTCTTTATTGAGCTTTCAGCTCTAGTGCTAAGGTGTAATTTTGCTGTGAATTGTTTGCCACTGTACAACAAGGGTGTGCCACATTTGAAACGCTAGCAAAGGATGTGCTAGGAAAGGAGTTGAAAACATGTAGTTCTACCAAAGATACTAGACACACATAACATCTTAGGCTAGTTTTGCAGGGGGAAGTCCACAGTTTCAGATGTCATTGTTTCTAAAGTATACAGAGGTAACCAAGCTCTGATTCCGGCACAGTATCGTGAAAGGATAAAAGAGGGGGAAGAAGTGAAGAACACAAAACTATGCAAAAGGAGATGGGGTTCAACAAGGGCAAGTGCAGGGTCCTGCACCTGGGGAGGAACAACCCCATGCACCAGTACAGGCTTGGGGAAGACCTGCTGGAGAGCAGCTCTGCGGAGAGGGACCTGGGTGTCCTGGTGGATGACAGGTTAACCATGAACCAGCAGTGTGCCCTGGCTGCCAAGAAAGCCAATGGGATCC
>Ga0065711_1032111_pt1 | contig 28005 bp, 6 predicted proteins | sample Hoacrofraction12_FD_59098 | JGI IMG/M metagenome (GOLD analysis project Ga0065711, IMG submission 59098) | Hoatzin crop microbial communities from Cojedes, Venezuela - Epithelial fraction 12 v2 (version 2) | ecosystem: Host-associated > Birds > Digestive system > Esophagus > Crop | place...
GGTAATGGTTTTAAACTAAAACAGGGTAGGTTTAGGCTGGATATAAGGAAGAAATTCTTTACAATGAGGGTGGTGAAACACTGGAACGGGTTGCCCAGAGAGGTAGTGGAGGCCCCATCCCTGGAAACATCCAAGACCAGGTTGGACAGGGCTCTGAGCAACGTGATCTAGTTAGTGGTGTCACTGCTCGCTGCAGGGGGGTTGGACTAGATGACCTCTAGGGGTCCATTCCAACCCAAAACTTTCTATGATTTTATGATTCTATGATTCTCTTCTTGGCCCCACCTAAGCTATGCTGTGGCCAGGGTGATGCTGCATCTGTTCCCTATCTTGTAGCTTACCAGTCCTGATCTGCAACCCAAACTGCTGCCTTGGCTTGTAGGCTTGACCTTGGGACTACCTCATGACTAGGGACTTGCTGGGTGAATGCTAGGATCTTGGCTGATCCTGGTTACCATCACTGGTCCTGGTCCTGACCCTGACTCTGACTTACTGACTTGGTTTTCTGGCCCCTTGTCAGGGAGGCTGCTGCCCCTGCCTGCCTTGTGACGCTCAGCTCCCAGCTCGCCTTCCCTTACAGGGCAGCCTGCCCTTGCTGTATCCTGACAGTGCTAAAGGAAAAGAACCATAGTACTCTCTAAACGTGCTTACTTAAATTATTTTGGCTAAGTGTCTACTTATTTGTTACTGTCACCCGACTACTGAATCTGTCCACTTGTAGTGACTTTGAAGCTGCATAAGCGAATACTTATGGGTACTTATGTTCTCACAATTCCTTTCTTCCCACGTTTAAATCACTGCATCCATCATGAAAATGCCTCTTACTTCACACTAATGGTTATTTGATTAGCAGCAAATTGAAATTATCTGGATGAATTGTCAGTGGCAATGACAGCTATAGATCAATGTTAACACCAGGGTGAAACATAAGGGGGATGGAGCGTAGGGGCTGCAGAGTTAGCCCTTGAAGAACCATGAGAAGAAAAGGTATGATAGCTATTCTCAACTTCCCAGTATCTTTATCAGAATGAGGCAAAGATACAGCTTAACTGGTCTAAAGACTGCCACCATTTTGGGATGCTGAATGCTTAATTTGAAAATGGTCATTAAGAATTAAACAGCTAGGTCTGTTGTCATGATTTTCCTTTGGAGTCTTTATTACCTGAATTACTGTGCAAGAGAATGTGCAGTTAAAAATACAAATGTTCTTATGCTTTTGACTCATTTGAGTATTCCTGAGTGAAGATACAATATTGCTTTTAATGAAGTCAACAAGAAAAGAGAAAACAGATTTAGAAATAAAACTTAGAGGAAGAGTCAGCTTCATTCTTTCCAAGCACAAATAGTCTATTTCATCAAACATTTGAAATAAATATCTTTGCGACAGGAGATGTTTTAAGAAAAAGATGCAAGTCTCTATTCTCATGACATAAGATTTTAAATATTTTTTCTTGGCCACTAATATCTATGTGTTATGACTTAATAAAAGCTGTTTAAAACATGTATTGAATTGAAGGACAGGGAAATAATTTGTATTCCATCTACAAACTAGAGGGACTATATGTATTTATTTGCATAATACAGAAGCATAAAAAGCAAAGCCCATATTCTGTTATAAACAAAATAAGATTGTATAGCTATTAGTAACAGATGAATACAGGACCAAAGTACATAGAGGCACTTTATGGAGGAGGGATTATCATATGCTTGAGTGTAGCTGAATGGAATAATAAAAAGGAGTTCCTGCTAGAATTGTACCTACAATTGGTTCTTTTTAGCTGTCCGCTTATACTTACAGAAAAAAAGAAATAAAAAATAATCCAAAGAGGTACAACCAGTGCGGTATAATGCACAGTCAGGTAGGGGTCAGGCTTGCTAGTCCTGAGCAGTAGCAGACTGGGGCATAACCAGTGTGCCGTTGAAACCCTGCGTGATTGTTTTGAAGACTACACACAAGTATACCCAAGTCCTACCAGCCCTTCTTGCCAAAGAGCATAGAACAGGGCACCAAAGAACACTGAAGAAAATTTTAGGAGGGAAGCAGAGGCCTTGTCATGGGTCAGCAGAGAGGAGAGGCTTTGAAAATGTTATATTGCACACAGCAAAGAATGACCTATCATTTTCTTTTTTCACTTACACTTGGGGTTGTCTGATAATCCAGCATTTTAAGAATGAATTGCAGCTAAATTACAAAGAATCCCTGGTTTTGCCAGTAGTGCAGAACACAATGGTAACATCATGCATGCAGAAAGATAACAGTACTGAAACCAAGATGGAAAGATTAATGTGTTAGTTAAGATTTCAAGTTACCACAGGATGAAGTGTTAATGTCATTAAAAGATAAATGAAATTTACTTGAATAAGAGTGATGAGCAACAGACTGAAAGTGTCTATTTAAACCTAGGAGAAAGCAAGTAAAAAGTGAATACAGCATCAAGACCTGTACTAACCCAGCTCTGAATTTGCCTGGGAACACACAGAAATGTGAAGCAGGCTCCATCTCACTCTTTGTGGTAAATGCACCCTGTCTGTTCAAACACCGGCTCTGATTAACTCTGCTGCAAGCTTCATGTTCCATGGCAAGTACAAGTGAAGCGAGCTAAGTCATTCACACAATGTGCTTAACAAAATCTCCCATTTGAAAGGTTGAGTGGAACACGTTTCTATGTTTTAAGGGTAGCATAGAAAAAATCCTAGTGTGTATTGTTTTGGAATCTAAAGACTGGTTAATACAGCCTAAAGACAGGTGTTAACATGTCAATATGTTAACTGGAATCAAAAAAGTCAAAGAAAGGTTCTGAAATTCAGACAAGTTGTTGAAACTGAAAAAAATGTCTGAAGGAATTTACCGTCTTTTCCACTTTCTTCTTACATGTTTGACTTTACAGGACTAGGGACAAAGCACAAATTTGTGTTCATTTTCCAAGATCTTGTATTTGTTGATTGCCTTAAAGTGAACTAAGTAGCATTAAGCTGGTGAAGTATCTGTTGATCCCAACCTCAATAACTATACTGCATTGTGTAAAAGGAGAGAACATAATTAAGTGTAAAGCAACTAACTAGACATTTATTATGTACTGATTGCTTTAGTGTTTAATGACTACACCAGATTGTGAAGCTCATTAGGTTTTGAGAAAAGTGAAGATAGAAGTTGGGGAAATGGTTGTATAAATAAGTGTTATATTAAATAAGAAAAGAAAAATTCTTTTTCATGCAAAAAATGCTTTGATTGCACCTACAAATCTTCAGACAAAACTTGTGTTTTTCAGGCAATGGGCAGGTGACCTCAAGCACTAAACACTGCTCTTCTCTGTTTTATTCCTCAGATCTGTGATCAGTTGTTGTTTGTACATGACTGTTGATGGAAAGAAGAAAGCTACATACAAATAAGCATACACATGCAGGGGTTATTTTTTGATGAAAAAGATACTGGTAATTGCTTTTGCTAACCCTGGTTTTACACTGAGATCTGTACAAACTATCATCTTGTGAAAGCAAAGAAACTGAGGAGGAAGTCTGACTTCTAAAGCTGGAGTGAGAAGTCATTTGCCTTAGAAGATTACTTAAACCATGAAGTTTAGGTGCCAGTTATGGAGAAAGTGACATCATTGCGAAAGACAGGGCAAACAGAATTCTTATTTGTATAAATGTCACTGAGATTCATTGCGGTGAGTGTTTGTTATGGAACATCACATGATTTTTATATATGTGTGAACTCTTTTAAAGATATTACATCTGAAGAACTCACGTCACTTATACAAGGACAGAAACAACAGCTTAGCTAAAGGCAAAGTCATTAGTTTTTTATCAGAAACTCAGTAACATCCCTTTCCATACTTAAATCTTCTGTGGGGAAACATGGGGTCTTTCTTGGACATAGCGAAAGTACTTTTTCTGATTTCAGCTTCTGACATTGGTCTAGACCAAGTGGTCAAAAGGGTAGCTGCATTTTCATGACACCTGGGGAGTATACATAGACACTGTATGATCAAGATATCCAAGAATAGTTGTTCTAAGTTAATTACTTCCGGTACTTGGAAGAAGGTTTTTGTACAGTTTTTTTATGAGATTGCCATGCTTTAATAAGCACAAATTTTGAAGATTACCTTAAATAGGACAGAGATGCTAGCAGGTTTTTTGCATCACTAGCAACATTAGAAGTTTTTGTCGGTGTAAAGCAGTCCTCGGATTGCCTTGTTCATCCAGTAGTTAAGTAGCTATAATAACTCTAATTTACCATGCATTTATTGTTGTATTTACTCAATAATGGCTGAATTTTTATATGAAATGTGCTTCAGTACACATATTGGGTTTCAAAATTACTGCTCACCAAAATCACTGTTAGAACTCAGGACAGCACTTTCAAATATGTCAGTGTGAGATAAGCCTCTAAAGATCAGAGAGGGAGGCAGGCTGATTAAATGTAGACTTTAATAAGAGATAAATAGTTAATTCTTAAGTTACATTTTCAGTATCCAATTTCTTTAGTAAAATGACTTGTGTGTAGGGGACAGGGTATGACAATACACATGGATTTAAAACAGAGTTAATATAGATTTAATTTTTTGAGCGTGTTTTTGGCTGTTTAGGAAATCTGAACATAAGCTATAGTTAAGAAGATGATTTTAGTTCCTTGCTGAAGGACATGGAGTTTCCATTGTTGCTTAGTCCAACTTCCTCTGACATTGCTGCTGAAGAATTTGGGTAACAGTGAGATGATAGCGAGAGGATTGTAGAGATACAGAAGAAGTTTTAGTATCCTCATCTGGGTTGATTCCCCCCATGTTGTGGCAGTGTCAAATGACTGTACTATCAAATGGAGTATTTCTGCATTTAAGAATTATTTCTCTCAATTGAAAAAATTCATTATTGCTCTGTACCTAAATTTCTGAACCCAGCTAGAATTTTTAGGGTGATCACTCCGACACAAGGAAAGTAAATAGATAAATAAAACATTCTTCCTTTGCTTATCCTTAAGAATACTTGCCAGGAAATCGCAAGAGGATTTTTTCACCATTACAAATTGTATCTGCAGCAAATACTAACAACGTTGTCTAGTAATATCCCAACAACAACAGAGTTCATTTTAGTTTTCTTTTCAATTCTGCTCACTTTCTACATTACAATGAGGTACTCGGACTTCTGACTTTCTGATTAACAGGTGAGATAGCTACTTTGTTCTCATTGATTTTTTTCAATGGTGTTGTGGTTTGATTGACAGTCTTACCTATTAGATCCTTTTGTTTTGAGACCTTGAAGTCAAAATGTGTTAATTTACACAGGATATTAGGCCTCAATGTATGTGGTTAAATCAAAGTCTGGTCTTGATATGAAGCATAGTGTATACATTTATGTAGCAAATTGTAGCTAGATTTGCTCTTTGTTCATGTTGGCAGAGTAAAATGTATTTCACTATGAAATAAATTCATTGTTGTATTATATACATTACCTTTAAACTTGCAAAAATATTGATTTATTCCTAGAAAGAATAAATTATACGTCTCTTAATTTGCTTTAGTTTTGTAATTAAATAAGGTATGAGAAACATAATTTTACTGATAAAATAAAATTTTGAGCACTTGGCTGTGCAACGATAAAGACTAAGATAAATATGTTAAAAATTTATGTTTTGCTAGCCATAATTAGGCACCTCTCTCTTTAAGTAGTTAACGTTACAGATGTTTATACAGTCCTCTGAAGAAGTTTAGTTTCTGTCAGGTATAAAGATACCTGAACTAAAGTAATCATGGTCATTAGTAGCTTGACATTGATTTTGTTGTTGCTAACCTTGCTGTGTGAGGAGATAAGCATACTGTATGAGGGCATATGGGCATGCCTGTGTGTATTCAAACACCAAGTCTCTTCCTCTTCCAGCAGTCTGTAGTAGTGGGGACTATCTATATTTAAGAGTGTGTGTGTGTGTATATGTGTATGTAAAAGCAAATTTGCATGGACCAAAAATTTAAATTCTAACTTCATATTAAGAAATACTCCTGCTGTTTCTTAAGTATCCTCGACCTCAGAAAGACTTCAGAATGGTTCTCTAATGCTAAATACTCTGTTGACATAAGATTAAAAAAACAAAAAATTCTGCCAGAACACCCTAGCTCTGTGTATTTTCCAGCAGATTTTCCTTGATATATCACACTACACAACCCAAAGGAAAGAGAAAACCTGGTGACTGCAACAGGAACACAGAAAAATAAAATACAGGGTAAACTGATAGTTGCGGGAGGGGAGGTGGAAAATCAGTCACCAAAAAAACAACTGCTGGAATCAGAAAATTGTGGGAAAAGAGCTGAAGGAAGAATGAGGGAAAGAATAGACACTGTGGCTAATCTAATTTAATTTAAAAGAAAAATAATCTAGTTCGCAAGCATATAAATGCTTACTTAGTGATAATTCCATAAACTGCAAGTATGTTTGTGGGAAAGGAGTTAGTTTGTAAACTTTGGACTTAGGTGAGGTATCCAGGAGATCAGGGGGACTGGCCATGCGGAAAATGTCTTGCATCATTTGGGATACTCATACCCTGTGCCTCCCTGAGGTGGCTAGTGTCCCTACAAGTGGTGAGGAGAGAAGCTTCTTCCAGAGAGTGATACAGAATAAGGATTTCCCTCTGGCAGCGCTCACCTCTTGACCAGAAATTGTCACTCATCTTTCATATGTAGGGTGTCTAAAGGCTAATGATGTGAGTAACTCCAAGGTGTATCACACTGAAGGTGCTTCAGGTCCATTACCGTCTAGTGGATTTGGACTATTGCGTTCTATCTTTGTCGCAAGGGTTTCTTAATAACTGAATCAATTTGGAGAATTTATATACCTTTTAGGCATCTCAACTATATTGTTATGGCTTTTTTGTCACTGGTGATCAATAATTACCTTCCAAGTTGTCATTTCAAGTGGCTTAGAACCACAGTAGCTCAGCCATGTACCCTTTTTTACAAGTGTTCTGTGGAGATTTGAGCAATGATAAACTAATGGGCATCTACTATGTATGTACATGTTCAAGATCTCAGGCTGTGCTTGATCATGGCAAACTAGGGTACTGTGCTAAGTGTTCCCGTTGGAGACAGGTAAGCAGTAGGGCCCTGCAAGGTGAGGGCTGTAGGATATGTGACTGCAAGGCTGGCTGTGTGGGCAGGGTGAGAGAAGGTTGTGAGAAAAATGGGTCGTAGTGGTTTGGGGTGCGCCTCCCTTGGCTGGGAAGGTCCATGCCTGGGAGGACAGCAAAAGAGGACTGGGACTAAAAACCATGCAGGATATAACAAGTGTAGTTCCCTGATGTACTTAATCTTTCCTAGCCCTTTGCTGAATTACTGGATGATGAAGTTTGGTTACTCTTTGGGACTACGGGAAGAACGGTAAGGGGAAAGTAGGGGCCAGCCTATATGTGAGTTCCAAGGCAATGTACCTGGCTTCATCTCGTCAGGAAGAGCCCAACCAATATAAAGTGACAACCAAAAAAAAAATGGGTTTGTTAATAACAGTTATATATTAATCTTACTTGCTTTTAGAAGCTAGGTTACACCAATAAGTGCAAATTAAGCCTTGTTCTGTGGTATGACGACATGGATTATGCATATATATGTTCAAAAGCTACTTTAAAAGTACAGTTAAATGGTTATGTGTCTAAGACTGCTACATATTTATTCAAGCTTGCAAGATGAGATCAGTGTTATATTGATAAATCAGTGTGAAACTCTGTTTACCTTGCCATCTCCCACTGCCCTGTAACACTATGGACAACCCACACTTCCCTGTAGTGGAAAAATTAGTCTTTTGGATTTTTAACCTCATACACCCCACATTACTGTAATACAGGATCTTCCTGTATTTACCCGTGGAATATTGTTCTGATTTATACACTGGACTTTGTGTTTAAAATTTTAAATTAATTACTCCTTGCGGCTTACTGAGAGATCTTAATTTCTTTGCTCCGGCTTCTTGAACTATGTTTGTTCCCGTGTCGTAGCCAGAGATCAACACAGTGTAAAGTCAGGGCTTTGGAGATGCTTCTGGTAATTTTGTCCCTGTGAATGGACTCACCTCTTATTTCTACTACTAGGAATTTCTCCTATTTGCAGTATTGATGTACACATTGTCCCAGAGCTACAGTCTTCAGCATTGTCTACTATTTACCCTTTTTCCCAATACAATGGCAAACAACAGCCATTTTGAGAATTTTAAATCTGTAGAAGAGATGGTCATTTGAACATTAAAACTTCAAAGTTGTAAGAAAGGTTTAACAACTTCCCTCTTCATTTTTCCTTTCCCTGGTAGCAGTTTTTGTAGGGAAAATATTCTCAGTGTCTTTTAGTTAGTATTAAGCTTTACAGTTTCCTTTTGTGGCAGAGAAGATGGTGAAGTGCATTTGTGATGGTGTGTCTGATGTTGTATCCTGAGAGGGGACAACAGCAGACATGCACTACAGCTTCCCTTTCTGTTAGTGAACCTTTGCCTGTAGCTAGAAAAAGGATTGTGTGTTGTGTTTGCAGTACATCAGACATTTGGAAATCTAAGAAACTAGTATCAATGAGTTGTTTAAAGCATCACTTTGGCTGCCTTGTGAGCTCAGGCAAATGGTTTTGTTTGGGTCTTATCTGGTTAAGGCAGGCTATCAGTGAACAAAAGGAAAGAGCTGGAGGGATTCTGAATGGAAGATAGCAGAAATCGAGGATAAAAGCTAACTCTTCCTATACACGTGCAAATTAAATTAAGGACTCTAGAAATGAATGATGGACAGAACAAAGAATCTTCTCTTAACTCTATTCACCAAATTTCTCTTGCACTGAATTTTCTTTCTCAGTTTCAAACTGCATCCCTGTATTGTTAACCATTATCTCCAACAAACCCTATTATGGCATTGCTTCATCTTTTTGTTTGATTTCATTTAGTGTCTCTAACTTTTGATATAATTTGTATAACAGCTGGTGATGGTTTCTTCTCACAATAAAGTTTTAAGCCTCCGCAAGGGTCTTAGATTTTCTAATGACTTTTCTGTATGAGTTCTGTGTTTTTATATGCTATTCCCTATGCTCATCACAATTTGTTTTATCACACCTAAAAATCCACTAATCTTCACAAAGTGCTTCCGATCCCTTGTACTGTAGCCTATTTTGTGAGGTGCTCAAGGTCTGAGCTGAATGCTGCAACATTTCTCTGCATGTAAGCAGAGGCTTCTGTGCCCTCCAGGAACGAAGGACAACTCACTTCTGAACCTGACTGATAAGGTCATATCAATTAGTTGACTTATTTATACCTGTTTCTAGTTAGATAAGGAAATCTGAGCTGAGGTGATGAAAGCTCTTGAATTCTCCATGTGAAGTAATTGATTGCCTTGCCTTCTATAAAGTTCACCTCTTGGGTAGGGAACTAACCTTTTTCAGTAGCTCAGGCTGAATCTGATGGAGGCTTCATAATCCAATCTGAGGGAACACAGCTGGTTTTTTCGTCTTCTTTTTCCCTCTTTAACTAAGGTAGAGTTCCAAATTAAAATCACTAGCCAGCAGCTAAATGTGGCTCTCAGAATCAATTACCTTGTAGAGATAGCAGAGCTCTCCTCCCCAGAGTACCTTTTTAGTTCAGAAAATATATTACATGGAAATACAAAGAACCAGATCCAGAATTGATGTAATCTTGCTTTGATCTAATGAAACGGGAAAGCAGATACTCGAAGGTAAAGTAATGTTATTGTTGATGAGTTTAGTTGGGATTTTCCAGTTGATAGCCTCTATAGAAAGCATTAATGTACATTTTGGACTAGATTTTAATGCGAAGAATCAGGATGCTTCTGTCATCATAGATGCCCATCTAAGGCTACAGCTACCTTAGCATTTTAAGTGGCTTATGAAAGTTGTCTAGAGAAGACAAGTTTAAAATTTGTTGCTCTAAAGATTTTCCATATGCCCTGAAAGGGTATATATGTATTTTCATCTTGACAATATGATTTTTAGTGAGAGGATAAAAATGCAACACTTTAATGAAGAGTTTCTTCTTCAGTGGCCTATTTCAGAACTAAGCTGAGCAACAGCTTTCTTCAAAAGAATATTGATTTACTAAAACTTAAAATGTAGTTAGGTGTTTATTACTACTTATAGCTCACAAGCAGTCTCCATCCTTAGTTCAAAGTTCGTATGTATTGTACTGACTAGCTTACCAGCAATTTTTTTAAGATGAGTGAAGATGTGTTCCTTTATTAATACAAATATCTGAAGAAAAACCTGAAGAAACAGTATCTCTGAAGTTTCTAAATTAACAAACCATGCACTTTCAACGGCCTTCCTTATATGAGGGCAAGTGGCAAAAGTAATTTCTAAAATTTCGGTGAGATTTGTCGATTTCTACTCCTGTCAGTTCTACGTTTAGAGTTGCAGACTCCTGGAGAAGCTTAGTTTGGAAGAACACTCCAGAGGCCACCTACTCCAGTGCCCTGCACAATGCAGAGCGATCCTCCAAGTCGGAGTGGCCAGTGTAGGCAGGACCTTGCCCAGTCGCCCTTGGAAGACTCCAGGAGTGAGGCTCCAGGGCCTGTCCCTATGCCCTGCTCCATGCAAGGAGACAGTGCTGACTCCTCTGCAGAGGTATTTGAAAGAAAACTTTTCTTTTTAAAAGTAAATCTGAAGAAATATTACTGCAGTTGTTTGAAATGTGTATATTTTATTAAGCATGCTTATACCAGTCCTTTGAGTTAACAAGACGCCAAAAAACCCACACCGTTTTTTTATAAAAATATTAGTACTGATGTTTATCACCAGCAAGCACTGACGGAAATAGGTACAGCATGTAATATTTTGAGACTGATTTATTACTACCATTACCCAAGGACTTACTTTGCAGAACTCTGTAAGATAAATATTTAAGAACTAGCTCTGCTGCTACATGCACATTACCATCATTCACCTAGGATTTGTTGGCTGTAGTTTTAAGCTTGTTTAAACTCTGATGTATAATGCAGATTCTTAAACAAATTTACTCCCACACAAGAAGTGTTTTTCAAGTTCTGTGTGATAACTGTGTATGTTGTGAAAGAAATTTAGTAAATAAAATTCTCTACCAGACACAATTTTTAATTAATTTTTTTCAGGTATGTCTTATGTGGTATTTTACTTCTATTTGTCCACTCAGTATTTTCCTAAGAAATACCTGGATGTGTTGTCCTTTATTATAAACTGTTAGGGTGGGAAAGAAAAAAATTGTCTTGATGACGGGTTTTGGTGAAATGTCTTTTGGTGCAAACACAGAAAAAAGGTTTCAATGTTTCTAAATATATGAGGTAACAGAAGGAAACAAGGATTGTGCTGGTTTGTTTACTAAAAGTTTTGTATTAAAAAATAAATGTATTTTTTAATGAAGAATTTTTTTGTTTGTGTTCTGTTTAAATAAAAAAAACTAGCCTTTTTTAAATTATATGGTGTGATTTATAAGTGCAAGACAAGAAGTAAAAACAGACTGGAAGAGAGCTCAGGAAGTAATTCACTTTGCAAAGGTGTTTGTTTACCATATTAGCTAATACCTTCCCTTGTTTTAAGGCCTTGCTCTATTCAGTTGATAAACTACAAAGCAAAAGAAATACATAGCATGTTTTTAGTCATCCAAAGTTGCCGCTGGCTAGTAATCAAAATATAGCAGGTATTTCTGAAGAGTCAATGTCCATGAATTGGGCCTTTCTCTGTCTTCCACTTTGAACATTTCTGGACAGAAGGATTGATTAAGGAGCCAGGATGTGGTGTTTAGTCTGCAAACCCAGCCTCCAATTTGTGTCTATAAAAGGTGTACAACACTTCATTTCATTGATATGTCTTGCTTGTTTTTACTTCAAACTCTTGAAGGCAGAAATTAATAAGGTAACGACCTACTCTTCTATTTGACCTTTTTTTAAGACATCTCTGAATTTCAGTATTTTAATAATTGAGAATACTAATGTTACACTCTACAGTGTCTACAAGAACTTGGCAGTATAAAAGTGGAAATTTCCTTTTTTCAAAGATCAAGATATCTGCTTCACAAGTTCATGAAAGTGAACACCTTTGACAAAGTTTTCAAGGAAAACAAAAATATGTCTAAAATCATAGCCAAAAATCATCTCTTCACAGCAAAACTAAAAGTGATGTAATTTGAAGTAGAGCCAAGCGAGTCAGCTGGGTGAGTTTCAGAAAAGGTTTCATCTTGTTAATATCAGAAGCAATGTTTACACGTCTCATTTTAGAGAGAACAGAACAACTTCTGCTTCATTGTCCTGCCCTCCTGAATGGTAGTAGGGACAGAATATGTATCTTTTGTGGAAAACTATTTCCATTTACCTTGAAGAAATGTGTCCAGCAGACAGAAACTCTCAATACATAACGACACGCAAAAGATCCCAGTTTCAGTTTTGTTATTGAATTATTTTTCAATACATTTTTCAAACAGAAACAATAATGGATTTTATATTTATTGATCTCTTCTTGCTGAAAAATAAACACACAATCCTAGTTATTATAAGATTAAATGAGTTTTGGAGACTGAAGAAAAGTTTTCCTAAGATGTATACTTCTGAATCTAAACAGAGTTATTTTACTTGCAAAATTACTAAACTTTCTGACCTCCCAGAAAATTAAGTAAATAAAAACACCAGAGAGAATTCAATGCTCATGAGAATCCAACATTCTTCTTATTTTTTTCTTTTTTTTCAGATCTGAATGTAGATTTAGGAAGTCTTACATAAAAAAAAACCCTATAGCTTTACAGGAAAACTATGTATATGACGGAGGTCTATTTTAACATTAGTTACAATAGAAAAGCAGTGAAAGAAGACTCTGATCTCAGTCTTAGACTGACATCCACATTCAACCTTCTTCTACCCATTTGTTGTTTTCACAAAGAACAATGTTAAAAGATAATTGGCATGAAGAGGGAGGGAAACGTATGTCCCGGTATAAGTAAGCAGTTCTCACTGAAATTGTACAGAATTTGGTTGCACAAATTAAGGTTGACTTGATGTGACAAATGCTTTCACTGACAACAAGCCAAATTGACAATGACCTTGATATTTTCATAAGATAACATCTAATAGAAGAATACAATGTTGTTAAAGGTGATAGGCATAGTAGCGCAAATAGGATTTTGTCAATGTTAATTTTTCATGATTTTTCAATAGTTCTTTTTAAGCACTTCAAAAAATCTCTGTCCATCTATATTTGATCTCCAAGTTCACCAGCTGTTAATGCGAATTTGCAGAGCAGTGCAACAGTTACTTGTTTATAGAAGATTTGGAGAGTACTTGTTATGTTTTTTAGTCGTTTGCGCACAGATATAGGTTGCCCATAGAAAAAAAAATCACATGTAGGCCTTGGATAAGAGTTTTAAGAATAGGTTATAGCAATTCTTTAATAGTAAAGAGGGAAGAACATACACATCAGTTACTCTGAGCACCTAATTTTAGTCCTGTGACTTTGGGGATTGATTCTCACTTGAGTTCCTGTGGAGTCAATGAGAACAGATAAATTTTTCTAGAAAGGAAATACAGATCCTCTAAGTTAGGTTCCACACTCCCTGTCATCTTCTAGAGGAGCTTGCTCTTCTGTTAGGTCACTATCTAGGAATGATACTTAATTTCTGTTTACAGAAGAAAACTGCTTGAGTGTAGGTGCGGTGTATCATTCTGAAGTTTGATGTGGCCATTATCAGCTAGTAAAAAATTGCTGTATATATTTGATTACAAATAAGAATTTGACTCCAAAATAGAGTTCTAATGATCAAAAGTAAGAATCCTTTTGCATAAAGGTATATTTTGATTTCATACAAAAGTACAGTTTTGGAGTTTTCAGAGCTAAATCACTTTTGCATCTACTTTTTTAACTTTGAAGCATCTTTACTCACATGGAGTGCATAGCTTTCATTGCTATTAAAATGGCTTTCGTGCTACAGCTAGCTTAGTCATGCATTTCTATGGTGAAAAACTGTCTGTACAGACTATGCAGACAAACCCACAAATGCAAATATATTTACTGGAGGGAATAAACAATCCAGGAGGAGCTGGAAAATAACAAAACCAGACCATTACAGTGAAAGTCTGCATAGTCTAAGGTTTCTGGAGAAATGGAAAAGAAAGAACATTGTATAAAGCAGAGAAGAAACTGCAAAATTTGAATGAGCTATTTTCCATGGATTATTTAAATAATCATTGTACCGGATAAAGGTAATTATAACTTAACATATAGAAAACTTTTCTGACAGAGAGGAGGCTTAGTTAAGACCCATGAAAAAAAGTTAATTTATCTTGAGTTTTCTTGTCTCAGTGTGTCTAAACGATTTTGAAGAGTCATTCTCTCTAGCTTGCAGAATATTTAAGTAGTCTGTCTATTATGAAGAAACCACAAGAGAAAACTAAACCCAAGGATTTAATATGCAATAGCATGATGCTGACTTATTCATATGGTGTATGAAAATCTGATTTCATATGGAGATACAAATTCATCGCTGAAAACACTTCCTTCATTTCTCCTGCTAGTTTAGCTGTCTTTGCATTTACTTGGTGAAAATTCCTCTTTTTAAAGACCTTTCTTTGTGGTATGATATCCTAATGTATTCTACAGAGTTACCAACATTTTCTTATAGGAAACAAGAAAATATTTTTGTAGTTTTCACTTACTTTGTTGTATTATACATGCTACATCGTAAAATGTGTCAGAACAGGTAAAAGTGACATTTCAGAAGTATTTTATCATTGTAATTGTACTGAAATTGCTTGGTCAGCTTTGACACAAACTTGCAAGTACTTTTCAGTGACCTTTAAATTCAGGCCCATGAACTGCTTTCTGCATCTCTCAGTCAAGAATACCACTTGACAATTGGAGTTAACCTTGGAAACAAAATACTCAGCCCAGAAAATGGTTTACACCTGCTTGAGGCTGCTCCTGTTGCTTCCCCTGCTGCATCTCCATCTCTGATTCTTGAGTTAAGCTCCAATAAACTGTGGCTGTGGCCCACAGTGGTAGCAGGTGAGGCGTATTTGAGCCCTTGGCCCTACAGTCTTAATGCTGCTGAGGATCCTCCTTCTGGCAAGTGGGTGGTGTTCAGCATTACATTGGGTAGGACTGCACCTTCCAGAGAGTCACTGGAAGGGAAAAGTTGTCTGAATTCAGATCCAGAGTTTCTTGGAGCCTCAAGATGGGAGGAGAGAGGACGGCTTGCTCTGCTCTATTTAATACCAGGAGTTCAGTGCATGGGAGAAGGTTTACCTGGGATCCAACCCTACAGGTATGACTCATAGTTTTTAACAGTAAGGACAGTCTGGCTGCCAGACAGTATTTCCATCAAACAGTATGCATGCATGTAATCATTTGACAGAATTTAGGCGTAAAAAGCCTTGGATGTGGGAAAACAAAATTGTTGGTCTGCTAGTGAATACACAAATGGATTAAATAGCTCAGCTGCAGTAAAAAAGAGTTCACCTTTGCAAATGTATCTGAATAGGCAGAGATTTGAAGCTTCAGAAAGACACAATTATCAACCCTATGGGGACACAGTGTATTGTATAGTTACTGTTACTCAGCAGAGGGGAATGTGTGGTTTCTAAACAGGTTATCAGAAGATTTAGGCATTTGCTGACCAACTAGTTTGATTCCTCTCTGTGTTCATCATTTACAGTCAGAAGTGCATGGTATGGGCCCTGTATTATCCAGTATTACCAGTGTTATTAGTGAGACCTCATATTAACAAGAAAAATTAAGATACCACAGAGTAAATATTTATAGCTGTAAAAATACATGTTCTTCAAGAAGAACTAATGTTTGTTGGTTTGTTTTAAAGTACAGGGTTTATTGTTGATACTAAAGCTGATTTCCTTACCTCCACTGATAAGTGTCATTGATTATAACAAGTTACCACCTTCTTTCTTCAGCCATCAACATTAAACCATTTATTAGAATAAATAAACCAGTATTAGAATAAATATTATGTCAGAAGTATTGCACAGAGAACACATAACTTCATGGCTATCAGCTTACTAATGGCAGAGAGGAAGTGCTGCTCTACTTTAGTAATATTGCCACAAAGTAGTAGGCTTGCATGTGATACAGTAGAGCAGTATCCATCCTTCTGCCTTTCCATCTTTGTAATACTTCTGAGCTTTATCATGCTGACTTCATTAAGAAATGTAACAGAAGGGTCCTAAAGAAAAAAATCTCATTCTCTACATTTCCTTCAGTTGTTCCCAGGCCACTTTCCCTCCTGTTCCATCTTGAAGTAGAGATTCTGTGATAAAATATTATGTGGTTGTCCCAACTGAATCATTAAGAGAAGTCATAGTTGTGGGGTCAACTAAAAGGCTTTTATTAATGATTAAACTATGATCAAACAATGATCAAATGGTAATTAGTCAATGACTGAATGAAAAGCATATGGTAATTAAATGGTGATTAAGCAATAATTGAATGTTAGTTAAACAGTGATTTAACAATGATCTGACAAGGATTTACATGATGACTTAAATGATAATTTAGACTGTGATTAGATGATGATTTAGCCAATGATTTAGACAGTGGTCAAATGTTCTACTACTTAATACAATTCTAATAGTTAAAATATAACTGGATATATATATAAACGTCACTAGCATAAAATTTGCTTTTAGGCCTGCTGTAAAATGCCACTCACCTCACTATAAATATCAGATGGCAGGTAAGGGGTGTCTTAACCTTGATAAGTAACCTTCAGAGGCATCCCTATCCCTGCACAAGGGAGAGATCACTGCTGTGCAGCCTGCTGCCATACTGAAGAGCTCAATGGGCTTGGAGGGGCTAAAAGTTTTATAGCGTAAAGCAATTATCTCATAGTCAAACTGTCCTCTTTGGTGTATATGTGCTGGTGTGCAGCTGTAGCAGTTTTAGTTTTGTCTAGTCCCAGCTTGGGCTGGTAGTGTTAGTTCCTGATAAGACACAGCCTAAACTTCTTAGTTCTTGAGAAGAGGCAGCCTAGCATAGTTCTCATGGTTTGCAAGCAGGGCTGAATTCATTCAGGCCTACTTGTTGGTGATGCCTGAACCGAAGTACTGTTCACTCGCTCAGAGTGGGTGCATCTGTCACTGTGGTCACATAATTAGAGACCCCATAAAAGGGCTGAATCAAGGTTGCAGAGAAAACCTCATTTGTGGAATTTCCTAGCTCTTAACTATGTAGCCGTAGGGTTACTTTTTTATGCAACTTATAAACCAAGAAACAAGAGTAGTCTGTACTTCTGAAATAACTCATTTTGTTTATTACCTTTGGTCAAATGATATGCAAGCACTTTTGGTGCATCATAACAATGACAGCACGGGATTTAGTTTATAGTTCATTTTAGCTGTGGTAAAAAAAACAGGGATGAATTTGGCCTCAATGCATGTGAACATGACATTATTGACATGTGTCAAGCTGCACTATTGACTTGGATAAAGCTGCGCTGTCTTACTAGCACCTTGGACTGTTGCTATACTTGTAGTATATGTATGAGCTAACTGTTGTATTAGTGTCATTTCATTTAGAAATTTAATATTCCACTCATCTCCCCCTTTAAAGTGATCGCCACGGAATATTTCTCCAATTAAAAATTGCTTTAGACAATGATGTGCTTTACTGTGCTAGTAATAAAGTGTAGAGGTTAATTATTTAATGATTTAAAAGCTGAGCTTCTTCATATTCAAGTTTCTTTATCTTTATAAAACACAAGAAAAAATAAGCAGAACATGACAAATGTTAATCCGGTATTCAGGAACTTTCTAGATTGGCATTAGTATTAGAATTTTAGTAATGGAGCTAATATGTAACAGCTGTAGTTTAACCCGGCAGCTGGCAACTAAGCGCTAGAGAGCCGCTCAGTCACTGCTCCTCTTCCCCTGCAGTGGGATGGAGAGGAGAAATGGACAAAAGGGGAAACTCATGGGTTGACATAAAGACAGTTTAGTAAAGCAACAAAGGAAATACTAATAATGATAGTAATAATAATAATAATGAATATGCAAAACATTCTATATACAATACTGTTTTTGTCACCACCCAATGACTGATTCACCATCGGTCCCTGAACAGTGACAGCGAAACGAAGAATTCACAAATTTCATTAAATTCCTGAAAAAGTGCAAACTCCCAGACAAGAGAGGATTTGAACTCACCGAAACAAGAAGAGCAGGTAGCTTACTGCCCCCTGGCCAAATCCTGTTTGTAAACTGAGCATAGCATCTACAGTATGGAATATTTTCATTGGCCAGCTTGGGCTAGCTGTGTGGCTGTGCTTTCTCCCAGCTCCTGTACATCTGCTCATTAGCTGAGCATGGGAAACTGGAAGAAGTCCTTGATTTCCTAGCAACAACTGAAAACATCAGTGTTCTCAACATTCTCCTCGTACTAAATACGAGGTGCAGCAGCTACTGGGAGGAATATTAACTCTATTCCGGCTGTAACCAGGACACATATATAACTTGTAGAATGTGTGTGATACATAACGTGCACCCCTATTAGAGGGGCATATTCCTATCTTTTGAACAAATACTGTGCAAATGTTTGATGTAGTGAAAAATCAGTTTGGTTATTTTGAAAAACTTCTTCATAAGTTACTAATTACACACATTCCCTGAGATACCCCTATTAAAGAAGTTGTTTTTATAAGACCTTAAAATATCTTGCTTACAAACAGTACAAACTTTGTTGTGAAGCTCTTAAAGTTCTCTTCTTCAAGGCTAGCAGAGTCAAACCTCTCTTAATTCAAATTTTATTGCTTATATTCACCTGGTCCTTTTTTAATGAAAAAGACAGGATATTTTTATTTCCTTGGGGAAAAAAAAATTGCTGTCAAATAACATTACATGGAACAGCTCATCCATAGTTTTTGTAGTTTCTGGTGGGGTTTATTGTCTTTTCCTTTGTGCACTGACCTCAAACTAAATAGTCTGTGAGCTCTGTTTGTTTGTTTACAGCTAGTTTTCACTTGAAAATCAGGAGGTGCAAAGTTCTGGTCAGAAATTGGAATTATATATACTTTTGGACTTTGCAAGTTACTGGAGCAGTATTATTACATGAACAAACCGATAAAAAAGGTGGTCAAATATGGTCTAATGAAGGTTTGTTTTAGAGGTGTCTCTTAGCAAGAGAAAATAGGCTAAAATTAAATTGTACAGTTCAATGTGTGTAGGCTTTCTTCCTAGCAATTTCTTCACTGTAGGCAATAATAAAGGCAAGAACAAAGGAGTAACATGACTTTTTAAACAGGAAATGCACAACAAATTGTTACCCTTCGGCTTTTTATTTTGTTACATTTGTCTTCTGTATATATATTTTTAAAACAAATAACAAACAAACAACATTCCTGTAATCATAACCCCAGGAAGGTCTAAAGCAGCAATACAGCAAATATTCTTTTGTATGATTGTTTCTATGCTAAGAAAAAATATTTCCTCAAATGGATCACTAAATGGTTTTCCATGGATGGAAAATTATATTTAGAAGCGTACTAAAGTCAAAAGCTGTCTAGAAAATATGGGAAGACTGAAAGAAAGTTATTCAGTTGTCTCCTTTATGATACTTAAGGTGGTAATTATTTTTTAGGCATTGTCTTATTTGTGAAATAATCCAGCCTGTTTTCTGGTTTAGCCAATAATGTTCTGTTTAGCAGTATACATGAAGATTTGCTGAAGACCAGAAAAACAGATGCATAGTTTTATTCTTGCCTACAAAATCTATTATCATATCAAAATGAAATAATGCAAAGACATCAAATTGTTTGGGCATATTCTGTCTTTAGTAAAATCTTTTTGAGTTTATTTATCCCTAATCTGATCCATATACTTAGTTATTCTTCAAGTTTTTAGATGAAATCTAGGATATTTTTAGGATTTTAGTTGCAGAGATTTCCTTTTCTCTTTTGCTGCTCTGATTTTTCTGTATTCTTTACTACAATGTCATTCCCAAGTCGAGAGATTTGCTTAAAATATTTGCTGGAGGATTTGTCATTCCATGTGCCAGTTTTCCCAGGGCTTTTGATGGAGATTGTCTTTTCCTAGACAATCCTAGATTTTCTTTATCTTCCCTTTATTTTCCCAGGCTAAACACTTCAAGTTTTGATTCCAATTTATGTATGAAAACTTACATGCCCAGGTTTCTGTTAGTTATTTTGCCTTTGCTCTAGTGTTTAATACTGTCATTCTGAGACCAACTGTTGATTCTGAGGCCATATGTAGAGATCTCTCGCCTCAACTGCATCAGTCTCAGAAAGCAATTTAACTCTAGGTCTTATATTTCTTTATATAGTTAAAGGGCTTTGTGAAAAAGAAAAAGAAAAAAACTTATTCTGAGGAGTTCAACCTTGATTTTGACAGATGCAACTCTCATTCTAATCCAATGTTTATTAATTTATAAAATGTAACTTTCTTCATTTTCTATAAGCTCTCTGTTTATTCTGAGGTTGTGATTCATACATCCTAGGTGTTCTTCAAATATTTCTTTCCTCTTTTCCTTGTTACATGCATTTTAGTTAGATTTCCTGATTTTAACTTAAAGAAGTTAGATATCCATGTACTTAGTATAATAACAGGTGTGGACCATTCTGGATGCAGTCCTGTGCAGTCTGCTCTAGGTGACCCTGCTTTGGCAGGGGGGTTGGACCATATGATCCCCAGAGGTCCCTTCCAACCCTCACCATTCTGTGATTCTTCCCGTCCCAGTTAGCACTGCAGATGCCATCATTCCAGATCAATTGATTACAATGTGCATTGGGTGGTACGCAACAGAAGGATTCATACAGATATTTGACTTTATATTCATTAAAAAAACAGTATGAAATACTGAAATGTCCTCTGCCTAATATAGCAGCTTCTGTTACTGAGTAGGCAGGCTGTGCTTCTGAACTAAGCAAGGTTTTATTATGGTTGATGTCTTCATTCCTATGTAAGTTTAATGGTGGTAATCAACACAAAGAACATGAATGTAGAGAAGATCATTCTGACTAATATTTCCTCTAGGAAGGAGTTCATCTGCTGTATTACTGCTTCTAGAAAAGTTGCCTGGGAAATACAAATACAAACACAAACTTTTTCCTGAGGTAAGAGTTTAGGTCTGCAGAAATGCTGTGGCTAAATGCTGAAGTGAATTTAGGTGTCATGAACCTACATCTATTAGGTTAAAACTCCCTTATGCAGTCTAGCGGTAAAATGAAGTGGATAATAAATGAAAGTAAAACAGAGATTGGTCTGAACTGGGGTATCCACTCTGAATCCTGAAGGTCCAACCCAATAAAAAGCTACAAACGAAATGTTAAAGTATTGGCTAAAAAGGTCCACGTTATTGTTGTTTCTCCACTGCCTTGGCATTACAACACTCTTTTAAGTGCTTGTGCGGGTTTCAATTGTCATTTGATTCATACGAGGTTCCTCTCTTTCAGTGTGGCTTCAGGCCGTTATTTCTAGCTCTTCCCTTGTAATGGCATCTACACCCAACTTTGAACAGGCATGGGCTTGGTTTCTGCTTTCCTGAATTCCCTTCCACTCACACATACAGTTCTACCAGTTCTTTCAACATCCTTCTCCTCTGTGGACAGGCTCTGATTTGTGCACTTTTGTCTCCTCCTCTTCCTCCAAGCCCTGCTGTAACACAGCCAGTACTTTGTGATATGTGAGACATGAGACAACAGGCCCTATCACTGAGCTGTCACACCAGTATGCCTTGAAAGCTCCATCACCAACCACTTAGGCTACTAACCTCCAAGCAGGTTCTCAGGGAACCCTGATGCTCATTCAGAGAGAGATTTAAGGAAAAAAAAAAAAATTGATTACATGAACATTGTGCTTGTGTTTTTGAAGTGTGCATCAGTAAGCTACTTTTTCAAACACTGGATATAACAGAGAAAAAAAGGTGGTTCATAAAACCAGATTTGAAAATGAATTGGAAAGGACTACCATTTTTTTAAACAACCTACAATTTAAACATTTTTCAGGAGAAAAAGAAAAAAACTCTGCTGAACAGTGCCCTGTGTGGGAGGACTGCATAACACCCACTTAAGTAAATTGGACATTAGATGCCTTATTCTTTCTGACATTCAGACCCAGTGACTTAGTGGAGCATGGTAGTTTTATGAGGGAATATGTATGTCTTTAGGTATAGCAGCATAACTGATTTAATTACAAGTCATACTACACCGTAATCTCTTTTTGGTGATACGGGTGTGTCTAATGCACTATAGGAGTTAATGCAACACAGCTCATAATAAAATGAAAAGCTAATGCAGGCAGAAGGGTGGAATTCCTAATCTCTAACTTCAGGTTTCCAGTAATTATCTAAAAATAATTTTAAGTCACTGCAGGAAAAAAAAAACAAAACATTTTAGTGCCGGATTCATCTGACCTATTTTATCTATCTACTTTATTATGAAATGAATCATGCCCAAAGAGTTGTGGGTTGGTGGCTTTTTTTCAGTGTCTTAGTGGAGAACCTCAGCAGACATCTCAGATGTGTGCATGTATGTTTTATCAGATCAGATCATAATGAGAAGGGACAGACAAACCCGAGTTGGTTGAGTTTGTGTTGAAGGCATTCTCACTCGTGGAAGAATACTAGACGGAAGAGGGGGAGGTGGTGAACATCAGTGACACAGCGCTTAAGTGGAATTTTAGTGTTGCAGAAGAAGATTTCACAAAAATAGCCCTCACAAGTCAGCATGACAAGAAAATCTGGCAACCTTCTGAAACCAGCATTCAGCAGACACTGAGTGAACCTGCAAAGGCACGGACTGTAGATCTCCTGAGTGACACCGGGTGGGTCGTGGTTTGGCCCTGGCTAGCAGCAAAGGACCACATGGCCGTTTTGTCACCCCTCCTCCCACTGGGGTGGGGAGGAGAATGGGAAGAAAAAGGCAAAACCTGTGAGCTGGGACACAGACAGTTCACCAGAACATCAAAGGAAGCAAACAGTAACAACAATCATACTGATAAGAACAAGGGAATAAATGGAGCAACTCTCGCCACCGGTTGCCCAGTGCCCTCCCAAGCCATGATTCACCTCCCCCTGTCCAGCTCCCCAACTCCGCACCTAGCATGACATCACATTGTATCAAACACCCTGTTGGTTTGGAGTGTTTGGGTCAGCTGTTCTAGCCATGTTCCCTCCTGGGTTCTAATGCAAATTAATCCTATCCCAGCCAGACCCAGGACAAGGGGTCTGTTCTGAAATGAAGCAGGCTTAGTGGTAGGTTACATAAAGAAGGAGATGTGTATCAAAGTCTTAAAGGGGAATAAAGGCATCGTCTTCTGTAGTGAAAGTTAGTGGTCTACTCAATTAGAGCTGCTAAGCAGGATCCACATATCTTTATCTATTACTTGGAGGAGTAGATATTATTTAATCTGTCTGACTAGCGAGAGGGCGAACTCTTACTTTGCCTTGCTGGGAGGCAATGGTAGGTGCTGTACCCTGGGAGGAATCTTAGGTAACTGGGTTTACTTAGCCTTTGGAGAACTGCCTTCTGCTGCTTTCCTGCACTGTAGCCTCTTGCCAAATCTTTCACTGAACCTATTTCTTCACTTTGTTAACATGAGCTGTGCTGCTAAGGTCAGGTAGGTTTCTGGAGAACATGGCTGGCCAAGGAAAAATTTAAAATGCGAAGATGGTGTTAATGCCAGTGCAGCTTAATTTGTTGCCTTTTTCCATTTTTTCCTGCTGCTATTTCCCACTTATGCATGTGAGGAAACATTGGCAGTCTCTGGTAGTGGTTATGCAAATAACTCTCATTGGTGATTCACAGAGGTGGGCAGGAAATATTTAAAGCAAAGAGAAAAACAGTCAAATGTCTACATCTGCAAGACTGAGAATTGCACTCTGTCCCATTGGCGCTGTGGTAACAAGCATTGGCAGAGGACGAAGAGTCTGTTTCAAAACAGATTTCAAAATTTCACTTAGTTCAAGACGAGAGTGAAAATAGAATGTTTTAAGTTAATCACAATAGAATATTCTCCTTTTAAAAATGTTCTCTGTGCTTTCAACATTAGAGTTCATTTCTTTATGATTGCGTTGTAACACAATGTAAAGTTAAAAATTAAATCATCCAAAGACAGAAAATATTAACTTCCATATGCCAAAATTGAACTGTGGATCCAAAGAGGAACTTTCTGTCCATTGATTTAAAATGACATTTTGGAATATAATGATGCAGCACCAGACAGCTGGTTTATTTTTAACTCAGCCATCTATACTGACAGAACAGTGTCATAGGTAGTGTGACTTTTCTATGCTCCAGAGCTTTATTAAGGAGGGTTAGAAACTATGTCAGCCAAGAAGAGAGACAAGTGGACTGTGTCTTTACTTTTCTAGTTGAAATGGGAAGCTCCTCCTAAATCTTGTTTGTCATTCCTACTTTCCTCAAAGATGTGTAGAATTGAACAAATCTGGCAAGAGCTGGCATACTCTTTAGTATTACTTACTGTCATTATCTCACTCTCTGTAAAATGACAGGGTATAATTTTACCTGAAGACCAGTTTGTTGGTTTGGCTAGTTATAGTGATTTACAGGAATTCAGTACTCAGTCCTTTTATGTACTGGCAGGGCTCAGTTGCCAGATCAGATTCCTTAGCAGAAATTTTCTGATAGATTTGCTGTGTGTACGGTGCTACTTCTTATTAGTCAAGAGAATAAAGGATCTTTTAATTTAAGATAGCTATTTTTATTCTGCTCCTTACACATTAAGACAACTACAATGCCATTTTTTAACCATAGTCCCTTAAACCTATTCATTGATTGACTGACACGAGAGAACTTCAGTAGCTTTTCCTCTGTTTCTTTGACCACAGAAATCTCAGTAATGGCCGAGTCCCAGGGATCGACAATTTTTAGTCAACTTCAACATATTGTATAGGCTAGGTGGAATCTATCTCTGCTTTATTAAGTGCTAAAGCTTTCATTCTTTCATAGAAAAGAGAGGATATTTTAATGGCTAACATCAATAAAAACTGACTTTTAACTCTTCTCCCTGGGGACAGAGATTGTCAGAAGAACTGCATTACATATCTCTGGTATCCACGCACTGTTTCATTACCTTTTATTTTATGTAATGAATACTTAAAGTGTCCATTCAAATGACAGTGTAATACATTTTAATGAATGTCAAATGCACCTTTTTCCTATCTAGTTCATATTTTGGTCAGTAGCGCTGGAGTACTGCAGTCCATTTAAAAGTGATTTAATTCAAGATGAAGTTGAGAAATTTACATTTAAATGCACTGTAACAGAAAAACTTACCAGTTTGGTTTAGCATTCAGTTGCATGGATGTGAAATCTTGCTGGAACTTCAGTGAACTTATGCAAATCTGTCAGTAGGAATACCAGTGCCGATCAGACTTGAATGTTCAGACTTCTCTTTAATTACAGTTTTTGGAGCAGAAATCATGTAATTAAGCAAAGATTTTCTGGTGACTATAGATTCAAAAATATGATGTCAGCTGAAATCTCTGGCTAATATTTTGCACTCTTTTTATGTTTAGAGTGTTTACATTCTAAAGACATGTTGTTGCCAACCACTTCATAAGCTTTTTACCAAACTTCAACATTTTCAAAATGTCAGAAGTGCTTTTTATTAGCACTAACAAAGCTTCAAAAGAAGTGATCGTCAGAGATGCAATCAGCTGTTTTCTGAATCATTGCTAATTGAAAGGATTTTCCTCTGGCTTATGTCAGAGATATTGTTACTGTAAGAGCTGTTAAAAAGAGTATTCAGAAATCATTCAAACAATTCCCAACTTTTCCCTTTTTTTATATCTTTAAAAGTGTTAATCATCAAACTAAACTTTGAAAAGAGAATAGATTTAATTCTACTGTTAAGTCCAGGAGAAATGAAGTCTGAAATCAATATTTAAAGAACTATCATGGGTTTCACTCAACAGAGCAAAAAACATAATTGTAGTTCAGTGGATAATGTCAAGCGAACTTTAGTCTTTGAAGAAGAGTTTTTTGCCTACATCAGGTAGAAAGCAGAACACAGATAAACCAAATGGCATATTCACCCTGCTGCTTTATATTTATACTTGAAGAAATACTGCTATTTCTTTATTCCTTCTTCATTATAACTCTGAAAAACTGTATAACGAGTTTAAGAAAAATATATTAGAGGATTGCACAGGATTTCTTTCTGCCTCAAGAGCTGCTGTTCAGCAAATATTAATATGCTCAATAAAAAACTTGAGAATGGTCAGGAATGCCCATAGGAGCATATAAAACTTTGTTTGAACATATGTTTTTAAAACATCTTTGTGCAAACAGTTTCCTTTGCCTTTACAGTTTCCACAGGTGTAGGTACTTAGTAATTTGGGGAAGCAAAAAAAAAAAAGTGAGCTAATTAACTTTAAATGTCTGCAGTCTAAAAAAATTCAGCAAGAAAATCCATAAAATATCTGGTATAGATAACCTGACTTCATAGGAGCTTCCTTACTAATTAAATGACACATTTGGTGCATGTTTCTGAAACAGAACAGACTCTTTGAAGGTTAAAATTAACTTGTAGTTTTGAATATTTTATGTAGGGATGGCAAAACTGACTTTTGGACTTGGTTTTCTTAAGTAAACTAGAGTAAGGTCAAGTGTAGAAGAGGCTCGTGTTTAACAAGCCTTCCTCCATATGGGAATTAATGTCTAATATTTATATTCCTTTTAAATGCTATACACTAATTATAGTGTCCATTAGACCTGGGTTTAACTTTGGCTTCCAAAAGGAATTTTTTTTTGTTTTGGTATCTAAAATAAAATTTAGGAGCCATGACTACATGCACTTTCTGCACTCAGAATATTTTTAACTATCTTGGTGAGTAGAAACCTGAGAGCTTTTCTTTTGACTCTGTAATATGCAGCATTATAAACTATCCGCAGTTAGGTTCATTTCACAGTGTTTATTAGAGGGTTGGTTTTGCTTGTGAGCGAACGCAGTGTCACAGAGCAAGTAGATACCTATTTCTCAACCTCTGTGTTTGTACTGGTAGAAAAGAATGTTTCACTATGCTCTTCTCTGTGGCAGCCTCTCTCTGTTATCAGGTCTTATACGGAGAATGGGGTGGTCAGGATTAGTGAATTAATTATATTAAGTAGTGAAAATAAATTGAGAAAAGATGATCTTATGAATGAATTAACATCATCAAAAAGCAGGAAGGAGTTGCATTTTTCAAAATACAAGTAAATTGAAGCTCTAAAAATTGATTTAAAGCACAGTGAAATCTAAACATTTTCTCATCTCTATACCCATTTTGGAGGTTGGTATCTTGTTTCATCATAGTTATCCTCTCTCTTCATTACCAGAGTACTGCTGCTCAACACTTTATCAAATTACATCTTGCCGACTTTTTTTTTTTTCAGATATTTTGATGTATTGCATCACCCATCCACTTTTTCTTTTTCTTCCTCTTTCTTCTGTATAATTACTTCTCTCTTAGTAACATTTCAATTAGGATTCTCTTCCATCAAGTCTATACACATAATTCAAAACGTAAATTCTTTTTTGAGCCTCAGTCATAAACCAAAAAACATACATGTAGACAATTATGCTTCCAGGGAGCTCTGCGAACTTCTGCTTATGCAGTTTCAGTGATTACAAGAGCCAGGTTTTTTCCTGCTTCCTACATTGGGATGATGTAGAGTTACTTCTGTAGGATTTTCACAAGACTTTGTAACACAGAAGAGCTTCACAGAAGAGAAAAGGAGTAATACTAAGAAGAACCAGAGGTTGGTAATTAGTGAAAGAATAGCTGTAGTTTGGAGAATTTGTAGGAAAGATGTTCATGCATATAGAGTCTACAAAATAACTGCTATTTCATTTGACTATGTAGATGTATTGTTTATTAGACTGTGACTTTACACTGCACACTGTAACTTCACTGTCTGTGAATGAAACTGTGAATAAGTCTCTGGATATTCAAAGATTAATGTTGTGAATCTGAAAGAGGCTTCACTTTCCAATTATGCTACCTTTCTAATTGACTTTTTATATTTCTTACAGCTCATTTCTAAAAAAAAAAAAAAAAAAAAACA
>Ga0065711_1032112_pt1 | contig 28001 bp, 15 predicted proteins | sample Hoacrofraction12_FD_59098 | JGI IMG/M metagenome (GOLD analysis project Ga0065711, IMG submission 59098) | Hoatzin crop microbial communities from Cojedes, Venezuela - Epithelial fraction 12 v2 (version 2) | ecosystem: Host-associated > Birds > Digestive system > Esophagus > Crop | place...
GGGGGGGGGGGGGGGGCTGTTCGACAGCGGGGCAGCTTAGCTGGGCAGAACATCGGCACACCGGTCAGAACAGCCCCGTGGGTATTTTATCTGTGCAGAAGTGGCCGCTTTTCTTGGCTGGTGCTGAGTGTGGGTCACCTCTGTGTCACCCCACGCTTTATTCCAAATGCCCACAGACAAGGAGAAAGCTCCCGTCTGCTCTGGCTGCTGCCTGGCGCCTGCCTGCAACTGAGCAGCTTTCCTTTGGCAAAATCATCCAGGTAAAGCCATGCTACTTAGAAAGTTATTCTGATTTAATTCATTTTTTACCGTTATCCTAACAAAGGATTAATTTGCATTAGTAACAGTTTTGTACCATGATATTGGTATAATATGGGCAAAGCAGCTCAGCTAAATTTATGGGCTTTCCACATTCAGTGCTGACATCTGATCATGATGGCAGCAGTTCCAGCTCTGGGACTGTAAATCTGCGAACTAGGTGATAGCTCTGCCAGAATTTACAGCATAAGAAATTTGTGCTAAAATGCTGAACTTAAAAAGGAAAATTCTATAGCTTCTTTTTCCATTGAAGTTGAGGTGTATGAAAGCATATTCAGGTTAGTGTGCAATTAGTAGTACACAAGTGTTACAGACAAGCAATACTTCACGCAAATAAGTAGTAGCTGTGTCAGATGGTCACAAGGAAGTGCAAAGAATGATTCTATAGAAATAAGGGCTGAGAACTGATTAATCAAGTCTGCTGATGTATTCATATCCTATAAAATATGCTGCTGGAAGTGTCACAGCTACACCTTTCTTTGCGCATCCTAGGACCCACCTCATACAGCCTCGCCAGCCACACCTCTGGTGTGAGGTTGCTGCTGAACAAGGGCTCTACTATTTCTGTCACCTTCTCGGTGCCAGCACTGCAAGTCAGCAAGTCCTTGCAATAACAGCAAGAATGTCAGCAGGTAACGTCCAGCCCAGCGGAACACCGGTCAGGAGCGGCAGAGGACACCAGACAACGGCACGTGTGCTCCTGATCTCTTCCGAAAGGGTTTTCCACAGCTCTGTGAACAGAGGGAGGGGCCGAGCGCTGTGAGGAATAGCAGGCTATCCACAAAGTAAAACATCTTTGAAAGTATCCTAGTTACTATGAAGAGTATATCTGTGAGCTCGGGCTTTAAAGTGCCCCAGATATTCCTGAAAATGCTACTTGAAATATCCCTAATTGGAAAATTTGGTGTTCAAGCATGAAATACTGAACAATAGGAGATCAGAATGTAATTAAAAATAATATCAAGTAGTAGAAGTAGCTCTTCACAAAAGCTTTGTAATCTTATTTCCCTAATATAATTGCATAAACATTAGCATAATGTTTCTAGATTAAAGGAGACAATATTACTGTGGAAACTGCTTGGTTAGTGGGCTCCAATACACAGAAAACCCCAGATTCATATATTCCAGCCCTCTGTAATAAAGTCTGAGCTCTCAAATCCCAATGAAAAGTAGTTTGAATCGAAGTTACTGTGTGAGAGAGAGGTCTGTGACACAGCCGGATCTCTATGAGTAACAACCTCGATGCCAGGGTATTTGCATACTCCCATATTCTGGGAACTCTGCAATCTCTCTTCTACTTCTGCTCCCCACACACCTGCGAGGAAAGAGTGTTATCTGCACTTTACAAACGGGAAAAGAACAATCACTTTATTTGCTTAAGATCACACAGAAGTCCAGTGCGGAGGGAACTAAACCAAATCTCCTGTATCTCAGGCTAACACTTCAAACACCGGCTGTACCTTGCTGCTGGCAAGCTTCTGATTGGTATTTATCTAGATTTCACTTTCTACAACACTTTCTAGTTCTATAATTGTTTTTATATGTCTTTATCTGAATGTCCAAATTGCTGCTGTTTTGCTGTTTGTCATGCGTAAGAAATGGCATTATTTTGTATAGAAACTCAAAGTTCAGTAATAATTATCTGACAATTATGCCTGCAGAGAAGACTGAGAAAGAGCCATGTGAAGCTTCAGGCTGAATTTTTACTGACCATTCATCTCAAGTGGCTGTTGTGGAAAATCTGCCTTCACAGACTGGGCCTGCAGTTTCCACAACGCCCATAACCGGCAGCTCTCGGATGGCAGCAGCAATCAGAAGCGCTCAGCAGCTCTCAGAACAACAGGCCCCAGCTCTGACTCGCCAAAGCTGATTTCAAAACAGGAAACGAAGTTCAGGAGCGGAGAGGCTTTGTTCTGTGCGCTAACCCTTGGACAACAGACACTTTCACCTTAGCTGGAGAAGAGAAAACTGAGAGGGGATCTTGTAAATATCTGCAGGGTGGGTTTCAGAAGGACGGGGCCAGATTCTTTCCAGTGGTGCCCAGCGACAGGACAAGGGGCAACGGGCACAAACTGAAGCACAGGAAGTTCCGTCTGAACATGAGGAAGAACTTCTTCACTCTGAGGGTGACGGAGCCCTGCAACAGGCTGCCCAGGGAGGTTGTAGAGTCTCCTTCTCTGGAGATATTCAAACCCTCCTGGACAGGGTCCTGTTCAGCCTGCTCTGGGTGACCCTGCTGTGGCAAGGGGGGGTTTGGGCCAGATGATCCCCAGAGGACCCTTCAACCCTCACCACTCTGGGATTCGGTGTTTCTGTGGCGCAACAGCAGATCTCTATGTCCTTTATGCTGATAACACATCAAGAAACTCGAGTTCTGCCTGAAACCATAGGAGAAAAAGCTGCATCCATGTAATGAAAATAAGAACTCCGTAGCACAATCAAGCTACAGATGATTTGGTGTTACTTCCAAAGTCATGTACATGCACTATACACACGAGAAAAACAAGGCACTGAAAGGATAATGGATTTTATTGTTCTGTTTTCTTTCCTGTCATATTCTCCCTGGACTCAGGACCAATTCCTGCTCCCATTCTTGAAACACCAGACCTTGTTTGTTACGAAATGCTGCTCTGCACTGCAACTCCACACTTTGCTAAGCTGCAGACAACGCACAACCTGAACCAAAAAATGGCAAGTGAGATGCAGCTCGGCTAAGCACTGAGGAAGATGAATTCTGCCTTCCCATGACATTCAGCACAGCCTCCAGACAAGAATATTTGTCTGTTCAGTCTTTCAGTGAACATCACGAGGCCTACAAATAAGGAACATTCAGGAAAGGGAGTAATACAAATAAGGAGCCTATTTATCCAATTTATGTTTTAATTTATGCAGATTAAAGTCTTCCTCTTTGGCGAGGAAGACACAAATGGGATGTATGATCTCCTTCCAAGATTTTTCTGAGATGTTTTCAAAACAGAAAGCTCTCCGATCCCCCTCCACCCACTCTCTTTGAGGAATTTTTGCCTCGCAGGTTTTGAGTTATCTGATGTCCCAGCTATGCTTTCACGGCCCTTACCAGGAACATTAAGTGAAGACAATCATCAGGCTCAAATGTCTCCGACTGTTGTTTAGCATTATGTTAGCTACAAGCCACAAAATAACGGCAAGGAGAGCTTGTTGCAAGAACACCCCCACAAACCAGGCCCTCTCCTCGGCTGTGCAGAGGAACTTGTGTTATACTGTCTAAAGGGAGACAAGCACTGAGGAACACCTGAAACCAAAATCGTACGGTAAACAAAGCCTTCCACCGATAATTTCTGTGTGAAGACACCAGAATGCATCTTCTCCCTTTAGACATGAAACGGTCCACGCAAAGGGCATTTTCCTTCTGAACTAAACAGCTACAGAGGCAGAGTGAGCACTCTTCCTACAAGAAGGGAATGGTCAGAAATGCACATGCTTCAACCCAGGCAGAATAACTGGACAGGCTGTGAGCACAGAGAGCTACATGTACCCCCTAGAGACACACATCCTCAGAATACATCTTCAGAATTCTAGGAAACGCTGAGCTGCATACTGCTAGCATTTCTTCGCTCACCAAAGGAAGGCTACTCATCCATGTGAAGAATAGTGCTTTACATAAATCCTGGGGAAAGGAGAGAAATTCAGCTTTACTAATGATGGCATCACATAATACAAAGTCTAATCCTCAGGTACAGCCTAAAATAGAGAACAAGCAGTTAATGCACTAGAGATGAGCAAAGGACCGGATAAAGAGCCGCTGCAAAATGCTTCTTACTGTCCCCCTGGGAATGACCTTGTATTAGCACAAAGTTCCCAATAGAGCAGGCTCAGGGAGAATCACAGCCAAACCACTTTTTCACGTGAAAGGTGAAGACTTCATGTTTCTGGTTCACCAACAGCTATTGCTCATGAAATTCCAGATTTCCAGTTCAGTGGTCAGGGAACTCTAAAGCAGAAAATGACCACACACAACTAAATGAAGAGCACTTAGTGTTTTCTCCCACTCTGAAGAGTAGGTTTCCCAATCACGCAGTCACTAATCATGAAATTCATCTGTCTTTTAAGTCTCTTGGAAGTGCTTCTCTCTCCCACTGCAGGGACGATTCCTCCCAGGCCAGCTCATCCACGGACAGGATTTGGGCTCAGGTCAGTCTCACCCTCACCAGCCTTAGCTCTTCCTTCCGAGAGCAACACCTCAGCCTCCCAGCACAAAGAGCTGTGCCACCGCCTTGGCTTTGGCCGGAATTCGTGCGTTTTGTACCCTGGAGCCAGACCCAGCCTGTTCTCACCCCCTCCTGCCTGTGCTGCTGGGACACAGGGGGCCTGCAGCCGTCCACTGGAAGGTTGGGAACAGCTCTGGGCTTCCTCCCTGCAGCACATGGTAGGATCATTTGGCTTGGACACATGCAAGCTTCGTTAGCCATCACGTCAGTCCCTCTACACTTCCTGTGAAGTCCTTTTGGTAGCAGCAGAATCATGCCAGATCTCACACGTGTCAGAAACCAGGCTGGGGTGAACATCTCCAAAATCTTTGCAGCTGTGGCTCTCAAGGCTACAAACTAAGTGCTATTTTCAGTGGTTTTGATATTCCCTCCTGTTCTTACCTATCCCGTAGCTATGGACACAACTGCAATCATTACGCCAGAAAAAAATAGCCTGGAGTTCAGTGATCTGCAATAGACTCCCAGTGTAACTTTGGCTCTTCGCTTCTCTGGCCAAGATCCTCATTAGTATTGAGGTTCAATGTCCAAAGGTCATTACGTAAAACCCATCTACAGCACAATTCCTTTCAAAAATATTCCTGGGTGCAAAGATGCCATTGAGAACCAATAACCAAGTGCCTGCCAGGTGAGTTTCTTTAGACAAAAAAATGGATATCACATAATGTCTGCCCTGCTTATTTAGATGACAGATTTTACAAGGAAAGAAAATGTCTTTCCCTGAGTCTGCCTTCACATTCTAGCACAAATACTTAGCTAACATCACTGCAGTGCAGTTTATTATTACTTTAATAACGACAGGCTGGAAGGCTGACAAAAGGAAAAAAAAAAAAAGAAAAAGGAAGAATGAATCCTGAATTTCAAGATCAAAATTTCTGACCCTCAGATTTCTCAGTCCTAGACAGAGGTTTCTAGCAGGCTCTTAGCTTTCAGAGAACTAAACCCAAATATAGCGGGGAAAAAAAATTCATCAAAGAGCTTTGGTTCAGGCTCCCTCACTGAACACTGTTCCCAGAAATGAGAAAGAGAAAAGCCCCAGAGTACAACGCCTTGTAGATGCCCTTGAAGGCTGCCACCACCTGACACCGCCGCGTTCACGCCCCCGCTTCTCTCTACGTGCTCCGCATGCACCTTGCTTAGATAGCTCTGCCGAGCCTGCCAGGCTGGGAAGGGGAAAAACGCTGCAAATTCCCGTATTGTTCTTGTCACTGCAGCAACTATTTATCTTAGCACCATGTGCTAGGCAAATCATCGTCTGTTCGTGCTTTAATCTACCTAATCCAGGATGGAAAAACACTACCCAGCAAGTCTTCATTGTTGGAATGTTATTTATAGCCATCCTTTTTGTGAATAAAACCTGCTCAGAAGTCAGCTGTCAGATTGCCCATTGTTATTGCAGGTCCCGATCCTGTGCGACCCCACTACTACAGCAGAACGGCCGTGCTCTTCACCTGGGAGCCTGCGGCTCTGGGTAAAGGCAAGAAGCGCTTCCTTGGCTCTTTTTTTAAACTCACCCCTTGCTGGATGCCGAGGCTTGCTCAGTGCAGCCAGCATAATGCCACTTCACTCTGTCCATCCCTCGCTGGGTCAAGCGTCCTGCTCCTCTGCTTGCACCCAGCCCAACATGTGGGTGGCATCCCTGTGGACAGAGAGGCAGTTGGGGAAGGGGAGGAAGAACTTGCACTCCCTCTCTTGTTTTCCTCAGCTGTATCAAAATCCAACCCCAAACGAAAAGATGAAAATGTATCTATAATAGAGACTACAGAGCAGAAAGTAGTAATGCCACTTTCCCGTACACGCCTTTGTTTGCGGAACATAAAGCCCGAATTGCCACTGAATCAGACACATGGAATTAAAGCATTCCGATAGGAAAGCAAAGGGAACAGAAAAAAAAATCTGGACATGTTATAGTACCAGAAGCAGGAAAGTTAAGAAAAAGTATTATTAAAGGAAAAAAAAAGGACACCTCCCCAGCACCAAAGAAACAAATAAACAAAAGATGTGCTCTCAGGTAATTCACTAAGTGCAAAAGCATATAGAAGTGAGGTGCTGGTATGCCACCTAACAAACAGTTCCTGTCACTGCACACAGCAGTCCCATTTCCCAGCCTCACAAACCTACTCCAGTCCTAAGCAGCTGTTCAGAGGGTTGCAGGGTAGGGGTGGGTGTGGGGAAAGAGCTGGTTTTGTGTTTATTATTTCAGTGGGGTTTTTGGAAACAAATCACAAACCTTAACGTACGCATTAATCAAATGTCATGTGGGCTGTCAGAAAAAGAAGCTACCAGAAAATAAAAATGCAGCATTTTAGTAATAGGTTACTAAAAGTGCATAGGTTGCAAAGTATCAGTTATTCACTACAGGCTGCTTGCTTAGTGCTGGAAAGCCTTATTCCTTTTGCCATTCATTTTGGAGAAATGGATAAATGCAGGCAAATGAGGGTAGGGTGAATCTGGAGAAATTACAAAGGGGAGGAGTTCACCTTCCTGGCTATGGCTTTCAGGTCTGTCCAGGACTACTTACTCCAGTATAAAACTGAGAGCAGAAATATGATCACATACTAAGAAGTCTAATCAATTCTGGTTTCAACACTGAGCCTATTTAAAATAGATAATGGAATTGCTGTTCCTTGTTCTGTTCTCTCTGCATATTCTCAAGACAGAGGCAGTAGGTAAGTCCTTGCCTGCTCTTTCTAACCCCATGTACCAAGGTTACTTATTTGTGATTAGTTTCTGAGTATCAGTACTTACAGTACAGACTTTCTAATTCTTCTGTATGACAAATGAAGGATGTTTTGTTTATTTCTCTGCCTTTTATTATTTGTGGTAAAATATCAAGTATAGACTTTTCTCATGAACGAATGAGTGCGGGTTTTTTTTCACCTTTAGAGATCCTAGTTGCCTTCCTCCTCCAAAAAAAATCAATGAGGTTTGACTTGATCTCTATAGTTAATTATATATGTAATTTTTAAAAATCAAAACATAATTTCTTTATCTGTAAACTTCTTGAAACTTCAAATAGCTTGATTTAGGTTTCTACACATACTGCTTTGCTGGTTATGGTATAAAATGAAATTCTTATGGTTGCCCACTGAGAAAGAACAGTATGTCTTTTGCTGCATTAGCCCAGCAGATCCATCTGTTTTTGCACTGTGTGCACTATGTACGTAAGTACACTATGCACTGACGATGACTAGATTAAAGAGCGATCTATAATTAGTATTGAAAAATGCAGAAGGTATTTTTATGCTTCTATTAGATTAGCAGTGTTGTAACATTGAATAAATCACCTTCCTATGTAAATATCGGCACACAGCCTCAAAATTAAAGACAAACAGTGCAGTTCTTAATAGTAATGAAGGATCTATTGTTTGCACTAAAATAGACTAGACTGCATTACGGAAAAAAAAGAGATACAGTACTATCAGAGGTATCAGAGGGAAGCACTGCACCAAGAGCCTGTTAAAGGGACGTGGTTTTAAAGCAGATCAAGAGTCAGTTGCCAGACTTAAAGTAACAGAGATCTGAGGTGCTCAGAAAGTGCCTCAGGGAGCACACTCTGAGCACTGGGGAAACGGGGGGGGTGGGGTGTCCCAAGTTTTATTTCTCTGATCTTAATTAATTCTCTGTATCGATGACTCAGTCACTTGCCTTTTCCAGATTCTTACCTGACAGTTCAGATACTTTCCCTCTTCTTTAGTCTCTATTTTGTGGGTATTCTCTCTCCAGAGGCTCTCCACATGTGGCACAGGTAAATAGAAACACAAAGAACCTTTGCTCTTCCAAAGTCTACAGCAAGTGTTTGCCTGATATTGATTACTGACTGTTTAACACTTTGCTAAATTTACTGCTCTGTTAAGGGATTTATTACAGGATCTTGAAAGACTATTTCGAAAACCGTTACAGGCTTTATTAGATTAGTGTCAATAATTAGTGCTTCAGGAGACGGAAGTAAGATAGGGAATGGATATAATATTTTATGTTGCTTTTCTTCCCAACCATGATTATTTCCACTTTCTTCCCTCAGTATGGAGGCAAACTACACAGTCATTAACGCACAATAAACCTTCTCTCCCTTCTACCTTCTTTTCCAAACCTTTTCCTGAGGTAGAAGCTTCACAGGATACATTTCCAGAAACCTTAATGTCTGAGAATCAGCCTAAATTACTTTTTGCTATATTTGGAAGGTATCTTTTTTAGAAAACAAGGACTTCCTTTCTATCTGACCACTTTTCAGAACTAGCTGGAGTGATACCCACTTATCAGCTCATTTAACACACCTCCACCTGGACTGTTTTTCTAATCTGGGCAGCCTCATAATTTGCCAGTTAAATCGTCAATGTGACTGATTGCTACTCTTGCAAACTGCTCTCAGCATTGCCCTGTCTTAGTAGCATATCACCTATACTTAAAAATTATTACTAACAGTACTTGCAGGGCTTTATAAAGAAGCAAGCTTCTTTATCCCCATTCTACAAAAGCAAAACTGAGGCACACTGGTGCAGCCTCCTGCCCAGAGATCAACCGGCACCCGGCAGAGAAACCATCTAGCTTCAATCTCTGTCCAGCATCTCACCCACTGACTTCTGTGGGCCTCAGTGAGCACACTCCATTAATCGCTGCACTGATGCCCCTCAGATGGCTTGCTTGCTGCCTTTGAGAGATCAGTGACCCTCCAGTACTGCTATTAGACAGGCAGGAGAGAGGCAAAATGTCCATAATGTTCCAACAGGAATATTCCAGACCTGTGGAGAGCGAGCTTTTATTGATGGCAGATTCAGCCTAGTGCCATCCAGAGAGCAACAATTGCAGAGGACGGTAATGTATGTCCGTCTAGAAGCTTTGTGGTGGGGTTACAGCAAGCTCCAAGTGTTACAGTAAAATAATTTTCTGTAAGAGGGATGGAATGAACCACAGCACTTTTTAACATTTTTCTTTATCACAGACTGGGACTTAGCCATGAGAAGACGTTCTCGCACAGTCCATGCTCTAGTGCTCCAAAAGACTGATGCATGATAGAATACAATTCCTCTATTTTTCTATATTTCTACTTACATAGTTTCATCTTTCACAAACATAAAATTTACATAACCATGCTGGCACTGACGTTGTCACATTAATTCTCAGTCTGACGTTTCCTCCGGGCTATTCAAATACAAAGTATATCTGATATCTCTATAAACAACATAAAAAGATGTTTGAACTTCTTCCATTTCCACTTCTAATGGTGTCGACTGCACATATAGTTCTATTTGTATTTCAAATCCATTTTAGGGCTGGCAAAACTGGGATGCTGCTGCACTTAGGTATGATCCAGGATAAAAAGTTTTATTTTCTGTTGTTTAAGAGAGAAGGATAACTGCAATATGAGACCTAGAACACATAGAAAAGGCAGTAAGCCACAGCTGCTTTAGGCAGTAATCCATAGGTGCTTTAGGAGGTACGGATTGCCCGAGTTTCCCTCTCTCCACCCACCTAATCCAACACGAGGTTAAATACAACTGGGAAGCTGTCACTGACATTATCTCAAAGTAGTTACCTCGACTATCTCAGTGCAGACAGACTTTTGATCTCAAGTTATGATCTTTATGCAGCATACATTGCTTAGGGCTTCCTTCTCATTCTTCCTTGTAATCGTTCAAGCTGCCAAAATAGATTTAAAGGCTTCTCTGAGTCTGCCTACCATCATCCATACATGTCTGTGTATGCCATTATTATCAGATCCACTGCACACAAGAAGAAACGAGAGCTCATATTTGTCAGGTTGCTGGGTGTGCGCTGAGAGCAAGAGATACCCACCGGTACGGCTCTGCTCTCCCTTCTCCATGTAGCTGCAAGAGCAGCCTGCAGGCAGCAGAGAATTTTCTAACTTTATCATCTGTGCCGAGCCAGTAGCAGCCCTTAGTACTTCACATCTTTGAACTCTGCAATTTTTTTTTACTGAGGAACTTTCCAATTAAATGTGGATCCTGCAATAAAATATTAGCAAATGACCTTTAGAAGAGGGACTGTTATGGTGAACAGAGGTTTAGCCACTCTCATGCTCACGGTCATGTCTGTCTTACAATTGGAGGGGTTTTATGGCTGAGTGAAGAATGGACACAGACTGCTCGACCAGGATACCTAAGGATGCCAACCCTGTAATCTCAGAGTACGCGCATTTCCTTCCGCAGTTTATGATAAAGGCAGAAAGTGATAAGGCACTGTAATCATTTCATTCTCACTCTCTCTTTGACACTAAAATTCAGCAAAAGACAGAAAAGCTCATGTGGCAGGGCAGCAGGTGAGAGAGTGGAGCCAGAGAGCAGCTCTTCAGTTAGCTGTAACAGCATCTTTCATTCCGGGGGACGGGGAAACAAGCCTAGCAAGTAAAGAAACAGCATGGAGTATTCCTGGAAGACTCCCGAAAGGCAGCTACAAGAGAGTATTCGTCGTATATGGAATAAACTTTGAAATGTTTTTAACTTCTTACATTTCTGTAGCCTGCCAGGTGTGTCATTCAGACATCTCTGCTTTGCACAAATGGATATATTTGGGTCAGAACAGGAGTGCCTTGTTTCTCTTCACATTACGTGTGAAGTTATTCAAGAGTATCTACTGTGCAGTCACAACTTGCTATAATCTGCATTCATCTGTGGATCCTGAGTTCCTCTGAAAGAATTACACCTGTAAGCATGATAAGATCACCTCTGCTGCCACCACCACATCGGAGTCCACCACCTGCCCCTCATCCCCACGCATGACTCCCGAACTGCGGAGGAGTGACTGCATATAGCGTGAGGTGACGAATGGCTGCTATCACAGCTGGGGTGAAGCCTGCTTTGCTTTACCTGTGCCGCCCCTAAGGCAGCATACATCTGTCCAATGCCTCGGCAGGCATCGAGGCTCTCGAGCAGATTTTTTGCTCGGCCGATGCACCCAAGGGCGTCACAGCTCCAAGCTCAAAAGTCGTTGTTCACTCCTTTGCAGCCTGTTTCTGGTGACGTGCAAGGAGCGGGCAATTTTCCATGTACACAGTGGACCCAATCACATTATTAATGCTCCATTTAAGGACCAGCCTGACTAGCGTGAGTACACTACATTGTCATCAGTTTGTATTAACTCACTGTTTAGCTGACCTCATGCAGAGTGCAATGTGCTGCACCACTTTGCCCTTCTCTAGCATCCAAGCCAAGGTGCTTTCCTGCTGCTCTTCAGCTCTGGGGGAAGGACAGGACCATGGTAGAAGCCATACATAGGAGTTGTGGGCAGGTGACAAGCGACTTTACTTCAGCTTAAGAATTACTTTGCTTTCTCCTACAGCAAAAGTTATCAGCATAAGAATTGGAACATCCCTTATATACTGCAAGTTGTGCTCTGTGATACTGAAGAAAACTGGGGTCACGGTTTCTCCTAGGTCTTACATTTGGATTTTGAAGACTGGACGCAGAAAAGCGTTTTCAGAGACAGGCACTGCTATCTTAGCTGTCCAAATACCCAGCACAAAGCCTTAGGTCTTCAAGACGTGCTGCAAGGCCCAGTTCTTCAGCTAGGTGCCTGTCTCCATGGGAATAGGCTTTTTTCCCTGTTTGTGCCCTGCAGGAGATGCTTTGTTACGTCGTAGAATATATCTAATGGCCTGTTATTAGATTTTTAGTCACATTTCTAGCTGTAGGATCAGTCATCATAAAGCCAGCATAAAAAATTACAAAGTGACTGTAAAGTCAAAGAGTAATTTGTTTTAATTAAATTTTACAAATACTAAAAAGAGCATTTCTGAATTTTGTTTGGCACTGCCTCTGTTGTAAACAAAGCAAAGCAAAATATCCCACAGAAGCAAATCACCTTAGCCCTGGATACTCTTTTTTTGTTAAAGGTCAACTTCCTTCTTAGATACAGCAAATTTATGAGGACACATATATATGACAGAGGCTATAACAGTATCACAGGTCACAGCTAAAAACATTTTCCTCACTCTCTGACACAAAGGAAGTAGTTTGCAAGTGTTTATAGGGCACACAGAATCCTCCACTCTCCTCGGATTTTTCCTTTAGTTTATAGACGAAGACCTCACTGAGGATGTGATTTACATATACATGTGCGAATCATAAACACTGTGCTCAAATCAGATGTGGGTACTTGTCCTGTTTCACTACTACAATAAAGCTTATTTTCAAGGCTAACTCCCCATAATATCTTAGAATGTACATACATACAGATGTACACCATCATGAAAAATAAAATTCCCAGGTAAAAGTGAATAGAGGAGAGAGGGATGACCACAAATATTTGGTTTTACATGGTTAGAGATACACAAATCCAGAAGTAAACGTCTGGAGCTGATTTTGCCTGTCAAAGTAGTTGATCAGGACATCCTGAGGACGTGTAATACTTAAGAATGTATAAATAGACTTCTGTACATATGCTCACTTTGTGTTCAGCAATCTCATTAATTAGAAAGACAGACTTAGATTCCACTTGCTTTTAAGTTGCTTTGTCTTTTGTACTAAAGATAATAAGTTTCACAAAGCAAGCTAAAAATAGAGCAAGCCCAACACAAACCAAAGCTAAAAATATATCGCATGCAAAACTAGCTTTTGCTATTTTCATAGGAACAGCCAGTCTTCATTCCGCCGGCAGTGACACCAGACTTGAGGGGTGGATTTGAAGCCGGTGGACGATAGAGCAGCACGAGAACTCTGACATTCGGGGCAGCCCAGGCTTTCTGAAACACAGCAGCGCAGGGGAGCACCATCAGCTGCGTGTCTCAGAACACCACGAACTGTTAGCGAGGGCACGGCTAAAAGAGGGTGAGAGATCTAAAGGGCCAAACAAAGGAATCAGTCAGTGAAAGAGAGAGAAGGGATTTTAACTAAAACGCCGCAGAGGATATTCTTACTGCCTCAGTGCTTCAGACTGTTAGTGGCATAAAGGTCACTCACACTTCAAGAGGTTAAATATAGTTCATAAAAATAGCTAACCGTCAACATATAAAATTAATAGGTTTCCAACCACTTTATCCAGAAGGACAAAACCTGTTTTGGTAACTCTTTTGTGCAGATGGACAAATCAAAAGGGTGATTTTCAGCTAGCCTGGACACCACCGGAGTCAGGGGAGATGCGGGCTTCCAGGCAGCAGCTCAGCAGGTCCAAGTAGGGCAGTCAGCGTGGAACACGGACAAAGTAGATTTAGGAACTTTTATGGAATTCAGGCAATCTGACCATGGTCCAAAGAGCTGAAGGGTCTTTTCCTAGATCACACAATAGCATCTTGGCAAACTGCTAACCCCCCGGCTTCCAGCCAGCAGCACTGTCCTCCATCCAGCTGCATAAGTGAACAGGAGAGGGAGTTCTCAACTGAAGGAATTTTTTCCTCAACTTTCCAAACTAGGCTTGATAGCTAAAACAATTGAAAACATTTACAATAAAATGAAAACAATACATAATTGTATTGTTTTGCAGCTAGTCTGGTGCCAAGAAACAGCTTTGGTCAGGAAATCAGTTGTAAATTTGACAAGGAAGAAACAGAGACAAGTACTGGTTGCTTGCCAAGAGAGACTCCCTAAATTTAACTGTCTTGAACTTTGTGAAGGAAGGGGAGGCCTTCAGCCCAGTTCAGCCCAACTCTAAATGAAAACCCGGTGAAGTCCAGGTGACACCTATGATACGGTGCCTCACCACTGAAATCCGGAATCCGTGGCACAATGTAGGAGCCAGGTGCGGCTGATGATATAGCAGTTATCAGCCCAGGTGTACATGTGTACTGAATGACACTACTTTCAATGGTGACAACAATGCAAATGCCTCTATTTAATGCCAATTCAGCAAGAAGCTCTTGGAAATCTTGGCTAGTATCTCACACTGTCCTGAGCAAAGTGTGGATGCTCATGGCTTAACTCACATGTACCAGCAAGGTATGGGAGTAAGCTACGGAACTCCCCAGGGCAGCTCAAACCGCAGCAATGGTTTCAGCACCTCAGCTACAAAAGCAAAAAAAAACCTGAACCACCAACCCCCCCCACATTCTGGTGCATTTTTTTCTGGGCAACAAAATAAACAACAAGAAAGAAAATGGGAGGGCTGAGGTTTGCTCAAAAGAGCAGTCAGGTGAGAGGACCACAGGACGGGTTCTGATACGTACCGAGTCCCTGTAAGAAAGGGGCTTCAGAGCAAGAGAGACGAAAGTCTTGGAAGCGGAAATGGTGGAAAGGTGAAGGGCGTGTGGTCAAGAGATGGGACAAAGGATGGACGAAGCAAGAACAGGATTTACAGATTATGAAGGAACTATTTAAATGCTGTAAACACCAGGGAGGGAAAAGAATTGTTTAGGGTGGTTCAGTGATATTCCTAGGAGTGATGGGATGCAGATAAGCAAGTGGAAAATGTAAGTTATTAAACAGGAAGCGTTTCCTGACAGTGAAGGTTAATAGACTGCGGAAAAGTCTCCTAAGGGAAGTGGCAGGAGCCACTCAGACAATTAAAACTAGACTAGACAACATACCTTAGGGCATAATCACACCTAAGACCAGAGACAACTGACTGGATGTGACAACTATCTTTCCTTCTTGCTTCAGAAATAGAGTCATAAAGCCCAGGGGGAAAAAAGGACCATTGTAAATGCAAGTTCCCTGTACGTAGGGATGAATCACACCTGACTCAAATAAAATCCAGATGCAAATTTTCCTTCTAAGTGATGCAGGCTGTGGCAGTTTGGTTCCTCCTGAGCAGTATCTACACAAAAGATCCTGTTGTTTAATGTTACCTTACTGCCAACGAAAAAAAAAAAATCTAATTCACAATAAACATTAATTCACTGTTTGCTTGGGCATTCTGCAATGTTTAATTAGCTCATTGTTTCAGGTGTAACAGCTTTAAGGACCTTTTTCTTATGAGTTGCTGAATTTATATCCTGTTCTACTTCACTGATACCATCCAGCTTTCTAAACCACAACTGTGATAGAAAAACAGGGATTGTGTGTTACCTTGTAGATACTAGGAATTTTGCAGAAAGCTTGCAAAAATTAGATGTTAATTATTGGGTGTACATTGCGCTCAACAGAAGGGAAGAATACTCCTGCGTGCTGGAGGGAAGGCAGCAGTAGCCACCTGAGGGCTGGAATTTTTTTTTTAAACCTTTTAAACTTTTGCAGATAGGAAGGTTTTTAGTGTGCTCATGTGTCGATCTCCTAAGACGTGATTGAAACCCACAAGCTTATTTGAGAGAACCTGCCAAACACCTATCAGCCAGTAAAAAGTCAGTGGCTGTTTTGTTTGAGAAGGGTTGGACTCAAACCCAGCGACAAAAGGCTCCATAACCCACTGCCATATCGCTGCTCTGGTACAGAGGCACTGTATCGGGACCATTGGCAATACGATTTGTGACATTTACCTTCCCTCGGTGTTTCCTGTGATCACCCTTGATTTTCCTGGTTCTGTGGTCGTGGTCTAAAAGCTCCACAACCTTGCACCCAATGAACAATGAACTTGGTGCACTTACTCCTCATTGTGAATCATATTGACCACAAAATTTGATTTGCATTAGAGTAATGCTTTGATGTCTAAGTCATGCTCACGCTCCTATTGTGCAAGGCACTCTACGAACCCAGAACAGTAGACCTTGTTCCAAGAATTTACAGTAAACAGACCAGAATACCTCAGCCAACCTTGATTTCTCACTCAACAATTTTCCTCTCTGGTCTAACTCACATCCGAAAGTTTGAGACCAAATCTTTGCACGTAACTGTCCTCTCATGCCACGTAGGTGCTACCACCTTCAAACATTTGTGTCCAGGCCATTTCTGCAGTGCAGCACTTTTCCTCCCAAAGGTTCATGCACATATAGCCTGCAAAAACAGACCACTCCCAATCCCAGTGTGCAGCGGTTGCTAAAGAATACACTGACCGCTGGGCTAGAGCGGCTGCCAAAAATATGTCTGCAGTCCTTCATCCATGCACACACTAACACGTATGAAACATCATCAAGAGCTGTGAAGCTTGGCTTACCTCGTGTTTGCTAGGCTCGTATTGATTAACATATCAATTAAGGCACTTGGTGACATTCTGTGCTTGCAGCTTCTGGTTCTGCTGTTTCCCAGCGGGGATGGGAAATCGCTCAGCGCTGCTGCAGGCCTGGCTGCTCTCTTGTGTGCAGAGGCCTGAGAAAACACAATAATCGATCTTAGACATGGCAAGTTCTATAGCTAAGGTTTGTGAATGTCTAGAAGTGTGTCAAAATAAAACTTTGTTGACACCATTTTTTTTATAATTACAAAATGCTAGTGGAACAGCAATGTAGAAATCACTACAGTTCTTAGGATACAAGTGTAGCAGTGTTTACTTTTCTTCTCAATACTACTAAACATTTGCTAAACTAGCAAGCGAGTCAATATTTTTTATAATTTTCAGCATGATTTTAATTTTTGTGAGAGATGAACTAAAACAGTATCATTTTTTTCAAGATTATATTAATTGCCACAAGCTCATCCGAGTCTCCCTCTGTTGTTCTAGCTAGCCATATCTTACATCAAGGTTCCATTTATAACTTATTCTAAACACTGAGTAGATGGATGGTGTTGCTGTGCTGCTGATATGAAGACCAAGGTGCTAAAAGCAGTTATGAGCCTTCCAGCAGATGCATTATAACAGACCACAAATTATGGTAATTAGCAAACTAATGACAGGAGTCCTCCATAATAATCCCTAAAAATTGATTAGCTATTTATTGAAATGTCTATAATTTACTAATCACAGACAAACAGAAACTATATTATTAACCATGAGTGTAAGAGGTTTCGAATTGTTATTGGCTAAAATTAAATAGCCAAAGAGAACTATTCCTATTAAAGTCCATTTGAACTTTACAGCTGTCATAAACAGCCATTGAAGCGTGCTGCAATAAACAGAATAGTCCTTACTTTCCTGACTAGATCAATACTTACTAAAGTCAAATCAGCTCTCTTCTTCTGAATTTCGTATTTCTTCTGACAATGAAAAAGTAAGATTAAGACGTTCTATTGAAAAATTTTGCAGCCTTCTGTGTGGGATCGCAGCTGAGTTAGAATGAAGATTCTTCCTGCCTTTCAGGAAAGGAGATCCTTCGTTTCATAAAATTCCTTATTGCACCAATCTTTAAAATAATTCCTGGAACGGAGTGAGATAAGTCATCTCGCATAAGTGAATTTACAAGTATATAAAAGGACGGCAAACACAGAACTGATAAAAAGAAATTTATTTTAACACTATATATATTCAGATGTGGAACTTTTGCCTCAAGAAGTTGCTGAAGCCAAGGTTTCAAAACCAAATTATTTAGAACTGCAACCAGTCCAGAGTTCTTTTATTTCCTGCTAGCACAGTTTTTGGAGGGAATATTAACAGATGTAAACTGATTCATTAAAGACCAGAAGGAGATCTGGAGAGAGACAGAGCTGCCTACGGCAGGATTTTTGTGCTCTCTTCTGAGTTATTTGATATCAGAACCCAGATTGGTCTGGTAAAACTGGGCAGACGAAAACAAGAAGTTGTAAAAACTGAGTGCCCAGTTATCACCCTCTGAAGATCACAAGCTGCAAATCCATTTCACATCTGCTTTTTCAGGGGACAAGTTGTACAGCTTTTCATTCATCCAATTTTGGTTATCTGATCTTTTTTGTTTTTTTCCAGTTAGCAGCCACTGGTGCTATCAGTCACAGAAGTATGAAGAGCCGCACTGTCAAGGTACTGCTAAACAGTTTGTTTTTCCAGTCACATTAGTGTTTGGACTCTCCTGTTTTGCAAAGGGCCTCTTGATACAAAGAATACAAAAATTCACACAATGCAGCATTGAATGTTGCATAATAATGTTCTATGTAAATATGAGTGCTAAACAGGACACCTAAAGAAGGGTATTTTGAAGACACTGGTGTTTGTGCTAATGATGCATTTTGTTTCAACCAAGGACAATGCACAAATATAAAAATAACTCCAAATGTTCTCCAGAGCTAATCACCCCAGCAAGGTGGATTTAGACAGCTATTTAAATTCTTAAGGACAGTTACAAAAAATCCTAGTGTTCTACCTAGAACTGCAACTTTTGCTTTACCAGCGGTGTCCACCCAGGGCACCTGCTCCCTTGCTCATCCCTGTGTCCCACCCAGCTCTCCCTGGAACTGACTGCACATGAAAGGGCTTCTCACTCCCAGCACCACCAACCCCCCCACACACTTTTTTTCATTTTTCATTCTAGTTTCCAAGTTTCTGTAGTTCAGCCAACCTCAGGGGCAGTTCACTTTCTATTTTACAGCCATTTGCACGTGCGTGTTTTCTTGTTAAGCTTAACAGAACATTTTTGATGCATATTAATATTTTTAAAACTACAAAAAATTACATGCTAAGAAAGTTTCTTTATTGAATTTGAATACCCAGAGACCTTTCCTTCAAAGATGTCTCCAATTTCCCAAGTGAGATAACATTCATTATTGGGTGGTTTGGCTTTATCAAGGATTTGCAGTCTACAGAAAGAAATTCCTTCCTTCCTTCCTAAATAGATCCTCGAGAATGGTATCTAATAGACGTCACCTGCCATGGAAACAAGCAGTCACCTGTCAATATTGTCACCAAAAATGTCATTTATGACAACAGCCTTAAGCCACTGAATTTTGAAGGATATGATGTAAAAGAGTCTTCAACGTGGGACATAGAAAATAATGGACATACAGGCAAGTACTGTCAATTTATTACAGTTACTATGGGCTTTACCTGTGTCTTCACTTGGAACCACCCATTCACTTCTTCCACATCCTGGGCAAGGTGTTAGATATCACTACCGCTCCTTGAAATCAAGGAACCAAAAATAAGACAGCATCCCTGTATTTCAGAAGCAAAACTCGCAGAACACCTTCTGAACCAAGGCTTTCTGGGAACTTGGTGGGAATTATCTAGATTTTGGATGTTTTCCTTGAGCATCTCAGCAGAAATTGGGTCTGTGCATGTGCAGAAAGAGAACTTGAGATGTCTAGGGAACCTGTAAGTCAAACATCAACCTCTAGGACTAGGAGGCGGGTGAGTACAGGGCCTTAGGACAACAGTTTTGGCAGAGGTATATCATTTCTTCTGAATGCTCCTATACCCTTCATTTCTGGGTTTGTCCTTTCTGACCCTTGCTTCTGCACAAGGAAGAATTCTGCTGAAGATGAACATAATCTGGGAAAGTCATTCAACCAGGGACTCGCAGTGTGTGTGTCTTACTAGTTCTTTAAATAATGAGCTGAAATAATCTCAGATTTCAGCCTGTATCCTGCGCGTGTGGAAGAAAGCTGATGTGAGCTTCTTGATCGGCTGCTTACTCATCCAGCAAACAGTGAACCAGTGGGCAGCAAATCAGTAAACATTCAATCACTGAGTAGTAATTTAGCACTGTTTCACTTCCTCCACTGAAAGCAATACTAATGACGATGCTTCAACAATATTATGCTAAACCACTTTAAAAATAAATACGGTGTCCTTTTTTTAAAAAAAAAAAAATTATCTATAGGTGTTCTTAAAATCTTTGATTGATTGTTTTAACTGCCAAATCCCTAAAGTGGAAAGTTGCAAGTGGCAAATATTTTCCTAACTTAAAATGGAAAGGTAGGAACGCAGACAGCTGGGTAGATTTTCACAGCCAGAGATTCTAGTTTAAAATGTCAGTATTTTGACAGACCGTAAAACAAAGACGTTTGACTTTTCACCAGTATATGGGTTAATGACTTTCCCATTACGGAATTATATTGTAGAATCTCCATATTACAGTCGCTGTGCATAGAAATATCTTTTACACAAGAATTAATATTGATAAGGCTTGGTCAGAACTCTCGTCTTTCCCAGCCAAGCAAAAGGATTAGGTTTTTAACCTGGGCTTTTAAAATTTCTTCCTTTTGAGGGCAACCAGTTCCTGTGCTACAATGAGTACTACACTGGAACAATTATTGCTTAAATTACAGCTGCAATCAGAAGCTCTACGTGAGATTAGACTATCATTATGTTTGATGATGTGCTGATAGTGAAGGCCAGTGTCTCAAAGGTCCTGCAATCTAAATAAACAAAGCCAACAAAGAGAAGTTACTCATCCATTTACAGATAAAAAAGCAAAGTAACTAAATGACTCACACAAGCTTACAGTTCATTTGGAAATCTGACCAGAAATGAAATCTCTGGGGCTTCGATTCAGGTCAAAACAGCTTTTCCATGGAAAGAAAAGTACTGTGCTTAATGTAGAGGTCTTAACAAGTAAATTTTAAAAATATATCCCAAGTGTCTCGAGCACAGGAGGTGATGGTGATTTATAAGTAGAAAAGTATCTCCTAAGAAAATTTTGTTTTGCTGTTACAAACAGATGAAGCATCACGTTAAACAGATATAATGAGTTCGATGCTTTGGCTTAAATTGCAACACTACTCTAAATTCAAGCAGAATATCTTTAAACCCCGCCTAAAACAAATGTTACAGTGCAGACAATAGGAGATAAAAATTGTGCTTAAAAACCACATAAACTCTGATCAAGTTTACTTCTAAGGATACTTTGACAGAGGGTGTTCTCCTGGAAAAAAATGAAGGAATATAGGGTCTTCTGAAAGGTAAAAGTGCCTGTGACTGCTGGGGTTATAATGGCAGTGAACAAACCCCTACAAATCCCCTGAGTGCAATCAAGGTCTGTTACCCTGCACCCTTCAAAATGCAGCTCCCCGGTGATACTCCAAGGGATGCATCAATGGATGCCGTAAAAGCCTATAAGCCCTTTACCTCAGAACAGTCTGAAGTAGTGCTCTGTCCTTCTCCTCCGTTTGACAAGGGGAAACAAGTATCATGAAGTTTTTGGAGTTATTATTATTTATTCAACTGAAGTAGCGGGTAGCTCAGCTCTGCAGCAAGTGAGGCTCTACATAAGTCATTCGACTTCACTGAGCAGATCCTCGGTACCGATGGGAGCAGAAGCTCCGAGTGCTGCGCCGCAGAGGGATGCCCAAGTGCTGTTGTGCATTACTGGCAAGTGGGCCATGATATTTCTCCCTTGCACCTCAGATTAATCTCAGCTAGTATGTTGTGAGAGTTGTGTTTCTGCAGAGCTGAACTTCTGGAACACTTGATATGAAAAACCAAGCCAGAATAGGATAAACTTGAACCTCAAGAACATGCATCTCTACTCTCACATACGATTAATGTATGATCTGTTGGGTTCTTTTTAAACAACTTTTTTGTTTTCCCCAGTTAAAGTAACGTTAAGCACAACCCCTAAAATTGAAGGTGGAGGTCTGGGAAGAAAATACAAGGCAGTAGAATTTCATTTGCACTGGGGAGTCCAAGGTGTGCAGCAATACTTTCCCGGGTCAGAGCACAGCATAGATGGAGAAAAACAAGCCATGGAGGTAGGTGAGACTGTTTGTGGATTATGGCTTTTACTCAAGAATTCTGGCTTTCTAAGATACTGTTGCACAAAAACTATTGGTTAGTTGTCCTATGATACCTCAGCAGTGGAAATAAAGAACTGGGGAGATGTTGCTTGCTGACCAGAGTAGGCAGAAAAGCACACTGGTTTTGCACTGCAAAGGCACAGGACAGACAGCAAACCTGGAGTTAGATAGCCTGTTGGGAGGAGAAACATCTCAAAGTCTGTGCAGCCTGATTACACTCTCACACTGCTTATTCAGATTATACATTCATTTCTGGGACTGCAACCACGAATTGACCTATGCAACCAAAAAAAATATTCACTTCAAGGCAAGACAAAGTCACCAGTGCTGATACACATGGATTGATGGACAGAACATCCTCCCGCACCCCCACCCACCTTTGAGCCATGACATAAAAATCTGCCTGTTCCACTGCACAGGCTGAAAACGGGGGGCTGCAGCAGTCCACAGAGCTCTTCACCTTCTGGGGACATGAACTGATACCATTGCCGATGAGTGAAGTTTCAAGTTATAGTCCGCTCTTTGCACGGTCCCTGCCCCAGGGCAAGGGCCTCAGGCTGTCTGTCTGTCCCCAGCCTGGGAGCAACCAAGCAGCCCTGGCCTCACCGCAGCGCAGGTGGAGAGCAGCAGCCGGGCTGCATGAACAGCAATGAACTGTAGAGGAAAACGAACAAATAACTGGCCTTGACTGTTGTGTTACAGCTTCACATTGTCCACATAAGAGAAGATGTGTCAGATATAACCGAAGCGAAGACCAAAGCAGATGGCGTGGCTGTGTTAGCATTCTTTGTAAAGGTACGTAGCCAAATTTTTAATCGCCCATCTCAAATCTACCAGCAATTTGTCTGAGAGATCGATTGTGTTAATGTTACAGCAGTCCAAGACCTAAGTCTCCCTAACTTATGCAGGCATTCAGTGCCAGCACTTAGTTCCTTCACCCTTTTCTATATTCTGCTTGCTGTTATCTTTCAGCCTTGCAGTTCTTTTCTGTTTTATTCACAATTAATATAAAGCTACCAGTTGAGAAATGCATGATCTGGAATCGAAATATTTCCATTTCAGGCCGAAGAAGAAAATAAAAACTATGCAACTCTAATAAGTGCATTAGAGAATATTAAATACAAAGGTAAGACACTTGTGTTGGTTAAAACACAACATATATTTATTTCAAGCACATACACTACACCAGGTATTTCATGGTCCAATCCTGTTCTAATTACAGTAAAGATTCTTACTTGAAAGTCAAAGCCAAAAGATAAAGGTTAGTTTGGCAAGCACTCAGAGCATCGCAGGTGGGAGAAAATCGAATTCTCCATATTTGCAGTGAAGAAACCCCCCCAGAACCAGAATGAGTATTTCTGCTTCTGCAGGAGGAAGCCAAGTGAGAAGAAAAACACGCAGAGTGTGAACACAAGAGGCGTGTGTAACTCGTGCTCTGTGGGGTCCTGCAGCCGGTGGGCAGGGCTTTCCCGAGCAGAGCAGCACGGCTGCCCCAGCTGGCATGGGAAGCGTGCGTGGGGATGAGGCTTGGCGCAGCCATGAGCAGCCACTTTTGAAGACAAATGTGAACAATTACTAACTTTTTATTTTTTCCGCCCTTGTTATGAGCAATGTTTCCACATGGTTTGTCTAGGGCAAACAGCACAGATGGAGCCTTTGCCGCTGAGTTCTCTACTCCCACCTGAGGAAGACCTTGGAAGATTCTATCGGTATGAGGGCTCCCTCACCACTCCCGACTGCTACGAGGGTGTCATCTGGACAGTATTTGAGAAGCCAGTTGAACTCAGTATTTACCAGGTGAGTCGCAGAGGGATAGCCTGGAAGGTCTGCTTATGGTTATCTGCCCCTTTGGCTGCCTGCTCACTCACAGTTTAGCAAAGGCTCGTTAGCTACTCCACTGCTTTGTCCCAATGACACACACACTTCCTTGACGTTAGCCTAAGCAGAGTCCCTAGTGCCAGGTTTTTGACCTTATTAAATTATCTCAAAAAATAGCAGGAAAGGGAGAGGAAGGGGAAATGACAATGTGAAAAGAAAGCAGAAAAAACCCCCAGGTAAGCACTTGGCTCAGCACTTTGACAGCAGCACTTCCACTGCTGTCATCTGCTCACCCGCAGAGCTCACTGCTTTTCTCCTGTTGGTGTAAGCGTCAGGATACCATAACAGAATTCTTCAAAATCCAAACTTTGAGCCTATCAGCACCAGCTTTAAGTAACCCATTTTTGTCCTATAGAGAGGAACAGAGACTGAATCATGACTGCCTCTAAAATGCAGATTGTTCAGCTGGCAGAGTACACGTCTGAAAAAGTCAGATGTCCTGGAGTGGACTCAGCAATGCTGCTGGCCAGCACAGCCCGGCCAAGAGCCAGCGCCTGTATTTTAGCTCCTTACCTGCAGAGCACTCATAATGCCTGCAGCCACAGAGCATTGCTCAGCCACGCACAGGTCAGCATAGCACAGTACACGAGAGGGAGCATCTGCTTGCTCTGAGCCAGCTTCTTGCTGAAGCAGGTAGAAATTTGAAGAGAGGAAAGAAATCCCAGTCTCCTCTGTCGCTGTGACATGATGGACAAGGACAGGACTGTGTGCGTCAAGAGGCCTGGTGTAGCCAGGTCTCTGAGCTGGAGAAGGCATTTGGCCCACACATAAAGGAAGTCCCCGCGATTTCCAAGGCTAGACGAAGTCAGCAGTTGGTGACCTCTGGCAGAAGCCACCATCACGTTGTTTCCTGCAAGGTTTAATGCATCCATGCAGTTCAACACAATGCCATGGAGTAAGGCACTGCACATTTACCGTATCACAATTTCCAGTGTTTCCCAGAAAAAGAATTTAACGATCTATTCTTTCTTCAATGTCTGCAGATCTCTCAGTTCTCAACAGTTCACTTTGATGAGCAAAACTCCACATACATGGCTGAAAATTTCCGGCCTGTTCAGCTTCTGAACGAACGCAAGGTGTACTGGTCCAGTGCCAGCATCCTCCTGCCCACTGCAAAGGTTTTAATGTTGGTCCTGATACTCACGTACATCCTGAGTTCTCTTTTCCAGTGAACACTTCTCACCTCATTCAAGGTTCTGGGCTTTTTGGAGGGTTTTTTGTTGTTGTTGTTTGGTTGGGTTTTTGTATCAAGCATTCTTTCTCACTACCAACTCCTGAATCATATCTGAATACAGAATTTAACCTTTTCCCCCTCCAGACACTAACCAAGGACTTTTGTTGCTGCTCTCATATAAAATGACATCCATTGCACTAAATTACAAGAATTCAAAGGAACTGAAAGATAAAGTTAAGAAGATTCCAATTTAAAAAGACACTTGAAGAAAACATTAGGATGGATTCTCTGCAAGCCTGTAGTTTTAACACAACACTGGAAGGACGCTTTGCCAGCTACACAGAGGAGCTACAGAAGGAATCTGTTCTTAAGTGCCTATGAAGGGGGTTGCTTGGAGTATGTTTACATTCAGCACTGCATATCAGGAAGACAGTAACACGTGGAGTAATTCTTATTATCCCTACATGAAGGTACAACACAGAGCAAAGGCAAAATGCTCACACACAACTGAGCAACATCGGGGTCACTCTATGTAGTGAAGGACGTGTGACAAATTTTGTCTGTAGTAACACTATTCCATTCCCCCCCCCTTCTTCCTTCAGAGTATCTGAAGTTAGTTTTTAGATGAGGATCCTGGGTTCTTTTTATCTAATCTACTGATTCTGGATTTCAAGATGCTGTTAAGCCTATCCAGCCTAGTACAGCATCCTTCTCTGAGATGCCCATGCCCAATACGATGTGCTGAAAAGAAAAAGGGAAGCTCAACTGCGCGTATCAACTGCACATCTGTGGAAATTCCCTCTCTTTGGAGGGCTGCGCCTGAAGCGTCAGACTTCGATGATTCTTTACAGTTTTCATTTGCCCAAGCAAATGGGACAGCTCAAGAAATGGCTCTTTTAAGTATCACATTTTAGAAGCTTTTAAATTTCAGTTTAAACATTCCAGCATGATGATTTCCCTATGAATCCCCCCCCCCGATTTATTTTTGTATAACAACATTCCTGTAAAATATTCACATATGGTTGAGAGTCATAGTTTTTCCAAGAAGACTGTGATTTGAACTCATTTCTTCAGGTCTTATCCATTTACTTACACAGAAGCTCAATATATTGGGAAATGGGATTTCCTTCTATTATTCTAGTTCTCTCTCTGGAGAGAGACATCACTGTTTCCTTTGGCTAATGCCATATAATATGTTACTGCTTCTTTTCGAATTTTAGATTTTGGCCACACCAAGCCAGGATTTCATATTAGCAGACCTGTATTTTTTTTCATTAGGGCAATGTTTGTAGGGATGAGTTGATGCTACAGCTATATGGCCATTTTCAGGGCAGTGAGACTAACCACAGCTCACCAAAGGAGAAAAGGCAGGGTGAAAAACTATTTTCATGTTTCACAATCAATAATATAAGCTTAAAAAAACCACATGGGAAAGCAAATTCACCTTTTTAAGTTTAGAGGAATGATTAAGACTTTAACTGTATTTTTAGCTACCTGAACAGATTTTGAGAAGCAAACACAAATGAAATATTAAAGTTGAACAGAAACCTATATTTTCATTGCCTGGAGTTTTTATTTCTTTTGTCCTTGCTGGAGGAGAGTCCACACAGCACTCATTCAGAAAAGGAATGTAACTTTTTTTCCCTTATTTTCTTCACACTGTTTAGGGTTGGGTTTGCAATGGGGAGGGGGGGAGAGAAGGGAGGGATTGGCGGTACATTGGAATGTTTCGGATGTTGTCTGGAGATTTTGCTTCGCTTGAGTCACCTGGGTATTAGCTGCACAGAGCAGAACTGCTGTGAGTATGGCACCGTGCTCAGCAGAGCTGGCGCACACACCCAGCGCGTCAGGGAGAGGACAGGCGGATTGCTTACAACGAAGGACAGGGCACTGCGGAGTTACCCGGAGGAACTTCACCTCTGCAAAAAACACGTGGCTAGTTAGTTAACCAGGATAAACAGTGCCTACTTATCCACCTATTGAACATCTCTTTGCTAGCTATGTCCATCATATCCCTCAACATCCCACAAACAGAATGCAGCAAGAAATTAAGAGGAAAGATGCTTTGTTTTCAGGCTGTTTTACGAGACGTAATAAATGGAAGAATTCTGAAAGGCTCACATTTTTTTGCTCTTTCAAGACTTACAAACAACACAGTAAACAGCACTATCAATCATACACAAAAGTCCTGTGGGCTTGGGAGCTCCTGTTTTACAGACCAGCAACGTGAATACTCCTCAGATTGCCTCCACCAAGAAACACGCCTTCTGCACTAAAAAAGCCCCCTGTCTCTGCTGGGACTGTGTGTAAGAGCCCACAATCCCTCTCCGTTCTTATTAATTACTAAATTCATGAAGTGAGTCTCATTTCATAGGCAGCTCTCTTAAGGAGGATTGGAAGAAGCTACAGAGGATGTGGGTCTCCTGTCATTTATTGATAGTGATTCACAGGGGCAATGCTTCACGAGGCTGTGCCTCAGTTTACCACGTGGACAAAGAGCAGCATTTACAGCAGTTCCTTACAATGAGGGAGGATCTTGTTTACTATGAAATGCATTAAAACATAACTAGGAGGAAGAAAAAAAAAATCTGCTGAAAAGAGGGTTTGTCCTCTGTCAGCAGTCTTCCGCACAAACCTTAGCACTAACAACATCTGAATAGACAATTATGACCATTTTTACTGAATAAATCTGAATTTTATGCCAACAAGGAAAAGGGAAATGTTACAATCTGCATCTGTGTCAATGATCTAGTTCAATTTGCTCTTTGTCGGAGGCACCTTTTTGCAACCAGGCAGACACATTCTGTTCTGGTGCAGGACGTGACAGTTACAGGACTGGCACTGATGCAGTAAATCAATAGAAATCTATAGCAAAAGCTATCCAATTAAAAAAAAAAACAGTAAAAGACAGGAAGGCTTGAAGTGGGACATTTGGTTTTCTTTTGTGAAGATAGCTATGGAAAAGTAATTTGCTGTTGCACAGGT
>Ga0065711_1032113_pt1 | contig 27999 bp, 13 predicted proteins | sample Hoacrofraction12_FD_59098 | JGI IMG/M metagenome (GOLD analysis project Ga0065711, IMG submission 59098) | Hoatzin crop microbial communities from Cojedes, Venezuela - Epithelial fraction 12 v2 (version 2) | ecosystem: Host-associated > Birds > Digestive system > Esophagus > Crop | place...
GCGGGCGGCGGAGGATGCGGGTCGGGCCCGCCCGCCGGTGAGAGGGAGGATGGGAACCCAGGGCAGCCCGGTGAAGAGCTACGATTACCTCCTCAAGTTCCTGCTGGTGGGCGACAGCGACGTGGGGAAGGGGGAGATCCTGGAGAGCCTGCAGGACGGGGCCTCCGAGTCCCCCTACGCCTACAGCAACGGTAAGGGCGGCTGCGGGGCCGGGCCCCGCCGGGACGGAGCCGCCCGGGAGCGGGGCAGCGGCTCGGGGCCCGCGGGGAGCTCGGCGCTGGGGAGGGGGGGGTCGCTTTGCTGTTTTTCTTTGTTTGTGTGATCAGCTGGAAGCGTGGCGCGGTTTGTCAGTTATTCCGCTGGCGGAAAGGCCGCGGCGGTTCCTTGACACCGTGAAGGTCCGCAGGAGAATTCGGCCGTCGGGGCAGCGGAGGGCTCGGTGCCCGGTGCGACCCCTGGGTGCGCGAATCCCGCCGCCCCGCTGCACCCTTCCCGAGCGGAGCTCAGCAGCTGCCTGCCCGCGGCTGCCGCAGGGGTTAGCGCCAGCGCCGAGCTGTTCCCGCAGGAAGCGGGGTCCGTAACAAAAGAACGGGAGCCTTATTTCCAGGCCAGAGCTGCTCTTGCTTGGTAGCTGCGAGCGCAGCTTGGTCGGTCCGCCTCCTGCAAACATGAAGGTTTCTAATGGAGCCCATGACAGGCCATTAGCTACAGTGTCACAAGACCGTAATTAAGAGCCAAGGAGCGGCGCTGTGCTATTTCCTGCGTCCCCTCGCCGCAGTTAAAGCGTAACACAGCCTGGCAGGGTGCAGGTCCTGGGGTGGTTTTCAATCTGTCATCCTTTCTCCCATGTCATCCTTTCTCCCAGCCTCCGTGCAAAAGAACATCCCCAAGGGCCCAACAGAAGCGATCCAGTTCAGACCCTGCATCATGGCCACAGCCAACCCCAAGGCTGGAGCAGGTGATGCCTAGTTTTGTCTGTGAGCAGGAGTCTGAGGGAATCGGGTGCTTCTTGATGGTCTGTGTTGAAGGTGGCTGAATTTAGAGTGTAAAGGAGCAGCGTGGCTCAGCTCCTGACTGCGTGCTTGATCCTCAGAGCTACTACCATCTTCGTAGGAGCTGATGCAAGTGCGCACCTGCTCCACAGAGATTTACGGGGAGGTGGTGACTCAGAAGTCAGGATGCTTGTGAAATGAGAGCAGCAGTTTCTGGAACTAGAAGGTAGTGGTATCATTCATCTCCTTGGGTGTCTGGCTGAGCTGGTGCGGTTTGCCTTCGAGGAGATGCTTGGTGCTTTTAGGCTTCCCTGAAGAGAGTTTGTGTCTCTGAAGAACTTGCCTCATCTGGCAGCTGTGGAGCTGCCCCTTGGGGTTAGCATTCACTAAGCAGAAAGGGATGAAGAGTGTAACGGGGTCATTGTTTTAAGTGAGGTGTTAAAATTGGAAATGTCTCCTGATAGAGATGGTTTTTTTCCGTTGTTTTGAAGCAGGCGATACAGAAGTAATAAGTATGATTGCCAAGTGAGTGTGTAATGGGTTCTTTCATAGATATGTAAAACCCAAAGAACGGTGAATTTTGCTATCGCTGTAAAAGCTTTGTCTCTGTGCCTGCTAGTTTGTAACAGTAAAATACCACTATCTTTTTTTCTATGAAAAGGAGCCTTAGTGAACTAATATTTTCGGAATCTTCTCTCATCTTCTGTGGGCAGTCAAACTCATTCCTAACTAGAGAATTAGATCGCATACTGTTTTTTTCACAGTAATATATGCTGTGATAGTCTCTGCTTCTGTTACTTGTGCGAAGCTACGTGCCTTTTGGATAATCAGATGGAATAGCTTTGAAATCTGAGTGAATTTGATACTGCTGATATTCCTGACAGGCTTGGCAATCGAACTGCCTCTCTCTCTGGCGCGGCTGCGATCTGCATACTGACAGGGCATGCTGCTTCACCAGCGTGCTTTCACTCTGCCATGATGGAGACCATCCCCTGACGTGAAGGCACTTAGATTTTGTGAACAGCTCCTTTTTGCCGTCTGCCTAATGCCGTCCTGAAACTGCAATGGTGGAATGTTATGTAGAGGCTCTTTTTGTATATCTCTTGATTCTAAGTGTGTCATCCTCCTCCTCATCTCCTCCCAGACCCTACATCCCAATTTGAAACAAGCATTGCATCGTGTACTACTTGTTTGATCTGTCTGGAAAACAGAACTTGCCCTTATCAGTGTGAAATGGAGTGTGCTTTAGGTTGATCTTGTGATTGGGACATCTGATGTCAAGCTCAGATCCCTAACCTCTGGTGGGGAGGGGCAAAGCCGTCGTGCCCTGTTTGTCTCGTTGGGGTCTGCTGCTTTTACTGTGTTGGCCGATGTTTTGACACAGGTTTTTTGAAGTGCGAGATGAAATGGAGTGTCCTTTCAGCTCTGGGAAGGTATATCTTTAAAAGTGATGCTCTGTGAATGAAGCTCTGTATTTTTGCTGCTGCTCATCTGCCGTACACTTGGCCTCTTGAAAAGGGTTTGAGGTATTCCTCTCTTCCCCATGAGCGGCTGGGTGTCAGAAGAGCAGGCAACCAAGAGACAGCCCTTTTTCTATCAGCATTGCTTTCAAGAGCAGTAAGCAGTGGGCATCCTCTGCTTCCTTACATCCAGTTTCTGAAAGCCTTGGGTGCACTGTGAGCTGTGTCTTAAGCATCACAGTCGCTTCTGTCCGTCCTTGTTCAGGTTTCCTGAGCTGAAGCATTGCTTCTCAACTTACCTTGTAGCTTGGCACCTCATGCTAAATCAGACATGTCTTAAATTAGACGCTGCAGTTCCTGCTGTGTATAGCAAGACCTTAGCAATGTCCTGTATTTAAATTGCTGTTAGAAATTAATCTGGTCCATGTAAGTAAAGGTGGCTGTCACTCCCTGCATGCTGATGGCCTTTGCAGTAGATGTGAGTGATGCCCGTGACCATTACTGTACCTGAGCTGCAAGGGCACTGGATACAGAACTTCTGGTGACTTAAAACCAGCATTCTGAGGACGAATTTGAGGTCTGGTTGTCACCTGTGTGTTTCTTAGTAGGTTCAGGCTGAAGTTACCAAGTGTATCAGTCTCCAGGAGCATCAGGCCAAGCGCTCCCTGCGCAGAGCAGGATCTGCCCCCAGGAATGTTGTTTGTGTCCTGTGGCTGGATATCGTCACCTACCGTCCCCAGGAGGGTTTGTAACTGAGGTGGACTTTTACTCTTTCTTGGCCAGCCACAAAAGGCCCTGAATCAAGCTGTCTTACTATTATTGTGGCAAAAATGTAGGTTTTGGGGAGAACATTATCGTTCTTTCTTCTGGGCTTCCAGTGTTGTCCTCCTTCCAAACTTGCACCCACCCCACTCCCCAAATCTGCAGTTGTGGAGGTGGGGTGCCATTCCTGGAGCCCCACTGCTGCTCTTGACAGCTGCTGGACCTCACCTGGGAACAAAAAATCCTGCCATTCCCCGGAATGCCGTCTCCTCTCAGCACTCGCTTCCTTCTCCCACCGTACAGGGGAGGGCTGCTCTGGCCCTGTGCTGTGAGCTGCAGTGTTATGTCTGACTCGGAGCAAAACTGCGTGCCTTACTCAGGTACGAGTCAACTACACAAATCACTTTTCACGTTGGTGCTGAATTTGCCCACTTGCAGTCTGTCCTTATCCTTCCCCAAGTACCGAAGTAGGACAGAAATGTCTGTGGTCGCAGGGTGGTTTTGAACAACGAGGTGTGGTGGGAGCTGCGTGTGAATGTAGGGGAGGTGTATGTGTCCTGCAGAAGGATGACAAGGCTGTTCCTCACCTGAAGGACCCACGGCTTTGTCACTACTGTGTCATACATCCACTCTCAAATATCTAGTTACTCATGTGCTTGTGCTGAAATGATGTTGCCTGGCTGGTTTGTTGGCTTGCTTGAGGAGCCTGCCCTGCTCGGCTGCATCAGCACCGGGTGAGTCGGGTGAGGACTCCTTGCACGGGAGCGCTCGGCAGGCACGAGTGCCGTCGTTTCTGTATGAGACAGTGCCATGCATGCGCCAGAAATAGGGCTGGGGCTGGGCTCACCACGCAGGCGTGAATGTGATGTGGTCCATCCTCACGTGATGGAGGGCTTTTTCTGTGGCAGAGCCTTCCCCCTCACCTGCTGCCGTTCCCATAGGAAAGGAGAAACGTGCGTTAGGAAAGGAGTAGAGCGCGTTTCTGAGCAGATGGCTTTGATTGGAAGGGGGATGAATTTTATTTTTATTTTTTTCCCTGTCCTCAGCTTATCTTAAGAAAGTGGTGAGGATGAAGCCTTATGTCTGCTGATCTCCTCTCAGACAGCACGTGAAAGCTAAACCGAAGGCATTGCCCTGGCGCAGGGATGGTGCTGTGACCAGCCCCAATGCAGTGAGCCCTGATGCCTTGTTTCGACCCCGTCCCATAGCTGGGGCTTAGTGCCTTGATTCGAGCAGCGTCCTTAGGTGCTCTGTTACCCCAAGGCTATCCAAGGACCCAAGAAAACATTAGGAAAAAGGCAACTTAAGCGCTCAATTGCAATAGCTACTGACAGGTTTTATGGTTCAGATAAAAAGTGGATCTTTCCCAAGAGTTATTCCCCAAAGCAGAAATGTAAGGTATTCAGCTTTCAGACAGCGTTGGTGAGCCTGCTGCAGCTCAGTGTCTATGCAAGGAGCAAGGTTGTGCCCGTTCCCTGGCCGAGAGGGCAGGGAGCTGCAGCGTTAATGAAGAGCGGCTGAAGCTATTGCTCAGTCCTAGGAGGTGGTCAGGACCCTCCCAGCCAGTGCTGTTTGCCCGGGGACCTCACCACTGCTGTTTAATTACCAGGTTGTTTGAGTGACCCACATCTTCGGATGTCTTTTCCCTCTGGTTGTTTTTGTGTAGCTGTCTAAATTTGGAGGTCCCTAAGCTGTCCCTTTCAAGTCTTTCTTTACAGCAATTACGCTCTCGGTATATCCTGTGACCCCTCAGTCACCAGCGTGCATCAAGAAACGTGACCTGTAAAACTGCTCTGCCTTGCTTTGTAGCAGTCTTCAAGTTAGTTACTTGCCAGCCAGGAGATCATTTGTACCACAACCAGTGTATGCAGGAGTGGAGGAAAGGGGACGCCTTTTCTCGTCTTCCTTGCTGCCACGGAGGATGTGCAAGGAGGTGCTTCTCGATGCTGCTGCTGCCTGGCTGTCAGGTTTCCAAGACTGATCGGAGAGGTGGTGTCTTGCTTCTCATCCACAGCCTCTGTGTTCGCTGCTGTGTTTGGCTACAGGTCCTGCCGCACTGCTGCAGTGTTTGCCATCGCTGGTTCACTTTTCCCAAGCCTTAACAAAGCCTGCGGCCAAGCAGTTCTGCTTTAAACTTCTGCAGCTTCTGTAAGGGCAGGACCTCTCTCAATACCTGACAGCATCTAACCTTTCCTGCTTGATATAAGAAACAGTTGCTGGGTGTACCAGTGTGCGGTAAGACCGTGGGGGGAGCAGCACTGGCATGGTGGCACCTTCTGGGCGCAGACACAAGAGCTCAACAGATGTTGAGCACAGGCTTGAGAACGCAGCTGAGGCTCATCCCGGCATTGCTGCAGTGTGCCAGGGCTGTCTTTGGCATCAGTGGCAAGGGAAACATTGATCCTGGTGCTGCTTTGCTGCTGCCTCCTCCTCCTCCTCGCCTGGCCACGTGCCGCCGGGTGGGTTCCTGCTGTCTGCCAGAGCAGCGTTGTCCCTGTCGGTGGTTGACACGAGCTGTCCGGCTGGGCTGGCCTGCTGCTTCAGATGCTGCACGCCAGTGGAAACAGACTTCTTTGCTTTCTGGCAGGACTGCACTAATTGAAATAATGTTTTATTTTGAGGTTTTAGCGCTCTGATGTGAGGGAGATTGAGGCAAAATAATTGCAGCCTTGCCATCATGTCCCTGTAGTGGCTGCGGAATTGATCTGTGGGGAGTGCTTCAGCTGGATCTTGCTGGTTGTGCTGCTGGAAATCTCTTTCAATGGCTTGCGGAGTGGAGAGTGGTTGTTGCAGCAATTCCCTGTGTCTGCCAGCACTTGCATCAGTGTCCTTCAGGGATGTTTGCTTCCCTGTCATCGGGGAAGCAAAACTGATCTCATCAGAGCAAGCTTTGGCTGGGAAACAACTCCAGCATCTCTTACTTCCCCGTTATTTACTACTTATCCTTTCTGGGAAAAATATTTATGAACATCGAACCTCCATCTCTGCTTGATGTGGGACTAACTAGCTGTAGCTTAAACTTTAAATGAAACAAACCCCAAAACACAGCAAACAAACAGTAAAACCCCATCAAAATGAAAAACAAACCCCAAACTGAGCGCCTAGCAGGTTTCAATGTCTAGCTCTCTCTCAAGAGAGGATTAAGGATGCACAGCACCACAGGCTGTTGTGCATGCGTAATTGTTCAGGTGGGTTGTGGTTTTATTGTTTTTTTTATAAAGCTCTGGAGTTATTCTGTAAAGTTCTCAATTACACAGAGCAGTTCTCGCCACCTCTAATCCCCTGTATAAAAACTTTCCTTTTACATGGCTGTTAGTGTGTTTCTGAGCCCTGAGTCCACAAAGGTGATGTGAATTATCAATCTGAAATGGCTGGAATGTTCTTCTAATATCTGGGATTAAAAGTTTCTCTGTATTTTTTTTATTTTTAAAAATCGAGTAGGTTTTGCGCTGTCCAGTTCCCGCGATGTTGTTGTCCACTTCTCTGGGTGTGTGTGGCTTTTTTGATTGATCGTTTTGGTGTATATAAACTGCATAGGAAAGCCCATGGAAAATGTCTCCTCCTCCTCCACCCCGTCGTCTTCAGCTTTTGTTTCCAGCTGTTTCCCGGCATGTTTTCCTCCGGCAGCCTCCATCTCTTGGAAGACTAGAGCATCTTTCACTTGCACTTGCAAATAGCTTAGCTACAAGCTTAGGTTTTGGAGCTGAGGTTTTATAGCCTTGCTTTTTTTCTCGTTTTCTTTCACTTTACCCTTCACCTTCCTCCTGCAGCCCAGGCTCAGCGTGAAACAAGCAGTGACACAGAAGCATTATGTCATACCGGTTTCTATTTGATTTCAGGCAGAGAAGAAGGAAGGAAGCTCTGATGTGAAAATCTTCAGCTCTGCTTTCCGAAATGCTTTGCTGTGAGTTTGGACTCACCTGAAAGGGAAATTTTCCTGGGGTGTAGGGGATCGTGACTCAGGGCTAGGCCCCGCCATCAAAGAGGTCGGTTTGTTTCTGCAAAAGTTGTAGTAGTAGTAAGACTGCAACATCAGCTCAGAGGTTGTTTGTTCCTATAGGGCTTCTGTTTGCTGAGAGCATTTTTACGTAGCCAGTTTTTTAGATTTTCTTCCTCTTTTCTGCCTCCTCTTTGTCTCATTTCCATCACCCCACTGGGAAACTGGACAATATTATATCATTTTAAAACTTTTGACACCTGTTGTCCTATAAATATAACCCCTGAAGCGATCAGTGTCCTGTATGTGCTGTGCAGTGCTGCAGCCATTTCAATATCAGGCACTGAATTTGGACAAATTCAAGGCTCTAGCCTTCTTTCTGGGCATTTGGGAGTACAGCATGCGTCTGGAGATGGCTGGGTCGTCGCTGGCCACCTCTGTGTTGCTGTATTGCATCGTGATCCTTTAAATGGTAAAACCCACAGATGCCAGCTGGCATTGAGCAGCGGGGTGTGGGTGGCAGGAGGGTCTGTGGGTGGGTGTCCCACCGATCGGAGCCTGCCACCGTGCGCATCCTGAGCCCCCGCAGGACCCCCAGGTGGACGTGCAGCCCTGTGCCTGAGCCCGGCGTGTACCGACAGCAGGCTTCCCACACACGGCAGCGTGCGTGGCAGCCCGGTGCTGATGCCACCACGCTCTGATGCTGTAGAGCAACACTTCCCATGTATTAACCTGCACAGTGTTCAGAAGCGTAAATGTGGAGGGTTAACCTCTGCAAGAGCAGGATGTTGAAGGTATTTTGGACAAATTCTTGGATTTTTTTTTAATTTATTTTTTGTCTTCAAGTGTATCTTGGTGTTTGTATGGTAATACAACAACAATGAAGATTGTTATGGTGCTCTCTGATTTTCCTCATAGGCTGTCTTTGTTTCTGCATGCAGCTGTACAGTTTTTATGGAGATCTGAACTGCAAAGCATGAAGAAACTCTTTTGTTTGTTGTCGCTTCTGTGCATAAAATCATTCTTGATTTTCTGCTAAAGCACAAATCCACTTAACATGCCCAGTTCTGGACTGACTTTTGACTGTTTCTGTAGCTTCCTGGGTGTCCACTGAAATTGTTCAAGCTCTAGGAACAGATTTGCTTCTGGCTTCAAATGCCGTTTTCAGATGCAGTTGTCATCCCTGAAAGAGCCCAGAACAGAGTTGTTCTGTATGAGGACTGTGTAGCTGCCGAAGTGCTGCTCGGCTGTGGAGCAGGCAGCGGACAAGTGAAGTCTTCTGCAAATCTGGGTTTCCTAGAGGTCTCCAAATAAGCGTTTTGCTTTTGGCTGGTTACAAAACCAAACAAGCAGTTATTTGTCCGAGATGCCCACCTACGAGCCCTCAGCTGTAGATGAAGAAGCCTGGGAGCAAACTGATGGCAGCAGCATTTTTGTGAAAGGCTTCCAGTCTAAACTGAAAGCACTCTCAGTTGAAGTGAGGTGGGTATAAGTGGAAGGTGGAGTATGTTTTTCGAGAGAGAAATCTACAAATTTGAGTAACTTCAAATAATTGAAAGGTGTTTGTTCTCTCTCTGTTTCTACATGTGTTTCTGTACGAGGTGCTTGGCAGCTTGTTGGATGTATCGCACTGAGCTGCCAAATGCAGCGGCAGCTCCCTTGAGTTGGCCGGAGCTCGTGTGATGTGCTGAGCTTCGCTCGGGGACGTGGGCTGCTGGCTGTGCGCGTGGGGCTGAACTCCTTGGCTCAAAACAGCTCCAACTCACGTGCTGCACAATTAAATGATCAGAAGCTCCTCGTTACCTCCCATTGAGTTGTGCAGCAACAGTGGAATTTGTATTTGCCGTGTGCGCAGGAGATGACGAAGGCTTGAGCAGATGGCTTGCATCCACCCCTGTCCCCCAGCCAGCACTGCGGGAGCGACACTGGTCTCCTGTGTGCCGGGTGAGAACCGAGACCGCTTGTTCCTGTGCCCAAGGCGTCTGCTCACCTACAACGCAGGACAGGAGCGCAGTGGTAAAAGCACATGCTTTCTGACCCTTGGCGCCAGCTTTGGCGGCAGGAGCTGGGGGTGTTCTGCAGTGATGCTGTTCGGGAGCTTTTATCACCCTGCTTGAAACAAAGCAGCAATACTGCCGAGGTAAATGCTATCACCAAAAGACACAGACCTGGGATGAATCCACCTTTGTTTTAAAACGTATGTTTTGTTGACCTCCTATTGTGGATGGAGATAATTTGTTGTTTGCCTATCTGAAGAGTAGGGGATTGAATGCATGACTCAAACTGATGAGCTCATGTGTTGTTTGGAAGTGATTTTTTCTGTGGCTTACAGCTGAGCTGACTAGCTAAATTGCTGCTGTTAATGTGCTGTTGTACATGCTTTTTAAGGTCAGATGACTTCATCAGTTGCTGTTTGAATAGCTTGAATTCACTTTTTTCATCAGCTAGTGTGTATGTACTCATACCACATTCTTTCTGAGCAATTTAGTGTCACAGATGATGGAGGAAATACTTACTCCTTAAAGTTAATAGTAGGAGCTGCAGTGGAAGGCACTGCGCAAATAGTGTCTTCTACGTACGGATGCTACTGCCTGTTTTTTAAGTTACTTGACTCAGAGGATCTTGATACCTGTGTCTTTGGTGCACGTTACTTGGTTGCTGGCCCCACAGCCACCTTCTGCCTAGGAGTGGATTTGGGTGTTGGACTAATACATTCAGTTGTTGCACGCTGCAGTGCAAAACCTGTTTGCTTTGAACGTGCATTCAACAGCTGGCAACTCCTGGCCTGCTGTGATTTCCATACCCATCTGTCTCATTTGACTGGAAGTGAAACGACAAGTCTTTCTGTATCGACTTTTGCCCATACCCGAACAATTCTGATATGAGTCTTCAGCCCTGCCTGCCCTTTTACTCACAGGCGGGTGAAGGCACAAAAAAAAACCAAAAAAAAACTAAGACCCAAAACCCCCCCAAATAAGGCATTTAGAACTACTCTCATAATGCATCCTAGCTTTGTATTCTCCTTCTTGGAGCAACTTGGCTGCTGGACTCAGTAGCGGTAGGTTGACGGTTGATTGAACTCTATAACTCTATAAACCCTTCTTAAACGAAAAGGTGCAAGATGTGGGATGCGATGTGAGGGATTGTGTGAACGTGGTGATGGGGGCTTTGTATGTCTGTGGGCAGGGGTGTAAAAAGTGCCGTCGTCTTGTGGAATACAGTTGTTCTGCAGGAAAATGAGTCCCAGCAGGCCAGTGCCCCTCTGGTTTGAGCAAAGAATCGGTGGAGAAGCCGGTGAGTTTGCACGGCGCTGGCTGCATGGCAGGAATGTGCTGTGAAGCTGTTCTGGAGTAGCTCTGTCCCTCTTGGCCTGACCTCATGCATAGCTCCTGGTGCACCCCAAAGCTGGGCACTGGAGAGGGCTGCTGCCGGGAACGCTGCGTGTGGGTAACAGCATATGGGTGCGGGAGTTACTTCACCCTGAAATAACCGAACGGGGAGGGTCTGGGTTCAGGTGGCGTTGAGAGCTGCTGGGCCAGTAGCCTGGCATCCTTGCTGTCCAAATTCCTGCTGTCAGCCCCACGAGCAACTGGTTTGTTTAGAGGGGTGGGGGTGTCTGTGGGATTTTTGCCTCGGTTTTGGAATGGGATTCTTGCATGCCAAGGTCTGGAAGTGGGAATGATGCTGCTGTTCTGGAGCTGGTCTGCTGTCATGTCCCAACACAGACCTGGAGCTACTGTGCCTACGTATTGGCCTCAATTTTGTGACCTCCCAGCACTTCTCTTCCCTTGTTTGTTCTCTTTGGCTTCTTGGTAAGGATGGGACTTGACTGGTGGTTGCCGCTTCTACCTTTTCTCCGCACTTGGCAGGGATGAGGACATCCCCACTCGCTTGTTCTTGGGGAAACTAGCACGCCCTCAGGCTCTCAGCTGTCAGATGTGGGGCCGTGCTGCTGCCCCATAGGAAACAATTATTGCTTTTCATCATTAACTTGCCCCTGTGAAAACATTGGCCAGGGTCAGTTTGGCCGCTGCCTCTCTCCCGCGTGCGTGGCATGCTGCAGTTGCTCTGGCTTTCCGAAGGAGCTAGGCAGACTTGCATGGTGCCTGCACACACAGGCGCAAGTCTTTCAATTTTAAAACCCAGCCATGTCAGTCATGGCTTAGAAAGGTGTGGTTGACATCTGTGACACCCAGGGACTTGGTAGAATAAACAGTTGTCTTTGGACGCTGCTCAGTTATTGCTGGCGTTTGGGATAAATTAAGCTCTGCACTATTGGCTTTAGGCTGAACTTCCCGGAGCACAGAAGGGCTCCAGTTACGAAGTCTGGTGTACAGGCAGAGGCGCAGTCACTGTACTGGGTTTTGCACAGATTAGTTGTTTGGTTTTTCAATCCAGCTGGAAGGTTTGCACAGGCCCGTTGGAGGGAGAGGGAGGGACCTTTCAGCAGCTCGCGCCTTGCACACGCACAAGTAAGACAACTGCTAGCTTATGTGGTAAAAAACTTGCCTGCGTATCACCAAAGGTGTGTTGAGGGACTATGGCAGGCTGGGGAGCCCGAGCAATACCCAGCCAGGCTCTGCCAGCCCTGCAAGAGGGTCTTGGAGGGGGGACACCCTACCCGGACCCCTTCCGGGCTGTCCCGGGGAGCCAGGCCCAGCTGCCCCGAAGTCTGGCCGGTAAGGGGCTGCCAGGGAAGGGACAGGGCTCTCGTGTGGTTTACATTCTCCCAAAAATTCACAGTTGACTATGGTGTTCTTGCTGGCAATCCACAGCGTTGTCTGAAGTGGTGATAAAGGTTTTAAGCTAAATTTACCCATCTCTGCTGAGCCACAGCTCTTGGAGTCCTTGCTGCTGAGAAGCTTCACTGGAGATTTGTTCTTAATGTTTTCTTTTTGCAAAAGGGAAGAAAAAAAAATATTTGCAATCCATTGACCCACTCTAAAGTGTTTTTTGGTGTTTGTCTACTTTTGTGGCAGTGGAAACAGCTACTTAAGACTAGCTGGATAATTATGGCTTCTGATCCTTCCTTGTGTATTAAGTAAGGATTGCCACAACGCTGGGTTACAAATTCATCACAATTTGTCTGTGAAGTCTGCCACGCTGATTTGGAGGTATTCTCAGTGCTGCCCCAGGAGAAACAGGGTTTGCTCGATACTCTTGATGGTGTTTGCCTGTTTTATAATCACGGCATGCCTTGAAATTTTTCAGTTATTGATTTGCCGGCTGCTCACAGAGACCTACATTACTTTCTCCTGAAGATCTGCTTGAATACCAGACACCACGACCCACCCTTCGTGGCTGGCTACTCGAGTTTACTGCGAAATCTCAGCAAGTTAAATATTTGACTTATATTCTCTGTTTTTCTTATTCCAGCCCCGTGCTCTCCCCTCTTCCCAGCAGTTGCTGCTCAGTGTGCCATTAAACCTGCAGACCTTTAAGAAGACCTTTTAAGAAGACCTAGACCTTTTTCTGGACTGAGCAGAGCTGGTGACCTCTAGGAAAACAGAAGAGTCTGGAAGTGCTCTGGGGGAAAATCCAGCATTTTCAGTTAGACAGTTGTGGCGTGGTGGCTTTGGCTGTACTAATGACAGTCACAAATGAACGTCCATCACCAGGCTTGCTGGGTGAGGTGCTGCGGTGGTATGATGGGTGTTTCTGGTGGTGTGGGAGTCAGTGTTAAAATTTCCCAGTAGAGCAGAGCATTTCTCTAGGGGTGCTGACAGATCAGGCACATCTTGCTAATCAGTTCTCCTCTGAGGACTCAAGCGCCATTGTGGTTAGAAGAGTTGCAGAATGGAGCCACTCTGTGTTAATTTTGTCTATAGATGAAATAACAATCTGCCAAAAAGCAGCATTAGTCAAATAGGTAACAAAAATCTGGTCAATTTATCTTATTTTCTTATTTATATAATGCATTAAGTGAAGGATTGGCCTTGGCTCATCATCATTGTACACCTCAAGTTTTGCCTGTTGGCCTTATATATCACTTTGCAAATGGGTTGGGTGACTTCTTTTGAATTACAAATAAATGAAACCCAGTTTAGTTTAATTTGGAAAAAAAAAATAAGGAAAAATGCTGAAGTGGCATTATATGGCACATGTCTGTAAGCTGGGGAGACTGATTGTATTTTGAATGAAGCTCAAATAACATGCATTGGTTCTTGCTGTGGGTGGACTAACAGAAAGTGAGGTGGTGGATTCCGAGCTCCCACAAGCAGAAAACAATTCATTTAAGAAATGAGGTGGCAAAAGCATCTTTGGCCAATCTGATTCACGCAAACTGTAAATGCTTTGAAGTGACAAGGAGAGTGTCCTTTGGAAGGAAAGTAAGCTTGTCTTAAAACTGTATCAGTGTTTCACTTGAGTGCATTGGTTATTTGTTTGGGGTTTTTTTCATATGGGAAGAGAATTTTGAGCATCACCTAGACTGTCTTCTGCCCCAGACTTGTGAATAAATTATGTTGCTTCTAAAGACACTGTAGATGCAAACTGGAGATGTTGCTGCCAGCCTGCTGCAGCTCAGCCTTCAAGGAATGTCGCAGGAAAACCTGCTGATGGCTTGCTTTAATGTGGGGCGAGCCCCTTCATCCCTCTGTCACGGGGCAAGTCCCGGTTGTACCTTTTTGATATTTGTACAGGTGCAGTGAAGCTGTTAGTTGGGGGTTGGATCATTAGAGCATCTCTGGAGGAGGACACTTGATTTGGACTAATAACCTAAAACGCAGTATTGGCTCTAGCATCACACTGAGAGCTGGAATTGTTCTTAGCCCAGTGCTAAGTGAGGACTGCTTTGGAAAGCTAAAGGAAGAAAAAGGCACGTGCTGCCCTTACTGTTGTAAGGTTTTGCTCAAAGCTGCCTTTTTAAGGGAAAGCAACCCTTCTGGTCCCCTGCCCAGGCATTAGGGCAGAGTCATCTTGAGAGTCTGCAACTGTAAAATTGTCTCCTTTTCTCTAAAGCAAAGACCTACACAAAACCATGAAGCTGCTGTGCTTACAGTAGTAATATTTATAGAGCCTTGTTCGCTTGAGCTATTTAAAGCAATTTTCCTGAGATATTAATCTGTCTAAAGGCAGAGTCCAAGAGTAGCATGAAATATATATCTCCCTTGTGTTTCTACCTTTTCCAGTGCAACTTCCACTTCCATGTATCTGCTTGCCTGCTGCCTCCTCCGTTGTGTTTTTGGTGTGCTGCTGCTCGTGCAGATGCAGTTCGGGGACTTGGCGGAGTGAAGGGATGCCTTTCTCCGAGCCATGAATTCTCAAGAGGAAAGGGGGACTGACAGCCTGATACAAAGTAGTATCAAGTGTTGGAAGAAAATTGTCGTTTCTCTTGGAGGGGTTTTACTTTTTCAGGTGTAATCTTTTGGGTGAAAGTTTTAACTAAGCTAAGGTTGGGTGTGGGGTTTTTCAGGTCACAGTGATGCAAAGTGTGCTGTGCTCTGCATGAGTAATTTGGAAGAGGTCAGAATTTCCTATAACACATCCTGTCTATTCCCATGGGAAAATGGCTTTCTCTCTTAGGTTTTCCTTATACCAATTGCAAAAGAAACAAAGGTTTGGAATTCCCTGGAGTCTTGCCTGGGAGTGGGAAACCCAGCTCTGCGGCGGGGAATGGGATGCCTGACATCAGGCTTGGTGACGGCAGATGGCTTTGCTGAGCGCCCCATGCCAGGTCAGCTTGCTGCTCGAGAAGTGGGGTTGAGATGGCATCAGCGTAAGTAGGAGTCTAAAGGACTGGAAAAATAGCAGAGGAGTCGGCCTGAATGCTAAATGAGAGAGAACAGCCCAGACTTGTTTTCCAAGCCTCATTCATTTTGTTGCATCATGCTAGATTGGTCAAGAAAGAGATGGGTTGATATAAAATAAGCTTTAAACAAGACTGTTTTCTTTTCCCCCAGTGCTGCGTGCCCGAGGGCCAGGCAGTGTTGTGGAGGCAGCTGCTGGCAGCGAGTCGGCTGCCTTGCTGGTGCTGCGTGTGCCGCAGGAGCATCGTATGGGGTTTGTAGTAGCACATCCCTTCCGGGAGATCAAAGCATGTTCTGGCAGAGAATAAATGTCAGTCTCGAAATGAGCTGTACTTCGCTGCAAGCGGAGGTGATGCTCAGGTGGGGGAAACCCTGTCAACTACAGAAATTAAATTTTTAAAACTTCCCTTAATTTATTGGCATCTGAGCTGCCTGAAAGGAGAAGGCGGAGGAGCAGCCCTGGTGCTGCCAGCGGCCCCTGTGCAGGGGTGGCATCTGTGGCTGCTGCAGCTGGCACCACTGTGGCCCTCTGTCCCCACGTCCCTGGGACAAGGGCGAAGGCAAGGCTGAGCTTGAGCTGCAGGCTGGACCTAGGAAAGCGAGCTGAGCTGCTCACCTTCCTTGCCCTCTTGTAAATGGGGGGAGTAGATATTGGGCTACAGCTTGGGAAACTGTTGTGTGCTACTGGGACTGAAATATAAGATATCAGCTGTGAGGTGGCCAGTGCTGATGTTAGCTGCTGTGGCGAGTCCTGAGATTTTAAGGGCATGTGTGACTGAAGCAAGTTTTGTAGCACCAGCGAGCCATGGATTTGCCTGTGGCAGCTGGCTGTGCTGCACAGCAGCCGGAGAGCTGCACTTATGAGCTGCATCCTGCTCTGAGTGCTAACCAGCTGAAAAAACACACACACACAAAAAAAGCTATTACATGCAAACTTTAAAGGGAGTCTCTCTGAGCTGTCCTGATACACTCAGTCTGTAAGGAAGAAGGAAGCTGAAATTCTCTCCAAAATGTTTTTGTCCCTTTCAGTGAGCTTCTAGGTAGAGATTTTGCTCAAAAACCTTTTGTAAATTTAGCCCCTAGTCCTAATTTGGGTGTACGCAAGCTAAAAAATGCATCACTTTTCTCCAGCCTGTGTTACCAGATACTGCTTAAATGCTGACTGTAGCCTAGAATAAAAACTCAAAACAGATTTGCCTGTAACTCGAGTGTATGTGGATTGCTCAGGCCAGTTTCACAGCAGTACCGCAGGGGTGTGATCCTCAGAAAGGCCTTTACCCTTCACCTCCAGCACTCTGATGCCAAGGAGAGAAGTTCCACACAAAGACACAGACTGCCCAGAGGCCAGGCAGTAAAACCAGTTGACTAGCAGCCACCTGGAAACACGGGGGGATAGATTTGGTACTTTCCTTTCTCTGTGCATTTGCATTTGGCATTTGACGTCAGGTGTGGTGGGAAGCAGGTGCCCGGAGCATCTGCTGGAACTGCTCCATCATTGTGAGCTTCACTGATTTCCTGCCCAAGCGATGGGCTGCCATCCCTGCCTGTCCCCTGGGAAGGGATATCTGCAGGAGCAAGTACAACCACACACCTCATGCTTCCTCCTGCTGTCTCACATACCTTCTCTTCTGAGCATAGACATCACTGTGAAGGACATGAATGACTTCTGCTTCACCTGTTTATTTTCCATGAGCATCTTTGGAGCGAGGAGCAGTTGCAGCAGGAGCTCAGGACTGAGCTGTCCTGAGTCGGTGCTGTTTTCTGGTGGTTGCCCACTTTGGTCATGGCCGTATTGTTCTGCTCAAAGACCAGCATTGCTCTGATTTAAAGTACTTGGTATAGTTTCAGATGGGCATGGAAGGAATGGGTATTTCAAGCATTGCTCTGGTGACTGAATCGTGTATATCTGTGACAGGGAACCCATGTTCCCTGTGTTGGGGTGTAGGCCAGGCAGGTCCTGAGCGCGGAGCCTAATGAGGGCATTTCTGGGTTTGTGTGTTTGGTGTTTCCATGAACCAGTTCTCTTTCCAGTCCATCTGAGCCTCTGTCGCTTTTAAGAGCTGATAGTTGAGCAATTTGTTTCACCCGATGGCTGCATTTTTGGCAGCGTGTGGCCTCTGTGCCCTGAAAATGGTGTCATTATTTCCCCTCCTTGGTGCTTGCACGCGACTGTTCCATCCGTGTGCCTGAGCTGCGGGCACAGAGGATGCTGAGGACTTACTGCTTGCAGGGAGCTCTTGTGCCTAACGAGAAATGGGGCAGTTCTGCATGGAGCAGAGTCTCTGGGGATTATGTGTCTGAAAGGGCAATGGGTTTAATTAGCCCCTTCCCTAATGGTGAGTCAGCCTGTGCTGGGGCATGATCCTGGTTCAGTAACTGGGGGGAGATGTCTGGATGCTCCTTCCTGGTTGCAGGGGGAAATTTATATCTGCCCAAAAATAAATACAGATCATTCACTTGTCTCTGGAGGAAGATAAAATGTAAACTGTCTTTTTTTCTGTGATAAAGCACTGGAAATAGTTGGAATTTAAGATAATTATCTTTATTGCTTTTTATAGCACCCTGTGAAGGCTGAAATCTAATTTGTTTTTCACTAACAGGGAGCTCCTGCTGATGACTCAGAAAAATCCATTTGCTTTATTGACAAACTTGTCTGTTTGGTTATCAGGGCAGTATTCTCCTTGCAGGAAAAGGGAAATACAGGTTGTAACACAACGGTGGGTTTTTAATATAGATTCAAAGTTTGATATCTGTTGGCAGGGGGAAAAAATAAAGTTGATCTAATCAGAGTGAAGCGACTCTACTTTATTAAAGGCAGTTGTAAATTAGTTAATGCTTTAGTGGGTGTGCAGTAATGGTGCATGGTGCTTTGTTTAAGCAACTTCAACACACTTGAAGCTGATTAACTGGAGTTGGGGGAGAAGCTGCTTTTCCCGGGCACCTGGTGCCCCTTGGCTGTTCCCGAGCCCAGGCTTTGGGGAAGTGGGTGGGAGATGCAGTCACGCCTCTTCCCTGCTGTGCCTGGGGCCATGGGGAGAGGCACCTTCACCTTGTTTTGAACGTGTTACTTGCAGGTGGGGTTGCCCCTTTTTTAAACTTCTCTGTGTGAACGTGAGACAGGCTCCCAGTTTTTAACAAACTCTTTGTGTATCTGAAGATGTTGGGCACCCCTTGTGCAAAGGAGTTGCTTGTCAGTACAGCCTGGTGGTGTGGTTTCGAGAGTCTTCTGCTGCTCTGGTAGTAATGGCTCTGTGAAAAGCAGTTGTCCGTGCTGCTCTCGCAGCTGCTGGTGAAGGGGGAGTTCTTTCTGCCTTATCTGACCCTGGTATGATGGGCACCGAAGAGCTACTCGGAAGAAGAAACGGCATTCTCTGGACAGGCTTTTGAGATCAGCTGCCTCCCAGAATGCCCTTTGAATGTTTCAGGCAGTGACATTCGTTGAGAGATACTGGGTCTGCAGGCTGACTTAGCAGAGATGCTTCTGAATTGTTGGTGTCTCTGGCTCGCCCTCCGTAAGTCTGTAATTTAACACTGTCACTTGGGATAATGCTGCAGACCACCGAATCTGCTACAGCTTGAGTCCTGACAGGCTTTATCCAACATTGGAGAAGTAAGAAGCAATCTAGGCGTTAACTATATTTTTAGGGAGGAGGGATAGAGCTCCACAAGAGTAGTTTTTGCCTTGAAACTGAGGTCTGTTTCTACTGAGTCTCTGTAGCCCTCCACAAACATGCAATAGAGCAAGGGAGAGAGAACATCACTTTCTATAAACATGAAAAGATAGATCTGGATGGGCAGAGCAGGTTTCTGGTCCATCTCGGAAGACCCTGCTCTGTGTTTGCTCAGCTTTTTATTGGTTTCCTTTCAGGAATTGACTACAAGACCACTACTATCTTGTTGGACGGCAGAAGGGTCAAGCTGGAACTCTGGTGAGTGTTTCTGAGCTGCTCTAGCTGAAAGCACAGGACCAGTGACGAGGGCTGTGGTGCTGCTAGTGGGATGCTGTACCGAGCTGCAGAGAGCGCAGAGCATCCCCAGGAGTGCGGGGAGGCTTGCTAGCTGTTCTCACTAGCAAGTTACTCTAGCAAACCAGATCCCTGTCTGTTGATCGAATAGCACAAACAGCGTGTTGTTCTTTGCCAGAATGGTCCGATTTCAGGCTTTCTCCATCATACCTGACTGTGTGCCCATACAGCTCTCAATCAATGAGGGAACAGTACTGTTTTGGAAGCAATACTGGATTTTCCTGAAATCCTAGGAGAAGTACAGACAGAGACAGTAGGAAAGGAGGAGAAAAAAAATGAGTGAAGCCCTTAGTCCCTATAGAAGCCTGGATATTTCTCAATGACTTGAGTAGAAAATTCTTACAAGAGCAGTGGATAGCCCTTGTGATTAGTGTCAGCATATGATAAATCCCTGGAGAGCCGGACTTACTGGGGTGCCCTGAAACTGGGATGGAGATGGGAGAATGCTGCATCTGAGGGGTGACCCCAGCCTAATCAGTCAGCACTGGAGAGAGACCTGGAGTCCTTCTGGCCTGGCTTTGTCTGAGGTTTAACTGCTGAGAAGTTGCCACAGCAATCCTCTAGCTGAAAGGGGGAGGATAGGTAGCGTGCCCCTATTCTGGGTTTCACGTGGATTTAGTAGGGAATGACGCAGGCCCTAAAACATGAAGTTAAATAGCCCCTTTACCAATGCTTGTATCAAGTAACAGGAATATTAGTAATCCATGTGAATTGTTAAATAGGAATGAAGGACATTCTCAGCCTCAGTGGCTGACTCTAGCTGCATATAGTTTTGTGGTTTAGTTATACCCCTGCTCTCTGAAGCTGAATGTCTTTGTTTTTCTAACAAAAGAACGGCAGCAGCTAGTTTATCGCTTCCAGCTTGTACATTTATTTGTGCTGCTTGTATTCTTTTGCTTCCCTTGTAAGATGTCTGTTTTAATGTTTCAGCCCCAAATGTGTAGTTACTGCTTCTCTCTTGAAATCCTCTTCTTTTTATACTGTAATTCTTGAGCTGGAGAACCAGGACAGAAATTCAAGTAGCATCAGTTTATGATACCACAGTGTAATCTTTTACCATTACTTTCCTCATGCAACCCGATATTTGATTTAAGCACAAACTGTTAGATTGACATCCAGGACCAATAATATGATCCTTGAAAGCTTTAGATCTGAAAGAATGACTGTCCTAAACTTGAGGTTGCTGCCTCTTTCATATAGTCGGTGCAAACCTGGGGCTGAGGGATTCATCAGGCTTCTCGGTGATCGTTAATGTGTCTTATTCTGGCCCAGGGAATAGATGTGATGAACATCATAATGTGTCTCTGATTACCCTGACATATTTCAGTAATGCAGTGGTGAAATCGACATGCTGAGCTCTGACTCACTGTCTGAGATGTTCCCACAGACACTGAGAGGTGCTGGTAATGTAACCAAACTTGTTTGCATCATGTCAAGAGTTGCAGCTGGGACAAATGATAGTGACTGAATAGTCCCTTACGGTCACAGTGGACTTAGAAATGTTGTTCCCTAGTGCTGCTCCTGAGCTCAACAGACCAGGTCTGTCAGAGATCTGAGTATAAAGATATTTCCTTTCATTTTTGGTTAAAATCTGTCTGGAAAAATAAATGAAACTAGAGCATGCAAGACAATTTATCTTAAGTGGTTATGTTCATTTTACAATAGGTCAGCTCTTCTCCATGACTAGGAGAGGTCTTCAGTCTTAGTCTGACTTTGAACTCCCATGGACTGTAGGGAACTAGAGAGAAAGTTCTTTGCCCAAGGGAGTAAAATGGTTTACATTCTAGTACATCATAATGTAGTGCTGAAGCTGAGTGATTTTGGTTTGTACCATCTCCGTGGGAAGTGTGATGACAGCAAGGACCTCTGGAGTGTCTGACTGTAACCAAAGACTGCACCCACCGATACTTCCCCAAAACACTGTGCAGAGCAGTTTGGGTACCATGCATGTTCTAAAGATCTGACAAGATCAACACTGCTTTTTTTTGTATATTTTTTTAATTTATTTTTTAAAGTCCAGTAGGAGATGTGCAGTATGGGATTTGATTCTCCAAATTTCATAGCTGTAACTTTACTTTGTTGCAGGGACACATCAGGGCAAGGAAGATTTTGCACCATTTTCAGATCTTACTCTAGAGGAGCCCAGGTAAGTGCTGCTCTCAGTGCTTTGATTGGGCACACTTGCTTTTCCTTTAGGCTGTAAAAATCTCTCATGCTGTAGTAAAGAGCTCTGAAGAAGAAAGCATGAAGCATCAAAATGATGGGATCTATGTAAATGCAAAGAGGCACTGCATGTAGTCATGCTGCCTGGTATTCTGTTTTTTTGAAATGGTGGGAGAGAGGAGAGTGGATGACAGACTTTCCTACACTGTTGCAGAAAAGGTCTGTTACAGGCTATGTTCAGTATTAGTTTCTAGAGAAGGTCTGAGAAGAAGGAGTAATAGAGGACAAGGCAGTTCTAGATCTGCCTTGGCTTTAATGTGGGAGCTCATACTTTCTGAGGTTTGTCAAATTTGTTTAAGTATGACATTGGCTTTCCCAGTGGAGTTCTTCCAGTCTGTGTTGCCTTCAAGTCAGTTCCCAAAAATAGGGTGGCTCCTGCCTGCATGTTTCATGCAGACTTGAAACTAGAGCAGCTCAATTGGATCATAAAGTACATTCCTTAAATCATGAAACAGAGCATTGCATTCTCCTTTGGGCCCTGCTCCAGATTAGCATCTAGATTCTGAACAGCAGAAAAATCTTGTGGTCCTCTGAAAAATTGCTGTTAGTTGATAGAGCTTTCTTACAGTTTTATTGTTGTCCTTTTAGTAACATGACAGAGTCCCTCCAGGATAAAGTCTCCCTAAGTTAAATGAATTACTGTATTTTTCCTTTTGTTTCCAAATTGGAAAACTTTGGAGAAAATTCTTCCGTTCTTAGACGCTAAGAGTCAGAAGCTATACATCAGCCTTCTGACTGCCAGTATCCTGGCAGCTTCCCAGCCTTCGGGAAACTTTGCCACTTTTATTCAAGCTCTTGATACTGTTGTTCTCTGCTTTTTGCTGCTTCTAGCTGTAGAGTTTTGTTTTGCTAGCTGGCAAAATCCATCCTGCTCTCATTCTCGAAGACTTCCTGCAAATTTGCTTGTGCTATAGACGTGAGAGTACTTCACCTGGGATGTGCTGTTGGTATCTCCTCCAGTGTCTCGTTTATTCTTGTTTGTGCATATCTCTGCTGTTGTGGATGCTTTGAGGCAGCTCCTTTGAAGCAGAGGCCAATTTCCTGGTGCTTGCAGAAGTGCTAGGCAAGGAGTGTTGGAGCATGCCTCGTGGTGGGAGAGTACAGGATCTTCTGTTCGCATGCTTGGTCCGATGTATGAGTTTATCTTAAAGCTTCCCTCTGCCTATACTACGTTTCAGAAGAATCTACAACTCCAATCCTCATATAACCTGTGGGCTTGAGACCATGTAATTTGCCTTACCAGTTATAAATGAACAGCATCAGTCAGCATGGTTTTCTGATGACCACGTAACTTAGCTTTGGTCAGTCTTTTTCTGAGACCTGGCTGTGTCAGATGTTCAAATCAAGCTAGGAATAGAAAGCAGCAGGCTTCCTGACTAATGTGCCAAGAAATATCATCTGAGAGCTTTTATCCTTGTCTGCAGCATGACCTGCTTTTCCGAACTGCTGTACAGAAGACCTTCTACCCTTCGTGTAGACCGTGAGCTCCTCGGAGCAAGTGCTGTGTCTCCATGGGGCTGTGCCCAGCAGAGCCTGCACCCACATGCCAGAACTCGTAACTACTGCTGCCGTACAGCAGACTGGGGCAGACAGGAAAGGTGAAATAAGTAGTGATGAGAGTGCTTGAACTGGTAGGAGAGACAGGTACACATCTGTCTAGAAACTGCAGTGGTGCCGTAAGGCCACATGCACAGTGCATCCCCTGGGTTGCTGTAGCACGTTCTCCCTAGGTGCTATGTTTGACACCGAGTGCCATAAGGTGTCGTGTATCTGGCTGACCTTGAGCTTGAAATGGATTGCCTTTATCTTCCTTCCTCAAAATGAGTTTCTTGATCTTGTTTGCTTCGGGGGCAACATCTTACCCTTCTGCTTTATTGAGCAGTGTTGCTTTAGGACCTCTCCCTTGAACATGTGCAGGGCTTACCTCATCCATGTTCTCTGCTTACCCCTCCAAAAGAGTCTGTCTGAGAGACGCTCGCAATAAACCTCATCAGCCAGGCAGAGGGACCTTTATTGCTGAATGCTGGGGTGTGGAGGGAGCTTACACAGCAAGGTGTAGCTTACATCTTTTCCTCAAAGCCTGCATTCTGCATGTGCAACAAATGCCTATTCCAAAGTACTGTTGTGATGCCTTAATCCTGATCTGCCAAAATAGTCAACTCTTACCCTTAAAAACAACAAAAACAGCCTTAAACAGCAAGCCTGCCCAGTGGGAGGAGGGGTAGTTCCCACGTGAAATATCTCCACTGCCCTCTGAAAGTGTTCATGAGAATGAGCACAGTGAAAAGTGGGGGTCTTTTGAAGACTAATGACTAGAGTCCTTGTACAGTCTTCTCCAGGTCGCTTGGAGTAAAACTTAAGTTGGTTTCAGCATCAAGTGATTGGCTCCCATGTGGTGATACAGCAATATTCCTGTATTAGCAGGAATACAGATACTGTCTCTCTTAAATAATTCACCGTATCCTTCAATGGAAGAGGAAAGTATCTTAATTTGAACTCTTAATGGTTAACCAAAGCAAGAGGACTATTTGTTTTGAATAACAAATGCCTGTGTGACAGCAAGAATGGACTTCAACACCTCCAGTTATTTTCAATGTGCAGAAGCTAACTTCTTCTGGGACAGTATTAGCATAAAGACAACCCAGCGCGGTCTTGGGGCAAAAGAGATAAATTGCTCCTAGGTTCTCTTATTTCTTTAAGATGTCTTTAATGCTGCATGCTGTACTGACTTCTTTGCTTCAGCTGTCTTTCCTCTCTGATATCTTGGTATCATCAAACTTCAAGACTTCTGCTGTAGGAAGCCTGATGCAAATCCAGCTGAAGGCAAGAGAAACAGCTTTTTTAACTGAACAAGCTGAAAGCTCAGGAAGAATAAATACGGCTGAGAAAAGAGATGCCAGGGTGGAGAAAGCTCTGTTTAAAGTGCAGCGTGATATTTGTACAAGAACAGCTTGGTATAAACTGGCCACAAGCGCCTTCCCACTGAAAATTAGCAGAAGGTTCTCACTGAGTAGAGGACTGAGAGTCTGAACTGAGCTTCCCGTAAGGAGTACAAGGAGAGCTTGAAGAAAGAGTTTCTAAAGAGGACTAGCTATGAGAGCAGGAGGCTGGCCTCAGTCACCTGGCAGTCCTTACAGGGGTGGCTGAGAACAGGGTGAGTCTGTCTGAACAGTCAGTGCTTAAGAGAATACTTGGTATGAAAAGTGCCTTCAAGTAAGGGAAACACACCTGACTGTCCCACACACACACCGTATTGCTTCTAAAGCGTAGTGATAAGAATTGAATCTTCTGAAGTAAACCCTGGAGAGGTTGCGAAGTGGAAAAACAGTCTCCACATAGGGGGCAGACCTTCTCGGGAGTTTTCCTTTCCCCCACAGCACAACCTCATGCATTGCTCAGTCTGGACTTCAGGCTAGTCCCGCCCCAGTGAAGGGACTCTTCTGGAGCACCTCAATGCCTTCCCTGAGTTAAACTCCACACCACTTCCCTGGATACACAGCCATGTGGCTTTCGTGTTCAGCAGGAACTTCTTCCTCTCGAAAACATCTACAGTAAAATAGCTTCACTGTCCTTGATGAGCTGGTTTTGGATGAGGACCAGTCCCTTCTTTCAGCCAAGGTGAGCCAGCCACATCTGCCTCAGGATTTGCTGTGAGGATCAAAGATCTGACTTGCCTTCCTCCCCATGCCCTGCCTAGCTGCTCTGATCTCATTAGGGGTACAGTGAGCTCTTTGTCTCAAGGTGGAGGCTTTGTTGTGTGCTGGTGTGTCTGGGACCCCGCTGCATTTCTCTTCTTGCATCCCTGGGGTTTGAGTTTCTGCTTTATCACAGCTGCCTTCATCATCCCTACTGTCTTTAGGGTCTGTTGGTCCTGACCACGTCGCATCAGGGTCTCTATCTGGGGCAAAAGAGGAGCCATTGTGTCTGGGATAGCAGAGCACTGGTGGGGCATGGAGAGTATGCAGGCCACGTCATGGTGGCTCTAGGGCCAGGGGAGGGTGGAGATGGAAACCCAGTAGTGTTGTGACTTGCAGAACAAACTCAGGGAGTTTGGAGCTTGCTGTGTTGCAGCAGGATTTTTATATTAATTGTCACAATGTGGCATGTGGTGAAAGGCATTTAGTGATGCTTAAAGGTGCTTCAGAAATCTTTTGTTTTGCTCTTGGACTTCTGCTCTTTAGCTTTTTCTGCTTGGCTCTAAGGTCTCAGTGATACTGACAGCAGAGCTGGCACGCTGATCTCAACTGTTGCGTGCAGCTGTGGCTCTTCTGGCTGCTGTGAGCAAATGCAAGCTATTCCAAGAGTCATCATGGAGGGGAGAAAGAGGGTTGTGGTGGTGCTTTCTGATCTAGCAAGGAAGCAGCAGTGCTAGTATAATTCCTGCTGTCCTCATGTGCCAGTGATTTAAACTGCTTCTGGAAATGTGGTTTGGCAACTCTTCCCAGACAGTGTGATACAGAAGGTCCTCCATGAATAGTTTCAGACCATGTACAAGAAGCCATAATCAATGCTGAAAAAATGATCCCATCTTACAGCAAAGCTGCAGCCCTAGCAGAATAATGAATATTGTTGAGTTTTGCTTAGGCAAGTGATTTGAGTAGCTGCTGTTTATCCTGTTCAGAACTTCTTAGTATGCAGGAAGGCTTTTTTGGCAGCTGAGCAGACTCTGAGATGTAGGCTTTGCTCTACCTTACAGCTTCCTTTGTTGCTGCAAGTACTTTACCTGCCTCAGGTCATTTTGATGGGGTTGTCCAGCTGCTGGAGGAGTCCACCCTGCCTGCCAAAACCTTTATCAAAAGCTCAGTGATAAATAAACCCCCTCAATGTGTTATGCTGTTGGGAAGTGGTTTGGCAGCAGGACGTAATTGCCTGTGAGCCAAGGTCCGAGGTGCCAGCTGGAAAGCCATGACCAAATGTAGCTCCAAAAGAGCAGGCAGGAGAGACAAAGTGTTTTGGTTGCTGTCAGTGCTGGATCTTTGTTTGTGGTTTACTTCGTCCTGTGGGCTGGAGAAATCCAGTCTGGGGGATTCTTCCAGGCTTCTGCAGCAACAGCTTTTTTCAATCAGTGGAGAATACCAGTGAACAGTGGCCGCCAGGTCATCTGCCTGCACTGAGCTGAGGTCTTTGGCAGTTGTGTGAGCACTTGCTTCCTCCCAGCAATGTTCTTATGCGCTTGTGCGAGCGACTGGAGATCCAGCTCCTAAAGACTCTGAGAAGCCTTTCTGGAGAAGTTTGCTTTGCACTGATGGGTGAGCATGCTGCTTCTCTCTCACCTTTAAAAGCTTATTGCTCATTAGCCTGGTCTAAGTCTGCAGCAAGCAGACAGGGATGATACCATTTTATTTTCCCCTTTGGTTATGTGGACAGGTCTTTGTGTAAGCTCCTTCTGAAAACAAGTTTAGGTTTTGGCACAGTGAGTGTCCACATGTACTGCTGGATACAATAACAGATGATCTCTCTGAGTTCCTTGTTCACTACGTGATGTACTCACGTGGAAATTTCTGTCTCTGGTGTGCGTAGGGCTGTGCCAATCCCAGTAGAGTGGAACAAAAACAGAATGGAAATGAACTTTGAAAATCAGTTGTGAAAGGACCTGAGACAACGCTGAGGATGAGTCCAGCCATCTTCCACCTCGCACAGAGAAGCCTGTAGGCAGGTTGAGGAGAAAAGAAAGGCTGTTGGAGCGTTGGTGAGGGCTCAAGAATACCCTTGATCTGAGAACCTGAGGGCACAGCTTTTCACTTCTGTGCAGTGGGAACTTGGGGTACATAACACATACAGAGGTGCTTTATGAAAGTAAAAAGTGAGAGATATGGAGATATTATGGTGTTGACAGCCATCTAGGCACCTGGAGAACAATTTAGGCTGCAAACGAGAAACTGTTCATTTGTCTAGTTGAGTAAGTTAAAATTCTGTGCACATTAGTCCAAAGGAGACTGTAAAAAAAAAAAAGAAAAAACAAACAAACAAAAAAAAAGACCCACAAACAAACAAAAAAAACCAACCAAAAAACCAAAACCAAAAACCAGCTCTTATTTGGAACTGTCTGTAGAGATGCAGCCAGCTCCTTGTGTGCATGTCTGTGGACTATTCTCTCTAGGGGAGAAAATGGTAATGACAAAGTTTATTTGGGATGTGTTCTCTAGAAACGTGGTGTCTGGAGCGTGCCAGTGCTACTTGGAAGAAGTACGAGGTTGTCTGGCAGCACCACGAGCTGGCCAGAGGCTTTTAAGACTGCTTCCTCCAACTTCTGCCGAGTTACAGTAGAAGTGGTCATCTTACCCATTCTGGGGAGGACGGGGACAGAAGCAAGGTATTAGACAACTTGGCCTTGGTGTCTTCTGACCTTCAGGAAGCTTTCCTTGACAATCTTAACTCTAAATGTGCATGCATGGAGCTCTGTTATGACTTGGAGGGTAAGCTGGCAGACAGTCTGTCTCTTCTTGCATTTAGAAATCATGGTCTTGACCTTCCACACTGGTCCTGAGAACTTGGGGCTGCATTTTTGCTGATGTTTTATCCTTATTCCTATTTAAAGAAGATCCAAGCTGCAGCTGCCAGCACACTTAAAAATTCTCTCCTCCTAGAGCGTATTTCTGGCAGAGACAGTTTTCACAAACTAGGTCTTGGGTCTGTTTCTCTTGGCCAAAGGAACTTGTCAGTTCAGAAGTAAAAGAAAGTCTACTTATTTAACTTGCTGACAGTTTATCTTGGAAAGGGGTCATCAAACTTTTTGCTTTGTTGTTTCCTGACTCCCATTCATTCACACATGCAGCCTTGGAAGCTAGAAGTCAAAACAAATACAACAAAAATGAAAAGAAAGCTTAGAGTCTCTGTCTTTTTTTTTTTTTT
>Ga0065711_1032114_pt1 | contig 27991 bp, 22 predicted proteins | sample Hoacrofraction12_FD_59098 | JGI IMG/M metagenome (GOLD analysis project Ga0065711, IMG submission 59098) | Hoatzin crop microbial communities from Cojedes, Venezuela - Epithelial fraction 12 v2 (version 2) | ecosystem: Host-associated > Birds > Digestive system > Esophagus > Crop | place...
GCCTGGACAAGGTCCTGTGCAGCCTGCTGTAGGTGACCCTGCTTCGGCGGGGGGGTTGGACTAGATGACCCACAGAGGTCCCTTCCAACCCCTACTATTCTGTGATTCTGTGATTCTGTGATTCTGTGACAGAGAATATGAGAGTATGAAATGTGAACACAAAAAATATAGATGAAGGAGGAATATGTTCAGAGTATTGCAAAAATAAAATAGCTGCAAAGAGCAATTGACATATTCCTTGTTAAAGCCAGGATTTGAATTGTGGGTGACTGCTTTTAAAGTACTGTAAAAAAGAGCAAGGATGCCAGGTTGGATAGCTAGCTTTAGGTAGAGAGCCAGAATAAGGTGTAGATTGAGCAGCAGATCAAAGAGAGGAACTTATCCCAATTGCATGCTGTTCTGGCTACCAGCACAGGAAGCTACAGTCAAGGCAACCAAGTCAAAGTGCAGTTATTTAAAACCAGAAATGAATACAACATGTCCTTGCTTGGCATTCAGATCCATCTGTAACCCTGTAACTCAGGCTGGAAGTGAACTCCTATTAGCAGGAAAAATAGAGAGAGAAAGCATAAAATGCTTTGCAGATCTGGTAGTCTTTATCTTTGTTAGTGAATCTCGCCAACCCAGTGAATTTATTCCAGTGCATAAATGGCTGAGTAAACCTTACGGGAAACAGAGGAGAAAACAGGAAGAGAAGAACGTGATACTGTGGAAAAATCTGTTGAATGCTTGACTGCTTGAGAGATTTTTTTTCCCCCTCAGTTGTGTTAACATGTCAGTGGCAATCTCTTGCACTGCAGAATAATTATTTTCTCCACAATAAAGTTTTAGATAAGTACGTTCAAGGAACAAAAGGTCCGGAGAAGGATTTACCCTGTCAAGCTACTCTAACCCCCTGCAGGATACAGGCCTTTGGATTTCTCTAAACTGACTTTTATTTAATCACTGTATGCAGACTCCTAAAGACAGGACTACAATTTGAATCTCAGAATATACTGAAACCAAATTGGATTTTGATCCTTTATGAGCTTTATGATTAGGTTGATTGCATGTACAGATATTCCTGATAAATAAATATGAGAAACAGCAAACAAACAGCAGAGAATGCATCATACAGTCTTCAAGAAATGATACTATCCTGATCACCATATAAGTGATAGTAAAGATAGAGGCCGTATCTTCACCTGCTTTATCCTGAAGTTGTAATGAGCCCCGGGATCCTGACCCATCTGCCATTCAAGCTGGCACATAATCAGACAGACACTGTCTGCCTTTTATGCCAAGCACCCAGCTTTCCTTTGCATGGAAACAGGAAACCATTTGTAGGTGCTACAGTATAGGTGTAGCAACAGAAAATTTTGTACGTGTTAGTTTGTACCAACAGACATTTGCCTGGTTAGATTGTTGTCAGCAGTATCATTCATCTTCTGTTTATCCCATAAGATTTGTTTGCAAACACTGCTGAAAAAGTCAGCCAAGTTTAGTACACTGTATATTCTCCTAATGAAATAAAATATATCATCATCTCATGCCTAATTAGTATGCCCTCTTGGGCTTTAAAATCTTGCCAGTGCTGTTAAGAAACTAAAGGTTTTGTCCTTACAACTCTTTCCTTGCTGGGCAGCACTTAAATTACGTGAGTTCTCCTATTGACTTTGGGGAGATTGCTGGAGTTATTCATCACAAGTCAGGATTTTATCACAGCACCTGTCATTAGATAATGTCAGAATTTGCAGGAAGCCCAGTATCTTCTATGATGGATACACTCAGCACAAACTTGAAGAAAACTCAGCTTTCTTTTGGCAAACTAATGCATCCCTTAGATGCCAGTGCTGTAGGTGGTGCAGTCATTTCTGTAGTTTGGCAAACGGTTGGTGCGCAGGGTGTGAGGTTTCAGATACATGCGTTATCCTGTCGTATTTCACTGTTTGAGGTTCCATATATCTTCCTTTTCATTTCCTTATTTCTTCTGCCTTGGAAGACTTCTTGTACATTTAGGACACATGAGCATTTGTTTTTTCCAAAGGCTCAGAAATGCCATGTTCACTTCCAAACCTATGTCTCAGACAGCAGTGCAGTGCAATGGTGCCAAATCCAAACTTGTGGGCTAGATGCCTTGTTTAACAAAAGTAACCTGAAACTCTGTAAGCTTTATATAATGCTAACATCTGCATTTATTCAGCTGCAAATTATATGCACGAGGCTAGCTCCTAGCTGGTGTAAACAAGGACAGCTTCTCTGAAGTCACCGAGGATTGCCTCCACTTACACAATCTAAACATATGGTATATATTTATCAGTTCGCTTCCCTTACACAAAGTTGGTCACATTGCCAGGGAGGTATTAATTCATAGACTACTCATACATACTCTTCTGCTATAAATTACTGCCCTCAATAAGAAATTCAACTATATATCATTGCTCAGATCAAGGATGTGCCAAGGAAGCTTCATCTGGGACAAACGGTTCTTGAAATCAACACTGATTCTTAAATTTTTCATTTAAAAGTGAATCTCAGAATGTTTAACTCTGCTGCAGCTGTCCTTCTGTGCACAGACTGGGCACTGTGTAGGCTCTTTCTCTCCTGCTCCATGCCTGCGTAGTCGTGGATGCAGAAATCTCCTCTAGCTGTGCGTATATGGAAGAGAAAACTTTGTTTTCCCCCTGCCCCATAGCCTGTCCTTAGCTTTACCTCATGGCCACTAGCCCACGCCCAGAATCAACTGAAGTTTGACACCCATCTCCTGACTTCAAGGCAAGGAAGAGCAAACTGAACTAGAAAATAGGACATACAAAGGGGGATCAAATAGCAGTCCTGATTACACAAAAGGGAGTTGCAAAGACAGAGGCAGATTCTCCTTGCAGGAACACTGTGGAAGGACAGGGGGGTGATCAAGGAAAGGATGGGCCAAAATCGATGTAAGGAAACTCCACTTAGACAGGAGGAAAAATTCTTTCCCATGAGAGTGCCTACAGGCAGGAGCAGGCTGCTCAGGGAGCATTAGTCCTTGGAGATTTTCAGGACCTGACAGGATAAGGAGCAATGTGATCTCACTTTGAGGTTGGATTTTACTCCAGAGTTAGCCCAGCTTTGGGAGGGGATTGAATGAGATTAAATCCCTGCAAACCTAAAACTGTCTGTGAATCTGTGGCTTTGTTCAACTCATTTTTCAGGTGACACAAGTGTCAACAAGTGAAAGTTCCAGCGACTGCAGGTAAGTAACACTCCACTAACATGAATATAATCTACAACAAAACCCATGCACTCCTTTACGGCTGCAATTATGTTATATAAGTTCTGTGTTTTATGTTACATATTACTTACTACATATTAGACACTAGACATTAGACATTATATATTACACACCACATATTATATTTTAATATGATATGACATAATTATGTAATATATAGTATAATTTTTTAATTTAAGCTCCCCCCTCCCCAACAGATGATAGCCTAATTTTTCTGAGATGCTCTGATAAAATCTACAGATTATAGATTAGGCAGACATGAAGAATGAGAAAATACTTTCAGCTATTTGCTATAGAATACAGGTTTCCTCACCTAGTGCACTAGCTTTGATAGCTTGGAAAATTTCATTTCATCCTCAGCGAGATATTTCTGAAGAAAATGTAGACTTTAAAGAACCGGGACATGAAACAGTATTCTAAGAAGAAGACATTTTAAGTGTCTGGGATTTTCTGCATATGTTAAATACAAAAGGATTTGAAATTCTTTTGATACTAAAGATTAAAAAATACAGGGTTTGTTGGTCATTTTATCTTGACGTATTTTTTTAAATCTGTAAATGCTAGTAAAACATAGGTTACTTCTAACTTCTCTAGACCTTACAATAACTAGGCTTTATGTTTGTGACTTTTTGCAGAAAGTGAACTTTTTACTCCGAATTCCTTTCAATGTTATTATTTGCAGTTTATTCTTTACTAATGCCAGCTAAGATGCTATAACCCCCAAAAGGAATCTAAGTGATGAAAAAAACCCCAAAATGAACTTTTCTTTGCTTCCCTCATACTAGTTCGTCATATATAAAAATTAAATTTATTTAGACCATGTGCGGGGGGGCATCTGCTCAGTGAAAGCAGTTGATCTGTGTACAAATTCTGTGTTCCTGGGTCATAAGAAATTACTAACCTCATATACGGAAATCACACATTTTCCACTTACTTCAATTGTCCAAAGGGAACATAAATATAAAATTAAAATTAAATCATTCTCTTTTGATCACAATTTACATCACCTCACACTTGTATAAACCACCAAACAAGGTGTGAAGTAGTCACAAATGAGGGTCAAAATACCTCTTCACTAACAAATATGCTTTAAAAAGGCTACTGTCAAAAGTAAGTTTCTATGACAGGAAAGGAAAATTAACATCATTAAATATTTATGAAGTGAATGTGTATTTTAAAACCAACTAGGAAATCAACATCCTCTCTAAGATGTAAATAGAGTCTGACAAACTATTCTGAATGAAAAACGTATTCAACAACTTGAGCCCCATTTTCTTTTCATGCAGCTTTTGTGAATAGACTTGATTTTTGATAATGCCCTCATTATTCAAATATATTTTAACCAGTCATTACCCAAAGATGAATAGAAGAAGTAGTAAGCCCTGAGGCTGTTTGAGGTGGCTTACAAAAATCCATTTGCACTTTAAAGATTTTTTTTTTTGCATATCAGAATTTTTCTTTGAATGCTCACAGAGAGAGTTTGAAAGATGATACAAAACACTCTTGGTGAATGTTCTTTTTTCTGCAGTGACTCCTTTCAGATTTCACTAAGTTGGCAACTTCATGCCTTTTTTGATTTGAAAGGATGTCTCCTACAAATACAGCAAATGTGTGACACTGCCTCAGACAAAGTAGATTTGTACAACATCAAAAACCCAGCTATGTTCTGGAGTTACTACATAAAAGCTCTTTAGTGTTTGCTTTGAGTCATAATGAATTAAGTTTTAAGAATCTACCTAAAGGCAATATAGTATCAGGGGAAGAACTCACTGAGAAACAGATCCTTTCTGAAAAGTTTCCTATTCAAATAGAGAAGCTAGAGAGAGAACACGGTGAGGGAGTCTGTTCCCTCCTGTTCTTTGGGAGATGAAGTTAAGGCACATAGGAATGGAGGTGAAGTTGTGACACACAGGAATTAACCACTAAGATCACAGAAGAAAGTTCTGCATTTTTTATTTTAGCTGGGGGGGTAAAGAGTTTGGTTGGTTGGTTGATTTTAATCCAAAACCTACAGCAGTGAATAGAAAGTACTTCTTTAAAATCTCATTTGCTTTTTGACCAGGCTCAACCTATTGTCCCAAAACCAGGCAGAAATAGAACAGGACACCTGAGTACAAGTACAGTAGAAGGCTGTAAGCTTTCCTTCAGAGGGATGCCACAAAAGAGACAGAAGGAAAGTGTATTTGCTGGCCTATGGAAGCCAATGAACCTTGAAGTGATAACAGATATTTTCTTCTAAGAAGGAAAAGTAATAGCTCTTTCATACCTGACTACCCTGTCTGTTTTCAAAACATTTCTAATGAACTGCCTAAAAAAACATTTCATAACGCAGTTGTGTGTTTAAAGCTACTGGAAAAATACTGAAAACCTTAAAACCCGTACCTTATGTGTGTTCCCAGGATGTGTAATGTTTGTGCTAAAGAGAGAACTAAAACAACAAAGGAGGTACACTGCCTTTTTACTGTTACTATTATTATTACAAGATAACCTAAGCCTGCTTCTAATGTAAAGCAGAAAATTGCCTTGGCAGAAGGTTCCTTGCTTCCAAATAGGTACAGACACTATTGCACACCCGTTTCCAGCTGAGTCTTAAGGATGTGTTAGATGCTCGGGATGGAAGTGCCTGCCTTTCCACCAGACATGGGGCTTCACTGCACCTAAAAGGCCCAAGACTCATTCGGTATAATCCCCTGTTAGTGACTATAATTTTCCAGTTATTTACATGTAACTGCAAACTTCTATTGCTTCAGATCTCAAGGTACATAGGTAATAATTATAATCATAGCAATAATGACAAAGGCCAAAAAAATTTACACAAAACCAGGAAGAATTTTGGAGGAGCAGTAGTCAGTATATATGAGAAAAATTGTACGATTTTGTTCAGACATAGATGTGAATCCGCATCAGTTGTTCTACAAGTCGTTCCACAAGCCATTCGACAAGTGGAGCAAATGCAGCACTCCTCAAAGTTGTCTGTCATGGAGTTGTCTGATTTTAACCTGTTCCCAATATGTTTGCCAATTTGTAAGCTGGAATTTAGCCGTGCTGTAATCCATCATTTCAAATATTTTTTACCTGATTAATTTAACAAAAACCCTGGCATTCTGCCTAAAGCAGAAGGAAGGTGAAAAAGCAGAGGTTGTAGATGCAGAGTTTCACTTATATGATTTCCATTTTTAATGGCAGAGATTCCAGTACAGACACTCAGGTATCATCGCTGTGGGGAATATATCTAATTCTTATAAAGATATGCAGGTGTTAACATAAATTATTTGCAGTGGACTTACCGGCTTCACCAGAACAATAGCTTTTTTTGTGCCAACTGCAGCATTGGCTTCTCAACTCTTAATGTGATGTCCCTGCAATGAAAAAGTGGGTTGAAATTCAAAGGCTATAAATCTTTCCCCTACAGAATTCATCTAATATTAATTAATAATTCTTCCTAAAACTATGCAGATGACAAAGTGACCAAAATCAACTCTTCACCTACCAATTTCTGCAAATAACAGATTACTCTCTGTGCTTTTCTGGTGTATGCCAATGGAGAAAAAGATCTGACAAGCTGGAGAATATCCAAAACATATCTGAAAGCAATTTGTGTTCTGCTTGTCAAATTGTTTTTCCCTACGGTTGTTAGTGAAAGTGATTTAGAAGTAGAGATCATGTGATAAATTACGTAATTCTGGGAAATAGGACAATGAAATACATCCTTGTTATGTGCTAAAAAATACTGTCAGAAAATGACGTTCTGAGAGACTAAGAATCCATTACTTCTTGTGGTGGACAAGGATGATGCAATCAAATACTTTTCTAAAGTCATTTGCAATAGCTGATGGAACAGGCATACAGGGTAACACATAGACAATCACTGCCCAAGACACCTAATATGTGTGGTCCTGAGTCTGTTCACAAAAAGCAGAACTGCAGCTTACATGCTAACAGTCTTCCAGGGCTCTGAGAGCCCCATATAGTGCGTATTCTTTTGTTAACAACCTTTCTTGTTCCAGAAAGAAGAATTTTCTGTCTTTCTGGGAAACAATCCAACATTCACGGACATTAGCAGAAGTCATTACAGCATGTTTTGGGATCTAACTTTTACTCTGAGGTTCCTGGTGGGGAGGGGAGAAGAGACAACTCTTTTCCATCCCTAAGGTTCCTCAGGTCCATATTTTGACATGGGACATCTCTGTACTCCTCCCACTCGCACAACCTACATCACTCCAAAAATGTTAGAGGCTGAGGTTTAAGCTCTTTTTCTTTGGGTTTGTTTTTTTTTTTTTGATTTGCAACAGGAACTTCAGAATTTATGTCCTTTGTCTCATACATGCGCTAATTTTTCTTCATTCCTTTTTCATAATAAAGATTCAAGGGTCTCCTTTTTGCTGACTTGCTGCTTGTTTCAAGGGAAGCACTTGAATGTATCTTTAACATCCATTTGCATGGAGAGGATAAAGCAGTGCTGAATGTTAACTCTGCCGAAGCATACTTTCTGCATTGCGTCCACAGGTCAAACCACCAACTTCTGGCTTTGTCTTCTTCTGTGGTGATTTCTAAATTGCAGAAGTAGTACTTTGCCTCTTCTTTGGTCTTCCTTTGTATTTTCAGACTATCCAGTAAGAAAATCAAAGACAGTGAACTATACCTGTCCCAGTAATTCATTTAAGGTATTCCTAATTGCAGAAGTATTCATCTTTTTTACTCCTTTGGTTCATGAGTGTAGAGAATGGCCATTTCTTAAAACATATATGCTTATGTTGAGAGGCATTTTCTATTCTGAGTGAATGAGTAATGCCCTCTTACAGCAAAATTTAGGGATTCCCCAAAATCCAGCTGGTCTAACATAATATAGATTATGAATCTATGCTGAGAAAAAAACACTTATCCTGGAAGGAAAAAATAAGGAAAAAGTAAAATATGCTGTGCATGATATTAGTCACAATGGGTTATATTAACATTTTTTCTTTATACTTCCTCCACTTCTGGAATATTTGAGAGGAAATTTCAGTCTTGGAAGCATTTTTTAATGATTACAATAAGGAAGTCATTTTTAGAACATTTTGATGAATGTTACTTGCAATTGCTAAAATAATGTATATAAAGCAAAGAGGAAGCATAGATTTTGCATATATTTATTGATATTGACAATAAATGATTTAATTGATTTCTGGAAGTGTTTGTAATATAAGTAAACTATAAGGAATAAACAGGCAAGACTGTGGTAAAATATTACTGAAAATGTTTATCTCCAGTTTCACAATAGATAAACTTTCATGAAGTAGTACAAGTGTTTTAAATGTTAGCAATAGTAAAATAGCAAATAATAGACTTTTTAAGAAACATTATGTATCTATTTTTTTCTTCCCTTGCCTTTTCTTCCTCCTAATTGAATTTGAATAATTAACAGTTAATAAATTGATTTTAAGTTATAAAGATGTAATTGTGGAGAAGATATTGTGTTCTGGCTGCCATCAAAACTATAGATCATTTTTCTGCTTTCTTGGCTTATAACAAACTATTGCTAATAGATGCAAATAAAGATTCAATTAACAGATGTTCTGGAGAGAGGCAGATTAAAAAAAAGATAAATATTTAGTGGAATGTTTATGTTGTTCAAAAAAAAATTAAATGTAGACTCACTTTAAATTGTGGTTCTTTCAATAAGAAACCAAAAACCAAGTTAACCAGGTGCTTCCATGAAGGCTGTGCTAACTTTGAGTGGGCAATTAATAAAATAATAGGCAGAAAGCATATTTTTAATCCATAATGGCCAATTAATAGCTAGGTCAGTTTCTACGACTGCTTCTCAGTCTTTCTTTTTTAACTAGTAAAATTTGATTTTAAGCTGATGACTTAATGCTCTTTTAAATTAAGCCATAGCCTGATTATCCTGAGGCCCAAAAAATGTACAAAGAAGTCAGGAGACTCTCTTAAACCCCACTGAACATTCGCTGACTTCACAGGCTTTTGCTATCCAGGCCAAGTGTTTGCTCATGCTTTTTTACGCAACACATTCCAATGAATACAATGGGGTGGCTTTCAAGAAGGGTTTTGATGATTGAAATATGATAATTTAATATACAGCAAAAAACATTTTTAAGAGCCTTTCAAAGCATTTATTGCACTGACAGTGAAGAAAGGAAAGCAGAGTCTCCCGTCCCCGTGAATCACGAGCTTTCGGATGCACTGTATGAACACCTGTAACAAAGGAAGAAGAGAGCTCACATGATGAAGAATACAGCACAGAACACAATAAAGACCAGAGCTTCAAAATTATCTTCTTTAGGATCTTAGAAGAACGCAGTGGTATCCATATAACAAAACACTAAAATGATCAGTATTACAGCTAAAACTTCGGTAAAACACCATCTGGATCATGCTGATTCCAGAGACAAACCTTGGTTCATAGCTGACAACATGACAGCCTCTTTAAGCAATGGAAAAGAACACTTTGCTGGAAGCAAGAATATCTTCCTTAATACTGAGATAATACTATGGTAAAGAACTAGGAATTGAATCCTAAAGCATCTCAATGTTTTCCACCTTGGGGGAATTACAGGCTACTTTGGATTGACATTAAAATTGCCACTGCTACTTCAGTTTCCTAAAGAAAAGGTAAGAATGGTCATAGTGGGTCCCTCGAGACATCTAGTTTAAAATACCAACTCAGTGATAGCTAGGACACAATGCAAGAGGATCAGGCTTGATGCATAGGAAAGGAGGCATCTCTGGGGCCTGTTCCATTCCTCAGTGTCCTTCTGGTCCATGCACAGAGATCATTGACATCTCCAGGGGACAGTGGGCATTATTCAGATTATTTCAGTCACAGAATCACAGAATTACAGAATGGTAGGGGTTGGAAGGGACATCTGTGGGTCATCTAGTCCAGCCCCCCTGTCGAAGCAGGGTCACCTACAGCAGGCTGCACAGGACCGCGTCTAGACAGGTCTTGCATACATGGTTTAAATGATGACCTTTTGATTTAGTTCTTCTTTCATCTGGAGACACAAGTTCTTTAACTTTTATTTCTTCTGTGTGGGGAAAACATCCTTGGGGAAAATAATAGGGACAGCGGCCAACAGGACACGTTTAGGGAAGGACAAGGCATACGCAGAATGGCCCTTCTGCTCCTCTTCCAAAGTAACAGCATGCAGAACGCAGACAATATGCGGTGAGCAATTAGCTGACAAATAGTATCAGTAAAGCTTAGCCTGTACCTACAGAGAACAAAATAAATCAAAAACTGCATGGTAAGCAGTCATTACTCTTCATTTGAAGATGAAGGATGGTGGGAAATAGATTATCTGGGACCAGACTGGAGGTGGGTGATTTTATATAACCAGGTTTCTCTGAGTGTGTTTGAAATCTAAGATGAACTGGAAAAAAATGTAAGCCGCTTTTTTTTTTTTTCAAACCAGTGGTTCACATAATGCTCTATAAATACCAAAGAAGCTGGATCATTGGCAAAATGTTACCTTTTCAAAACCTTCTTCCAACTGAGTGAGAGGACTCTCTTGAATGCTGCGAGCCCTGCAGCACGTAGCAACGGATCAAGCACCACATCGTAATGGGTAAGCACCAGGCTGAAGAGTGGCATGTCGTGCTGGAAACTGCCATGATGCCCAGGGTTATGTCACTGCACCCTCTACTCTGCAGTAATCTTATCACCTCTCCTCTCCTCCTACTTCTATTTGTCTGTTTGGATAAAAAACTTCTCCAGAACCACTCCTGTTTTTCTCCCCTCTGTGTTTGTAGAGTTCCTTGCACCGTAGTACCTTCATTCCAAGTACTTCCAATACACAGATTACACATTATTGCATCCTCTATGAACTTCTGCTTTCTTGTATTTGTAGCTTGCTTGGCCTGAAGCCATCCTTGGTGCGTCAATGACCCATCTCTTTTCATTAAAATCTTCCTAACACATATTCTTAATAATCAACTTGCAAAATAATGATGACTTGTTTTACTTGTTAAAAACTCAAACCCAGCTTTGTGTAAGCACAGTGACTCTGGTTATATCACTGACCTCATTTATAGTCATTGTGGCTAAAAGGTGAAAAATCTGACCAAAACACTGTGCTTCTCCTAGAAACAGCAAAAATATGGTTGCCTCACTGAAAAGAGGAGGCATGTAGGCCTGGTAGCATATAAGGAATCAGCAAACATCTTTTATACAGACAGAGAAGCACTTATTTGATGATGACAGAAATCCCAGTCTGTTCAGTGACAGAGGTCACTATGAAGTCCTGGCTCACTGACATTCCAAGGAAGCCGTTCAGAGCTGGGTCTGTTTGACATGACACAACTAGACTCTTATCAAACTAAGAGCATAATGTCTTTCCTCTGCTCCCATACAGGTAACAGTGCGTCATTGATGTGGTTACACTGACCCTGTTCCTAAGCACCTCAGCTTTTTTTAAGCTGTGAAAAGACAAATTGTCTCCTGCAAATGGACTTTCATAGAATCTTAAATAGTAAAAAGCAAACTGATTAATTCAGACAACTCATTGTTCATTACATGCCAGCAGTTTTATAAGGTTTTGACCTTGACGATGGAGCCTCACTCTTCATGAGCAGTCCTTATTTGACCCACCTGAATAAGCCCATTGACCACTTGGGGCACACTACGTCCACGGGTCTTAATGCCACCTCTGATCACACAGTGGTATCACCAGTAGCTTTATCTTTACTATCTCTTGAATCTTTGGACTATTTGTCGTGAAAAAGAATATAAATCGCTATTCATATTGGCACATGTTCAAAACAAAACACCTGATAGCTTTCCCACTATAAACTGCTAATATATTTCACACTTTACCCAGTTCCTGAAAGAAAGAAGATAAACAACGATGAACTAATTGGATTACCTAATGATCATGCATTTCTATAAGGTGATTTGACACTCATAAATGAGGTCAGAGGAAATCCAATAGCATTTTCTCTTATCACCTGGAATCTGGACGCTTACTGTATATACAATTCCTTTGATTTTTCAGGAAGGAATGGATTACATTCGATGGTCACTTTATCACACCTTTACTACATTTTTCTTTATAATAGTTAGCATTTGATCTTGTCTGAATTGTAAATCTGTGCTTGTGTTCAAAGCAGATACTGACTACCAAGCCTGTTGATCTTAATGGCGAGTTGTTCCCAGTCCAGTGAAATGAACTGATTCTCCACCATGCCGTCTTTAACCACCCAACTGTGTCTCCGGAGGTTCCTGTCTTCCTCCTCTGCCATCTTCATCCACCTTAGTTTCCTTCCTCTGTCTTCTCTCTTTTAAATCTGTGTTCCTTCTGGTCCTACTGCCTCCTATAATTGGTTCACTTTTTCAGGAGCTTAAAATCTAAGTGCAGAGAAACAAAACAGAACCAAAAACACAACCACCCCCCCAAAATGCTAAGGAAACGCCCAAATCCAGTCTTGTCTTTCTCCTTCCTGGCTTCAGCAAGTGTTTAGGTCTAAAGCTAGGCCTGGGCCCATTAGGTTGATTTGTTTGGGTAAGAAGCAAACACCATGCACTGATACAACAAAATCAGCGTCTGTTTGTTTTGGCCATGAGGATTTGCCTGCTCAGATCACATCGCAAGAGTCAGAACCTCTCTGACTCCGCAGCTGAGAGCGAGGGTCTGACTCTGTCCTCACACATATGATGCAACCTGGAGTAACTGTATTTAGTTATAAATTTCACAGGCACTGAATCAGAACTAGAAGCAAATTGTACACCGCCTTGTATGCTTTGTGCAATATGGGAATGATTAAAAATCAGCTACAAAGCAGACTCCAACTTATTTGTCCTCATCCCCATGTTAGCCTGTAAAATACACAGCCTGGAAAGCAAGTGGCTTACATACTTTTCATTTCACTCACACGGCTGATTCATGCCAGTAAATACTGAAACCCCACCTCATAGTTTGGAGAAGTAATTTCCATTCCATGAGTTTTGCTTGAAGCTAATAAATGCTATTACAAAACATCTAAAGTAAAACTTTAACCATTTCACTCAGCCCAGCTGTGAAGTTCAAACTGCTTTTTAAAGTTAATTATCATGCTCTGACCTGCACATATGCACGTTAAATACAAATAAATCAATATGGCATGCTTATTCTTGTTTCAGTTTGGCTTTTGTTTTTAATATTAGCATACTCTTGCTTTGCCTAGCAGATATACAAGCGTGATGGTATCTCACAGATGAAAGTTGTGTGTTTGTCTCTTTGTAGTTCATTTGCTATTTTTTAAAGCCAAAGTCCTTGAGGGAGTGTCGGAAAGCCCCATAATTTTCCTCAATGTTCCATTTTACCTTTTTATCTCTGATGTAGCTAGCACATGTGAGAAAAAAATGCAGAAATGCAGATAGCCAGATGGCTCCCCAGTGTCCGTACGTACAAAAGCACTGAAAAACACAAGTGACTTTAACGCGAACGTTGATTCCTGCTGGAGCATATTCTGTTTGTTATCTTCTTCTAACGCTATATTATTAGGATCACATTTGTAATCTTACCTAGAAGACCATTATGCTGAATTTCAAGAAGAAAAATTAGTTTGTTTGTTTTTTATTCAGGTAAAAAGTATTTGAGGAGGACAGTTAGAATCATCGTAATTTTTAGTGTTCGTATTCATAGTAACATTCTCTTTTTTCTTTGACTGGTACTTCCACCCATTACACATCTCCCAAAAATCTCCTAAAAGAGAGCTTATTTCATATTTGCTTTGCGGTTTTCTGTGCACTCTCCTCTGAATCACCCTGCATAGACCACAGCAAGAGGGAGAATACTGAATGAGCTGATTCACTTCTGTGGCTTGGTGTGGTGATCTCTAATTGCACTTAGTTGTGGGGATTTTCCAAAGCAGACAAGTGACTTCTCCTTTTGCCAGGGTGCTGCTGTCAGACTGAGGCATTTGAATGTCACCACACTTCAAGGATGAGCAGCATCATGTTCACAGCCACACCGCCTGCCCATTGAGAGAACAAGCTTTCTGATGGCCTTCTGACTGTTCTCTAGGACAGCGAATGTTCATGTATTTCTGTGTGGTTTATTTGTGTTACTAAGGAGAACTGGAAGAGCATCAGTATTTTTAAGGACTCATGATCCGGAGAGTTTTGTTCATCTGGTGTCATCAACTAATTCATCTTCAAGATATGATCTGAAGCAGGTCATGCTTTTCAAAATTCTGGACGCCCTTCTCTTCTGGCATCAGTTGTAAATCTGATGTTTCGTTTTGGAGGAAGGAGCATTCCATATTTTCATGTTCTCTGGGATTAGAAGTGCCTTATAATACTGGAATTTCTCACTTGAAGAAAGCACTATCTTTGCTAGGCTGGCGCTGAAGCCTGGGGGAGAACCTGTCTTAGAAATATGTGTGACCTTATGTCATGTAGATGAGCTTTTATGCAAAATAGCCTATAGACACAGGCCACAAAGACATCCACACGTATAGACAAATTTGTTTAGGAAGGGCACTGTATTCAGGCTACAACCTGCTCTCTGGCCATAATGCATTAGCATCGACTGTTTTGGTTAGCATGGTCAGAGTGTGTAACACCTGGAAACAAAATTATAACTTCCAGTGTGTGCACTTACTCTTTGTGGGCACTCGTTTGCTTGTTAACATTCTTCTGCCTGTGGGACATGGCTGCAAAAGTATCACCAGCCATGCTCCTTCAAAGTATTGCTGCGTCAGTACCTTGCCATGCAACCCGCACCACCTCAGCTGGATCAGAGACCACCTCTCTCTGCAAAAGGGCAAACCTTTATTCAAAAGAAGCTTGCACTCAGCAGGCCAGTCTAGAACAGAATATGCTTGCAGCATAACTTAGGAAAACCTAACCCAGAACCCAGATACTGTTGTTTGGAAAATTTTAGTGGCTTTAATGGAGCTATGCTGCTGTTCACATTTTCAAGACACCTTGGGTAAAATTTTAAAAGCTGTCCAACTGCTGTGAGAGAACAAATCTCACCAGAACTGGAAAGTCTGCAACAACCAATAGCCCAGTGTCTCAGGGAAAAAATGAACTTGAGCAAATGCAGCTCCCAGTCTCCTAAAGAGCTTCTGAAGGCCTGTAGTAAAACTGGAGCAATCAGAGGACTGAACTACAAATCTAACTACTGCTCTAACAGTCTGTTCTTAGTCTTTTTCGCTCATTTTTGTTGAGGTTTCAAATCGAGGAAATAATTCAGGGGAGGGGAAAAGAGAGGAGAGAAAAAGGGGGGAAAAGAGAGGAGAGAAAAAGGGGGGAAAAGAGAGGAGAGAAAAAGGGGGGAAAAGAGAGGAAAAGAAAAAAAAAAGAAAAGAAAAAGATAAAAAGAAAAATAAATGATAAAAAAAGGGAAAAAAGAGAAAAAAGGAAAAAGAGAAAAAAGAAGCGAAACCCCTCTGAGTGGGGCTGGCTGTGACCCGGTTCCCTCACCACAACCCGCCGCCCCTCTCCCCTCTTCACAGTGACACCTACCGGCCCCCCCGCCCGCTCCCCGGGGGCTCCGCTCTGCCCGGACCCGCTCCCCGGGCCCGGCTGCCCGCCCGGGGCCGCTCTCCCGCCAGCCCCGCCGAGGCGAGCCCGGAGCCCCGTGACGGCCCGCACGGAGGGGCGGAAACTTTCCCGGCCAGTTTCCCTCCCTCCTCCAGCGAGCCCCGCGGGCGCGCAGACTGCGCGGATGCGGGTCGGAAGCTACCAAGGTCGGGGCCAAGCCGGGGGGGTGGGGGAGAGGGGCGTCCCCCTAAAAAGCCTTTGATGGCACCGCGCCCCCCGACCCGGCGCGGCGGAGCAGCGGTGGCTGCGCGATACCCGGGCCCTTCGTTCCGGCCAGGCCGGGCGCCCTCCGGCGCGCTCGGCGGGGTGTGGCCTCGCCGCTATTTATGAGGCGCAGCCCCCGTCGGCTCCGCTGATGAATGATGCGCCGGCGGCCGCGGAGCCGGGCCCGGGCAGCGCGGCGAGGGCAGGGCAGCGCCTGTAACTGGAAACCGGAGCCGCCGCCGGGCCGCTGCCCATTCACCGCGCGGCGCGGCGCTGCGGGCTGCGGACGGGCGCTCCCGCCGCTGTAGGAGCCCAGCTGGACCGCCTGCGTTACGGGGGAGCCGGGAGGACCTGCGCAACCACCGGGAAGAGAGACTTTGCTTTTTTTTTTCTTTTTATTTCCCCCCCTCACAATGAGCCAGGTTCAGAATTAAAATGTTCTGGTGACGGGAGCGAAGTCCGTAAAGTGACAGAAGCCAGACAGAAATCTGTATTACTGGTTCCTCTGATAGCTGGGTAAGCATAATTGAAAGTTCTCTTTCTTTGCCGTAATAGATGTGAAATGTGTTTGACGGTTGAATTTTCCTCCTGTTCACAGATAAAGCAATATTTTCCAGATTAGCATAGTCTGTGTTTGGTGGGTGGGGTTTTTTTCCCCTTTCTTTCTTTCTTTCCTTTCTTCTAGTGAATGATTTTCCTTACAGGCTTTAAGGGTAGGACTCGGCATATAGTGGATGACACCTGCACGGCACTTTACAGCAAAGCCATATAATACTTTCCAGAAGTGATATGGCACGCTGAAAGTGACCTCCGTGGCAGGAAAACTTCACCACTTCACTTGAGTAGCGGTCTGCCAGCTTGTTTAGAGTTAGAATAGAGCAGAAGAGCAGAAATGTAATTAGACATAGCTTTTTGTCTGTCCTAAAAGATTCTTTAAAAGTACTTGGAAGGTTTTTAGGTCTGTGGGTTGTCAGCAGAGATCATGTGCACAGGACACGCTGAATATAGTATCATGACTTACTGAGATAAATTCAGAACTGGGATATAAGCCCAAACTCAGATTCAAACCTGCAGTGAGTTTGTGTTCAGTTACCAGGTATGTAAATCTCTGAAATTAAACCTGTTTCCATTAGGTAACTCGCATGTCAGACACCCCGAGGTACCCTTTTGGCACCGTGTGCATTTATTATTTATGTGTCTACCAGCTGGGTAGGAACCATGCAGTTCAGAATTTGAATCTTGTATTTGCCTGTCACTTCTGTGTTAATGGTGAAGATCTGCAGTTTGAGCAATGAAATGTGGCAAGGTTTCGCTCCTGTAACTGATTGCACTAGAATTGGCAGGAGGCAGAAGAGTGGGAGGGAAAGAGTGGTGAAAGGGGGTTTTTAGTTATTATTTCCTACAGTATCATTTAAGGGAAGAGAGAAATACACACACTTGTTCCTCTTTGACTTTTATTGGGAAGCAAGCATAGTGCTACTACTGTGAAATACTAATCCCTTTGCATCTGTTAAATCATATGTTCAGTATGATTGGCTATTTGTTTTGGCCTGACAAAGAAATTTTATTGGGATTTAATGACTTTTCTCTCTTAGAAGAGGGGTAAGTTAAAGGGTATCCCATGGGCTTGTGACAAGGTTTTAAATTTAAAGACCACAAAGCAGCATTAATACTAGAGTTCGTGCAGCCTGTTTAAAAATTGTTCTTGGCAAAAACTCTGCGACTATCATTTTATTAGTTAACAGACTCTTAGAGATAATTTGGAGCTGAGCCAGAATGGATATGTTTCTCCTGTAGACCAGATCTGTAGCTGGCCAATTTCTGACACTGGTGTTTTTGTCAATTAGCGGAGTTGCAGCCATTACTTGATCTTCACGCATCTCTCTCAATACACCAGAGCAAATCGTGATGGAGAGCTTAGAGAGTGGGCTACAGAGCTGTGCGCTTGCTCGCGCGTCTCCTTCCAACCCCCAACTTAGTATGGAGTTCCCGTGTGGAGAGAAGCCTTTCAGGACGATTTACAGTCAGTGGATGGGGAGTGACAGGGGTAGTAATGAGATACGGAGCTTTTACCACTAAGTCAGTGATGTGGATCCAGCCCAAATTGGTGTTGACCTGAAGACATCCCTGCCTGACAGCTGTTTCCCACCACGCTGTGGTGGTTACAGCCGGTTCTTTAAGGACAGGTGTGACTCTCAAAGGGACCGAATGAACAAGCGTGTAGAAATACTGGCTTCCACTGGAGGGACTGTAGTGCTAGAGCAGAGCTGAGGTGAAGAAGTGTAAGACGATTGCACGGGCAACAAAACTCCTGATGAAATAAATGCATAACCTTTAATGCTATCTTCTAGCTGTAGCGGTTGTATCCTGCAAAATGCTTCCAGTTACCATAGAATCAAATAAATCACCTCATTAATCAGTAAGTGGTGTCTAGTAGAAGGGCTGTTGATGCCAAGACGAAAAAATAAATATAAGCAGGGAAGAAGAATGGGCCTAAAATGAGGGTGTGTTTTATTCTCACTTTTGCAGCTGATCTGAAGAACGAAGTTGTTATCATAGGTGAAATGAAATTTGGACTGCACAGGTTTTTGAGAGATGCCATTTAGGAGCATTATAGATATGCAATATTCAGCTTCTAATATCTGCTGGGTTTTATGGGTCTGGTCCAAAGACCATTAGAATTGAAAGGAAAGTGCCGTTAACTCCAGTGGCCTCAAACCCTTCCTGAGCTAAGAGAAGGTGCAGATTTGTTTTGGGGTGTTTTCTGATTCTCTGGAGAGCTCGGTCTTCTCGGCAGCTAAACCCTATAAAATGAATGTAGATTCAGCAGACGTGCAGGAGAGGTAGCAGAAGTATCAAGTGTAATGCACTGTCCAATGCCGGGTGTTCTTAGTGCTCTCTAGAAGTCTACGACAGCAGGTGAGTATCCCGAAAGGGGCTAGCCCAAAAAGCAAATGTTGACTAATAGTTTCAAGCATGTTGAAATACTTTTGGTTTCAATAGTTTTGAAATTACTGATGTACATAGTCGGGATTTTCTCTTAAAAGAGAATGTAGAGGGCTATTGGAGCACTCAATTTACTAAAACTGAAAGCTCATTTCCAAGCACCGTTGACTTCAAATGTGTTAAAAGAAAAATAAAACCAAAACAAACAACAACCCAACCCTGTCCCCTCCCCAAAAAAACCCCATGAGAGTGTGATTAAATATGATGTAAAGTAAGGAGAGATGTCTAAAAATATCAGCCAGCTTTTTATTCATGAAACTTTATCTCCTGTCCTTGCTTTGCCTTGCCTTGACATTTGGCATAATTATTTTTCCAGCAGGTGGAATTGTCCTTATTTAAATAAACTGAATCTAATGCTATGGTCTGCCTTAGCCAAAACTCAGGCTGTGTTGGTTCATATTGACAGGCAGAGAGCTCCTTTCGTGCCAGCACAGGAGACTGCTGAAAAAAAAGTTTTCAGATGTAAAAGAAATAACAGAAGTTCTGTACCTCCTTCATGTTATCATATATTATGGCTTCAGCTGGAAGAGCTTTCTAACACAGGTCCTTCTTTAGTGTTTTTGCTCCACGAAACTGTGTAACAACAGTAATGTGATATCTCTGTCTTTCAGGTTTCGTTTCTTGGATATTAAGTTGCAGATCTGAAGAGATGGCATTTCTTGCGCTGCACGTGTTGATTGGGATATTTATTTACGTTGGCAGTGTAAAAGGATCTTCCCAGCCTCAAGCAAGGGTGTTTTTAACATTCAATGGTAAGAAAGAAGATAAACATTCTTAAGCAAATGTTATGACTGAACATTTTCTTCTTCCCCTAAAACTCAATAATTGGCTTTTTGATCTGCGTCCACAATTACTATTTCTGGTTTGTGCTGCTGAGGTACCTGTCAGCCTACATTTGATTTTTACCTGCAGTTCGTTGCTACTATAGCTATAGGTAAATAATTAATAATACTTTTTCTTTATTTTGGAAGTTATTATGACTTACTAACAACTAAAGGTTTTATTTCTTAAACTTAATTTTGTTTGGGAAAGATGATAGCACATGGCATGTAGTGGAAGTTATTAATGATTTGGGTTGCTTTCATTCGGTGCCCAACTGAGACACATTATACTCTGAAAATCAGGCGGCTTGAAGGTTTACCAAGATACTTCGCAAGGCACAGAATCCTTTGGCAAAATATCATTCCTTGCACACTTTGTACAATGTGTCGGATGTACAGAGCATGTAGCAAGCACTGATTCCAGCATACTGTAAACAAGCAATCAAAAATATTATTTTCAGAAAAGTGCATTTACTTCTTAAGTGATGAGCAGTACCTTATTACTGCAATTATCTCAGTATTACTTTAATTGTCAGGTAGCTTACTCTTCTAATATTAATCACTGTCTTAAATGCTGATTTTAGCACCACTTCAGAATATGTATTCTTTGGACTTAGTAGTTGTGTTAAATTTGAGCAGAAATTCTCCATCTCTCTGTGTAGGGGCTTTAGCTTTCCTCAGCCCTCTGCCTTTTCTGTGGTTGCCTTTGAGGCGTGAGGGCTTGCTACTCCCTGCACCGGTACTGTCTGCTTTAGGATGGTTTGTGTGATTTGCAAGTGTGGGTGTGCCCTGCAACTGCCATGTCCTGCCATGGGAATATTCGTGTGCTCTGAATAGTCTTTAAAAATCACTTTAATGGTAATAATAGCTAGTATCTCAAACTGCTATTCACAGCCATGATCATAACTATGTACTCTGGAGTCTAAGAGACATCCAGAGGGAGACACGGAAAGTTAGACCTATAAATACCAAACGGCAGACTGAACAATTACAAGATATTGTATATTAAGGAGTATAGGGCCCTAAACTTACGAGCGTGATACTTAATAGGTGTAAATTGGCATGGTTCTGGTAAAAGCAGTAGTGGAAATTTCATTTGGCAGTTCCCTCTTGGAATGCAGAGTAGGTGGGAATTTCTTTTCCTTGCTTAAGTAATGCTGACTTAATGTAGATGGTACTGATTCTACACAACTCAATGCAGAAGCAAGTTTGGCTGTGACTGTGTATTACACCTGCCAGTTTGCCACAGTTATGCAAAACAGGCTGATTCAGATTTCCACATCGTGTCCATGGTGGCCTTGAAAGTCTCCTAGGCTTGCCTGATCTCTGCTAGGAACATGAAGTAGGAAGTGTTCGTGTTTAGCTGTATTCAACCTTGTGAATGGGAAAGAATCATAATGAGGGGCAAATAGTTTTAACCTGGGCTCAAGACACTTGTGTTTTGTTTCTTGGCTCCTCACAGGTCTCCTGCAAGTCTGAAACACAGAAGCACCAGTAGGGCAAAAAACCCCAAACCTAGGGATTTAGAAAAAATAATGTCTGGGTGAATTAAAACCTTAGTTTCTCTGTCCCTCTCTGTAAGGAGGTTGTCTGCCCTTCCTTTAAAAGGGCTTATGACAGCTTTATGTCACAGTGACCATTTCCTCTGGCGAGATTCTTGGACCCCAAGATCTCTGCCACCCCATGCCAGCCCTGGGGACATAGCCTCAGCTCTCCAGTTCCTGACAGTAACCTTGCTGGGCTGCCTTGATTACAGGTCTCTCCTGCAGTAGCCTGTACAGTAGTTGCATATCTCGTCCTCTTCTTGATTTTTGAATGATGCTTTGAATGGATAAATCTGAGAGTGTCTAGCCTTAGTGAAAGTTAGGGGAAAGTAAGTGTCACCAGAGCCTTGCAATACTGTCTGATTCTCTTAAAATGGACATTTTACTTTCTCTGATACTTACCTCAACATTCAACCATAAAAAAAAAAACAAAAAAACAACAAAGCTGTGCATTTTAAAGCCCTTTATTTTTAATGGATCTTTCAAAGTCATGAAAGTAAGAAATTAATAATTCATTTTATAGTATGACAAGTAATGTTTGAAATAAAGGGCTGAGCTTTTCAAACAATATAAAATGAGTAATTTTATTTTTAAGCCCAGTTTCCAGATGGTAAGAAACAGCTTTCATTATGTGAAAAGAGCTTGCACATTGTTGTGTGTAACAAGGTAATGGCCTCACCTGTAGCATGAATATCTGTTCTATAAATCTTCATTGATTTACGTGGGTACTGATAAAAGAGGAAAAGGTCAAATTTTCTGTTGTTCTCTTGCCAAGTGTGATAACATACTCTTTCTGCATAAGTTGCTTCATAGTTTATTGTTTTTAAATCATGTAGAAATACCAAGTTATTGGCTGTCTCCATGCCCTGAGAAGTTGTCAGTTTTTGTGGAGAATTGTCACTCTTCTGAAGTGCATCATTTGAAAATAAAGCTATAATTAGGACTCCTTATGTTTCAAATGACATTAGACAATAAAGACAAGTCATTCAAGCTTAGAATACTTACATGATATTTTTTAAATTCTGAATTGGGTTTGGCTTGGTGTCTGTAATTACATTGCATAAGTTTTGGGGGTAGAATGTATACAGGAGGAGAAAATGGGTGATGCTTTTCAAAGCTAACCTGCGCCTTCAGTATCAAGTCAATTGAGCTTATTCACATCGCAGCATTTCTCATGGGAAAATCCGGCAAGTATCTTGACCTATTCTGTTGTTCATCGGGAAAGATAAAAATGCGAATCGTTTGAATCATGGGCTGCTTTTCTCTTTGCCATCTACTTCATTAAGAATCAAATGTAATTAAAAAAGTAAGCCTGGGTAATACCTCAAGAGCCTGATAATAGGGACTTTGCAATTAACTTCAGTGGATGAACGACTGCAACCCTTATTTCTATTTTTGAAATCAAAAGCCTGGCTCCTTGTCTAATTAAAATGTAGTTCATGACTTAACTGAGATTGTTAAATGTGCGTCTGATGTGACAGTGGAACTTACTGCTGTCTGCACCCTGAGTGTTTTGAAAATTGCAGAGCCGTACAGAACCCTGAGGCCTGATTTCTATTGCTTTGCACCTTGTATAGACATTTACTTGGATGAAAAAAAAAAAGGCCAGGCTGGAGCTGAACTGCATGCTTTGCACAGGTATACGTGGTTACACATGGCAGTAGGCCTACAGAGAATGAGGCAAAAGGGTTCTCTGTTTGGAATGATTTATCATAACTGAATTGTCCTGTTCAGCTGTGATGGCCCAGACCATCGATATTTGTACAACATCTGCACTTGAAGAGCTGCTGCAGTTGAAGAAAGAAAGATGGCTCCAGCTTTTTCTGATTCTGAAACTGAAGCCTGTGGCGCAGCAGCTGCGGTAGTGTTGGGGAATCATCTGCTGTTTTACTACGGAGCATGGAAGAGTGAGGGAACAAGTCTCCCTATGCTGTTAGTATACCATCCCCCCTCCTCTTACTACTTCTGGCTCCTTGTCCCCGGAATAGATCTTCCTTAATCTTCTCAAATGACCCATCATAGTTTAAAGCACCATAGTTTATTTTGTCCCCATAGCAAAACACTTACCTTATCTGTTTATGAACTATGAAGTATAGTGCCTGCAGTTTCTCAAGCTACGAGCATTCCTCCTTGTTACGGCACGTTCCTGAACAAATCATTTGGAGCTCTGTCCTCCAGTCTTTACAGGGGCAAAACCTTTCTCAAATCAGGAGGAGTGTTATCGAAGTAAGAAAGGAGTTATTAGACTCAGGATAGTGCCAGACTTTCATTTCATTCCAACTCAACATCTACATTTTGGGTTTTATTGCAACCTTAAAATGTTGGGTCATACCATTTTAACATCAGATTCTGAGTCAAAGCAGTTCCTGTGCTTGTTTTTGAAAATGCACTCAAACAAATCTTCTTTGAGCTTTGAATTTATATGGAAACGCACAACCAAGGGATAATTTCACAATTTACTGGGAACATTTCATGCATTCCTACCTAAAACGTCTGGTCAAGCAGATATTTCCCATGCAGATTCTCCCATTGTCTCCAGTGAAAATTCTATACGAGAAGTGGATCAAGGCTAGTTTGAAGATGGTTTTGTTCCTCTTTTTGTCATAAAATTACTAGAACATGTAAAGCACTTTTAAGAAAGTATCAGTCAGCTTCATTAATGACAATTAAAAAGCATAAAATGTCACCAGAGCAACAGTAGCACTTATTCAACTGTCAACATATTTTAAAAGATTTAATGCAACCCCTGTGGTTACCCTCAAGGAAAAATAAAGGAACTGAGAACCATTTTCTTTGAGCTCTTGAGCAACAGTAGTACAACTTGTTTTTAAACAATCCCCCATTATAATGTTAATGTTACCACAGTTAATAAAAAGTTCATTTATTATTTGGGGAACTTTGTGCTGATGACAGTCTAGTAGGCAACGGTTTATGCTCAAATAGCTGATTGGATCTTTGGTGGTGTCCACAGAATGAAAGCTACTTGCAAAATGAAGTAGAGGTAAAGCATTTAAAAAAAAAAAAAAAAAAAAGGAAAGAAAGAGAAAAGAAGAAGAGAGAGAGAGAAAAGAGAACCAAGTTTTTATTTTTGTTTACATGCAGAACTCATGCAGAAATCTCTTGAGTGTTTATATACTTGCATAATTTTCAGCAAATTGTGGGTCAGATTTTCTCAAAACTAACTGGTTTGTGGCTTTGACAGCTTCATGGATCTTAAATAATACTAATTTATAAAGCATTGAACACCAACCATGTGAAAATTCTTCCCGTTTAATTGTCTCACACTGGAGATCTAAAAACTTAGCTCACTTTTGAATGCTGTCAACTAAAATTAAAATTACTTCTTTAGTGGTGAAGTTGGTATTTTTACATTTAGTGGAACTGACAACTGAGTCTTTAAATGTTCTTAAAGACAAATATCTAATTTACAAATTGAAGTCATTGAGGTTCATTTTTAGACTTTATATTTTCTGTGTATGGAATTTTATATTCCTTTGTCTTTTTTTTTCTCTGTTGTTAAAATAAACAGAGACAATGCAATAAATCTTACTTGTATAGCAATTGAATTACTTGAGTAGGGAATGAGTTCAATGTAAAAAAAAAAAAAGAAAATATTCAAGGAAGCACTATGTAAAAAGCTCAGTATTCTTTCTAGAGTTCCATGGGTAGAGGTCCCACATGCTAAATGACATTGAATCTCCTAATTTTCACACGTAACTCTTCTTCAGTGGCAACGTCACAGACTTGGCTCCACTGTCATTATTGTTGACAGGAGTGTAGGGGAGGGGAGAATTTCATGTATTGTTTCTGTATTTAAAGTAGATTGCATGTGCCATGTGCTATGACTTCAGTTATGAAAACAGTCATGCAATAAAGTTGAAGTCACAGGTGATGTTTGGTCCAGTTCTTTGTTATCTGAAGTTAGTACAAAAGGTACCCTTGTAGGAAAGCACAAATATGTACATGATCTTCAAGGTAGTTAATTATCAGGCCCCAAATTTAGGGCAAAATCTTATAAATTTAATCCTACACTTGGATGAAGAACTCATCCAAATTTGACAAACTTTGAGAAGACTTGAGTGCTTCTTGCACTCAATTTGGCCTATATCTGAAGCGTCTCTCTTTTTTTTATTTATTTTGGTATGGAAAAATCAAACTTTATCTTAGAACATTTTGACAGATTCGACACATCTTAGCTCCCTCTACTTGTTATGGAAGAAAGCAGCTTATCTTGGCCAATTCCACTGCTCTTTCGTTACAGTTCTTCCTTGTGCTGCCTGTCCAAGGCAAATGCTGAAGTTCCCCACATAGGCAGTTATATTGCCATTATTGTACAACACATCTTCATTTATGTTTAAAAAAATGTGATGAGAGAAAAATGGCTTAGACATTTCTAATACCCTATCTTTTTCAGGACTGTTTGAGGACCAGTAACAAGAGCTCCTCTGTGAGCCATTTCCATACTGGATGAGTTCACAGTGCACTTTGATATGTGGTGCTGCACAAGTCTTTTTTTGTATCAGATGTAATTAGTGACGTGACTCAATAATTACTCATTTTATTGAAGTGCATTGACCGAGATCTTGCCATGAATGAATACGTAGACCAAGACCTTATCCTGTCATTTGAACTGGCCGTTTCCTCAACATGTATGTTTTGTTCTTTTTGGTGCTGACTTTTTAATGTTTTCAATAACACTCCTTAATAAAAAGGCTGGGCATTCTTTCTCAGGGAAAGGCTTTTGCAACAGGGACACAGTTTGCTGATTCACAATGTGCCTTCTCATCTCATCTTACATTCAGACTGCCATGGCTGCAGCAGACACCAGGTTAAAAGAAGGCTGTGTGTTTCACCTGTTCATCCGATTACAGAGTTGGGGTCTCAGGGATGCAACTGAGGAGTGAAAAACACTCCATTACCTGCATGAATCAGTGTGATGTTGGATCTTCTGTGATACTGTGAAGCGTGCAATTCAAGATAAGTGCGTGTTTCCAGTAATGAAGTGAAGGATGGTTGTTAATGGAGTGTTTACACCGTCTGTCCTTCCTCCCTTCGCTTCATACCTCCATCCTCATTCAGTGCAAACTTTGTACAATTGCATTTGCATCATTACTTCATCCACCACTGATGCAGCTTCTTCCTGGAAGCAGAAATCCTCCTTACTGGTTTACTGAAGTTTAGAGTCTGGTACCACAGTCGAAGGAAGATAAGGAGTGATTGCTTTGCTTCTCCCACAAAACCACCCATTCTCTGGAGGCAGGACCATCATGCTCTTCAGAGAATTTAGTTTTTCTTCCTGTCCTTGTAAATGTAAGACTAACTAGCTCTCCTTGAGGAAAAAGTCTCTTGCTTCTTGTGTGGATGAGGTTATGTTTGCTGTCTCCCTTTGTGCAGCAGCTAGTATTTGGGATGTTCCCAACTGCTACTCTCACCCAGCAAATCAGGTATAAAAAAGTGGGTGCTACAAAGGCTCCTCCATTACTACAGTAAACCCTCCAGATTATACCTAGATTATTTTCAGAAACGCAGTATAAATATTTTTAACTAATGATCTTAAAGTAATTGTTTTATATTCAAAGACAGTGAAACAAACAGGAGACAACATTTTGAACAAACTTCCTGCTACCTTCTTACATCTTATCTACGAGAAACTGTAGCCCATGGTATTTCATCATCATCTGAAAAAATCTTTTTTTCTGGAACCCCCCACCAAGCCATCTTGATAGAAAAATCTCTGGAACAGCATTTCACCAACGCACAGCTTCAGTGAGTTCAATCAGGGAGTGACAAGAAAAGCAGGATCTGTTAGGAGCTCTGCATGGTGTTAAGGCAAGAAAGTGAATTTCAGACCTGGGGTGTGAATTCCCTCTAATCACCATGAGCTTAGAGTTTGGTCTGTGAGCATGCTTCAGGGCTGAGCTCTTAATTCTTAATTCATCCAGTTCTTAATTTCATCATTATCTCAGGAGTGTGATATGACATTTTTAATGACATCAGTAATCCTGGGGAAAGGAGAATGTATTTTTTGTTGTTGGTTTGTTTTTTTATTATTTTTGTTTCAGGTCTGTGAGTAAATACTTCATATAAAATACACCGTATTTTTATGAGAAGTTTTTACTTTTTATTAAAAATTTCAAATGCAAATATGGTTTCATGAAATACAATATTTAGAAATAGTTTGGAATTAATACCCAGACTTTTCACCTGTTCTACTTAATCTTAACACCGATCTACAAGAAGGGCTGGAAGGATGATCCTGGGAACTACAGGCCCGTTAGCCTGACCTCGGTGCTGGGGAAGGTTATGGAGCGGTTCATCCTGAGTGTGCTCACCGGGCATGTGAAGGAGAACCAGGGGATCAGGCCCAGCCAGCATGGGTTCGTGAAAGGCAGGTCCTGCTTGACTAACCTGATCTCCTTCTATGACCAGGTGACCCGCCTAGTGGATGAGGGAAAGGCTGTGGATGTTGTCTATCTGGACAACTTCTTACTGAAGTAAGGCCTTTGACACTGTTCCCCACAGCATCCTCCTGGAGAAACTAGCTGCCCATGGTTTGGATGGGTGTACTCTTCGCTGGATAAAGAACTGGCTGAATGGCCGAGCACAGAGAGTGGTGGTGAATGGACCTAAATCC
>Ga0065711_1032115_pt1 | contig 27988 bp, 22 predicted proteins | sample Hoacrofraction12_FD_59098 | JGI IMG/M metagenome (GOLD analysis project Ga0065711, IMG submission 59098) | Hoatzin crop microbial communities from Cojedes, Venezuela - Epithelial fraction 12 v2 (version 2) | ecosystem: Host-associated > Birds > Digestive system > Esophagus > Crop | place...
TCACCCAGCCCAACCCCCTGCCAAAGCAGGGTCACCCAGAGCAGGCTGCACAGGACTTTGTCCAGGCAGGTCTTGAATATCTCCAGAGAAGGAGACTCCACAGCCCCTCTGGGCAACCTGTGCCAGGGCTCCGTCACCCTCAGAGGGAAGAAGTTCTTCCTCATGATCAGATGGAGCTTACTACAAACCATATCATCACTTACCTTGAAATCCACATCCAACCGTTGCTGCTTGGGGCTTAGCTTCGCACAGGTGAGTGCAGTGTCCTCTGGTCGGAGGGGGCTGGGAGGTGCCGGTGTTCTTTGGTTTTCCAGATTTCCCAGATAGCATGGAGATTGGTGAGGATTTCTGGGAGCAGTTTGCACATCTTTTGGTGCTGCCCTCCTTTGGGGCACTGCACGGCTCCTCTGGAAGCTGATTGGGCTATGAGCAACACCCAAGGGGTGATTCGTCACAGAAGTTTTGGGATGCCTCGCTCCCTTGCACGTATCTCTTCAGACACGGCACTTGGTTGTAAAATGTACAATGGGCGAAGTGAGTGTGATTCTGGATTCAGTGTGTAGCCTGCCGCCTCCTTCTTGCAGTCCTTTTTTTTCTTCCCCTCTCTTTCTGTCTTCCTTGATCTAAATTAAAAAACACTTAGCAAACAGTGTCAGTCTGTGAAAAAACACCCTACAAGGTGCTGGGAATACTCCAGCTGGGGGTTTTTTTCCCATATATATGTATATGAAAAAGAGAGTAGGCTGTGACAGCTGAAACACCACGCAGGAGAGGAAATCTGAAAATTCAGCCAGTAAGTCCTTAAACACATCATTCCCTGGCTTTCCTGGTGCAAGTGGGACCTATCGGGGCATTTCTGTGATGGTATCTGTAGTGAATTTCATTAAGGGTTATAGGGAGGCAATTGTGGGAGACGTCAAAAGACCAATCACTGATTATACGGTAGTGCTTTGCAGAGCTGAAAGAGTGAGGAATGAGGCGCTCTCCTAGGAACAAGGACCCTTTTCATCGTTGCTGCGTTGGGGCTGTGACAGACGAGCAAGGTCTCGTCCATTAGTACGTTGTGGCAGATCATGCCAGGGAGCATGGCCAGCTGACCTGAAGTCGTAATGCGTAAAATTGCTTTGTGCTTCCTCTTGGTTGACCCAAAGGAAGTCAGAAATCAAGCTGGGCCAATTTGTTTTTGACTGATTTCTGCATCCTGAAAAATACGTAGAGCTTTGGGTTGACTGAAACTTCAGGGATTGGGTCTAGATGGATGAAAGGCTGACACCCACTGAAAGAGAGAAAGTGGAAAAGTTTCCTTAAGGCTATTTCAGGGAAAATATTTGACTGTTCATCACAAAATAATGTTTGAATGAAAATGAGGTGTTAATGGTTTCCATTTAAAATCTAAATTTTCAGATCTATTTTAAGTAAAAGCAAGATGTAACTAATTAAAACACTAGACTGGCTCCCCTCATCCAAAATTTGCATATACGTGAGCTTTTTGGGGCAAGAAAAGTTAATATGAAATTTGGTCTTCTAGTTAGCCTGGAAAAATCTGTGGTCTTCCAGTCTGGCCATTTAAATTTAAAACGCAGTTAATTATTCACAGAGACTAGTCTCAAACTTGCTCTCTAATTTCAGTGAGGAACATGTCTCACTGCTGGGCAGCTGTGGACAACCCTTGAATCAACGTCCAGCCCAGTCCTGCTCCAAATAAATGAAGCGGCAGCCACCTCCATGATGCCACTGGTGCTCCAAAAGGAGATACCATGGCCTTGATTCAGCAGTCCGTACACATGGTCATATTAAAGTGTATTTTCAGACTGGACCCAAGAGGTGTGAACCTTGGTTGCCACCAGCCTTTCTCTGCAGGCATTGCACATCACCTAGGAAAGGAGATGTGACTCTGGGCCACTAGTACAAGGAGAGGAACTGGCACTTGAGGGAATGAATCACCTCTCTGCAGACAGCTGAGACCTGAAGGCTCCTTTCTGGGAATTTTGTGGTGGGACCAGCAACATAAACTCATGTTTCTCAAGTCCCCAACCTTTGGATGAGTCTTTTTTTTTTTTTTAAACAAAGTTCAGCAAAGTACAGACACATTTCTATTTATTTTTCTTCCCTAAGCTGATATATCTTCAAGTGCCTGGACCCACTTTTGACTTGGTGGCTAACTAAAAAAACAGCATTTACCATAAAAGAGTGATTTTTTTTTTTTTTTTGGCTTTCTTTCCCATACATTTTTGTCCAAATACGTAATAAGTGCTACCACTTTAGTTTCTTCCTATCTCCTCCAGACTGCAAGGCAGAGCAGATACTGGTGGAGCCGTTGGGGTGTCCTAGTGCAGTGTATGGATAGAGAAACCTGACTGGAAACCTTACACAGCTGTAAACCATGAACGCACCAGACTGCTGCTTCCCCGACCGCTCCCCAGGCAGAGCTGGAGCCACTGAATGCAGTGAGAGACCAGAGGCAGAAATCAATACAGACATAATTTTATAGTTAAAAAATTGTGCATTTTGATGAACAGCTGGCAGTTATAACCATCCCCCATTCCACTTAATGCAGAAAATACATGTCTGGAGCCCAGACGTCTGATATTTCTAAAGCCATGTATGACGACCTCCTAAGACTGTGCTTGTACTAACCTCTGACATTCAGCTATCAGATGAGAACCCAAAGGCAGGTCCACCCTACAGCTGACTCTAGCTGACCCTAGAGAGAACCCCCTCCTCTAAGGCATTATTTTCACTGAAAAGTTGTCATTGCGATCTTTTGATTGAAAACGCCTCTGAAAATCAACATGTGGGACATGAATTGATTTTTTTTTATTAAAAAAGTAAACAAATAAAAATTTTAATGAGATTTGGTTTTCTTTAAGATGTCCATGGGGAAATAAGGCTATTTCTCTACTAGTAAACAAAATGGCATCATGGCCGCTTGTCTTGTCCTAAGGCCAACTGGCAGTCTGGCCACAATCCAATTAAACCTTCACCACCTGGGCAGCACAAGATTCAGTACACAGGCATGGCACTGATTAACTTACTCATATAGATACACCTCCAGTGCCCCAGAAATCTCCTTCCTTAGCAGAAAGACATGATAGTCAGTGAGCTTTGAAGTGGAGGGGGAGGCATCAACAAGGGGTTACATAGTATGGGAGACAGAGGACTAAACTCAGCTCCAGAGTCCCCTGCCAGTCCCCAGCTCCCTGTGGCTATGAACCCCTTCATGATGTTAATTTGTTCCTCTCATGGAAATCTGTCGAGGCAGATAAATTATTTGTCTTCTCTGCATTGACCTAAGCTGTCTGTGGAAACCCCAAGTCTTGAAGCCTCATTGCATCTTCCCAGGCACGGCAGAGTCTCATCGGGTTCTGGTTCACGTCACGTTTGGGAACAAAGACATGGGTCCACCACTCAGCCTCCTGAGAGGGGCATCCTGCACACACACAACAACTTATTCACACACACAGCTTACAGACACAGTCAGGTACAGGCATGTCAACACAGCCACACAGCTTTCAGCTCAGCACTGACTTGCATCTCATGCTTTTCCCCAGGGCTTGGGCTGATGCTGCATGGACACAGTCATGTTCACTCAGCTGCAGAGCTCTTTTCTCAGGCACATGGCAGGGAGCAGAGCTGGGGCAATGAGTTGAGAGATTGTACCTCTCTAATAAGGTCAGGAACGATGTCGGCACAGGAGGGAGAGCCTAGAGGCACCCACGCTCCCTCTAGACAGACTGCCTTGGGTGCCAGGTGTCTCAAGATGGCCATGGGTAGACCTCTTGAGTCCCTACCCTTGCTGGGCTACACCACGGGTGTCTCTGCCCTCCGTGCCACGTACAGGCAGGTGTGCAGCTGTGTGCACTGAAAGGCAAGAAAATACAGCATCCATCTTACATCCTGCCAAGCAGGGAGGGAATCCTGTGTGTTTGCTGCAGGTCCAAAGCTCATCGCAGCAGTATTTCTCCCTTTAATTTTATAGTCACACTTTATGTTCATTACACAAAAGTCCCTTTTCTCCTCTTGAAGTTCCTTTCTCGGATGGATGTGTGTTGCTACAGAAGAGCCAGAATTTGCTGGTGCTGCTGTTGGGGGAATGTCAGCCTGGGGTGATTTCTCCGATATGAGATGTCTTGGGTATAAGTTACCTCCTTTGCCTTACTGCTTGCACGGGGTAACCACAGAGTGCCTTGTGGTCACTGCTGACAACACAATCAGAAACACATATTGCTCTGGGTATAAATTCTAGGGCACACAGGCAACTGCTCCCTGGCTGAAGTCTCTGTGTAAATGTGTTCATGATCCATCCATAGTCTATACCACAGGCAAAATTAAGCTAGAGTAGACTGGACTCAACAGAGCAAGTCAGCAAACACATCTCATCACTTCTAGGGCTGCATACCATTTAACCCATGGTCCCTCATTGCTGGGAGGACTCTTTTGCAGCAGAAATCAGCTTCCCACCTGAAACAGCCCCATGGACCCTGTGCTTGGGCCAGCAGAGGCTGAGGATTGATGCCCAAGGAGACATCCAGGGAGGAGAGTGACTTTTTCTGAAGAGATGGCTCTAGCCTGGGAGGAGGTAAAGGGGAAGGGAAAAGGGATTTTGCTTTGCTTTGTGGCTGATCTTTGTCCCCCTTGTTTGATTTTTGAGTACAACCAACCACACTGGAGCTGTGTCCTTTTAGTTACTGTGGGGGGAAGAGAAGGAGAAGGGACTTTGCAGAAGAGCAGGAAAAGTGCACGTGTTGGGTTCAGATGCTCTCCACGCTTCCTCCATGCAGGTCCTGTCTTCTCAATGAGCATCTCTGGGCCAACTCAGTGCCCAGCTCTGCTGCTCTACCCTGTTGCCAAGACCAGCTGTGGGTTCCCTGTTTGCTCCTGTTCCCTCTGCTCCTCTTTGGCCTCTTTTCACTGAGCCATCAGGTGGAGAGAGCCCTGGTGCTGCCCAGTCCTCTCTCTTTCTCCCCCACCCTTCCCTTTTCTTCACCCCTTCAACACAGTGAGAACCGGCGGGAGTTGATGTTCATCTTCGTGACCCCGATGAGCTTGAGCGGTGTGGAAAGACTGAAGGAGCTCATGAGGGGGAAGTCGCAGAAGAGGTCGGAGAGCTCATCCCTCTCCTCCAGCTCATACGTGGCATCGTTGAGCATGCGCTGGTGCAGGTGGCAGGTCTGCTCGATCTTCAGCTTGTTGATGTCGCTGCGAAGGCGCATGAGCTGCCTCGCCAGTTGCTGGTCCTGAAGGCGCATTTCTGCCTGAAACACAAGACGGAAGGTGGGGAGAGAAGAGGTTATTGGCAAAGGCACGACAAATTTGCCCACCATGCTCTTCCATGCTATTGAGAAGTGTGACTCAACGAGAGATGCTACCCTACTGCAAAGAACAGGAAGGGAGACAAGCATCTTCCTAGTCAGCAATGCACCCCAATCAAATACCAGCTCAGGATGGCGAATATTTAGCGTTCAGGAAGGCTGTGTCTGCTCAGGTTTTTAGAAGCACCAGGAAACTGGAAATAAAGCCAGCCGTGCCAAGGCTGTCGGCTTAGGTATCCATCAGCAAGGCTTCAGCGCCTCCACCTCAACCTTAAGCAAAGCCCAAATTAATTTTGCTCATAAGGGAGCAACTGTAGTGAGAAGTAGCAATTAGGGGTGGAAAGGACCAGTTAAAAGAACCCCAGAGAACCGATCCCCAAGTACTCAGCCCGGGTTTCCAGTCTGCCTAAATCAGAGCTGGTTCATGACAGTTGGGAACGTGGCCCTCCACATCCCCCGTGGCTTATCTCACTGATTTGAAGTGGCTCATGGGATGGGACCTCCACGGTTTCCCACAGGAAAGAGAACAACTATCCTACAGGCTAAAGAGCTAAGTGTTTCGGAGGGTTTTTTCCTCCCTTGGCATCTAACTTCAGAAGATGGAAGATTCAAAAGTGATGAAAGAAAAGAGTTTTGTTTTTTTTTTAATTCCAACTTATAATTAAGGAGAAAATTTATTGCCACAGGATACTGGGGGTGGTGAAGGAAGGAGGTGAATACTTGGTGCAGAAATCAGCCTTTGTCTAGGGAACAGAAGCAGAGAGAGCTGTAATAGCAGATGCTGAGAAGACAATCCCCACATCTCATCCCACATCCCTCCTCACAGTAAAGCAACAAACCACAAAAGCCGCCAAGAAAAGAGGGTAGTGGGAGAGAAGCCGAACACCACTTAACAAACTTTGAGGCTTAAATCTCTCTGTGAGAGCAGGAGGGAGCAAAACTTGCTGGAAAACAGTCCTACATCTGGCCCTGATGAGATGTCCTGCCCCTTTCCCTGGTGTTGCCTCCATTGCAGGACATAAACTGGTACTGGAAGGAGACCCTTGGCACCAAGGCTCCTGATTTTGTTTTGTCTGGGTTTTTTTTCTTCCTCTTAATGTCTCCCTGGGTAAGTCCTGTCCTCACCAACTTCTCATTGAATGAGATGATGCCCTAAGCTCATCTCCACCTGCACCGTGGAGCTGCCTTGACCCCAAATCCATCCTTTACCTCGCTCCTTTGATTTGAATCACTGGTTTCTTGGCTCTCTGTGGTTTAAACGAGCTCAGAAACAGACCCGGACTACATCTACAGCAATACATGAAACAGTGCATTGCCACAGTCTCTCCACTTGATTGCAAGCAAGGTCCTGGAATCCTTTGAGCTGAGGCGAGCTCTCACAAACCTAAGCAACTCCCTACAGTCACTCTTCAGGAGCTGACATGGAGGGATTCACCTTCGGTAGGCATTTGGGACACAGCCACCTTGTCTGGATGATAACAGCATGGACGTGGCCAAACCATACCAGTTTGCAATTACAATTGAGTTTACAATTACAGATGTAGCGCTTTAACATGGGAGTTAAATTTGTTCCTGGTCTGGTGGCTCATACATGAAACTGCAGAAAGGGAGGAAGCAGGGAAAATTCCCCTCAGGAGGCTCCACAGATAGCCCTGGTATCTATACGAGACCTTTCTGATGCATGGGCTGCTGCAACAAGGCTGTCAACCAGAGCAGCCTCAGGGTTGCTCTAGCTTGTGGCACAATCCCTGCTCCTCCAGGCAAAGCCTCAACAGACATTGGGATAGCCCCTTGCAGCATTGCCAGTCCCACAGCAAAGTGAAGCAGCCACTTCAGGAGGCTGAAGGGCTCGGAGGGAAGCCTGGCTCTTCTCCAGCTTTTTTCTGCAGCTGTTGGGAAGCCTTTTGCAATGCTGTGCTCAGAGCCTAAGCCAAGAGCTGACACGAGTATAATGAAAGTTAATCCAAGCCAAACAAGCCTTTTCTCACTCCTGCACCATGGAAGGACCCCGGAGGACCTTGCCTGGTGCTCTCAGCCAGCAGTTGGACTCCAGCTTGGTTGCCTGGAGAGGCTAAAGTCACCTTTGTACAAATCTCAGAGTGAATATCTCTCTCTCGTGAGATCTGGCAGGGTTGTGGCCATTTACCTTCTTCAGAAAAACTCTATTTCCTTGCAGATCTGGTAGCCTGTACCCCCAGCAGGGTAATGCCACTCAGCAGGTTTTTCTTCTCCCATGGGAGTTGAAATGAAAAAAAATTCATTTTGTTGATATTTTTCCCTGTTTCAGAATGAATGCTGCAACTTGACATTTTATCAGGAAGGCGATCACAGGCATTATTGAACTGACCCTTGGTTGTTCTTTCTTGTCAGTTTATCAAGCTCCATAAGAAATGTCAACAAATGCTTTCATTAAATGCTTTGAGGAATGTGGGATAGAAAAAAAACAACACCAGAAAGAGTTTAAAAATTAATGACGAGGTCATTGTGGAGAGGGATGTGAGTTGGATGTTGCTATTTTTCCCTTGCAAGCCAGCTTTTCACTTTTTCACTGGTTCTTGCTTTCCCTGTCTTTTGAGGAAGTGATCTTGCTTTCATGCAAGCTGGAAGCCAAAGCTCTCCAGCGAATGTCCTTCAGGTGCTCAGTCCCTTCCTCATCCTCATCGAACTTGCTGACTCTGACATTTGCTGAACCACCCTTCTCTGCAGCCAAGTGGCCTGTAGGGTGGGAGCAACATGGCATGGACAAACCCACCACCCATCTACATTGATCACCTCGGCTGTGACACCATCTTAGACACAGCTCTGCCTGCCTGTGTTGTGAGACTGACCAGGGAAGCAGGGTGACCTGTCAGATGTCAGCCAAGGCTTTCCCAGGGAGATAAAGCCTCCTTCTGCCCTCCAGGAAAGAAAGACGGACAGGTGAGGAACAAAGCCTGGCAATGCTTGACTAAAGGAGATGGCACAGAGGATGAGGGCTGTCACCGCTTGCACCGTTGTGAGCCTGCCTTGGCTTCTTGAGGACTTGGGAGCTCCATGCATGGTGACAGGTCCTGTGGAGGTGGGTCCGTGAGGTGACAACTGGGCAGGGGGCAGAGCACGAAAGGCCCCATTGTGGGCAGGAAGGGTGGTCTGCTCTGCAGGGCATAGCCTCTTTTATTCTTCACACTCAAAACTGGGGCTTGGCTTGAGATGAAAACACACTGTCCTCCTCAATGGACTTGTCCCATTAAACCCTGCTTTGTTCAGAACAACCCGGAATAATAGCAGAATCTGGGTCAGAAGCCAGAAATCCTCATTCTCCTTCCCTTTCCCAGAGGCTGCTCATGAGCACCGGAAACATTCAATCCACCTCACGCTGAGGACCAAATCATGGCTAGGAATTATGAATGATCTCTTTTCGAAAGGAGCACTGTCAGGTCAGCAGAGCTGCACAAAGCTTCCTGGAAAGAAATAACGGGATTACAGGGGACACATCATGGGAAGCCATGGGTTTTTGTTTACACAGTTCACCCACAGGGCCAGTACTATAAAGTAACTGGATGCATCCATTCATCTATGTTGGACGACAGCATGATCCCACACACTATGTGCAGTGCCCTGGAGAAACCCACGGGGAGCACCCAGCAGAAGTCATGCATTTTGCTTCCTTTGAGTCTTACATGTCAAATGGAGGAAGAGCCTTAAGTATGTCTTGCTCTCACAAACCACATTTTAACACACTCTGCTTGTTTCTGCATGCCCAGCTCCAGCAGGCAAAGAGCTACCTTTCATCTGCATGGTTGGAGCATGCAGTTGGGATGGACGGGCTGCTGGTTTGAACTTCCCCAGGTGGGAGGGAGAACCAAATCCAGATCCTTCCAAGCAGAGGAGCTACTGCAGCTGCTAGACTGAATCACAAAGCTGGACCACAGATGCCCAAAGCCTTACGAATCCAGAAGGGATTTTCTGTTTGGATCGAACATCGAGTGTACCAAGGTTATTTAAAATGAGGGAGGGAGAGAGAGTTTTGGATGCATCCTTACCTGCTATCCAGTCTAGCTGGCTTAGCCCAAAGAGCTAAAAGTAGCTCAGGGTGTAGTCCAGACTTGTCTTCAAATTTGCCTTAAACATATGGTCACAGAGAGGAAGATCAATAATGTGCCCATTGCCAGTGGTCCATCTCCCTGCGCTGCTGGGGGAGGATATACCAGCAGAGAGCGTCTCATGGCATGGAGATGCGGAGCTCCTTGGGACCTCTTCCCAAAAGAGAAGAGCCCCATGGACAACACCCCAGTCTGTGGTCCATGAAGCTCAGGGTGAAGGTCTGTGGAGAAGTGGCTGCTTCCGAGAGGCCAGTCCTTTTTATTTCCAAAAGATCAAAAGAAACTTAAATCTAAACTGGTGTTTCCTTACCAAGTGCAGCCTCTTGGGTTCAAGCATGGAGAAGCACAGGCCAGTTATTAGACCCTTGCCAAACACTTCAGAGAAGTCAGTTAAGTCTGTATGTTTGTTTGAAGCTTCATCTTCAAAGGTGCTCAGACGCCACCCTGCTGTGGCTAATTTTAGATGCTCATGCCCTCATGGTGCAACCCACAGCCCCAGACGAGGTATCTAACCTCCTTCTGCAGCTCCTGGAAGTTACACACCACCAAAGTCCAGGATCTCTCTGCCAGATGACACCTGCAGAGCCTGACATGAGTCCCAAATCTCAGCCTTCATTAGTGTTGAGTTTAGTCTGTGTCCCTCAGAATTAATCTTCATGTTACCTTTCCTGGGGGAGGTAGTTACCTCTCAGTTTTGTTAAATTAAGGGGTGCTAAAATGCATTCAGGGTTGGGAATGCTGTACCTAGGACAAGGCCCACTGCCAGAACAAAAGCCTGGCAGCTCACCACCTGAATGAGCCAAGCAGAGGGACATCTCCGTGGGCTTACATGTGGGCTTACACAGGAGAAGAGCACATCATTTCCCAGATGTTTCTGCAGTTGCATCTCTGCTATGCGCATAAATCCACAATCACCCCATGAAACTGCCTCTCCCTAAAACAGTGTGGCTGCACCCAAGCTGCCCCTCAGGGATGGTCCTGTTCTGTGACAGCTCCTAAACTGTGCCCTGGTTCTAGCAATTTAAGAGCAGAGATCACCTCCCTCCAATGCCTGTGCCCATGTCCTTTTCACTGCTTTAAATACAACTACAGACAAATCCTTCCTGGACCTGCTAGGTGGAAGAGGACTCCCAACACAGGCCATCTCCATCACCATATCCATGCTCTTCCTCTCATCTCCATCTCTGAACAACCACAGAGAGATCTGCAAAGAGGCTCATGCCAACACTCTTTTCGTGCTGCATTGATGTTTAAGTTCACTTAAGTACATTTTCAGCCAATATGAGTATCACAAATGGAGATAATAGTGGTTAATATTTAATAATAAATGTCTGACCAACAGGACGTAGGTGTTTTAGGATTCCCCAGGAGAGAGCATTGGATATTTGTGTCCCTTGTGAAGAGTCTTTCGTGCATTCTGGCTCACACACCTCAGATTTCAGCGCCAAATGCTGGTGAATTTGAGATGGAAAGAGTATTTTCCTACTGGGACAAATTCAGAACTGTCCTAAGATGTCGCAGTTCATAGCAGAGTTTTGTTCTTTAAATGCATTTAGCAGGAAGATGACTTTGAGGGCTTAATTTTAGAACCTGTAAAACCTGACAAATTTCAAAAATAAAGAAGAAAATACAGTCTGATCCTTGGCTCTGTCACCGCACCCTGGCTGTTGGTGGCTTTAGTTTCCGTACTGATGAAAAGCACCCACACTTGACAGCGCGAAGAGCAAACGCGAGGGCAGAGAAGAGGCAGGAGGAGTTGGGCAGGAAAGTGTTCCAGCCCTGGGGCGGTTCAGCACATGCTGAGTTCTGCAATTTGCTCGCACACCTACACAGAGCCTCTCAGCACAAAAACAAGAGCAGGAGTTTTCATGTCTGAATAAATCACCTTCTCGGGGCCAGAATCTCAGCAGGTCCCAGCTGACGTGGCTGGCTTAAGCTCAGTGGGCATATGTCAGTCCTATAAACCAGGGCCAGGACTTGATGTGCAGAATCAGACCCTGGGACAGGTCATGTGGGGTGAGAGACCAAGAACAGCAGATGCACAATCAGACCTTGGGTTTGTCCTTCACTTCTGAAGAGCCTGAACATTGCTGAGCCTGAACCAGAGGCGTGCAGGCAAATTCTTTGCTGAGTTGGGTGACCCCTGTTTTTGTGAACTGGGAGTAATGCTTCGAATTTAACAAGTAACTTTAATTTCAAAGCTGGGCACTTCTGGACTATCACTTCACCAGGCAACTAACCCATGCCGTGACCCGTTCTGTAGCACCACGGCCAAGCAGAAGTTTGGGCATACATGTACTGCTAAATTCATTTTGCTTTCTGTACTAGTTTTGGCTGGGATAGAGTTAATTCCAAAATTGGGTGGTCCTGCACAAATTGCCTGCTGGGAACAGTCCCCAGCATGTCCTGACTCCTGAAGCTCTAACTGTTTGGCAGGGTGCTAACTGGTACAAGCCAAAACCATGCTGGGGCCATGCTATTGAAATCACCCAGCCTAAACGTGTTGGTGGCTGTGAGGAGGGTTGGACAGTGAGTGTGATGGAGATGCATGCCCTGCGTCATTGCATTTCATTCAGTAAGGACACGGGCTGCTGTACTTCTTTCCTGGATAGAAATCTTCATTTACATCAACTTTTGCCCTTTCTTTGGATAAATGAATCCTACTTACTCTAAATTGTCTTCTCATGAAGGACTGCATAGAGTAGGGGAGAATTCACCCTGCAGTGGAGGACCATGTGGCAGAGGCAGGTTTCACCCCGGCTCTGACTACCAGATCATTTTGGGATGATCTTCGGGAAGCTGCCTGGGACACTCACACTTGCTTGGGGCAAGGCGGAGTTGCGTGGCGCTCCCAGGTCTGTGGTTTCCTACGTTAAACTAGACCAGAAGGATGGATTGGTCTAGGTGATTAGGGTGGCCTCACCCAAGGTGTGAGGTGCTGGCCCCTTGCCTGGCTGCCCCGAGCAGGGTGCTGTCTGAGGGATGTTGTCCTCTCGGGCCTTAGCTCCTGCCTTAAATAAATATATAAACTAAGACATAACCATACCCTGCTCTGGAGCTTTCCCAGCTATCGCAACATGGGGGTAAACAATGAAAAATCCTGGCTGTGTTGGGAAGAGTGGAAGCTTGTTCATTTATTTGAGAAGAATCTGCGTTTCACTCTTGAAATGTCATGGGAAATATGTCTCTTTGTTCCACCATCCTGTGATGTGATGGCCTTGCTGTGTTCTCACTGTTTGCTGGCAGCTCTTGCCCAACAATAGTGCCTCCAACATAGCTATTTCGCTGTGTGGTCAGTCAAATACATGCTCTCTCTTTTGGGGAAATTGTTCTAAATTACATGAGTCACGTCCAGATCCAGCAAAGACCGCTATAATTAAGAGGCAGGAAAATGGAAAGTGAGGAACAATTAGGGTTTGCTTTGCCCTTTTTCCTCTTTAATTTAAACTTTTAGTTTTCATCAGATGATGGTTTATATACCACACCCTAGTCTAAAGGGTAGAGCTGGACTCTGAGACAAGTTATCCTTCCATTATGGGCAGAAACTGAAAGAACAAATCAAACACTTTAAAATCAGGGGCTTTGAGAAGGAAACCTGCTTCTTACTGTCTTTGGGCATCTTGAGACTTGAGTTTTACATCCAGTACACTGTGAATTTAAGACTGCCTCACAGATGCAAGCATGGACCCAGAGTCAGGTCTCAGATCAGGAGCTGAGTGATGTTAGGATTTTATGAAAACTCTTTGTAACAGTCCCGGATTCCTGAAAGCACTGCACTTGCCTGGTGAAAGCCATGGTCCTGAGAAGGGTCTCAACCACAAAAACTGTGACACCCAGAACTGCCTCTGTAAATAACTTCTCTAGAGATCAATCTAGCTGGGCAAATACAGCAAGAGCAACAAAAAGTCGACAAATAAAAATTCCCTGGAGCAAAATCTTTCAAAAGCTATTATTCACCGTTTTATGTGAAAAGTTTTTCTCAAAGAGAAGTTTTCAGTGCTCATCAGAATGAAAGCATTTACATAGGAACATTTTCACAAGTGCATCTGAGCCGCAAGTGCTGTCCCAGCCCACTCGGACCGTCTTGCAAATATTGCTGCTGTCAGCACAGTTGCAAATGCTGGTGGGACTCACAGGCAAGCTTCCAACTAGGCAACAGAAACAAAGCCACGTGGTGTGAGTTGATTCCAGTCATGTGGGCCAAATAATGAAGATTTTTCACTCCAGTGAGGAGAAGGGACTTATTGCTGGAAGTGTGGTCTTGGTGTCTGCTTGCTCCTACATTTGTGAGAAGCACCAGGGCCCATTCTCCAGCCCTGAAAACAGCTACCCTGATCTGGTTGTCTTCATCCCATTGACCTCCTGCGGCCTCCAGAAAAGATGTACTGCATCCACACTACCTCCTGGGAATCATCCTCAGGCTGTACTGACTCCTGAGCTGGGTTGGGAGCTGCTTGGGTCAGAGATAGTTGACCCAGGCCACCTTTGCACCAAAGACCAAGGTAGCACCACAACATCTAAAAGATGAGCTTCCAGTGCCCGTGCCTTGGCTCTGCGCATTTTCCTAGCATCAGTGTAGCATTTCTGCCTTGTCTTCCTCTCTGTGAAACTACCAGTTCATAACTACCAGAAATAAATATGTATGTAAGATAGGGCCCAAGGCTGGGGTGGGAGGATGACAGAAATGTGGACCAGCTTCTAATGAAGCAGGGCTCAACAGAGGATGAACCTGTAAGAGCTGGATGAGGAGGGGTCTGAGATAAGGTTCTGGCATCAGGCATACAGCAGAAAAAGGAATATTATTCATTAGATATTACATGGTTAGAACAAGGAGTTTCTGTAACAGTTTGAAACAAAAGGAAGCACTTGATCTCACTGTGCAGAAATGAGCTGGGGGAAGGAGGTTACCAGAAGACCTTACAGAGAGTTATGAGTTAAAAAAAAAATAGAGAAAGAGGGAATTAGGCAAATACTTGGAGGTTAGATCTGCTAATGACTTTTAACTGCAGTGGTCAGCATACAATTTCCCACCAAGGGAGTTCCTAAACCACCAATAGCCGCAAGCTGCAAGGACAGTTCCATGGGGTGGATCTAGTCATGCTGCCTTCCTACAGCCCTGAAGAAGCATCCCTTTGTGATGCCCATCAGAGAAGGACTATTGCACCAGCAGTGCCGATGTATTCATGATGTATTCATACCTGCGCATTCATCTGAGGGCTGAGATATAATTGGACAAGCAAGGGAGAGGGCAAACTTCTAAAAAGTCCTAACCAGTGCAAGCGACCGTCTTTCCCCAGCCTGCTGGATCCCAGCAGGGATGCGGAGACTGACCCAGCTCCTTCTCTGCGGTTATGGATGCACTGGCATTCATATTTTCCCTTCCCTGGGCTGCTCCTGCTCCCACCAGCCACAGAAAACTCAGTGATTGATTGTTGCCTTTTCACCTGGGGCTGAAGGCAGGTGGGAACAAGGAGTTGCTTGTTTTCTCATTCGTTTTTTTTTTTTCCCCTCTTGAAAAAGTGTACTGTCTAACAGGGACAGGAAATCACTTACCAGTTCCTTCCTGAGCCATGTCAAAGCTTCGTCGATGCTCTCAAAGCCACCTATTCTCCCTGAGGTAAGAGTCACCTTGTCCTGGGCAGGGTTTCCATTGACATGCAGCTGCACCTTCCTCAAGGGAACTGTCTCCCCTGTGGCCGTTTTGGCCTCTTTCGCCTCCTCCTCCTCCTCTCCCGCTGGCTGGGGGCTCTTCCATGCCTGCTCCTCCAGCTTTGCCTTCCACTCCAAGTAGGACGGGCGCCTGGTCTCAAGTCTCAGCTTCTCTGTCAATGCCTTGAGGCTCCTCAGGTGGTCATCAGGAGGAGCAGCACCTCCAATGCCAGCATCTGTGCTGTCCAGCACCTCTTCTATTTGGATTTTGGGTAGAGACATCCTCTCTTGGAGTCAAACACCATTAGGGGTGTGCTGCGAAGGACCGGGGACGGGGATGGGAAACCCTCAGTGTTGGACCAGCTCCTGTGGTGTGCCAAATGCAGCTGTCTGGAGACCAGCTGCGTGGTGATGGCTCCCGCTCAAGTGCCACGCTGGCCCCGGATGAACACCTGGAAGAAAAGCAGATATTTGGTTTCCAGTTTGAGAAGGAAAACTGAGTGAGAAGGGAGAGATGGCTCCTGCTGCAATGAAGGGAGTGAGGGCTTTGGGAGAGGCATAGTGCCAAGCTGCTTCTGGGGAGTGTTACCTCATCTCCGCTATCTGACTGCTTTTGGGCAGGAACAGACAGGCTCCAGCTTTTAGGGAAGCTCTGGTTACCTACATCTCCAGTCTTAACTCAAGGGGCCGTGAAAGGGTTGCCAAGGAGGCCAGGACACGTTTACATTTACAGACCCCTCTGGAGCTGTATCACACAACTCGACATCCTCTGGAGACAGCAATGGCCGTTGCTGGGGGCTGGGGTGTCTGCAAGCACTCTTTTGCTGTTTTCCTGGCTGGCAACCCTATGCCCTTCCATTTAGGCAAAACAGGGCAGATAAAGTAACACAAGGCAAACATCTCCCAGGAGTTTGAGCCAAAAGGAGATCTGGAAAAAAGCAGCTGTTTTCTTCTTGCCCGGTTTCACAGATTAGTGTTTAGATCTAGGTTTGCTGAAGATGCCAGTTTGCAACCACAGGATTCAGGTCCCACCCATCCAGCAGGCTCAGGGCAGGAGCATGGTCCCCAGCCAAGTGTGAGAGTAACTGGGATGCTGGCATGGTTTGGGCTCAGACTCCTGCACTCAGGGAGGCTTGGACATGTGGTTTCCATCAGTGATGACGTTCAGCCTGCCCACTGGGAATGGTCCCAAGGATCCCCTTGAAAATACACTGGTGGAGGACTAGCACAGAGGAGCCAGGAGCTTCCTCCCAGCTTCTCATCCTGCCACCGCACATGGATACAGAGAAGCTGTGCCCAAAGCTCGTATGCCAAACAGTGGGACTAGAGGGACTGAGGACTCGAACAAACTCTGCAAGAGTTAAGCTCAGGCAGCTTCTGCATTCATTTGACGATAGGATCAGATAAGGGACTTTCTCAAGGTCGTATGCTCATCTATGGCTGAGCTAGGAATAGATCCAGAGCTCTGGTCTCCACGTCAAACACAAAACAAAATACTTTTCTGCCTGCCTGGTAACATGCCCAGAAAGACCAGCCAGGACGTACGCAGCTTTCTAGCTGGATGCACTAAACCACAGCAGTAAGAGTTACTCAGCCATTCTTTCCCCTGCTATTCGCGCCCACAAAGACGTGTGTAACTCTGAAATCCAGACCATAATTATGCCTCTTGAACCTTTTCAGTAAGAAGATTTAATTTAAAATAAACACCAACAGAGAGCAAGATTTATCCCGCAATTTTGAGCAGGCACATGAGCTGAACAAGAAGTTGATAATATACACACAGACAGTCTGGGGGTGGAGAATTAGTCATGTTGCGGTCTTGTTCCTGCTCCTATTTATGTTAATGAGAGTTTTACGGTGAGCAGGAGCAAACACAGATACTATATCAAGTCGAAGCCAACCACTCTCATGCCTGGAACTGCAACAATTTTCTTTCTTCTGTTGAAATATAGATCGTATGGAGGGGAAAGCAGAGGGCTGTCCTTTCGGAGAGTCAGGTCCTGCACCAGCTCTCCCACTGATGCTCTGCAGAGCTGAGGGCATGTCAATGCATTTTGCTTGCCTCCAGCTCCAACCTGCCGAAGCCAATAAAGGGAAGAACCTAATGGCTTTCAAGACCTCACCTCTGAGTGTTTTCTTTCTGTCTGTTGAGATGGAGATTGCTAGGGGTAGCCAAACCCAGCAGCCCAATAAAGCCTGCTGCAATTCCGCACTGGGCTGTTGGGTTTGGTAACCTCGAACAAAGATAATATTTTTATTGCAAGTCTGACTTTTCTGATTGCCGCAGTTACAAAGCAGAGCTCCCACAAACTCTGTTGTCTTGTGTCTTCAGCATGTAAAAAATCCTCAGGGTGGAAAATGCCCTGGCTATCTGAGCCCTGGGTACAGCTCATTTTGCATTTACAGCATCGCACCCTGAAAGCACAACTGGAGCATCGCCTTTGCCGTGACCCCTCTGCATCTCTTTCGTTCCCCCTCACCACCTCCCAGTAGCTTTGGAGGGATTTGATTTTTCTGCCCTGGGAGCAGAAAGCCATCCAGCCTATCCTTCACCTCCTCCTCGTGCAACACGAAACTTCTTGTTCACTCCGCAGGGACACCGCCTAAATAGGCAGGTCTGTTCCCCAGCCTGTCCAAACTCAAAAACAACAGAAAGGAGATGCCTCTAATTTCCTATCAATATCTTGGACTTGGGTCAAAGATCTGAAAGTGGTAAGCGTGTGAAAAATGTCTCTGTGGGAGGCTGTAAAACAAACCTGTTTGCTGCCTGAGAGCTACCTAATTCCCAGGAACGAACCTGGCCTCTGGCTCAAGTCAACAGACCTCTCCCAGCCTCCCTGTCCCCGGCTCAGTTTCCCCCTAGGATGGTCCTGTGTCAGGGATTTAAAGTGATTAACCCTTGATTTGTCTTCATTATCACACTTGCCAGGCTCAGGGCATTCATGCCATGCCTTATTAGGAGTAACAGGAGTTTGGCATGAAAATGGGGTGAGGATCTGCTCATACCTACCAAGACCCTTTGCTCAGGGGTTTTCCCCTTCACTTGCATGAATCCTGTCAATCCTGAAGGCACAAGGACTTATCAGGTCACCAAGACGACAAAAAAAAACTTTAATTTCTTTGTTGCATTAGGTTTCTGTTGGAGAAGTCAGCTTCACTGACCTATCCTGCAAGCTGTAACGCAAAGGGAGTCACAGAGGACACGACTGGGATGGAGAAATAACACGACTGCCAAACTGATTGGATGTGAAGCCCTACCACGCCACGACTCACCAAGCTGGCATGCCCTGAGGCTTGGCTTTTGCGTGGTTGCAGGTCAGCAATGCAAATCCTGCTCTCCCCCACACCAGAGACACCTTGTGAAGTTCATAGGGTGTCCTGTGCTCTAAGAAACCAGGTCCAGTGGCACAATCTGCCGCCACAATTTCCCACTGCAGCCATTCCTCCAACCCTGAAGCAGACGCAGAAGTTCTCTTCCTCGTCACACCCCCTCAGGCACCCCTGCCCATGCATTAGCGCAGGGGAACGGGACACCCATGTGAACGTCCCCTGACAAACCAGGTGTGATGGGGCAAGTACTAGGAGGCACAGGGAGGTGTACAGGGGCGTGAGAAAAGCTTTGCTTTGTTGTCACTGATGATGGATAGCAATAAATTCAGACGCTGTTTGTGGTCGAAAGAGAGATTGCATAAAATGATGCTAGGCACAGCCTCTAACCCTCTGGGAGTTTTACGTGCCTGAGAAGTTTTACACGTCCGTACCTTCCCCTCGGCTCTCTGTGCCCTGGTCAGCTTTGAATGTGAAGCATTCATGAAGCAGCATTGGTTGGTATGTGCTGGACCAGAGCAGCACAGGTACAGCCTGTTAAATTCCAGACTGTAAATAAGGACACGTGATGCTTTGAAAGGTCAGATGCTGGGCAGCAAGAAGTCTAGGAGAAGAAAGAAAAAAAAGAAGGGAGAAACACTCATGATGGAAATGAGAGGGGAAAACCAGAGTAAATAAAACTATCAACAAGGACAGAGGTGTGGAGAAAAAAAATATTCTGCTCCCTTCACTATTGCTGGTGAAATTCAGCTTACTGTAATACCATTTTTATTGCAGAGGAGCAGCAGTGACTGTAAGAGCTTATATTACTCTGCTCGTCTTCTCTGAGAAGAAAAAAAAGCCTCAGTCCAAGACAAAGCCCAGGCTGAGGGAAGCACTTTGCAGGGTGAAGCGTGCCCACATAGACCATGGATGACACTTCTGGCGTGGGTTCAACAGGGCAGAGGAAGTGGTTCAGCCTGTTAACAACCTTCAAAAGCCACTCCAGCCTTTTCATGCCTCAGTTTCCCTCTCACGACGTAGGAACTTCATGCAACGGCCTTCAGGAAAAAAGCTCTGAGGATCTTCAGAGAAGTACAAAGATTCACCTCTAGTATCTTCGGGTCTCTCCACCTCATCTGGGTCCCCATGCTCTGACTATAATCTGTGCTGGGATACCCTCAGTGAGCCACGGAGCTCAGGATGCCGTTCCCCCGACCATCCGCAGGCACTTGCTCCAGGGGTTTGCAAAAGTGTCACCCTGTGGGCCAGACAGACAACCCTTGACCCTACAAGAGAAAACCCTAGAGTAAATTGCATCTGCTACCATCATCACTGATCTCTTCAGGTCCCAGTGGGTGAGGAGGAGCCTGAGTCTGAAGCAAGGAGGCTGAAGAAATAAGCGGTGGAGCGAGAGGTGGAGGGATGGTGTGCATTCCCCGTGCAGGGAGAGCAGTGTTTGCTCTCCTTCTCAGCATAGCAAAAGGACTGGGATGGGGTGGGGATGGCTGACCCTCCCGGGAGGTCTGCAGCAGGTTGGCAGCAGGGGCAGCGAGAAGGAGATGCCTGTGCAAGGGGGTTGCCATAGCAATGGAGTAAGGGAGGACTCCAGCTGCTGCACGGTGGTGGATGAAGGCTCTCAAGCATCCTCTGAGACTCCGAGGCCCTGGGCAGCAGATGAAGGAGGGAGAGACCCTTCACAGTGAAGGCCACAGCTCCCTGGAGCTGGTGGTTCCCTATCAGGGAGGGTGCACATGAATAATGCTTTTCTCCATGCCAAAATGACTTCACTGAGGAGAGGAGCTGCTGTGCTGCGTGGGCTCTGGTGAGCTCGGGCTCTTCCTCACCCTGGGGTCCCCCACCACAGCCACTCCAAGCAGCACGTCTGCGGCACACTGCTCTGCACAAGGGTCCTGCAGAGATGGAGAGCAAACCACTCCCTCAGCAGTCCCATGGACTCAGAGTAGAGCTGATCTCCCTGGGTTACTTTATCCAGCATTTGGCCACCCGATCCCTTTCCGTAGCCCCTGAAATCTGCCCCTGCAGAAAACTGGTCTCGTTCCCAAATGCCTTTATCACCCATCCCGAAATGACCTTCAGTCTCCCCAAAAGGAGACGATGCCAGCAGCCTGCAGACCTGCCCGATCCTGAAGCCAGGAGTCCCTCCAGGGCAGAGGCCCCTGACGAAATCGATGTGTTAGGGCCTGCTCAGCATGGTTGGGGCAGGATGGAAGGGGGTCTGCCCATGCAAAGCTGGAGGGGTCATGGCAGAGCCTCCAGCCCTTGGTTAGAGACCACTGGACATAGTGTCTGTGTAGACCTCCTGACCACACTCATGAAGATACCGAAATGACCAAGCTGAGCATCTGTCCTGGTTTCAGCTGGGATAGAGTTAATTTTTCTCCCAGTAGTTGCTGTGTTTTGGATTTAGGACGCGAAGAATGTTGATAACACTGATGGTTTTAGTTGTTGCTATGAAATCAAGGAATTTTTTCCAGTCTCCCATGTTCAGCTGATGAGCAGGTGTGCAGGAGATGGGAGGGAGCACAGCCAGACAGGTAGCCCAGGCTGGCCTATGGAAATATTCCATACCACAGATGTCATTCTCAGTTTATAAATGGGGTTGGCCAGGGGACAGGGATCCTCTCTTTTTGGGAGTTCAAACTTTTCCATGAGTTTGCTCTTTTTTTGGGAGTTCCACAAAATTTGCAAAATCCACGAGTTCCACATTCTGCGATCGCTGCTCGGGCACTGGCTAGGCAAGGGGTCATCGGGCAGTGAGAAAAAAATTGTGTTGTGTATTGTTTGTTTTGCAGATTTATCATTATTAGTAGTGCTAGTGTTTTCTATCATTGTTTTACTAAACTGTCTGTATTTCCACTCACGAGCTTTACCTTGTGTCCATTTCTCCTCCTCATCCCACTGCGGGGGACGGGGAGGGGTGAGCGAGCGGCTGTCTCGTCCTAGTTGCCAGCTGTCAGGTGAAACCACGACAGCATCGTAAGAACAAGCGCAGGTCCAGGCCTGAAGACTCTGCCTTCAGACGTCCTTGCAGGGCTGCCCACATGGGCTGTGTCCCTTCACGCACACACAGACCTGACTTCCAGCCTAATACGTGACAAAAATCCAGGGAGGAGACGGAGTTTCTGTCCCTGGGTTGTTCCAGAATGCGGTGTCCTTGCAGGTGTTTGGGGAGGTGGTCACAGAGATGCCCCATGCAGTGGGCTGAGATATGGGTACAGCAGTACCAGTACAGGCTTAATGGGATCCTCAATGTATCTGGGTATTCCTGACAATTAACTGCCACAACAAACCCCCAGAAGACCTCCCAGACAACTCAGATGCTAAGGTCAGCAGCGGGGAAGCAGGCCCTCCTGCTGCTTCAGCCCTTCAGATGTGGGCACGGCATTCATGCATACATCAGGGAAGGAGGGAAGAAATGGGGCTTTCCATTCATGTATGACCTGGAGCAGGATGAGGGTTCACCCCGGCACATCCTTCTGCCCACATGACCCCCAGACAGACCCCAAACATTGCAAAGAAGTGAGAAGGGGAGACCCATGAGGAACTGCAGCCACCCCACCAGCCTGACAAGAGGAGTGGAGCAGAAGTGCGGAGATAAGAGGGGACCAGCCTGCACTCCCTGCCCTAAGGTACCTCTCCCAGGCTGATCGCATCAGCAGTAGTGTCAGAACCTGCTTCAATATATAGAACTGTCCTGCCTGCCTAGCTACATCTTATCCCTCTTGTCTTCCCTGCACAAAATCAAGCAGGCTCCTTTTGAGGAACCAGGAGTGAGATAGCAGCTTGCTTTAGATGGACCCTGGTAGCTCCGTTTCCAGACTAGCTCAGCTCCCCTTGGTCAGCAGATTTCCAGCGGTTGTGTGGAAATCCTGCATGAAGATGGACATTGCCAGATGTTTGGCATTCCAGCAAACCAGTCTTCAAGTGAGAGGGAAGCATTTGCAAACTGGGAAGTTGGAGGGGGTCAATGCTCTCAGCCCATCAGCCAAAACCAGGTATAATTACTCCCAGAGGAAAAAGAATTAATCAGCAACAGCAAAGGCAAGTTTACATCCTCTTGGTGGAGACATCCCCTCCACCCTTGTCATCTTCTGGTAAGGTCTGTTGAGGTGAAGGGAGCCACAGATTATGGGCAAGGTTTGCTTCTGCACGCACTGCCCCAGGCTCTTAGCAGGTCTTGGGACCTAATCCTGGAGGTAGAAGGGCCTAACCTGTCACCAGAGATGCCCCCAAAGGACCTGTATCTTGGCTTCCTTCCCTCATTTCCCTGCTGCCACCCCAAGAACAGCCACGCTTCAGCAAGGAAAGAGCAGATGGAGCAGGCAGGGACCTCTGTGCCCCTGCATCCAGGGTGTTCCTCGGGAATGAGCCAGGTCAGGCTGAGAAATGCTCTTTTCCTGGGAGACTGGCACAGGGAGATATTTTTCCCAAATTGCAGCATGGAAGGTAGAAGGATATGTTTCCAGAAAAAAAAAAAATCCTCTTTCAATCTCTGCTGGGCTTCGTTCTGCCCAGCACTGAGCTCACCCCCTGCAGAGCCAAGTGCTGGGGCCAGCTCCCATTAGAGACGCCGAGGGTCCAAGTTAAAGCGATCGGGGGAGCGGGGTCAGACCCCCTGCCGATCCCCTATTCCCCTTTACATGCTCCCTGTCCCATCCAATTACCGAGAAATCACCGCACCACCGCTGTACTCAGACCTGTCTTCTCCCAGTGCTGAGCTGCACTTTGTTATTTAATATTGTTTAAGGCGAGCTGGTCGCAAAGAGACCCCCACTCCCTTCCCCCAAAAGGCTACAAGACTCTGAGGCTGATTATTAATATTTTTTTTCTGCAGTGTCTCTGCTACATTTTGCAAACACCTAATGGCTGCGGAGCTATTGCAAGCCCAGAGCCTTGGAGAAGCCCGATCCTCCCATTCTGTTTAATTTTTTTTCTGTTGTACAGATCCCCCCATGAAGAGGCACCACTGCAATGGGCATTTGAGAGCGGAGGAGACCTGAGATGCAAATAACAGCGACAGCCCCGGCATGCTGAAATGATGGCTGGCGGAGAGAAAACCCACAGCAGCCAAAACAGGCTTGTTCCCGCTGAAAAGTGGGGAATCCATAGGATACAGGGGATGAGCAGACAAAGCCGAGATAACAGGGTACCAACTGGACGCAGCTCCTCACTGGAAACAAGGCACTTGGTTTTCATCCATTTTACCCCCCGTCCACTGAGGTCCCTGACGTAGAAATCTCCAAAGGGCAGAGCAGTGCCGAATAACACAGGGAGCATCAGAGGAAAACAGGGAGGGGTCTGCTCAGCCCTGCGCGGGTGCCCGTGGTGGGAGAGGCGTCCGTCTGCGTGGATGGAGAGGGCGCAGGCGGTGCCAGTGGGGTGGTGAGGGTCCAAGGGTGTGCATCGCACAGGGGTGCGCTGGCTGGGGTTGCACAAGCGCTTGCTCTGGGAGGGGTGTGGGCTGACGGTATTATTTTAGCAATTAGCCCCAAGCTATTATAAAGGGCTCTGAAGAAGTTCTACGTGATTTTTTTTTTTTTTCCCCTCCTCTCAGTGTTAACGTGAGCTGCAAGGGCCAGACCTGAGCAGGTGGAAACCTGCTCTGCTCAGCACACAGCGCCTGCTTCAAAAATCCAAGGTAGCTACGCCCTGTGAGGCCACCGCGCTTCATCTCATTATGTCCGCGCTGCACAAGCCGACAAACCTTTCCAGGGCTTTCGCAAACCTTAGGGAGGGGGCAGAGGGAGCAACAGGTGATCGGCCCGAAACCTGGCCGGACTCTTCCCCATTACACCTCATCCAGGGCAGAATAATCCCCGGGAAGGTGCTGAGTACCCCGACACCACTCACAGCTGAGAGCAAAATCCACAAACCTCATCGTAAAGGAGGACTCAAACCCTTCCCTGATTTCCAGCCTGTCCCGATCAGCGGGGAGTCACCGTGCTGGCCATCTCCAGGGGATTTTGGCAAGGCAGGACAGCGTGGTTGGGGGTCACAATGTAAGCCCCCAGCTCCACCATGTCATAGCCTACACACCAGCCCCCAGTGCTGAACTTCACGGTGCATGGGGGTCTCCATCGACTCCTGATGCTCCCCAGGGACCTGGTCCTTGCTGCTACCCCTTTCCGTGGGGCTGGGAAAGCCAGGGATCCCCTCTAGCACCGGGCATCTCTCAGACAGCTCCCATCCTGGGTGAGGTGGGGTGTCCCCAGGGTGGCTTTGATCCCCTCAAGCTCCAGCACGGCCGAGCCTACGCGAGCAGCAAACTTACCTGGGACCGAGTCAGAGGGAAGACTGCACAGACATCTTGGCTCCCTCTTTCCACCTCAGGTCTCCAACTTGGTGTTTGCAGAGCAGTGTCACCAGTGCCTTCAGGAAACTGTCTCATCCTCCTCTCTGTCTCGCTTCAGAAATCTGTGTGTGTTTTTTTTTTTATTTGGGGGACTTTTTTTTTTTTTCCCAGCGGTTGCGTCAGGCCGGTTGCCTGGAGACAGGCGAGCTATTCCAGTTTGAGCTTTTCAGTCCAGATTTCCTCTCTCTCTTTCATTCATACCACCAAGCCCTGAACCTACCTCCCACCAAGCAATAACCCTGGAGAGACCTGAAAGGGAGGAGCTGCACAGCCTGGGTCCTAAACATCCTCCGACTCCGGCACCTAAACAAGGGAGGAGGGGTAACGATGCCCTCGGTGTGGGTAACAGGGATGAAGGGGTGGTGTCAAGGGCAGGGACCCAAAACGCTTGCGGGAGATGCCCGGAGAGCTGGCGTACTCCCAGAGGAGCCTGTGGCTTTTCCCGACAGGAGCCAGGCTGATGATCCTGCGGCTGTTCCCGTTGCACGCCACGGAGAACTAGGAGCCCTTCTCTAAGGAGCCCGGGGTCCTCTGGCACTCGGGAGAGCGTTGGGAAAACGTTTTCCAGATGCCACGGCTTGCCCAGGGGTCAGCGTGTGTGCGGAGGGGAGTTTTGCAAGTCTGCATCAGCATCTCCGGGAAGCCCTGGCGTGGGATCCCATGGCTAGTACCCACTTGCTGGCACCATCCATCCCCGGACAGAAAACAGCTCAGAAACCAGCCTTTGCCTGTCTTTTGTACTGAGAAAGTGCCTGTTGCTCCCACGTCTCTCCCAGCGGGGCTGGAAACCATTTTAACTGCTTCAAGGAGGGACTGATAGAGACACGTGCCACAGATCCTGGCTGACTCGGGGCCAGAAGCAAAGCCAGGGGACAGAGAGAGTTTGCTTCCTTCACCAGGACCTGCAGGTTAACCCCTCAAAGCCTGGGGATGGCTCTCAAAAGCATCCCACTCATCCATCCCCACGTACAGCTATTGCACATCTGGTGTCTCAGGACCACTGGCCGTGTTTGCGGACCTGGCGATGTGAAGGGTTAAGTGTTGGCCATCAACACCTAACCATCCAGGCCCCTTCCCACATTCAGCTTTTGTGAGAGAAACTCCCTCACTGCCTCCTGTTTTTTTTTTTTTCCCTTCTCCTGCCTAAACCATTCCTCCTCTTCCCCCTGGGCTTTGGGGAGAGATTTACAGCCCTTTCCCGAGTCCGACATCCAACCAGGGCCTCACAAACCACATCAGAGGGCTGGGATTTCCCACCTCTCTTCAAATGTCAGCTAGACCTGGGGTGCCCCAGACCCCCCCAGCAATTTAGAGGCTGTGTCTGTACAGCACCGAGCGCAGTGGGAGCAGGCGCCCTGCGAGAAGCAGCAGTGCAGCTGCAAAGAGTGAAGAACAGCATTTTCACATTTTTGATGCAAAAGCAATTTTTTTTTTTTTTTTTTTTACTTTGCCAGCACCCTCTTTTGTCAGATTTTAGATGTGCATATGCAAAACCTCCTTCCCGGGGCTGCTGACGATGGAGAGGGACCAGGGAGATGGAAGAGGTGTTGCCTTCATGCTAATACCATCTGATGCAGACCTACAGCTGCATTTAAGCCCTTAGCAGCAAACGGGTGGCTCAACATTTCCTGCAACCTCTCATCGACACAAAAACTGGGTCCGTGTCGATGAACCAGACGGTGTCAGGGAACGGGCACGGGGCACAGGAGTTTGGTGAAACGTAGTCCCTGGTCTGGTTTTGACGTGGGATGAGCAGTCCCGGGACACAGTTCAGGAATGAGCAAGACCAGGGCCCCTTCCTGACGGAGAAGTTGGACGCAACACACAGATTTGGTATCCAAGAGCGTTTAATTGCTTAGACATGGCCAGACAGGGTCAGTTGGCCTCAGGTCCAGAGACCAGGTCTAGCATGGGTTAGTTTACTAGCAGAGGTGTCACTACCAAGGCTGGACATCTATCTCAGTGCAGTAACAGACCACACACTGTCACCCGCTCCCTCTTCTGTAAATGTTTATTTTTAATTTAGTTGTGTAATGGATTTCAAATGAGCTGCCATAAGACACCAGTGAAAGGCTGAAGCCAGGCCCCTCTGAAGTCTCTTCATGGACTTTGAATGTATTTTTGGCCTGAATATATCTCATTTAAGCTGTCTTCACCTGAAAGACCTGTGGGGAGGAGCTACTGAAGAGCAGTGATGCTCCCACTGATGAGGCTCTAACCCCAACCACCTGCAGTGGGCACCTGAGATCAGGTGTGATGAGTCAAAATAAACCTGTGCAACACTAACGCCGTCCATACCTATGGCTTAGGTTTTTTTCTTTTGCTCAGATGAAGCGAGGCTTTTCTGTTGTGCTCAGAGCTGCAGAAGCTGCTAGTTCCCAGGGCTACGTCCCACAGCATCCCTGGGCACAGCACCTTTTTCAGCGGACACCTGAGTCCTTGGGAACACTTGGATCCAAGCCTGGGTCCTTACTGTGTTGTGGTTTTGAACAGCCCAAGCTGGGAATTGCCTACTGTAGTGGTTATTTCCTCCAGACTTTCTTGGGAACCCAAATCTCTTGTGCCAAGCACCACAAATGCTATGAGGTGGATGTGCCTTACAGCCAGCTAAATCTCATCTGGACCCTCTGAGCTGTCTTTGTATCACCAGAAACGGGCAGAAATGGCTGTTTATCTAACATAACGGCAGCGGTTCAAGACAGCTCGGATTTGAACCATCTGCTTCTTTCCCTGGATTTTGGAAATTTCACCTTGAAGGCATTCTGACCACAGAGCGTGGAGGAGCTGGACCTCACAGCAGGAGAGTGTTGCCATTCTTTGGGACCACATGCTGGGAGCATCTTGGAGGAGCATCAATAGTTTCTTCTCAGCAAACAAATGCCTTTCCCCCAAAGAAAAGTCCCTGGGGCTCATCCTTCCCAGGCTGCGAAGGGGAAAGGAGGCTCTGGTGCTCCCAACCATCACCATCCCGTCCTAGCCAGGTGCAGCCTCCACTCCCTGCACAGAGACTTGTACCAGGAAAGTCCTCTGGCATGGCTGGAGGTCCACTTGGGAGCCAGTCAGTCTGGAAATGCGGCAGAGGCACCTACAGAGGGCAGCAGGTCTCTAGCTGATGCTGTCCCCTGGCCACCCCAAGGAACCGAGGAGGTTCCTTGAGGGTGACGGAGCACTGGAACAGGCTGCCCAGGGAGGTTGTGGAGTCTCCTTCTCTGGAGATATTCAAGACCCGCCTGGACAAGGTCCTGTGCAGCCTGCTCTGGGTG
>Ga0065711_1003436_pt1 | contig 27987 bp, 21 predicted proteins | sample Hoacrofraction12_FD_59098 | JGI IMG/M metagenome (GOLD analysis project Ga0065711, IMG submission 59098) | Hoatzin crop microbial communities from Cojedes, Venezuela - Epithelial fraction 12 v2 (version 2) | ecosystem: Host-associated > Birds > Digestive system > Esophagus > Crop | place...
GTATTTCCTTCCTTTTCAAAACTTGTCTTGCTTGTAGCTTTAGACTATCACATCAACAATGTTGCTTAAGATATAGGCGGGTTTTGGCAGTTTAATTTTAGATCAGTGCTTTGAGACAAAATTTCAACGTTGTTCACAATGTTTTGTGTGTTTCCAAATTCACTACAATTTTAAAACTGAAACGTGACCCAGAGTTCATCACACTCAGTGATATGAGTGGGGTAGGGTTTTTTTTGTACATCATATGAGAATGTTCTTTGACATGGCTCTTACAAAACAATTATTGTCAGAAAAATGCAGGTTTTTCCTTCCTATTCTTCTCCCTCTTTCTTCCAAATCTGTTTTTTTCTACAATGGCTCTGCAATCTCACAAAAATTAACACTTATTACATATAATCAAAAGAAACAGGAAAGTACACAGTCACCCCTAGGTACTGCAAATCGCACAATAAAAGACTAGAGAGAGAGAGCAAACACAAGGGAAGGATGTGACTGTTTGTACTCTTGACCATTTAACAAAGAAGCAGAAACAAAGTTGTCATGAGATTGCCACATTTTATTTTTAGAAAAGCGGGACTAATGCACATTTGTTCTACACTGGGTAACTTCCAATAGAGACTAACAACAGAAACCACAGCAAACATATAAATCAAACTAAGACCAGAATTTTGGGCTTCAGTCCTCTCCCTGTCTCCCCTACACATACACACAGGAAGTAACCTGTTTGCTTACTTTTTGTTTCTTCATGCATGAACAAGGCAGAAAAACCTCAAAAAAAAGAGTGCGTAGTATTTAAAGCCAGCATACTTGCAGTTAGCTTAACATGTATGTCAAGATTTTTCTTGTGGTTAGAGTAGTCAGGCAGACAGGACTTTGAGGTGCCACTCCTTATATGACCATTGCCCATTCCATCAGTTTGAAGAAGACGCTTGGATTTGCAGCACAGAAAAATGGTAGTAAGACAGACCTGACTTACCGAGGTGCTTTGAGGCTTTACGAATTGTGAAGTTCCTTAGATTCCAGTATAAAAGATGTCACCTGCTTGTCTTTTCTGCAAGTCAGTGCTTCTCTGCTTGCAGCTTCCTTGCTTCTTGGTTTTCCTGGGAAGGTCTTCTGGTCACAGTAGCCCATTCCTCTGGGCTTTGCTTATACCCATACTATGTTTCTTCTTGCTTAATACACTCAAAAGTACAAATCAAAATTCTGGTCACTCATAATAATCACCAATCTGAGAATGATTTACTGGCCAGAAATAATACAGATTCAGTACTACCACTTTATCACCCTTAAAAATAGAAGAAAAAGCCAATCCTTGGCTTAACACAAAAATAATGTAATCTCTGCCAGTTAGAGTTCATACCCATACATTAGGTAGTTGAGCTAAGAATTCATGGAAACATGCCGTATTGTGAGAAATATGGAAAGAATTTTAGTGGATTCGCAATCCAGTTTTCAATTGTGACTGTTGATCCTGTCAAAACAAGCATACAATTCAATGCACACCAGGAATATTTCAGATAATGACCTTCCCAACTCATATGTATACCAGGTGTCCTAGAAGAGAACCCTCTATTAACAAATTCAGCTTGAACTCCAAATTCTTGAGGAAAGCCAGTATATTTTTACAGTTATTTAGATTTGGGGCTGGCAGTAGAAGCATTTCCCAAAAGATTTATAGTACCTACCCTACACTTCTTCACCCTGTTCCTACTGATGAAAGCGGTGAGTTACATATCTAACTCTTTGCCAGTGCCTGACACATCACAGGAGTTTACAGTGGAACTCCCAGTCCTGAAAACAACTAGGATAAATTCCTCAGTAAGCCTTTAATAACGAGAGAATCAGCTGGCAGACTGGAAGACTTCAGGAGTGCAGGACAGCACAATAAGAAACTGAAGCATGTGCCAGGCGAATTTTTTGGTGACGCATGACCCACTAGCTCCACGAAAGATCAGAGTACAACTTACCTGTAAAGCAGAGCTTTATTTAACAGAACATCTGTGGGTTTGAGGCAATCAATACATGAATTACCGAAACAATTATCTAACTGGTTAGCAGTTCTATAGATCCGATGGCTTTTCTGACCATACGTGATCAGGAGCAAGGAGTTTCTTTCTTGTACACTGTCCTCTTTCACATATGGCAGCTGAAAATCCTTTCTGTACATACAAGTGGTAACACCTCTTCCCATATAATTTTGGCCTCATTTGCTAATTTTGCTAAATTTATGATTAAGCACAAGTTGTAGCAATTATATCACTCAACTCAAGCAACACAGAAAAGAAACAAACATTATTCTCCACATTCTTCATGCACATAAGCAATACAACAGTTATGCAACTTTCTCATTGAATTATTTACATGTTTTTATATATAGTTTTTCTGCATACGTTTTCACTTGAAGAGTGTGAATTATACAGACATAAGTATTTATGCCCACAAAACACAGCAATTGATAATCAGGATTTGGTAACCATGAAGTTAATTTGGACCAGTCTCAGATAGTGGTTAATATCACATAATTAGACAATCACCTTCATAACTTTGTGTTATCAAAATTTTGCTACCTCATTCCTTGCTGACCTTTGCAGATCAATGTGTGTATCAAACACAAGACCTAGTAAGGAATTCTGAGGCATTTTGTTGTTAACCTTTAGACATGATGAAAACTGACCTTTTAATCCAGCTGTTTTCTATGTTTTAGTTTGTGACCCAGGATATTTTTTTTCCTTCTCACATCATAGAAAGCTAACAGCTTGTGATTCATTTCAGGGAGAGGAAATGTTTGAAGTTTTATGAGCTGGTACCTTATCGACTAAATACTGCCAAAGTAAATAATTTATAAGAGATCAATAAAACACAATTTTCTTTTTAAGAAGTCATGCTGCTTAATCCTTGAAATTTCCTGATTTTCTATTGCAGTGATTTTAAATAGCTTTTCATCCAGACTGCTCAGTGTATCTATGGCTTACTAAGTTATAATTCTTTGATCCAGCTACTAAGCATTTTGTAATTTAAATACGCAGAAAATATTTTAAATTTTTACTTCCTTCCAGGTCTTCAGAACAACGGCTGTTTTAAAAAATTACTAGATATACTTTCATATTTTGGGGCATCACATGATTCTATTCCGTGATTCTGTAAGTATCATCTGAATTAATCCTGCTGTCTTGCTCAAGACTAACTTGAGAACAGCTTCCCTTTTTTGGTCAGCTTCTGTGAAGAGTTTCTTAAGTGCTATGACATCATTTTATCCACGATTTGCTAGATCATGCAATAAAGTATTTTGTAAAGTGAAGAACATCATAGTGTCAGCTGTTTCTGTGTCAGCTCTCACAATTCATCCTTACCTATTCAGCCAATAAAGATAAAACAAGACTTTCTACACAGCAAGCTGTGATTTGTATTCAGACAAATCACCACTGATACAGATTTTTCTGCAGAATTTTATCTTTCTACTTATTAGCAATTGTTCATAACTTTGATTCTATAACACAAACAAAAATGCATACTAGTGACATAGGTGGAACAGATATTAAAATAATGATAGATTGGACAGAAGTGTTTTATTACCCATAATACAGAAGTACAGAACTTGACATCAGATCTGAAGTAAATCCCAATGAAAAGGTTCAGGTTTATAATATTAATTTCAGATCTAGTACTTTGTTGCATATTATCTTTATAGATGTTTGATGATTTATAATAGATCGACTTAAACTGCCATGAGGAAAAAGTGGAAAATTCCAGTTGCAGCAATCAAGCACATCTGAAATGAGAATCGGCAGACAAAAAATATACAAGACCAGTCTTACTTCATGCAGCCCATGCTCAGGCAAAGTGTCCAGTGATTTAACTAGGAGTTTTGTAGGAAGAACTTTTGTCTTTGCATGTTTGAAGCTATCCTATGACTTCCATACAGTTTCCGGTTACACTGGTCCCTGATCTTCTACGATATTAGAATCATTAAGGCTGGCAAAGATCCCTAAGATCATCAAGTTCAACCATCAGCCCAACACCACCACGCCTGCTAAACCACGTCCAGAAGTGCAGTGTCTACACATCTTTTGAACACCTCCAGGAATTGGGGACTCAACCACATCCCTGGGAACGCTGTTCCAATGTGTGACCACTCTTTCAGTAAAGAAATTTTTCCTAATACCTAATCTAAATCTCCCCTGACACAACTTCAGGCCATTTTATCTCGCCCTATCACTAGTTATCTGGGAGAAGAGACCAACACCCACCTCACTACAACCTCCTTTCCGGTAGTTGTAGAGAGCCATGAGGTCCCGTCTCAGCCTCCTCTTGTCCAGATTAAACAGTCCCAGCTCCCTCAGCTGCTCCTCATAAGACTTGTTGTCTAGATCTCTCACCAGCCTCGTTGCCCTTCTCTGGACACACTCCAGCACCTCAGTGGCCTTCTTGTAGTGAGGGGCCCAAAACTGAACACAGTACTCGAGGTGTGGCCTCTCCAGTGCTGAGTACAGGGGCACAATTGCTTCCCTACTCCCACTGGCCACACTGTTCCTGTTACAAGCCAGGATGCCATTGGCTTTCTTGGCCACCTGGGCACACTGCTGGCTCATGTTCAGCCGGCTGTCAACCAGCACCCCCAGGTCCTTTTCTGTCAGGCAGCTCTCCAGCCACTCCTCCCCAAGCCTGTAGCATTGCATGGGGTTGTTGTGACCAAAGTGCAGGACCCGGCATTTGGCCTTGTTGAACCTCATACAGTTGGCCTCGGCCCATCAATCCAGTCTGTCCCGTTCCCTCTGCAGAGCCTTCCTTCCCTCGAGTAGATCGACACTCCCACGCAGCTTGGTGTCATCTGCAAACTGACTGAGGGAGCACTCAACCCCTTCGTCCAGATCATTGATAAAGATATTAAGGAGAACTGACCCCAAAACTGAGCCCTGTCAAACACCAGTCCTGACCAGCTGCCAACAGGATTTAGCTCCATCCACTACCACTCTCTAGGCTCGGCAATTCAAGTTGGAAGGGACCAGTAAGGATCATCATGTCCAAATCCCTTCTCCTTTTGGGACTGCCTAAAACTAAACCATAGGACTAAGAGCGTTGTCCAGATGCTCCTTGAACTCTGACAGGCTTGGTGCCGTGACCACTTCCCTGGGGTGTTGTAGTGACCGACCACCCTCTCAGTGAAGAACCTTATCCTAATGTCCAGCCTGAACTTCCCCTGATGCTGCTTCACTCCATTGCCTCGTGTCCTGCCACTGGTCACCAGAGAGAGGAGATCAGCACTTCCGCCTCTGCTACCCACCTTGAGGAAGGTGTAGGCTGTGATGAGGTCATGCCTCAGCCTTCTCTTCTCCAAGCTGAACAAACCAAGTGGCCTCAGCTGCTTCTTGTAAGTCTTGCCCTTGTGGCCTTTGACCGTCCTGGTCGCCCTCCTCTGGACACACTTTAATAGTTCGATGTCCTTCCTATATTGAGGCTCCCAGAATGGCACTGAGTGCTTGAGGTGAGGCTGCACCAGCTCAATGCAGGGTGGGACAGTCACCTCGCTCAGCCCACTAGCTATGCTGTGCTTGATGCACAGTTGGTCGTTTTGGTTACCAGGGCACACTGTTGACTCATATTCAGCTTGCCATCAAACCAGACCTCCATATCACTTTCTGCCGGGTTGCTCTCCAGTCTCTCATCTCCCAATTTGTACGTATAACCATGATTTCTCTGTCGCAGGTGGAGAATCCAGCACTTGCTCTTCTTGCATTTCGTATGGTTGATAATTGTCCAGATCTCTAGCCTACCCATATCTCCCTGTAAGTCCTCTCTACCCTCAAGCAAGTCCACAGCTACTCCTGATTTACTGTCATCAGCAAACTCAATGTACATTCAACTCCTGTGTCCAGATCATTTACAAAAAACATTAAAGAGCACTGACCCTAAAATTGAGCCCTGGGGAACGCCACCGGTGACTGGCCATTCAGCATGATGTAACCGTTTACTATAACCATTTGAGTCTGACCCATCAGTCAGTTGTTCACCCAGCATATTGTGGACTTGTTTAGCTGTGTGCTGGACAGTTTATCTGGAAGAATACTGTGAGAGGCAGTTTCAAAAGCTTTGCTAAAATTCAAAAACTAGGGAGCATGTGTTATCTGGTTTGCTGGAGATCTGCCTGAACAGACTATACAGACTCCTTGCAGGAATGTCGTGCACAGATGCTTTGCTCTAATGAACCAATCAGCCTAATGAATTCAAAAAGTTTTCCTGTGGTTCCGTTTTCTGTGAGTCCATACAACTTCATGATTATAATTAACTGTGTAAAGCTCTGAATCAAACTTCTGTATCATATTAGATTTTGTTTGAATCTGTTTCTGTCTGGAAAATAGTGGGCTATGTATATACAAAAAAAAGTATGCGGGTGGAAGTTCCCTTCAATAGGTAAACAGCTTATGTGCACACAGACCTAAGTATTTCTGTGTACGATAAGTAACATCATATGCAGCATGCATTGCCGTGCTTACTACTTTAAACAGAGTTTTTTTCCTGTATGTAATCCTGTTCTAAAGTGTCTTGATTCATTTCAGTTTGGACAGACATACTTTACATTCAAACTGATTTTGGTATTCTGGCTCTGCTTCTATCAACAGCTTCCTTCTCCAAGCAGTATGACAGTGGGACGTTCATGCCCATGCACGTAACATTTGCTAAGGCTATGCTGCAGGCACCACTTAAGACCAGAGAGCTTGAGTGATTCTTAGGAATGTGCTGACTCTCTGCTGAGTTGTGATTTTCATTCAAGCAAGAAGAACCTTGTCCTTTAGTAGTTGCAGTATAGGATGGGAAATGTCAGAGTGAAGTCATTCAGTTTCTTGGTGCTTTAAGAGAGATTAATTGAAGAGATATTTGTTTTTCCCTTGAAAAAGAATGGAAAATTCTCTGGCAGTCTTTCATGGAAGGATGATTTATTTTTTCCAGCTCTGTGTCAGTCATGGAAGCTTTGAAACGGGTAGATTAATCAAAGAGACTTTATCATCAGTCACAGTGAAACGGTTTTATAAGTGCAGTTTTCCTTCGTGTCCCCAAACAGAAGGCATTGTATCACTGTAATACAAGGACAAAACTGCAGCTTCACAAGAAAAAGAAAATACAGCTTCAGCTGTGCATGTTTCAGTGGAAAGAGAGAGGAAAATAAATTTGTTACCAAATTATGGTAGTTGGATTCACCTTGCTTTTTTTTTTGGTGCTAGACTACCTGTAAGTATCAGAGATCACCACAGAGCTTTAGTTAAATGTGCTTTGAAATCTACAGTGTACTTTTATTTTGCTCTGCTGAAGACCTGATCAGGATGGACAGCCTTTTGGTCGATGGAGGGTAACTGGAAGCAGGCCTGTGTTTTGTATGGACTTCCATGTGCAGTTAGGCATTCTGCCAATGGGTAATACATTTCACTTAGCCTCCCAGCCCTGACGCCAACAAACATACATGCCAAAATGCTTGAAGTTAAAAGTAAAAAAATTAAAAACCGAACAGTATTCCTGAAACAACATCCTAGCCCAGTTCAGTGGCATGCATATTCATATCAATATTTTGATTCTATATTTGCACTTTTACTGTTTTGGTTGCTGCTGAATTTGGGTATTTTGATCGTCAAAGTCACAACAAATCTGAGCTGCAGGAGTGATCGGTTCCACAATAATCTGAATCTAGTGACTTTCTAGGCATGCTGCACAAGGCACTAAACCCCTACTAGGTTTATATAAAGGCTAGAAGATCTATCCTTGGAACAACAGAATGATAAAGGTGCTTTTTTTCTTCTGTTTCTCTAGTTAACAGCCCAACTTTGTGTCTAATGCAGAGGAGGCATCAAAAATATACTTGGGAATTAAAAGGTCAGCATGTGTATTCCCCATTTAACAAACATAAATGGATAAAGCAAGAAGAATAAATAAATAAAGTAGTACTGTATTTGCCAGGAAATGCCCTAAGTCATCATTTTCTCAACTGGAGCAGATTTTATGATGTAAATTTATACCTTTAGAGTTCAAGAGGTCTTTCAATGTTTGGTCATCTTGAGAACAAATTATTTGCAAATTGTACTGGAAAGAGTCACCTGTCTAGACATTGTCACTTTCTTTTTAAACAGTAAGCTGAGGGATGAATTCTGCTTATGGTGGAGTACCTTTACTCCCATTGCATAGCGTTAACCACATTTCTACCTGTTGGTAAAAGCTGAAGAAGGGGCAGGATGCACCTAATCGTAAGAGCTTTTGACACTTCTAAGTTATACCAGCCTGCATTGTTTCAGGCAGTTCTGAGACATTTCCATAATGATGGAATAACCATTGCCTGTACATTTGCCACAAATTGTAGGAAAGCTTTGTGAAGCTTCTCCTACTACCTGGCCTTCCTATATTTCTGTTCTAATTATATTGTTAAAAGGACAATATATGAACTTAATTCTGTACTCATATGCACTTCCAGGCTATGTGGAAAGAGTTCCTGTTCCTGAATTTGATGGACTAGACTCTTGACTGCCAGCCCTCGGTAGCACACTGCGTAGAGGTACCACATAGCATGTCGTTAAAAGGAGCAGACTTTTGTTGTTTATATCTAATTATATGTCATTTGTGCTTTGTTGCTAAACATTGTGGAAGAGCTCTATGCATCACCCTTTTTATATGTGGCCAAAGAAGAACAGGGACTGTGTTCACGGCTTGTCAGGTTGTTTTTTCTGCCTCATCATTCCTCACCACAGTATGTTTTCAGAGACAGTCATGGGCATCAGCCAGGCATCTCTGTCTTATTGTCTGTCTGTTGGATATGATGCTTTCCAATGTGCTTTGCTTAGTGCATCACTTGTCCAATACAACCACAGACATGAGGGAGGTCATAGCAATGTCTTCAACATCCCTGATTCTCACAATATGCTACCTCAAGGTTTATGGAGATGCAATTCCGACAAGAAGGGAAGACATCTGCTTGAATGTTTTCCTGTCAGTTTTTCGAAGTCTATCTAAAAAAGTGTGGTCTTGTTTTTAACAGGCATGCTTGAGGGTGAAGTTTCCAGCAGTTTCCATGGTTTCAGCTTAAAAGGGCTAGTGCACAGAGTATATATTTAGGAGTCTTTTCATTTTGGGTTCAGGTTTTCATGTGATTTGAAGATGGGATAAGCTAGCCAGTGGGAGGTGAGTATTTCTTTGCTGGTCTACATACTGTGCTAGCCGACAGAGTCACAGTTTAAGACTGAAAGTTCTGCTAGAAAAATAAGAGAAACGAGTTAACATTTTTCAGTAATAAGGTAGCTTCTTTGCTTGCATTGTAAATGGCCATCAGCCACAAAATTTGTTGCAAGCCATTGCATGCTGACAAGCAAAGGAAAAGCAGGGAGATTTGACAGTCCCAAGTCAATCCTCAGAATATTGACCAGTGCAGATAAATTTTGCTAATGAACATATCACACAGAGAATACACTAGGACTGAAATAAAAGGGAGTTTGCTCATCAGAAGTCTTGTTTCCTATTTTAGTCAGACTATCTGGGTGACAGTGAGTCACCTAGCATTTAAATAACTGATGGCAATAGATTAGCTAACTGAAAACATAGGTTATGGAATAGAGATTTATAAACTACATTTCTACTAATTGCTAAAGGTAACTCTTAGAAATCCAATAACTTAACATGTAATTACATCTCTAACATTGATGTTTAATAGGATCTACCTAGGAGGAGTATGAAGTCAATCAATTAGTTAATGTTTGTGCATCACAATGTGAAGTGCTGTATGATTATAACCTATTGTTATTAGCTGGTTTATTAATTTTTCTGTTTACATATACCCTGTACAACTTTTCCAGGTCAGTATTTCAACATTTTAGGAACAAAGCGGATAGATAGATTTAAGTTGTGGACCAAGATTCAGAGCCCAGTATGGGCACATTTTGTTTTCACATAAACACCAAAAAGTTCTTTTATCTTTCCCCCAACAACAGTTTGATTTAGCTGTCAAACTGGAATTATGACTCTTCAACTCATCTACAGAAATTAGAAAGAAATTTTTAAAAATGCAAAAAGTTTACAATGTGAGGAAGAATCCATTGTTCTCAGCACACGCATGAGGAAATAAAAATGTAGGTTCTCTTCCGGTTTTTCAGGCAAACACTTTACATAAACTTCAGGGCATCCATCCAAAATGTGAATTTCGAGCATTGTTTTCAACAGAGACTGTGAAAGGGTAACAGGAGCCAGAGATACCCAATTACCCTTATGATGAAAGTATTATATTCCATACTCCCTCAGTACCTGCTATCTATAACTTTGGGAGAAAGCAAGTGGAGGAGGTTATAGATTAAAACCAAAACACGCAATACTTAAGCATTGTTACCCCTTTTCCTCCTACTTAATGTACTATTGCAAATGTTAGCTATTGGTTAAAGGTAACTACACAAAGCCACTACCTTAAGAGAAAGAAATCAGGGAGCGCCTGTTCTTATAATGATTTTTAATATTGTGTTCCTTGAGACTGCAGCTCCTACAGCTAAGCTCTGTGAAACATATTTTCTTTCTTTTGTAAAAAATCAGAAACCAGTAAACACAAGAGGCAGGAGCATTTTTTCCTTCATTTTGGGCATTTAAACTATCTCTGTGGCTTGGCTTGCTCTAGTTTTCTGCTGCCTGATACGAGGCGGTCAGTGTGAAGCTCTAATGCAGTTGGCAATCAGATACCATCTTTCATCCAAATATCTCAAAGTGGTTAACCAATTAGTAAGGCTCCACAATTCTCCATGAAGTTATGTGTTAATAGCCATTTTTCAGAAGGTGTATCTGAGATATATCGAGGTTAAGTGACTTGTTCAGCAACATAAATATTCTCTCCCTCAGGAAGCTGGAGTAGTTTTTAAAATTTCCTCTTTTTTTTCTGGCCTATCTTTTGCATGCTACCTGCTCCTTCGCCCACATACAATCACAAATGAGAAAAATAATCTACAGAAAACCAAAACCAAAAACCAACTCCAACCAAAAAAACACCTCTAGTAACAAAAAACAGTACTGGTGCCATCTGAAAAGACACAGGCTGCAGCTTATTAAGTATTTTTTATCAGTTATACCGTGCTTTTTTAGAAAAACTGCTTTTTAGGAGCTAGGTCATTCCCCTGTTTTCTATTTTTCTTCATACCTGTCCTTTCTCTGAGCTATGAGTCCTATATATTGAATGCTAAATAATGAAAAGTGATTGTGCTGCTTTGTACGCTTTGCTTCTAACTTTGCGGTGTCATTATATCTCAGTAACTCAATATGGAACATCAGCTTGTAGTTACTGTGTCCGTTGTGCGTAGCATTTAGTTGTTACTGAAGAAAGTAACAGTTTAGGTTATTTTCTTCATCTGCAAAATGTCTTTGCATTTATAATTTCTGTATTAATTTGTTTCCTGCATCAGCTAAAGTGATTTGTACAGGTGTTTGCAGAAATTACCTCAACATGCGTAAGCAAAGTTGTGTCATTACTAAACTTCATACAGCTTATAAAAATAAACTGGACTCGTACTCAACACAAATTTAGTGAAGGTGATACATTTGACCAGTAAAATCTTGAAGAAGTCTTTCCTTCTCCTGGATGATTTGACTCACCACTCTGGAAACTTTTCTTGGGAGTTTCACTCTGTCTGACTGGGTCTGAGCAGAATCACATGTTCCTTATTTGGGATTTTTGTAAATTTATTTTTTTAAGGGTGTGTCCTATATTATATTTTGTTAATCAAACTTTCTATTGTTGTTTGCACTGCAGATACCGACTGCTTGTAACGATAATGCCAGGTAGAGGGTATTAAACTTTAAATCCTTTGTTGGTCAGCCTTGTTCAAAGTTAGCTTATGTGGTATCAGTAGTTTTTTAGGTACTTAATTGCTCTGTCTTTGTTGGCTTTTATCAGTATACCTTGTCAGTGGTAAGATGAAGAGGAAAAACTGGACAGAAAAGTAAATCAAAGTTATTCTGAGTTTTTCGTTAGACGTAAGAAAAGTGTGATATGAGTCAAGTTCATTGAAAAGTTTGGTTTTGGGAATGTCGGGGCAGAATCATCATTTCCTGAAATTTCCAAGTTTTGTTTTCTGGGAAAGCTAATATGTGTCAAACATTCAGGAACATTAAAGTTTCTTACTAAATGTGTCAGCCGTAGAAGAGTGAATGCAGATTGAAGTGGTTCCGGCCAGATTACATCACTGATTCATAGTGTTCAAACCACCCACTGTTTGGTTGTTGTGTTGAAAAATTTTTGAATCATAAAAATGGCATACTGATTATAAACATACAGTTCAGTGGCTTCCAAGGAGAGAACTGCAAGAAAGAAGAGGGAAAAAAGAGCTGGAGCACCTCTGCTGCGAGGAAAAGCTGAGAGAGTTGGAGCTGTTCAGCCTGGAGAAGACAAGGTTACGGGAACATCTTATTGCGGCCTTTCAGTACGTAAAGGGGGCTTATAAGAAAGATGAGCACAAACTTTTTAGCAGGGCCTGTAGCAATAGGATAAGGGGTAATGGTTTTAAATGAAAAGAGGGTAGATGTAAACTGGATATAAGGAAGAAATTTTTTATCATGAGGATGGTGAAACACTGGCACAGGTTGCCCAGAGAGGTGGTAGATGCCCCATCCCTAGAAACATTTGAGGTCAGGTTGGGCAGGCTCTGATCTAGCTGAACTGCAACCTGATGAAGTTGAAGATATACCTGCTTACTGCAGGGGCGTTGGACTACATGAGCTTTAAAGGTCCCTTCCAACCCAAACTAGTCTATGATTCTACAATTATTTGCAGCAGCCTCCAAGATGCTGGATATTCATTGCATGTCTGCATCTGCTTCCAAGGCTGCATTTTCACCAGCAGCATTGATGGGGGTGGCCAGAGTCCCTCAAGAGTCAAGCCTCCTTTTTACCATTGTGGGTCTGATGCAAGCTGCATGGTGTTCTCAAAGACTAGCAGTTGATGGTCTATATGCAAGTGGCTGATGCCTATAATCCCATCCAGTTTGCAGCACTATTTGTGGGTGCATACAGAGAGTGTGCCTTGATACAAGTTAAGCGGAAGCTTCACCCTCTTTAGAAATTTCTAGAAGGCAATGAATGTGTGTAATAAGAATTTCACATGTAAAAAGAAAGACTTCTGGGATGGGTACTGAGCTATTTTGAAATGTTTTGCATGTTGGATTGGTACAGGTTAGAAAAGGTGGAAGACTTAGCATTGTGGATATATCATATGACTGAGTCAGTATTTTCTCTTTCATTAAACCTCCATGCATTGCCATTTTCACAGAGGTTATTTAAAAACTTGCAAGTTCATCTCTATCTCCGCAGGTGTCAGGCTGCAGGATGTGCCCCACTTTTATGCCCGTACTGGACAACAGCAGTGAGCACACTTACGCGAGGTGCACCCAGGTAGAGAACTCTTCAGCTTAGAGGCAGAGATCTGGGAGGAAGTGAGTAGGCTGAGGAGTATCAGAGAGCCTGAGAGAGAGATAGACTACTGGAACCGCACCCTGCCTTCCCTGGGACAGACCTGTTAGGTAGACAGGACATATGATACGGAGGATTCCCTATACTTTCTCCACCCAGCAGAACATGGTAACTTAAGGGATATAGAGGCAATGGCAACAAGTTCCTACCTGGCACAGCAGGCACATCTTCTTCCTGACTACCCCACCTTCCCAGGTGCCCTTGCATAATAGGTATGAGGCTCTGCAAGTGGAACTGAACAATGACAAGGATGATGGTTCATCTAGGTTGGCGGTGTTGCCATGGTTAACTCAGCCTATGGCTTGCATCAAAACCACTTCCATAAAGAAAAAGAGATGGGTCTTTGTCATAGGACACTCTCTGCTGCAGGGAACAGAAGGCCCTATAAGCTGACCAGACCTACTTCCAAGGGAAAACTGCTGCCTTACTAGAGTCCAGGTTAAAGATGTGATGAGAAGACTTCCTACCCTGTTACGGCCTTTGGATTATTACGCATTAATGATTTTTGAGGTAGGCAGCGATGAAGTTGCAATTAGAAGTCCAAAAGCAATCAATAGAGACTCAGGGTCTTGGGACGACTGGTTGAGGGATCTGGAGCACAAGAGTGTTCTCTTCTATCCTTCTAGTTGCAAGGAATGATTATGGAAGAAACAGGAAGACCCAGCTGATCAATACCGGGCTCCAAGATGAGTGTCACGGGCAGAATTTTGGATTTTTTGATCATGGATTGGCATACATGACACCAGGCCTCCTGGTGACAGATGAGGTACACCTTTCTCAAAGAGGAAAAAGGATCTTTGCACAGGAGTTAGCAGGGCGTATTGAAACAGCTTTAAACTGGATTTGAAGGGGACTGCATTTGAAGGGGGAAAGGGATAAAACCAGTCTTGCTAGAGATAAGCCTCAGGATGGCATGCCAGTGTTTGAGGGACTGTGTGTTAGCAAGGTCCTTCAGTCTTCTCCACAATGTGCTGAGTACACTGGAGCATGTTTGAAATGTCCTTGTGCTAGTGCGTGCAGCACTCTAGCCATGTCAGTGGGGCTAGGGGATGGAGATCCATGCGGCAGCAAACACACAAGGATTGTTGATGTATTAGAAACCACGGAAGCATCTTGGAACACTCACGTAGGAATTAGGGCTTCTTCCCCCAAAATGGTGGCAGGACCAGTAGCCCAGCCAAAGTGCATTTACACCAATGCATGCCACATTGGCAACAAACAGGAGGAGCTGGAAGCCATTGTACAGCTGGAAAACTATGATGTAGCTGCAGTCATGGAAACATGGTGGGATGACTCACACAACTGGAGTGTTGCAGTGGACATCTGGAAGCTCTTTGGAAGGTATAGGGAAGGAAGGAGGCAGTGGGGTAGCCCTGCATGTTGGCGAGTGTTTTGACTGTCTAGAGCTTGATGATGGTGATGAAAGGGTCGAGTGTTTATGGATAAGAATCAAGGGAAAGGCTAATGAGGCAGACATCATGGTAGGAATCTGTTATAAACCACTCAACGGTGATGAAGAGCCAGATGAAATATTCTGTAAGCAGCTGGGAGAAGTCTCATGATTGCTAGCCCTTGTTCTCGTGGGTGACTTCAATGGGCCAGATGTCTGCTAAGAATAACATATGATGGAGAGGAATCAGACTAGGAGGTTCCTGGAGTGTGTGGAAGATAACCTCCTGACATAGCTGGTGAGTGAGCTAATTAGGGAAAGTGCCGCTCTGCACTAGCTGTTGGTGAATAGAGAAGGACTTCTAGGTGATGTAATGGTTGGAGACTGTCTTGGGCACAGTGATTATGAAATGACAATTTTCGATTCTCATAGAAGTAAGAAAGAGGGTTAGCAGAACGGACACCTTGGACAGATTTTGGCCTGTTTAGAGGCCTGGTTGACAGAGTCCCTTGGGAGGCAGTCTTGAAGGACAAAGGAGTCCAGGAAGGCTTGACATTCTTCAAGAAGGAAATCTTAAAGATGCAGGACCAGGCCATCCCCTTGTGCCAAAAGACGAGCTGGCAGGGAAGAAGACAGGCCTGACTGAAAATAAAGCTTTGGCTGGAACTCGGAAAAAAGAAAGGAGTTTATGATCTTTGGAAGAAGGGGCGGGCAACTCAGGAGGATTACAAAGATGTTGCTGAGAATAGGCCAAACCTTATACTCTCAGAATTGAGTCCTGTAAAGGCACCTCTAGCTTCTGTCTCTGTATATTTTATTGGGTGTTCCTGTCTTTGTAGAAATATACAGTCCTCCTTGGTGCATTAGAATTGACTAGGATGAGTGGGTATTTTAGGAAAAAATATTTTTAAAGAGTGTCTAGGGAAAGAATATGCACTAGCTAGAAGAGCTCTGGTTGAAACCAGCAAAAATACCTGGTTTATTGGTCCTTTCTGAAATAAAACTGAAACAGGAGTTCTGTCTAATTGTGATGGCCCTTTTTAATGACATAGTAATGTCATTTGTTGCTCAGATGACCTACTTTTTGCCATGACTAATTAGCAAAGTAATCAATGTTAATGCTGACTTTATCTTTTACAGTAACTCACTGCTGATTTTAGGGCTAATTAGTGCTAACCTTATTAGAGAAAATCCTAATAATTGACAGTTAATAAATTTCATACTTTTCAATAGATCTGATAGCACAGTAACCTAGCAGAAGTTGATTATGTAAGGGCAACAGGGTCAAAAAAAGTTAAAGAGAAACTGTAACTGCTTGATAAGCTCAGGGAGGTACAAAATGATAGGTTGATTACAATGTGTTGGTAAAGTACAGAAAGAAATTAACTTTTAATTAATTTCTGATTTGAATTAAATGTACTTCAACCAAATCCTTGAATTTGTGTGAAGTGTGGATGAAGAATCAAAGTTCATATTTCAAGGTATCCACACATTGTTTGGGTGAAATGGAATAACTTTATTTCCGTCAAAATATACTGATAATAAATGCGTAGGGGTAGACAAATAAAATCTAGAGTCCTATGGCTCAAATTCCAAGCCATTTAATGTCACCGAGACTTTTCACAGAATCACAGAATCACAGAATCACAGAATGTTCGGGGTTGGAAGGGACGTCTGTGGGTCATCTAGTCCAACCCCCCTGCCGAAGGTGGCTGTGGTACATTTGGAGGTGCCACTCTGTTATACATGGGCTGCATTTGTGTTTAGGGTTTTCTGGGTTGTTAAGAACTCCACAATATTCAAGTGGCGAGCTCCTGCAGACTATTTATCTGTGATTAATCCAGAGGACAACCAAGTGGGTGGAGTGGGCAGCATAAGGATGAGTGAAAGATGTTATGGAGAACTGAACACTGGAACGAGTGCTGAGACACTTCCTGGAAGATTCCACAACAGTATTTGCTGAGGAAATCAGAATGACATTATCAAAATACTTCTGATGACTGTCACCAACATACATCTTAAACTCTCAATTATGTTTGAATGATCATGGCCGTTGGGAGAGGTGCCTGAGGATTGAAGGAGAGCAAAAGTCACTCTCATCTTGAAAAAAGCAAGAAGGGTGCAGGGAACTATAGGTCAGTCTTCCTCACCTCAATCCTTGGGAAGGTGATGGAGTAAATAATCTGGAAGCAGTTTCCAGGCACATGATGGACATGAAGGTAGTTCTGAGTATTCAACACAGATTCATGAAGGGGAAGCCTTGCTTGACCAAACCTATAATCTTCTACAATGAAATGACTGGCCCGGTAGATGGGGGGAGAGCAGTGGATGTAGTCTACCTGGACTTCAAGAAGGCCTTTGACACTGTCTCCCATAAGATCCTCATAGAGAAGCTGATGAAGTATGGGATAGATGAGCTAATAGTGAGGTCAATTGAATACTGGCTGAACAGCCAAACTCAAGGGAGTTGCAGTTGATGATACAAAGCCTAGTTGGAGGCCAGTGGTGGTATACACCAGGGATCAGTACTGTCTCTAATACCTTTCAACATCCTAATTGATGGTCTGTATCATGAGACAGAGTGCACCCCCAGCACGTTTGCAGGTGACACAGAAGTAGGAGTGGTTGGTACACCAGAGAGTCACGCTGCCATCCAGAGGGACCTTGACAGAGTGGAGAAATGGGCTGATGGGAATCTCTTGAAGTTCAACAAGGGAAAGTGCAAAGTCCTGCACTTGAGGAAGAACAACCCCAGGCACCAATATATGCTGGGTGCCCAGCTGGAAAGCAGTTTAGCAGAAAAGACCTGGGGGCAGTGCTGGACACGAAGTTGAACATAAGCCATCAGTGTGCCCTTGCAGCAAAGGTGGCAAATGGTATCCTAAGCTGCATTGGTAGGAGTGTTGCCAGCAGGTTGAGGGAGGTGATCCTTCCCTTTTACTCAGCACTGGTGAGGCCTCATCTGGAGTGCTATGTCTGGTTCTGGGCTCCTCAGTACAGGAGAAACATGAATGTACTGGAGGAACACCAGCAAAGGGCCACAAAGATGGTGGAGAGACTAGAGCATCTCACATAAGACAAGAGGCTGAGAGAGCTGGGACTAATTAGTCTCAAGAAGAGAAGGCTCACGGGAGATCATCAATGTATATAAATACCTGGACGGAACATGTGAAGATCACGAAGCAAGCCTGTTTGCAGTGGTGCCCAGTGACAGGACAAGAGGCAATGGGCACAAACTGAATGTGCTCCGTCTGAGCATCAGGAAACACATTTTCACTGTGAGGGTGACTGAGCACTGGCACAGGTTGCCCAGAGAGGTTGTGGAGTCTCCAGTCTTGGAGATTTCTAAAGCCATCTGGACATAGTTCTGGGCAACTGACTTTAGGTGGCCCTGGTTGAGCAGGGAGATTGGACTAGATGACCTCCAGTGGTCCCTTGCAATCTCAAACATTCTGCAATCCTGTGAATTGTGTGCCAATGCAGACTCTGAGATAGTGAACAAAGGTGGGCCGTAACACACGTCCTGTTCGAGGAAGTATAGTCAGGCTTCTGTGCGCATTCAAGGAAACTAAATTGAATTAGATCGTATTTATTTTTTTTAATTACAGAAATGCAAACAGCTAAACAAACCCAAGAGACTTGTCAAGAATTAACAGATACATCCATCAGCTGCAGACATTTTCCTGGGAAACTCCCAATATTCACTACATTTTGCGTCACAAGGTGATGTAAAAAAAACCAAACAAACTGTTTCATTTTAAGCTTCTGTAGTTGCTATTGATCGCTGGAGTAAACTTTGATGCTAATTATGTCTGCAAACACAGGGTACTATATTATGTGCTACTGTTAAACAGAAGTGCTTCACTACAAGCAGTGGGACTCCTAAGAGCAGAAGCTTTTGAGTAGCTGTTTTTTGAGAAGTTGCTACTTAATACAAACCATTTGTGTCATAAAGTAATTCCACCATTTATCTTGTTCCCATTCATAGACATTTTGCAAGGGAGCAAAACCTCATTCCACAAGTATTACATTTTGGTCAAGAACCTTCGCATCAACTCCATTGCATTTTACTTTTCTAACAATGTGTGTTGACTCTTACTTCTATGGAAGAAAGTTTCAAATGAGTAGATCCAAAGTAAAAATCCTGCAATGGTCTAGAAGATTTGTGCAGACTCCCAATTCTGTTAGGATGATTCACATTTCATCTTTTCTAGAGAGATGGAGAAGTGACTCTCTGTCCTGCAGGTCTACAGCTTTTGAGTGCAGTCCATGCTCAGAAAAACTTCATTTGGTTTGGATCTACCTTGAAGCCTTCACAGGTAGAAATCCATAGCCATTGTGCGTTGCATTCCCTCTCTCACTGGAACTAGACTGGTTTACAACAGCTGAGTCCCTGGCCTACAGCCTGTGAATCCATTTGCATTTAGTACAGGAGAGGCTGAATAACTGTAGAGGTCCCTGAATAAGTCCACTAGTTTCCATGAAGGAAACATTCAGCACTATGTTGAGATGCTAATGTGTGATCACCACGCACAAAACACTTTCAACTAAAATCATGCGCTGAAGACTCCCAGGCAGACTTGCTGTTGGTAATTCTGTCAAAGATAAGTTTTCCCATTTCTGCTAACACTGGCTTTTATCTGCATTATATAATGAGATGAGTTTAAATTTTAACGTTTATTTCGTGCAAATAGAAGGTGTGGTTTGGCCATAGTCTTCCTCAGCAAATCTGAGTGGGTTATATGGGGCTTCCCAGCTAGGATTAAATCATCATTCTGAATTCATAGTATATTTTTTATGCTCTACGTTTCCTGTCAGTATTCTCTGAATGTATTTCTGGGATCATATTTAACTGCAGAAGCAAATTATCCTGGTGATAGTTAGCTGGCCAAAGTCTGTCACCTTTTTTCTCGAGGCTGATGAGGATATAGTGTTTTTACCTACAGAAAGCAGAAAAATGTCTTTCCTGCTACTTCTAATTAGTTATTAGAATGGCTAGTAAGTATAACTCCTTAAAGTGGTCGGATTTAGAGCATATAAATAAATTCAGAGCTATATTTACAAATAAGGCATACTATAAGAACAGTGGAAGAGAAATGCAGGATTAATTTAATTTTTTTCTTTCGTACTAATTATCTCTTGCTCAGCATAATAGGAATTTGTCATGTAAGAGCAGAAAGGAAGTAAAATTAATGCCTTTTCCTGTAACACAGAGGGTAAGTGGTGGCCTACACGATTTGTGATGGCCTACACTAATTCAGGCCTTCAGTGGCTTACAAGCAATTTAGTGTATCTTTGCCTGAAAGAAAAGGTGAGAGATTTTCAAGTACAGAATGAACTTCACAAGACTGATATAGCAATAATTGACATCCCAATTCATTCATTGTTTAGAGAGGATTAAAGAACCTTTATATGCCAGGTTCTTGCCTGAAGAAACGTTGAATTTGATGATATTCTTGTCAACACAGGAAGGGGGAATATTGTCATTTACATTCAGAGACATCTTTGTGTGTCAGCCATTCCATAGTTGTTAAGTACTTGTACATAAACCTCTGATAGATATTCTTACATGTATTTTTCTGTAATTGCCTGTACACAGCGTTTGATTAGTGGAGTATCTGAAGAAAAAGAACTCAATGTTCAAAACAAGAAATTATATCTGATCAAAATAGTTTGTAGTAGACAGCATTGCAGCACAAAATCCTACATGTTCAAATATTAACTAGTCAGCTTCTAGATGTCTAACAGGAATTTACATTTTTTTATGTCACTTGATTATAAAAGTCCATGATAAGCATACTGGGTGTGAGTCATGCATAAAACGTAATATCACTAGATTTCACAGAGGTGGATGAAGTCACCATAGTCAATCAAAGTACTCTGGACAGTTAATTTAGAGAAATTTAGACATACAAGCTCTCCTAACTTTCGGTTTGTTCAAACCCTGGAAATTCAAGAACTCACCTGAAATACACGCATTTCTTTGCATCTTTGAGGCTGATGTGGTGGTAAGAAAGCAGAAAGTGCACTGGAGATGGGAGTGAAATATAGCAATTAAAATCAAAGCAGACCATGAAAAAGGAAAAAAGAAAAGTTCTTCAGGCAGCAAGCACACCTCTCTGTTACTGTTCTGAGCGTTTTGATTATTTACTTATTGATTAGATTGGTCCTCTGTACTCTGTCTGGCAGTTTATGATTTACTTTGATTTTGAACATTTTATGTATTACCCTTCACAACCTAGTTCAGCTGTCATTCAAATAAATGTAAGTTTGTGTAAAAAATAAACGTAGTTGCAAACTTTTTTTTTTTTTCACTTGATAGTCACTCTAGACATCTGGAGACTAGGGCACCACTTTGACAGTGTTTCAGTGATGACATTTGACACTAGCGAGTCACTCCATGGCTATACATGCTTTCTGAATTAGCATACAACCAGATTTTTAGTATCAGAAATGTCTAGGGTGATTTTTGCTTCAAAGAGAGCTTGAGTCTGTGCTGAGGTCAGTTCATAACTTAAATTCTCAGACTAATGCGCAAATGGCACCCTGATGGTGTTCTGCAAAGCCTGTGCTGGCCTGTTGATTAAAAGTGGGTTTTACTCTTTACAGGCAGAAAATGTCCTGGTAGTTATTTTCTCAGGAACAGAGAATGGGGCTCTGCTTATTGTTAGAATTTCCAAATTTTGCTCAAAAATATTCGCATTGCATTGTGTCCTTCTAAGATGTTTTGAGGATGATGCACAAATAAGACCTGTGGACTATATCTTTGGTAAGTATATACCTGAAGAACATCTGTTGTTTGCTGTTACAGGAAAATAGAGAAAAGTAAGACTTAATACACACAGAATACCTGCAAGTTTTTTTATGACCTGAAAAGACCACCCTTAAACACCTTGATAAGGCAAGCGCTTCCTTCTGATTCGTCCAGCAAGGCTGAGTCCCTGGAAAGGGAATGGACAGTTTCCATCTTTGCTTGCGTCATGTGGCCCCTGCTATAGCTCACTGAGCAATCCTGGATAATGTACACTTTATTGACTGACTGGAGGCTCCTGGGGTCTTGAAACCTGTTTAATAGGCAATTTAAAGCAGCAGCTCTCTCATAATAATATTGCTGTAATACAGCTACAATACTGCAGAGTGCTATTGCTCTGATGATGTATCATGGAAAATGTGGTGCTGGCCAGAAAATCACCAAGGGAACTCATAAAACATTATTTAACCTTTTGTTAATTTAAAGGCTCCAATATTATCTAATTTATTTATTATGTGAGGGAAGGGACTGAAGCCAATTACACAGTGGACTGTGAGATCTGTATATGAGCTTCAGTTCTGCAATAAATTATGGATAGTGAAAGGCAGAGATTTAAGCTTTAAAACCTGCACCTAAATGTTGACAAAGTATAGCATAATTTTTATTAGTGACAGGTATTGCTGTTCAAAGGAAAACAAAATAAAATTCAAAGCCATGGTCACTCCCACTGCAAAATCTATTTAGGAATTGTGAATCTAGGTCTTTGAATTTTTGGATAAATAATTCTTTATCTTTTTTTTAAAGCATTTTAAAACAACTCAGTTCAACAAGCATAGAGTTTTGTGCATTATAATGGGATATTACAGTAAGTACAAGCTGCATTAACAAGCGTGAACTATTTAAATCAGTTGAAGTCAGTTGCACTGTGGTTCTCTACAGAAGCTGAGAATCAAATTTAGAATGGCTGAATAGAAAAGGTGGTTTCTTGGGTAAGACCTTTCAAAGGTGCAGAGAGACCGCAGTGAATAGTCTTTTGTATGAGAAATCAGTGACAACAGTAAATGTATCAGGAAGTCTTTGAGTGACGGGGAATTTCAGTACTTGACTACTGGGAATTATTAGCTGCTGCAGAGCATTGAAATGTCAAGCCCACGTATTTTGTTAGCATGTGGGCTGTGTATGATCTTGTAGCCCAGTGGGCAAAGTTTTCTGCTGATCAAAGTAAAGTAGGCAGGTTTACTTACAGTAAAATGAGTAAAATCAACAAGTTTTTTCATATGTTTGTTTGTATGTTTGATGGTGTACAGCGTGCTTGCTTTGGGTGAAGTTCATCCTTGTGCTTGAATTGCACAAATCAGTTGTGCTTGAATTGCACAAATCAGTTGCCTGACTGGATGGTTGAAGTGTTTTATGCAAAAGAAAAACTCATACATCTTTCCATCTTTGGTGTGAATGACATCCCATTTGCACTAGCAGTCAAAAGAAGAGTGAGTCATAGGCACTCAGAAGGTCAGTACTGTATATGCGATGTCTCAGTAGCCTTCAATCACCTCCATTTTAAACATATGAATTAAATACACCCATTTTTATGTGTCTTAGTTTTAATTACAACTTCAGATTAACTGCTCTTAAGTGAATAAGAGAACTTAGAATATTTTCTAAACTTCATCTTTTGAGCCAGTGTTAAAGACTTGGTGTCTGAACTGGGTTGTTCAGATCTCAAGTTCGCATGACATCTCCTTCATATACACCCATATCAGTCCCCTGAGATGACAGGAGGTATTTCTAACTACAGAGACTGAAGTGAGAACAAGATCAGTCCTGTCTATGGTGAACAGAAAGTGTGCCTATATCTTTGTGATCAGGATATTGCTAAAAAAGAAACCCACCCTACCTTGGCCCAGTTCTTCCACTTTTAGTATTCAACGTTAGTATTTTCATGAGGAGTTACAATTATATTGCTAGGTGACATTCTGGATGACTACAACTGAAGGATGTGCCAGTGAGGCTGAAGTTATAATATATGGGATCTTGGGCTACTTCGGAGTGAGGGGCTCCCTTCTCAGGTAACTGGAAGAAGTTCCAAAATCAGGCATTGAATGATCAAGGGAAAGCTGAGGCTGGAGATAAAGCTGAATCAGGTGAGTGGTGGTAAATGATGGGGTGTAGATTCATGGTGTACATACATATTCATCTTTGTAAGCCCGTGTGTTATGCAAGCACGTTGCAGAGCTGCAGACAAAACCCTCCAGGAGAGTTTTTGAGAATATTGACTTAGTATTGAAATCCAAGGGCTGTATATTTGTCACTGGAGGGATTTCACAGAATCACAGAATGGTAGGGGTTAGAAGGGACCTCTGTCGGTCATCTACTCCAACCTCCTGCCGAAGCAGGGTCACCTACAGCAGGCTGCACAGGACTGCGTCCAGGTGGGTCTTGAATATCTCCAGAGAAGGAGACTCCACCACCTCCCTGGAGAGCCTGTTCCAGTGCTCCGTCACCCTCAGAGGGAAGAAGTTCTTCCTCATGTTCAGCTGGAACTTCCTATGCTTCAGTTTGTGCCCATTGCCCCTTGTCCTGTCACTGGGCACCACTGAAAAGAGTCTGGCCCCATCCTCCTGACACCCACCCTTGAGATATTTATAAGCATATATTAGGTCCCCTCACAGCCTTCTCTTCTTCAGGCTAAACAAGCCCAGCTATTTGATGCCTCATTTCTTCCTTGCTATCAATGCACCAAAGTAAACCTAACATTTTTTGCCTATGTCTAAGTGCTTGCTCTGTGGTGCATCCTCATCTCTACCCTTTTTCCCCCAGTCACCTGGAGTGGGAAGTGTGATGGCACACACCAACAGCTCCCTCCCTTCTCACCCTCCTGGATTTGCTTCCAGGAGAAAGTGTAGCGAAGGCCAGGAATACCCAAAACACAGGACTCATTCTAGCATGTGGTCTTCACATATAACCTTAGGGCGGGGAACTGCAAAGTGCCACCAGCTTCCACAGTTTATCTGAAGCCTTTGTTTAACAAGTTAAAGGGTGCTGTGCACTTAGCACTAGTACACAGGCAGCTGTGTTTCACTAAAGATAGTGATGGTTACACCCATTTGACTTGGAACCATTGCCAAAGGCATGTAATTAATTGGGAATTAATTAATACATTATAATTGACCTCATAGGTTGGCTATTAATAAGGGGCAGATTCTGACACCTCCAGCATGCCTAGTTAAAGAGTGTGGAGTTCAAAACAGGACTGCTCCCATTATGTCTTCTTCTCTGAGAGCAGCAGCTAGTATCTCAGTAAAGATGCTCCTTGCAGCCCCTTGGGATTTATCATGCAGCTGATATCCCCTGCACAAAAGGAACATGGCTAGTTAGGGCATGGCTTTATCCCATATCCACTTCCATTTCAGAGCTGGTACTGAGGCTAAGGTAAAGAAAACCTTTATTCCCCCGGTTCCTTGGAAAGCACTCTGCGTGCTTGTGTTGTCTGTAGGCAGATTTTTACTGGGAACTCCCTGGGGTACACTGCCGCTCTGAACCTCTCTACAATTACCATACAGCCCTTTAAGTTAGTGATGGTTAAAGCCCTGCATCTAGAAAGTATGTTCAATGATACAGTTTTATACCTTGTAGACTTTTTAGTGGCTGCACAGATGCTTCCCTGCTTCTCTCTCTTTTTCATACCCTAAAAATATCTATATCTGTATATTGGAAATGGTAGATACCAATCTTCCTTGGCTCATCTGTTTCAGTTTTCCAGAGGAAAAGCAACTACCCAATTACACACAGTTGTAAATTAACTTGACAGCCCACGTACTGGAACTGCCATGCCTTCCTGAGCTGTTTGAATTTTTCATGAGTTCTGAGTCCCTGCAAATAGAGGCCAGAAAGGAACATTACAGGCCCCTAGAGAAACTGTGTTTCTTCTTTATTTTTCAGGCTTACTGGCAACACACTTGGCGAGGTAATGGTTATGAGCTTCTCTTTCTCAGTAGAGTCATTATGCTAAAGAAGCCTCCTGTGCTCTCTCATATAAACATATTCTGAGTAAGACAGTTCAGATCACTGCTGAATCATTCATCATGTTCACAAAAATGCTGGATATACAAGTTTGAAGACTGTTGAAGTTTACAGCTGAAAATATGAGAGATGTTTCTCCGCCCTTTTCTCCATCAGCCTTATTGCTCCCTGACATCTAAAGTGTGAAAAGAGAAAGATTTGGGTAAATCTTAAAAAATCTCTGATTACTCCTACAAGGTGTAATCTTCAGGGTCTGCTGAAAGAGTGCAAAGAAATGCAGGACAGTTAGCGTTTTGTCCAGCTTCAGTTGCCTACAGCCTGATTCTGCCCTGCTCTAAACTTCCGTCTGTCTCCTTTTCACATCATCATCCCCTAGAAACAGAAAACAGTCTCGGAAATATCAAAGTAAAAGTATGTGTTCTCAGTTCCCACTCACACTGGCATGCACGATCAGTTCCCAGTTTCCTGTGCTTTGTCATGTGTATCTTGATATTCTTCCTTTTAGAAGCTTTTAACTTGGACCTTATTTGGATGATTCATTTCTGAAAGGCTGAATAGATGCAGAGTGCAGTACGTCATTTTTAGCTCTGATTCCACAGCACATATGGGTGGCCTGAGTTATATTTTACTGACTTCAGGTACAGTGGTTCTCTCCTTGGTCATGCTATTACAGCTGTCTTACTGGACAACCTTTCACAGAAACACTTCATGGAATTGTAAGGGTTGGAAGGGACCTTAAAATCATCTGGTTCCAACCCATCTGCCATGAGCAGGAACATCTTCCCCTAATCCAGGTTGCTCAGAGCTCCATCCAGGCTGGCCTTGAACACTTCCAGGGAGAGGGCAGCCACATCTTCTCTGGGCAACCTGTGCCAGTGCCTCACAACCCTCACAGTAAAGAATTGCTTTCTTATAGCTTATCTAAACCTACCATCTTTTAGTTTAAAGCGATTACCCCTTGTCCTATCCCTACATTCCTTTGTAAAAAGTCCCTCTCCAGCTCTCTTGTAGGCCCCTTCCAGGTATAGCCCCTGGAAGGCTGCTATAACCTGGAGTCAGATTTAATTCTATCAGGGCTTTAGCTTTCCTAACCTGACCCCTGGCTGCTCGGACGATTTTTCTGTATTTCTCACAGGCTACCTGTCCTTGCTTCCACCCTCTGTAGGCTTCCTTTTCCTGCTTGAGTTTGTCCAGGTGCTTCTTTTTCATCCATGCAGGTATCCTGGCATTTTTGCCCAACTTCTTCTTTGTTGGAATGCATTGCTCCTGAGCTTGGAGGAGCTGTTTTTTTAATATTAACTAACTCTTTTGGGCACATCTTCCCTCCAGGTCTTTATCTCATGGTATTCTAGCCAGCAGGTCCCTGAAAAGGCCAAAGTCTGCTCTTCTGAAGCCCAGGGCAGTGAGCTTGCTGTTCACCCTTCTCACTGCCCTAAGGAGCTTGAACTCCACCATTGCATGGTCCCTGCAGCCAAGCCTGCCCTTGAGCTTCACAGTTCCCACCAGCCCCTCCTGGTTAGTGAGAACAAGGTCCAACATAGCACCTCTCCTCATGGGGTCCTCTATCGCCTGGATAAGGAAGTTATCATCATCAGTGCATTCCAAGAACCTCCTGGGCTGCCTATGCCCTGCTGTTTTGTCCCTGCAACAGATGTCAGGGTGGTTGAAGTCCCCCATGAGGACCAGAGCTTGTGAACATGAAGCTGCTCCCATCTGTCTATGGAAGGCCTCACACACCTGGTCTTCCTTGTCACGTGGCCTGTAGCAGACCCCCACTATAATGTCACCTGTCCCTGCCTTGCCTTTAATCCTGACCCATAACGTCTAAGTGGGCTCCTTATCCATCCCCAGGTGGAGCTCCATGCTCTCCAGCTGGTCATTGACATAGAGGGCAACACCCCCTCCTCATCTCCCCTGCCTGTCCTTCCTGAATAGTCTGTATCCTTCCATTCCAATGCTCCAGTCATAGGAGTCTTTGGGAAAGATACGCATTGAAGAACTCAGATGGTTGTTTTGTAGAAAATCCCCTTAGTATTTTTGTGAATGGACTATTTGCCCTGAGTTTATCCATCTGTAGACAGTCCCCTGTGCAGTTTTCCTACTGCAGTTCTCCAGTTTCAGAAGTCCCCCAGGGGTCAGGACTCGGCCCAGTCTTGTTCAACATCTTTATCAATGACCTGGATGAAGAGTTAGAGTGTACCCTCAGCACATTTGCTGATGACACAAAACTGGGAGGAGTGGTGGATACACTAGCAGGCTGTGCTGCCATTCAGCGAGACCTGGACAGGCTGGAGAGTTGGGCAGAGAGGAACCTGATGAGGTTCAACAAGGGCAAGTGCAGGGTCCTGCAGATGGGGAG
>Ga0065711_1032116_pt1 | contig 27987 bp, 11 predicted proteins | sample Hoacrofraction12_FD_59098 | JGI IMG/M metagenome (GOLD analysis project Ga0065711, IMG submission 59098) | Hoatzin crop microbial communities from Cojedes, Venezuela - Epithelial fraction 12 v2 (version 2) | ecosystem: Host-associated > Birds > Digestive system > Esophagus > Crop | place...
CCTGAAAAAAAAAAAAAAAAAAAGAAGGACAGTGCAGGTTTAGTTTCATTTTCCCTTTAGATATATTTGTGATGAAACACTTGCATTGAGCCTAACCATGAAGGAACAAGCAGGAAAACCTAGGCCTCCAGATGCAGTGAGTTTTTTACCAGCCATCCTTGTTAATGTCATTTTGGGACAACTGAATTCATGGACTGGGCTATTCTTTTTCCCTGGTTACCCCTGCATGACTTCATTTCCTACTGAAATCACTCAGCTGAAGCCAAGGAGGATGGCACAGCTGAGAACAGGATTTGATCTCATGCTCCCCAAACAAGACCTTGAGAAAGAACACTTCAAAACCTGCTCACTTTCCAAATCTGAAACCATGCAGAAGGGAGCTGGCTTAAATAAAATAAATTCCCCGCATGTGTGGTAAACAAAAGGGACAAGTTTCATTTTCTCTGAAGGGTGGACTGAAGAGATTTGGTTTGCATACTGTACGGCAACATTTGTTTGTGTTTATCCTCATTTTCCAGTTTTATCAGAAAGTAAGGAAGGAAAATTTAGACCTAGGAAATTTGCTTGCACTGAGTTACAAGTACATAAACACAGAAATGTTTACTTATCACCTGAAAAGTTTATAGCAGCTTAGTTCTGCTCTACTCCAGTAGCTTTTTCTTAGATTATTTTTTGTGTGGTAAGAAGTTAGTTTTAAACAATAAACTGCGAGAACAGATGTAGGTTCGATAAAAGCAACTTGTATAGCCACTGAGAATGACATTTAAATGTAATAACTACTGTGATGAAGAAATTAAGAACGCGAATATGCAGTGTAGATTAAATAAGGTCTGAAAGTTGTATGTAAGGTTAGGTCTGGCATTTTCCCTGACATAGTGTTTTTGGACGTCATGTTATTTTCTTACTGCCAAGCATTGCTAAGACAAATATGCCGAATGATCACCATCAAAACCTTAACCCTACACCTTGATTTGTGCTTAGCTAAGCATGCAGCTTTACGCAATAATCCTCAGAGTCAGAAATGAACACATGAAACTTTCAGTTTTCATTCAATTGTGTTGCAAACAAAATCATAGACAATTATCAGGGAACAGGGCTGAGGGCAGTGATCCTCTAAGCTATCTGCTGCTCCAAGGGAGAATGAACTGTGTTTAAGCAGTTCCTGAAAATATGAACTTAAGGTGTTTTTGAAATACACCTCCAGTGGTGGGAAGCCCAAGACTTCCTTGGGCAGGTGATTTCTTTGATTTATTAATCTCCTGATGGAAATTGCTACCCATTCCCCCAGGGTTACATGCAGGGAGCGAGCCATAACACAGAGCTGTCTGGTCAGCTTGGAGGCTCCCAGCACTGGCTCTGAACAGATCCGTCCTGTGGCTGCTATCGCAGAGTACGAACAAGGAGAAGCCTTCCACCCGCAGCCCTTTTCCCCGCCTCACACATGGAGCAGCGAATGGTATCTAAATACACGACAAGCAATGGATACAAGAAGCAGACGATGGGAGAACAAGGGCCCAGATCCATTAGCAGAAATCTGGATCAACTCGTGGATGACTCACCGACACAAATCAGGGGTAAATACGTAACAGGCACTCCACGCCTGCCATTCCCCCCAGAAGAAGAAAGTCTTGAGAGACAAATCCAGGGCTCTCGCATCGTTGCATGTGTCTTTTTGCAGTTGTACACAGGAGGGCAGCAAACATTTACTCAGCGTTTGACTCCTTATTCCTTCCTAGCCCCTGCCATAAATAGATGCTGTTGGGATAGCATAAACTGTCCGTCATCCCGAGCGGAAACCTGCTAAAGAGCCCCATAAAAAACCCCAAAGTGACTGTAATTAGATGGAGTGCACACTTCGCTGTTATGACTAAGACAAAGGTTGTCTTGGATTTTTGCCGGCTGTCAAGCTAAATTCACCCTCCACCAAATTACCTCTGGATATTCCTTTCTTCTCACTAGTTCAGTTTTATAGGGTGTTTGCTATCACTTGTGTAAGTTTTTGCAGCGCTTTTCATTCTCCAGGGAAATTACACTTTCATTCTTCCCATCGAGGTGCTGACACAGGCATTTCAAACAAGTCTGTTCCCCTTGTTTCCTGATGGAGAGTCTATTGGGGATGAAGAAGGGAGTGTGTTAGAAATATTCTCTAATTCCAGCTAATGAAGCTTGTCAAAGAGTATGAATATAATTATATGGATTTTGAATGTAAAGGCCTGCAAGAGAGCGTTTCTCAGCCATGACTCTCATTTTTCTTAAGTGGATATAATTAAAGCAATTGTCTTTAGCCTGCAAGCATACCCACTGACTCCTTCCTGCTCTCTGCCCCGCTCCATCCTTGCTTTGACTTTGGCTTCTTGGTAATTTTCTCCATTATCCATCACAAGGAATCCTGTGCGTTTATATTGATGCCTATTTAGATTGAAGCTTTTCCAGTGAAGCAGTGTATTTTACCTATTAATTTGTTCTGGCTGATCCTAATTAAGCATTATTTACCATGTGGTTGGATTCTTTTCAGCCGCCTGAAAGTAGCCCAGTATGAGTGTCCAAGGTGAGCTGAGCTATCCTCCAGAGTCTCCTCATTGACTACAATAGGAGCTGAGGGTGCCTAGCCCCTCTCAGACAAACCATTTCAGAGATTAGGGAAGATGAGTTCTGACACAAAGGCCTGTTTTCTTTACATTGAACTTTATGTACTAATCTGAGAGTGCACATCTGGGGTACAAAGCACCCCTACAGACGAAGGAGACAGTAAGCTCTTGGGCAGTTTGCACTGCCCTCTGAAAACAGGTATTTTCTGCAGCAGTAGAGAGGGATCTTCAGAAATCACACCCTCAGGCAGATGTTTAAGCCTAGGTAAGGTGGTCTGTGCCTAAAAGCCAAATTTTACATTGTTTTTGAGCACGGAAATTAATGGGATTTAGGAACGCAAGTGCTTGAAAAAATCCCAGAGTTGATTCCTCTGTCCACTGCCATGTCAGTAAATGTGTGATAAGAATCGAACAATGATCTGTGTCCTGATCTAACCCACTAAGAATAATCTTGCACCCCATGAGATTCAACGGCCTCACACACATAGAGCAAACCCATCACAAACAGCATGCGTTAAAAATCACTGGGGGAAAATGACTGGAAGTGTCTGAAATAGTAACACTGCCTGTTGTTGTCATCTTTAATACGATAATGTCATTGGGGACTGGCATTATGAGAGATGCTGTGTGGAACAAGGCTGTCTTATATCACAAGAATCCTCTAAGACAAAATATACAATAAGAAAAAGCCTGACCAAGCAAACCCCAGACATCTACCAGCTGTGATTTCATAGCAACAAATATGATTTGGGATCTTGCTTATCTAAAAGTTTTGTCCTGTCTTTTGTCACAGAATTATAGCCCAAAGAACGAATTCTGATTTGGGGAGTTCACCTCCTGAAACAGAAATGCAGGTCTGGGGGAGTCAGGAACACAGGAAAAGTCTCAATATGTTAAAATAAATTCCCTGGCATGGTTTACTCTAGCAGTTGTATTGGGAATATAATGTTAATTGCTGGACTAGGCTTTGGGCAGTTAATGAGTAAAGAATCCTCAACAGATTGGGGTCTTAATTACCTGATTTCCTTTAACCTGATTTCCTCTAACCTACCAGGTCAGTGGAACTAATCCCAAAACAAAGAAACCACGTTATATTGGATCTTCAAACAGATCCAAGGATTTCCAAAGATGAACAAGGAAGTAGTACAAAGTGTGAATCTCTGTGGAAATTAGGCACCCATGCCTAATATAATGATCTAGAAATAATCCTTTACTAACCACTTGCCAGCCTAAAAACCCAAAGACGTGTCAGATCTTGGCCCCCCTCAAATACTTTGGTGCCTAGACTTCTGCTCCTGCCCCCAGTCCAGCTAATGAAGCACTGTGGATGGCATCTTACCTGACTTTAGCAGCCTGCAGTGCCAGCACAGTTCACCCCCCTTCCCATATCTTTTCTCTGTGATGTGCAGCAGGTCCTACAATTTCCTGTTTCTCTCAACTGGAAACCAAAAGAGTTGTAAATTAAGAACTCTCCACCAATGCAGAGAGGGAAGGCACGGGTCTGAATTAGTAGACACATAGTAAGTCAGGCTTCGTAAGACGGGCACTTGATTTGACTGCATGAGCTCCAAAGCTTTATCACTTTCTTCTACCTGATGCTTGCTGTTCTTTACACCTTAGGTGTCACTGGTCCCAGAAAGTGAAGTTTGCTCTGGATGCAACTTCTTTGAAGTGATTTGCCTAACTCTGCTCGTTTTTTTCCTGGGAGACTCTAGGACTCATTTTGGTTAGATTCTGCACTAGGTTTATCCAGGCAAATATATGCTCTTGCTCTTCACTTGCTCTTTAAGGAGTAGCATTGGGTGCAAGTCAGTGGTGAACACCAGGTTAGAATGAGGTCTCTGAACCAGTGGACAAAGTCCTTGCTGTGGTCTGTGATGCAGATGATAAACTCTGCCACCATCAAGGGAGGACGTCTCTCTTCTCACACTGTGATGTTACTGGTCAAAGGAATTTCCACCTGTTGCTTCATATCAGAACCTGCAGCTACATAGAGATGGCTCTAACTAAATGAAATATTCATCTGAAATAGCCCTATTTCTGAATTAAGGGTCTTTTATTGTTCTTTTTGTTTGCTTGTTTGGGCTTTATCTTGTATTCTGTGCTGCTCATTTGGTCTCTTCAGCTCTTTTCATGAAGAGATAAGAGAAAAGGGAAAATAAATGAAAGAGATATCCATGACAATTTTGAACTAAAGATGAATTGGAAATGCTCAGAAATCTGTAGGCTGTTTCAGATTCACCTCACTTTCTTTAGTGGTCTAAGACTTAAGCTTTTAGACTAGACTACCTCTACTTTCAGTAGACATAGACACAGGAAAAAACACAGACCTCTCCACAGACTGCTATATAAGATGATTTATCATTAATTGGACGGTCTCACTGGGCCAGAAACAGTGTTTGTCTTGTGCTTGAAGTGACACATATGCCTAAATGACTGGTTAGGAACTACGATTATTAGCAATGGAAGCTGATATTCCTTGAGTTATGATGAAATGCAAAGGCTTTTTATGCTAGGGAATCTGAGTCAAGATTCACTGTAGAAATCTGTACCCACGCATTTACAATAGAAAGAAAGTTTCTGCTTCAACTGCTCTTGAAAGCTGTTTATCTCACTTATTCTTCAACGTAAGTCACCCTTGTGGGTGACTTAATGCCATGCCTACCTTCATTTTGTACTAAGCCACTCTTCTGAATAGACTATATCAATATTTTCCTTTTAGAGGGATTTCTTGTGTTTTTAACTGATGCAGATAATTACTTCCCATCTTTAAAGCCTAGAATGAACATTTTGTTCACCTTATTTGATCTCTTGACAATAGCTGTCCACAGAATTACACCTCTCTATTCTTGAATTTAACATTCAAACATAATGCATGTATTTCATAAGGACAACCAACCTTGAATAAGGTTGAAGAAGTGAAATCCAATCAAGATCCTGATTTATATGCTGATTGCTTTTTTTCACAAATACAGAAAATTTGAAGAAAAGTGAATTTAAAATTAAGAAGTGCACCTTTTCCCCCCAGACTAATGTAAACAAGATTGTTCAACTCTGTTGCTTCTCAGCTACTGATCTGCTGCACTGACCTTGTAATCAGAGAAGACTGTGAACCCTGCATTTGTCTTTGAAGACTGCTAATAATTAAATTCTATTGTTTCATTGAAACAGAACATGACTCTCACAATTTGTAACCAGAAGCAGTATAGCTGCAAAGAACAATGTTGGATAAACATGCCCTTCAAAGATCAAAGGATGGAGGGCTTTCTCAATTAAAAAAAAAAATTCAGCATAGCTAAACTGCTGTTTCTCAGCAACTTAATTCGGGTACAGATCTGAGGCTGCCTAGATTGCTTTGCTTTCATTTCACAGTCTCAAGGGCATCCTTATTCCCCAAAAGTGTGTGGGGAAGCTGGCACACCCAGATGTGAGTTGTGAGTCTGCGGGCAGAGGGAGAGAGTACCCCCCTCACCACTAATTAAATGTTCAAAGGATTCGTGCTCTCTCCAAGAAGCACATCTTTGTGACATTAAATAAAAATCAGCCTCAAAGAGAAAACACATACGCAATATCTTCAACAAAGCAATGGGCAAGAGGATAGCAGGAGGATTTGGCTTTGTAGTGACACGGTTTGCTTTCATTTCTTCCCTGTGAGAGCACTCTTTTCTCCACGGATTTCCATCAGAGAGTTTGTCCTTCTTGCTGATCAGAGACTCATCTCTGATGCCACTTTGGCCATGCAACTCCAAGAAGAGTTAGGAGAAGCCACAGTTGCTTAAGGAGTTTACCCCTTCCCATGAATGACCATGTGATTTCTGGCCAGCAAAGCCTTCTTAAAATAACATGACTCTCACTAGCTACTTCCTGGTGGCCCAGGAAGAGGGTAAATTTGCAGCAAATGAGTCTCAGCCAAACCTTGGCATATCTGTTCTGTATCTTATAGCTTTTCCTTTCTCTGATGAACAATTTCCTTGGACATGAAGACTCCCTTGCTGAAATGTTTCTACTTGTGCAAGGACTGGTCACTGCTGAGAAGGGCAGATTGCATTCTTTATGGCCTGACCCTCCTGGTGGGAGCTGTGGGGCACAGCCCATCTGTATATTCATCTCATGAACTTCTCAAGTGTCTCTTGTCCCACTACATGTGTGTATGGACATGCTCTCAGCACATATAGGTCATTGGCTAAAGGGTTCAGGCAACCCCTCCAGCAGCAGAACTTTCTCTTGTCTAGGTGGAGGTCCAGGTGGATGACCTAGCTATGGCATGTGGGTCCCAAGGCAAAAGACGAGTTATCTTGCAGAGAGAGCCTTGTTGAAGGTCAGGATGAGGTAGGAGCAGATTGTATGAGACATGGGCGAAACTGGGCAGGATATAAACCAGCAGTGAGGGCCTCATCCATCTCATTCTGGAAGAGAAATGAGAATTTGAAGGACACATAGCACCACTTTCACCCATCCATTCAAACAGCAATCAAATAGAGGCAGCCTTTCGGAGGGGGCTCAACTTCGTAGGGGGTGAAATCTGCTCTCATGGGGTTTTCACACAAATGGTCAATGTGTGGGTACCCTTTCTGGTGTCACCTATCTTTGCAGAATCAAATCCCACAAGTGTCAGTCAAGGTGCTTCACTATCCTTTGCTGTGATGAGTTTTCCTTGCAGCCCTGTCCCAGCACTATGACAAATTTCTGAAGCAGACAGGGAAGAGATGAGAAGCGACCCATGAAGACTTTAAGGCATTAAGGCCCACCCAGATTATCTTATCCAGAGCAGAAACTTTCTCTTCTGTACTGTTCTTCTCTGAACTCCCTGAGTAGCCCTGGTCTTGCTCGAGTAATAAGGTTAATGATATATCCTAATGCAAAGATGAATTTGACCTGTTTTCATTTTAGAGGAAGGGGAATTGAGGAAGATGTAAAACAGCATGAACAAAATCATGCTGAAATCTTGAAGAAGAGCTGACTCATGCATAGCTCTGTGCTTTCCGCTGTAGATTGTCTTACCTTATTTTCAGAGGGAATGAATGAGTCTTAGCTGTATTTTTTTTTAATTGAGGAATCAGAATTTATTAGCAGGTTATTGCAATACAAAAGCATAGGAAAAAAATGACTAATTTTCCCAATGTTCAGGAAAAAAAGGTAATCTTTGTAACTGAAACACTTCCCTTTTCCCTGTCATTAAGTTACAGGATTGTTCTTCAGCTCCTGTCAGCTCATGTCAACCTGTGGTGCCTGACCAACATAGTGGCTTGCCTGACCAACCTAGTGGCTTGCCTGACCAACCTAGTGGCTTTCTGTGATGGCGTGACTACAGTGGACAAGCGAAGAGCTACAAACATGTTCTATCTGGACATCTGTAAAGCCTTTGACACAGTCCCTCACAACATCCTGCTCTCTAAATTGGAGAAATATGGATTTGATGGGTGGACTGTTCAGTGGCTAAGGAATTGATTGGAAGGTCGCAGTCAGAGGGTGGTGTTCAATGGCTCGATGTCCAAATGGACGCCGGTGATGAGTGGTGTCCTTGAGGGGTCTGTACTGGGACAGGTGTTGTTTAACATTTTCATCAATGACTTAGTGAGATCGAGTGCACCCCCAGCAAGTTTGCAGATGACACCAAGCTGAGTGGTGTACTTGACACACCAGAAGGATGGGATGCCATCCAGAGGGACCTGGACAAGCTGGACAAATGGGCCTGTGTGAACCTCTGGAGGTTCAACGAGGTGAAGAGCAAGGTCTTGCACTTGGGTCAGGGCAACCCCCACTATCAATACAGGCTGGGAGATGAAGGGATTGAGATTAGACCTGCTGAGAAGGACCTGGGGGTATGGGTGGATGAAAAGCTTCACATGAGCCACCAATGTGCGCTTCCAGCTCAGAAGGCCAGCTGTATCCTGAGCTACATCAAGAGAAGCATGGCCAGCATGTCAAGGGAGGGGATTCTGCCCCTCTGCTCTGGTGAGACACCCCCAGGAGTCCTGCATCCAGCTCTTGATGCCCCAGCACAAGAAGAACATGGAGCTGTTAGAGAGGGTCCAGAGGAGAGCCACAAAGATGATCCGAGGGCTGGAGCACCTCTCCTTTGAGGAAAGGCTGAGGGCTTTGGGGCTGTTCATCCTGGAGAAGAGAAGGCTGCGGGGAGACATTAGAGCAGCCTTCCAGTAACTGAAGGGGGGCCTATAGGAAAGCTGGGGAAAATATTGTAAGCAGGGCTTGTTGCAGCAGGACAAGGAGCAATGGCTTTAAACTGAGAGGGCAGAATTAGACTAGATCTAAGGAAGAAATTCCTTGCGGTAAGGGTGGTGAAACACTGGAACAGATTTCCCAGAGCAGTAGTGGAGGCTCCATCCCTGGAAACATTGAAGGCCAGGTTGGACGGGGCCCTGAGCAACCTGGTCTAGTTGAAGATATCCCTGCTCACTGCAGGGGGGTAAGGCTAGATGACCTCTAAAGGTCCCTTCCAACCCAACGCATTCTATGATTCTATGATTCTTATCTTCATTGCATTGGGTTTGCAATGGACATGCATCTGGATCTGCTGAGGACTACATCTGTGAGTGAGCTGTATCTTCAAATGCTCCTTTTCCATTTCAGTTGGTGAGCAAATGTCCGTTGGAGAGTGGAGATGGTGTCTTTTTTGAGCTTAGATATGACCATAAGGTTTTCATCTGAAGTAGGGGAGGAAAAAAATGTTTTATTCTGAGAATGAGGATAATATTTGTTCCCCTTATCTCTTGTCCTTCTCTACTCCAATGTTGCTATTATATGTGCCTGGACATAGAATTTTTATTTTATTTTATTATGAATACAATAAGTGGTAAGTAAAGCATTTAAAGTTGAACTTGTGTGCAAGAAAGCTATCTAACTCAGGAACCTGCTAAAGAATTACACGTATTTGTTGTTTGTTTGCTATGCTTTTTTGATAAAGCAGAGCTAGTCCATTCTGCTTCCTGTTAATACTCCATTTTGATTTCCCGGTTCTTAGACATTATCATTCCACTTCAGAGAATGTTTTACAGTTTCCTTGAAATGCATCTCTCTCTCCACCTTCTTGTCTCCTAAAGACAAAATCTTATTTTAATCAGTTAAATTCTAATATCAGTTAAACTGAGGAAAGAATCTGGCCCATAAACTTTGACAAATGATGATCATTTTAAAAAATAAAATGTACACATTGTGTCTAAACACAATTGACCTTTTTCCCCTCAGCTGTCCTGATGTTCAGCTGCTTGGAAATTTTCCTCCAGGGAAAACCTTTATTAAATGATTTGCGCTTCTTTTACATTTTGTTCCAAATTATCTCACTCCCTCATTTTATTTCTTCTTCAGGCTGGCTGCTTGCTACAGCTAATTTGGTTGTCCTTGCTGGGACTACCATAAATACTCTTTCCCAGTAGTACTTTGTAAGCTGAATTAGTCAAGTGATCTTGGCTATAACATTGAAGAAAACAGTCGATAAGATTTAAGTCTGGGAGAACTTTATGGTTGGAGACACTGTTTTAAAGTCACCCATAAAGGCACATGAGCAAAAAGTGCTGACAAGGCCAAAACATTTGATAGATGCTAAAATTGTGACCTTCAGCATCGTATTAGGAGGGATAATTGTTCACTCACATCTCTTCCTACGATACGTGTATTAAAGCATGACACTCACTTTGGAACTCTTAACTAGGACCCTTCCACACAAATAGATGAAATATCAGATTAAAAACAAGGACATAAAGACTGACCCAAAAATTGAAAGACAGAACATCGAAGCCTGCATGAATCTCCAGGTATAATGGGTCCACGTCCTTCTCTGCGAAGTAGAGAGGGTGACGTGCCACCTGGGGTAAGTGGTACCAGCATCACCTAAAGCAATAGAAAAGTGGTTTCTCTGTGTCTGTCTGCTCCTCGGGCTTTTATTTCCCCTGACAGTACCTAGAGCTTTAGCCTATGCAGGGCTGTGGCTCTCGGATGGGAGTCACAGTTGGACAAGTCTGTTGTGGTCTTCAAGGTGGCACTGATTTACCATTCCCCCCAGAATCTGTGGTGATAGCCATGGCACACGGTCCTGCACTGCTCCAGGCTGACTGGGTCTATAGTTGCCCTTAGAACAGTCTCATGTTTTCTCTCACAATGTCAAAGCTTCTGCTTTTATTTTAAAGCTGGCTGAACACTTCATTCACTGAAACCTAATTCTGGGGTAGTGGAGGGTGAGAATAGGGATGGAATTATTTGTGACTGAGTGGAATTGGTAAAGATATTTCTGTCGATATTTCCCTTTTTCCATTTTGCCAGCGAAGAACCAGTTGGAACATGTCATTTTGGCATGTTTGAAAACAAATGTTCTTCCTTTTCAGTTGTAAAATAATTGTTTTCAAGTCTGAAATTGCAAATACACTAGGAAAAATAATTTAAAAATGCCCCATCAGCTACATAAAATATTTTTACTTGAAATCTCTCCCTCTAATTAATTTAAATGTTTTTCCCCCCTAATTTGACAAATATGCCTCTCCTCCCTTCACTTACACAAATGGGCCCCCCCAAAGAGTTTTCCAAATCAATTATTCCCACATATTTCTCAAACCTTTTGAGATGTAGTGGACAGAGCCACTTTCATGTCCAGGCTGACTTTAAATAAAGAAGTTTACTAATACTAAATTGAAAAGGCTCAAAAACTGTTCTGATGAAAAAGGTGAACTATTTTCAACTTTATATCTAAATTACAATGAGAAAAGGATTATTCTTGTGGAATCAAAAGTCCGTATTTTATTAACTCCCCTATGACACACCCAGGACAGATAGGTGTTTATCTTTACAAAAGCTTTCTTGCTGTTAAAAGGTAGGTCTGTTCATGTTATAATAGAACTGGAAAATTCTATAGTGCAAAAATTCATGGCACAGCATAAACATGATCGAAGACATTTTGGGTACAAGCTACACTTCCACTTTTCTTGTAACAGATGACACTGCTTGAGGTTAAACAAGAAGTGCCTGTTGCCAGTGCTGTAACATCTCCTGCAAATAGCTTCTTATTTGTGGCACTGATACAAGGGCTGTGTTTTATGGAGCTCGCCCAGCCAGCTTTTCTATGTCAGGTTATCACAGATACATTTTTTTCCAATTCATTTAGAGACTGTTGTTAAGATGCTGTAACAAGAGGTGTAACTTGTTCCTTTCACTTCCATTCAGGCAGTTTGAATAAACCCACACTTCAGCCTTTTATGGTTCCTCTTTCCATTATACTTATTTTATTCTATTTTATTTTTCTCAGTGGGGATTGAGCTACTTCAGTCAGGTAATTTTCTGCAATATCATGTTAACCTATTAAAATGCCAAATAATTTATTGTCCATTCAGTCCAGCCACATGTCCTTTTCCTCTAAAAAGCACAGTCATTTCTGTAAACTCTCCATTCCGCTGTATGTTCAAAGGGCCTCCTGGATCTCCTCACCTTCTCATTAAATTGTGCTGAAGAATAGTTGCCTTGGAAACCAGGGAGCCGATCCAGCAAAGGGGCTGAGTGTCTTCACCTTGCCTTGACTTTGGTGGAAGGTGAAGCCATTTAGCACTTCTGAAAGGACACAGCACCCGGCCAGCAGAGAAATCATTAGGCACTAACTACTGTTTTGCTTTAGTTTCAGGATGATGGGAAATGATGCTGGTCCCAACACCTCCTCCTATCCTCTGCATGAAGAGCAGAAGACAGAAAGAGGTTAAAACAGCTGATGCTTTTCTGGCATCTACGAACTCATTTGTAATTGCAGAGGTTTTGGAAATGCAAATACATTCTAAATATTATTCAAAAGAACATATCTCTTCTGAAAGTTTAAGAGGACACAACTTTCTTTCCAGGATATTTTTAGTGTCAGTGCATTGTAAGAGAGCTACCAGGGTCCTTACAGACGTGGAGTAAGAAACCAGTTTGGATTAGAAAGAAAATAAAAACAAATAAACCACAAATCTTAGATGTTCTATGAAATAAGAGACAGCATCCTTCGAAGGACTCGGCCAACGTAAGCACCATATCTTAACATTTCCAAGAAAAACACAATAGGCTTTGGAAACTTGCCAATGATGAAGTCCAGATTGCAATGATAATCACAGCGAGAGATATCTCATGTAGGTAAGCCATACCCTAATAGCAGAGCTGGCTCTACTTAAGCCACCTCAGTCTATCACGTTCATTATCTCAAGGCAGAGCCATGCAAATCAAACAAGTTTACTTCCAGCGCCATCTCAGTTCAGGATAAGGATATCTGCTTTTTTGAGACCTTCAGACCTCCCCACAAATTCTTTCCAGGCTCACCTGGCTCCATACAGAACCATTTCTTGGATCTGCACCTTGATACAGGTAGGAGCATTATTCAAGGTCCAGAAGACCTTTGCAGCTGAAGCAACATTGCACAAGCTCAGCACTGGGACTTCGACCCAAAGCATCTACACGCATTCCTGTGGGGCTGAGTGAGAGTTAAGCAGCTCTTCTGAAATGGGGAGTCATGACCATGAGCATGGTTACTGAAATATTTCCATTCTTAGGCTATTTGAGCCCATTCTGGACCATGGAAAGTTGCAGGTCATAATGTTGCTTGGCTAAATCCAGGCACTAGCTGCAACTAGCTACAGGACTTTGGCAACGTGACAGTACTCTGAGTATGGTAAACCTGTCCACTGCTGTCTTAATTGGTTTTCTACAGGTAATTTTAAAGTTTTGGCCTCTGGTTAATAAAGAACCAAGGACTGCATCCCTTCTCCATTCTGTCACAGTTTAAAAGTAGGTGGGAGCTATGACTGTGCTTTACAGACAGCCCACCACTGTCAGGATGTGTTAGATGGCTCTAAGAACATGCATTGAGTTTAGAGCAGTTTCAAGGACACGGAGAAGCAGAAGACCCTTCACATAAGAGGCAGAGCATCTAACAAGCCTAAGCAACCCCAGAGGAAAAGAAAAAAGAGAGCTTTGCAGGATCACAGTCCTGTGGAGATGAGAAATTCTGCCTTGTTCTTAATCGAAGGTCTCAGATGCTTCATTGGAGTTTGCTCCTGGTCCTTATGCGCCAGCACTAACAGGTCCATGTTCTGTACATCTGGGAGGCTGCTTCATTCTGACTGAAGGACACATTGGACTTTTTTCCTCTTTAATCATAACGGAGCTTTTTACCCCCAAAACAAGATTTGCTTCTACCAGTTATAAACCTTTTTCTGGGTTACGCCACCCCCCCCTCCCCCTGGCATACAACCATTTTCTCATGCAGATACAACATACAATGGTTTGACTCACTTTCCTTGATGGCAATGCAGAGTGGTAAATGCTCTGATAACTTCTGCTGATCCCAAGTTGTTTCAGATACTGAATTTCATCAAGATATTTTCCAATGTCTCCAGGAATCTTTTTGCAGACTCCTTCTCTTGATATGTCTGGTGTACATTGTAAAATAAGTTTTTATTTCTTCTGAGGTTTTTTATATTCAGGTTTTATGTTCAAGTGTGCTATGTATTATAACAGAAAGCAAATTCCTTAAGGTCAAAAGGATTTTAGATAGAAAGGCATTTATAAATTTGAGGAAATGAGCACTGGAGACAAACCAGAACTCAAAACCTGTTTCAGAAATAGACCTTTCTTCTTTTGCACAAGTCCATCTGAAAGACTTTCTAGCTAAAAGCAGTTGCTTACAAAACACCTCACTACAAACAGGCAGAACTTCCCACAGAAATATGCGAGAACAAGAAAGAAATTTGCCGTGTCACTTCATATATTTCTTCAAAGTTTCTCATGACTTTGTTTCCATGTGTCGAACTGATGTTTTTATAGAGAAATACAAATGGACTGAAAATTACATTTTGGTCCTGCCTAGAGGCACTAAGTGACATCAGAGCTACTGGCTAATAGGCGCTGTAGAAAGACCAAGGAAAAGACATTCCCTGCCCTGAAATGTTTGCAATGGGACACTAGTTAGCAATAAGGATTCAATAACTTGTTTTCCTGAAGTTCACCCAAGGCATGAGAAATTACTCTTGCAGCATAACCCAGAAGTGTGTAAGATAGAAAAACAGATTTGAATGACACAGTGTGGGATGGACAAGAGCTTGTATAATGGTTATTACAGAGTTATTGATGTGCAATATCTTCTTCCTGTACTGGGAAACCCATGGGGATCTGAACATCTCTGAGAGCACAGAGTAGGAGGAAACTGGGCAGTGCTGATGGGCAGGAGGATATGACACTGAGGTCTTGGTTTGGGGATATGAGCTATGTTGAACTACCTGTATCAAAGTTGTGCTCTTCTGAAAATCCAACCAGGAGCAGTGAAAAAAAAGACTTCTTACTCAGGCTAAAATACACTATTCCCTACCTTATAGCATTAGTTGATGCTAAATATCTATATTCTCTGCCCTTTTGCCCATCATTTACTTTACGAAGTTTTATTTCAGAGACTGTTCCTTGGAAGAAAGAAAAGAAACATGTCTGCGAGGGCTGAAAGGGTAGGTAGTGGAGAGTAGCTTTCTAACACTCGCAGCAAGGACAGAACAAAGATGGAGCAGTCTCACCCAGAAAGAAGAATTCACTGTTACCTTCCCAACACTGCAGCGTTACCACCATACCTGGTGTTGACTTCATGCAATAATGGGTATCTTTCAGGGCCTTTCTAGTCCTTAGGGGTCATGGATGTGAATTCCTTGCTCTGCTGTACACGAATTTTCTCTCCAATCTTGGGCGAACTGAGATTGGACCAAGTGCCCAGCCTTACCTTGAAAATAAGTGTAAATGCATTTCTGAAGTGCAAAATGTTGGGACAAAAGTCTCTTGCTTACAGTAGCCAGCACTGGGGAGAAGGCAGGTCAGGATCCATGCGTTGCAGGGATTTACACCTCCAGAAGATTTTTGTACTGACAAATAATATGCTTCTAATTAAAGCTGTTGCTGTAAATCTGTAATCTGATAACACATTGTGCAGGAAGCAAGGAGACATCTGTTCATATGAACACATCAATATTAAAGTGGATTCTGGATGCAAAATTCTGCCCACACTATTTAACAATGCGACTTGCAGAAGAGATCTCCAGCATTAATATTTGGCAGCAAATGTTTCACAACGGGAGCAAGTATTCCACAGAGGATTGCATGAACATAAGATGTAATTGTCCCTAGCAAAACATCCATCATGTGTGTGAACTTTTCATGGACGATAATAATACCTCCCAACAATAAAATGAACTGATGGGTGAAACAAGACTTAGGTAGAGACACGTACACCCCCACCTCCATGATAACTATGTGGCCCCTGTTTAGGATTTACAAAATTGAAAGCCTTTGGAGTTGTGTGAGACCATCTAAAATGGCACTGCTTTGGTGCTTGTATCTCATATCAAGATGAGGGTTGCCCAAGTACTATTAGCCTCGTGCCATCCTTAACTGATAAGAGAAGACCAGAAGTGGGCACTGAGCAGCTGATAGACAGAAGAATTACCCTGGTCCTTGGGCAAGGAGAGGATGTGGAGTCATATTAGTCAAAGGGACATATCCATAGCACAAGACAAAGGCAGAAACTATCACTTTGCGAGGTGTTTGTAACACTTCATTTACTGAAGAGGCAGAGAGATGGTAGATGAAAGTCTCACCTCTGGTGCTGAAAAAGAGGTTTTTTGATGGAGGGCAGTTGTGTGTTGGGGAGGCAAGGTCCTAATGAACTTGTCAAGAGAGATGCCCAGGTGTGGCCCTATCATGCGGCCTGGTGCACACCCTTGTGTAGCCCTGGCCAGGAGTGAGTGGAGGAGCATTCCTTGGTTAAGATGTTGGTCCATTCAGCACACTGATACATTTTATCTGCAGGCCATTTTGCACTCTTTGAGGATCTCCAAGCCATTCCTGAAGGGAAGCAGGGTAATGCAAGACTCATATGTCAAGAACAGCCCAAACGCTGTACTGACTTAGTGGTCTGTCTCCATCACTAGACAAGCACAAATTCCTCGTAGTGCTTCATAGAGAGAGCTTGCCCAAGTACTCTTTTTTCCTCCAACAACTTGCTGCTCAGAGTTGTAAGCCACAGTTAGCATCTTTACATTTAACTGCCCTCAATGTCTTTTTCTTCCATGAGTTTGTGCTGCTGCTTTTGTGAACCCATGTAACGTTATGGCACCCACACCCTCCTGCCACAAAGACTTGCACAACTTACATACAAACTATGAGAAGAACTACATGTTTCTCTCGTGGGCCCTCACTGGCATCTGCTACTTTAACCTGTTGAAAGCTTCAGCCTTGCAAAGAGGTTTGCTGGAAGCCAGTGACACTGGCGATGCTCAGCAGCACCAGTGGGTGGCAATCTCCTACAGACCCCGATCCTGTGCTGTAGGCAGGTTCACTTCGGGTATTCCTTTTGGGTTGGCTCCAAAGTGCACTGCTACAAAGAGAGGTGTATTTTTGTGTTGACTTGGTCTTCTGTTCTGCAAATAAGAAAGTAGTCTCTGTTTTTGACACATAGATGTGTTGGTGTCAGTGCCCAGCCCCTAGAAATAGCTTTGTTGCCAACATCCAACACAAGACTCGCTGGTTTTACCAGGAATGGAAGAGGAAGTTTGATTAACCGCACATATGAGAAGATAAAAATAAACCCACAACCCACTTACACTGAAGCAGAGCAGTACTTGACAATTCAGGGCAGTGCAGCTGACCTTGCACAGGAAGAAGCAGGAACAGTTGATGATGTAAAAGACTTTTTGATTCTCCAGTACATCTGCTCTTAAAACAGAGACTGGAATAAACTCAACCAGCAAGAGGGACCCTTAGAAGGAGTGTTTTTATGAAGGTGATTCTCTGTAAAGGGCTGATCTTCTCTACAGGACAATACAGATCTAAAAGTACCTGCTGAAAGATTGGATTTTGACATATAGCAAACTTAGATGTCCCTTTGAGATCCCTTCATTATCTCTAATAATTGTTTTGGTCATAAGTTACCACAGAAAGCCATCTGCTCAATAACAGTCTTGCTAGAGATACCTAATCCTGTTGAAGCTCCCTTTATACTGTATGTTGTTCCTGCTAGGAAGGGGTTCTGTGGATTTAGATTAAATTTTGGTCATTGTTGGTGAATCTTTTGGGAAGTGTGAGAAGACTAAGCCTGGTCTGCCTCCCAGTTGCAGCATTAAGCCTTGGGACACAAGGAGAGAGTGTGTTAAAACTGGGTTTTAGGGACTGCAGGCTGCATGGAAGAAAATCACTAGGATGTGGTAGGACCTGCTCATCCCTGCGTTTTGTATCGGTGTAACATGTCTGTGGTGGGGCTGGTACTAGCTGCTTTGCTGAGTGGAGATGGATACAAACCCACAATGAAACATGCTACTGGAACAGGGATGGAGAATTCCTTTTTTCACAAGACATTTAAGCAGACCTCCTGTATGGAGCACATCTCATTGTATGAAGCCCGGTGGGGCTCCATGTGTTTGCTCAGCCACCCCAGTGGTCCTGATCTACATAAGGAGAGCCAAGAAAGGTGCAAGCAGGGAGGAGATTGCTGCTGCTTCTCCTAAAGCCTCAAGAGAAGGAGCAGAGGCTCTGTGGAGAGCCACAAAGACTACTGTGCCTGAAGCCAACTCTGTCCTCTAGTGCTTAGAACAAGAGAAGCTCAGCTCTTCTGAATCCTGTCTTTGACACCAGGTCTTCACATGACCTTGAACCTCATGTATTTTCGATCTTTAATACATTAGCAGGATGACAAGAAACGAGCTGGCAGTGCAAGAACAGATGAGTGCAGTAACACTGAATGATGCAGCAAGATGTGTCTTCAAAGCAACACAAAACCATCTCTGGGGCTGCCTTAGAGCAGGAAAACCTGTGTCAGAATTAAATATTTGTACCTCTCAGGCATCAGAGTTACACTGGGGGCAAGTTGGTGGATAGATTATACAGATAAGGATCAAAATACTTGCACATCTTCTTCAGTCTTGTTTTATCAGCCTTTTAAAATAGTAACCCTAAATGTATACGTTACAGCTCAGACATCAACAGGATTTCGGGCACCTAGCTCCCGTGCCACACTCCAAGAAAAATACATCAGAGCACAGGACTAACAAGGAACAGGGTGCTTCACAACAGTTAAAGGAAGAATGCAAATGTAATAGAGCTGCTCTTCTCCATTCACTTAGTATGAGGCTCCCAACCAAGGGTTCAGATCCATGTAGGACTCGGCATGGCTTGGGGAGCTCCCACACACTAGTTGCTTTGTGGTTGCACCCTGGCTGTCTGCTCTGAGTCTGTGAAAAATATATAGTAACTTGATAAGCACTGCTACCATTGGGCAAAAATAAGTAGTATTGCCTCATGGTTTTGGTTCTTTAAGTAAGGGTTCATGGGCAATTGCCATGGATAAGCTGCTCTGTAGCAAGCTGATAAACTGGTAGCTTGCTTGCAGCTCTGATGACAATGTGGTAGAACAAGGAATTAGCTGAATGCACAGTGAGGAGGTACTTGGTAATTAGAAGTGAGGAATCCAACCCTTACGGCTTGGTTCTAGGAACATTTGTGATTGACTTTACTCATTCGTCACTTCTCATCAGTATCTGTCACCAGCAGAGCTGCTCAGCAGGTGTAAGGACTGATGGACTCCATATGCCTCCCAGTCTGAACTGCGTCTATGGTTTGCATGAGTTTATGAGTACTATAAAAGCACTTTTTTTCAGGACTCAGTGAGCTTTATTGCTGGGAGTAGTGTAGCATCATGTAAAGAAGGGGAGATGGGTACAGGCAGTACAGAAGGGGGCAAAGGACGCTGCCAGGCATGACACGCAGCACTGATATCATCTGAACTTTCTTTCTTTCCGTGTTCAGAGCAGAAACTCAGCTAAAATGCTTTAAATCACCCTCTCACGACTCCCCCAGGGTTTGTATGGATCTTGCAGACAAAACCTTTCCAGCTGAGGCACCCAAGCTGAGTTGACAAATCAAAGCCTTTCTCTTTTTGAGGTTTTAAGCATGCTCATGGTATGTTTGAAATCATGCTCAGTGCAATGTACACTTCCAAAACTTCTTGATTCTGTTGAACCAGCACTTCCTGCTCCACAACCACATCAGAGAACAAATCTCAGCCAGCTTCCCCTATCATGACCAGGCTTACAAGCAATGACCAGCTTTAGTCCTGCAGGCACCCCCGTGCTTGAAGTAGTCTGCTTACAGTCAGCGTTTTAAAGATTTGAAACCTTCTCATGTAAGTTTGTTAATTTGATTTGGAATTTCCTAGCTTTTCCCCTTTCCCACAAAAAAGAGAAGCTCAGCTGCAGATTTCAAAAACTCAGCTGTTTTTTTATCAATGCTGGTGCTTGTTGGACCAGCTCAAAAAAATAAAAATACTGAGTCAGGATAAGAAAAATCAGGAGACTGACAAAATAATGACATGACATTAAAGAGGAAGGAAATGTTTTGAATCATCTTTATTTGCCTTCTGGTGTCACCCGTGCCGCATTTTACAGCTTTGCTTTGCAACTCTGAAATCAGATAGTTCTTTTTCACCTGAAATCTAAGAGGCTCATGATTTCAGGGCTACTTCAAAATCACCCCCATCAGCAGACTCCCAACACCACCACAAAATTTAGTCTTGTCAAGGCAATGCACATCTGTGTGCGATAATCAGCCAGAAGCAAATAATCAGAAGTTGGTTTTTGAAAGAAAGAATAAGCTGTTTCCCTCATTAATAAAATTTCATCAGTCTTGCTTGTGGAATTCCTCCCTTCATTTTACTTTTGAATTGTTTGCATCAACTTTTTGGTACAAGAGTATGTGTTAGTACTGACACAGCCCTAACAGCAGTTGCTAGAACAATAGCAAATACTTCTCAGGGTGTGTGATTATATTATATTATATTATATTATATTATATTATATTATATTATATTAGTCATGGTTGAGGGTGCATTTACACTGTCAGTTCAACACAGGTCTAAGACTGCTCTGAAGACCACACTTGCCCATTTTTCCTACTGTAAAGACTCTGCTCTTGCTATAATGGAGTTTCTGGCCATGTCTTATAGCTCTGTGGAGGGAGAGAGACAAAGTGGACCTTTTTCTTTCCCGTGTTGACTGGAGAGCTTGGGTCAGTGTGTTACAGACTCCCGTCCATCTGCCACTCTCTTCGCTTCTGCATTTCAGACAAAGCTGTGGGAGGGCTAATGGGTTTGGCCTGCCTAAGCCCATTCTTAGACCTGTCTCCATCTTGCATGAAATATAATCATAGACCTGAACTACTACACCCAGGCACATATGGCATCAGATCCACAACTCACCAAGGTCACCAGGAGTCTGTGTGTTAGCACCACTGAGATTTGCAGGGCTGAGCCCCAGCAAAGAGAAGAGCAGAAGCAGCTCTGGTTCTGTTTTTTCCCAAAACTAACAGAATTAGTCAGAAACCTTTCCTTCTGTAGTGATCCTTGCCAGATTTGTTGTTTCCTCACTTTTTTTTTTTCCTGAACGACGCAAGAGTGGATGTTTTCTCTATTAGCAAGAAGTTTCCATGGAAAACAATCTCCCCACTGTCACATCACGAGCCCACAGGAGCACGGCTGGGATCTCTAGCTGGTTGCGTCACATGTAAAGTTCACGTGTCTTTGTCTGCGTGCGAGGCGCTTGTGCAGCCCGGCCGGGAACAGCACACACACCTCGCAGACCAGCTCTCCTCCACAGCTTGCAAAAGGTTTCCTTCACTCCGAAGCCAGCCAAGGCAGACAAAATCCCCACTCCCTCAAATGCATGTCTCAACGAAGAGATTTGCTCCTCGTAGCCAAGAATGCTGAACTCCTTTACCTTTCATTTTGATGGTTTCCATGGAAACCATAAAATTAAGCTATGCAGTTACTTACTGCAACATTACATAATACTCCAAACACTGAGTTGCTTTTCAACAAACATGTTTGTTCTGGGTTGCTTTTTCTTTTTTACTTTGCCAGCCTGATCAGCCTGATCTGTGTTGATCTGATTAAACAAGGAACAATGGTGTAAAATCAGATAGTAAAATGCAACTTCTGTCCGTGCTTCTCTCCAGAGAACGACAGGCTGCCTGCTTCCATCGCTGATTTATAGCTAGACTTCAAGTATTACAGCACTGCTCTTTGCCTGATCACATAGATGAGGTTGGATTGATGAAGGTCTGATCCTAATTCTGACCTCAGGGACAACAAAAATGTTCCAGTTCCATGCTGTTTCAGGTTATTTGCATCCATGCAAATAGTATGCAAAAGCATTTTGTCATATGCAACAAATTTTTGTTTATTTAGGGCAATAAGACAGGGTAGAATGGACTGATTTCAGTTCAGTTTCCACCTGGAGATGAGAAATCAGATCACACACAAAATATTTTGGACAAGTGCTGTGGAATAACCTGTAATTGTCATTATGAAAGAAAAATCTCATTATAAAGCAATATTAATCTAAATTTTTCCACGTTCCTGGCACTTGGCCATCCCTGTTGGAACTGGACCACAGACAGTACCAATGTTTGGGATGAAGGAATCTGCTGTACAATCAGTCTTCAACTTCTGTGGCCAGACTCATTATTCTAAACAGAGCTCAGCAAAGCCAGATATCTCTTCTTCGTTTCATCCAGGATACACAGTCCTGCTACTGTTGAGAATAATATCAAAACTTTCTCACCTTTGGTGAAAATAAACTGTTCCTTTTGTAGCTGCAGAGGGCAAAGGAAGCATTCTATGATTCTGTGGCTAATAACCTCCAGCCTGAAATGAGCTGAGGACGAAATCTGAAGGAACTGAAAGTTTCCCGAGTTTACAAAAATGGTAATGATTTTTCCCATTTCACTGTTGAATATTCAAGATCTTTCTCTTGTTGAATACTTATATATTCCACTCTGAAGTCAAGAGGTTCAACTAGGGTAAACTGGCATCCCTGAAAAGAAACTGTTTTACAACAGTGGACAGTGTGGTTCAGGAAGCCAGCATAGGTATTATTTGTATCTTTTGAATTGTAGGAAAAGATGTATTCACTTAGACTCCATAACAAAACCCTGCAAAATAATGGCTGCATTTAACATCTCTATGGGGTGCAGTCTTTCGAATTTGTTTGCTGTTTCTCTGCTTTCTAGATGTTGCTTGATATGAAGAGTTTCCTGACTTTATATATTCATTTTCTACCACGCCAAGCAGTATCAGTGCCAGATGAATAAATCACAGGATAGTAAAAAATTCACCATAATAAGGAATCACCATAAAGTATAATGAGAATATCAAATAATGCTAATATTCATGGTTCTCTACTTTTTCCTGGACTGTTTCATTGAGCCTGCAGATAGACCTTCCTGTTAGCTTCTCTGTCCATGAACTTGCACTATCTGGATAATAAACTCACAGACTTATTAATCTTCCAATTCTTTGTTATGTAGTTTAACTCTTTTTTTTTTTTAACAAGCTGTTCAAGATTACTATCTGCAAGGACAAGATGCAATTGTTATCTCCTAGATTTTTCCTTTTCTTTTTGTTTCTACAGATCATTGTTCAGAGACATTTCTCTGCTGCATCAGAGTAGTATAGTTACTATAGGTAGTCTGGTTACTAACCCTATTTCCAAGATGAAGGATTATCCAAATCACAGAACATGGAAGCAGATTGAACATACAAACCAACGCATTCAGAAACAGGGAGAGTACATCACTACTCTGGTATCAAATAGCAAGTAAATAATCAACAAGCAATTAGCAGAACATGTCTTCTTTGTGTTTTAGGAAAGGTGAGACAAAAATAAAATCTAAAATTAGTGGAAGAGTGTAGTGATGTGCATCCACTGCTGGGTGGAAAAGAATGAGGTGACACCCAGAAGCCAGACAGTCACTGAAACATTGAGAAATACTAGTTATAGAATATATAGAATTATTAGTTCTGGAGCACTGAAGGGAATTCCAGAAGCTCACACATAGTTGTGATAAAAAAATGTCTGATAGGAGCCACTGTAGGCAGCTCTCAAAAAGGAGGGAATAGGGTGAAGACAAGAAACCACTACCTTAATTACAGCCAGGATGAACTAGGAGAGACTTTATAAAAAAACTGTCTACTAGCGAGAACTGGAACCAACTGAGAGGGAATGGGATCTGTCACGACAGTTTTTTGTTTAGGCAAACATATATCAGGAATGGGTTTTGGTTTAGCTCATCCCTGAGCATGAGGTGAGACATTTCGCTCATTACTGCAAAGAAGGAAATGGACTAAAACTTGAGGTCCATGCTGCTCTTCTAATGTGTATTCCTAGGGTCTTTGTGGTAAATTATGCATTTACTGCAAAAATGGGGTTGTGATAGAAGTCCTGCAAGTGTGGGAAGGGAGTTGTAATAATCCCCTATCTTGGGCAACAGTAACAGGAAAGTCCTGGAGCCACAATGGTCATCCGGGTCTCCTGCAGGCGTATAACCACTGACCTTAGCACTTCTGCTGTGGTAGTTTCATTGTGATTGGTACATGAAATGGCTGGGTTAAGTTCAGTGTGGATATGCCTCCTCACATTGCAGGCAAAACACCCGACTGGCATATCCATCTTTACAGGTTGGTACACTTGGAGACCTTCCATAGCTTCAAGCTCTGCCAGAGGTCAAGTTGAAGACCAGTGCCTTCAGTTTGTCAAGTGAAACTGCTAATATGATCCCCTGTGTTTGCGCAGACAAGTGACATGTCAATCAGCAGCAACTGCAACATAGTACAAATCCATTCTGCCTTCAGGACAGCTGTTTTCCTTTCTCTGGCCACACTGTGTTCTTAAAATACAATGAATTAATGGAGCATCCCAAATTCCAGGATTTGGCTAAGCAAGCATCTCCTGATCATGCGGAGATGAGCAGATAGTAATACTAATCTCATCCTGGTGATATCAGCATAATGAATTGGTCTTGTGAATGAAGACAGTGAGGAACTTTGCTGCTAGAGACCAAACCCAAGTTGCCCACTTGACCCTTTTCTCTTGAGCTCCCCTCTCGATGTTTCTTGGTATATGCTTTAAGTGGGTCAGGCAAAAAAAAAGGTCAAATTTATAGGGAAAAAATGCCACCCTCCTTATATCTTTGATGGATTTTAAATCACCTGGTGACTTAGGCTGGAGCCAGAGTTTGCTCTGTGTAACACATGCACTGGATTTACCTGCTGTCAAAGCCCAAATAGCTTCCTGAGGCTTGAGAGGCAACTGAAGTCTTCCTCATGAGGGAGCTATTGTCTTTACCTCCGGCAGGACAAGCTCAGATCTTCAGAGCCAGTGTTTCCGTAGTAAAACTGTGTTAATTAGCCCAGTGGAGGGATTGTGGGAGGCACATGCTCAGCCATAGCATTAGTGGGTCCAGGTCACAAGGTGCTGAGACATGCTACTGCTTTTACCCCTTGGACAAGGTGGCAGGTGGTTGAAATGGGTAGTATCGATTATGAGATCGATATCATTATGTCAGGAGTGCAAAGAAAAGCATTGAGATCCTTATTTAGGGCTTATGTAGCAGCTGAAGATTTCCTGCTGAGGCCAAGTGGTTTAATTTCAGTTAGTTTTGCTTTGCTATGTTAATGGATGACAACTGGATCATTAAAATCATTAATTTCCACTTCCATGCTCCATTGGGTAGAACATGGTCCTGGAGCCTACCTCTCTGGACCTTGAAACATGCAGCACAATACATGAAAGAGACATAAGCACCACAAAAGCCCTCTTGTAAGTAAGAGATGTAATCACAGCCACAGTAATGTCCTCTTTCCATGTTCTGTGTAGATGTCCACATTTCTGAAAGGGCCTCTGCATTAATAGCTGGATATGGAAGTCTTCAAAAATTGGCTATTTCTTGACCATTCCACAGATTTCTGCAGGTGTCTGAGGTCAAATCCCAAGTGTAGCTCTCTGGCATTGCTTTTTTGCTGATACTATGAGGGAATTGCCCCTCAAGGATCTTGGCAGTGTGAACTGATCAGAAGTGAGCAGGTTTACTGCTGAACTCGGAGAAAATTCAATCTAGTACCAGGGTCTATTGCCTACTTTGCAGAAATTTTCTCATTTTTTTTGATTTATGGACTCCTGAAACTTTCCTACTGGGAAAGCCCTGTCTAAACCAAAATCTGACCATCTAATTATAAGATTGATATTCCTAATTACCTTATCTATTGTTGACACACCAGAATAAACCCATGGAGTACAGGGTAAAATTCACTGGTTAAAAGGATAAAGCACAGTCAGTTGTTTTGATACATCAAACCCTGAGTGCCCAAGAACGGTGAAATTTTTGCAGATTTGGGTAATCGTTTCTTGAGACTTTTTGATTTTTTTTTTAAATTAAATGCTTTCTGATACATGAAGATGCTTTTCTGCACTCCAGTCTCATAGAACAAATTTGTCCAGGCTTTTCTACATGAGAAAATTGACTGTTGTCACAGTAGTGGTGTAGTTCTGCAGCCTATGTGTCAAATTTCCTGAGTTTAACTGGCTTTAACTTTAGAAGTACACAAAACAGGCGAAGTTTCACCTGTCGGAGCCAAAGTGAATTTTGCACAGTGACTAATGGCTTAGCTAAACTGGGTGATGAAGCTGTGCTTTTGGGTATGTATTTCAGAAGAATTCTGGACCTTAACGCCCCTATGATGCAGCTGCCATGGGTGTCATGTCAGAATTGTTTCTTGAGAGAGAAGCTTGTGTCAACAGAAGTTTTAAACTAGTTATTAAGCCAAAGAAACTCTCTGGTGTGTTTTCTGACATAGTGACATCAAGTGGATATGCCACATCTGTAGCTAAGCTTGCAGAACCTTGTGTCAAGCTCACCTTAGGGAGTGCGAGAAGCTGGAAACTATTCTCTTTTATATAGCAGATAAACTTTCTAAAGGAAACAAATCTTATTAGCAATTCTTTTAGAAAAGTCTCCGTACCATGCAACTTTTGGAGGACAGAAATGCATCAGGAGAGTATATGCTTCTGTATTGAATTCAACTTCAGAGACGCTTCTCTACAGATATCAACTCAATACAATGTCATTTGTGCTAACAAGGTCCTTAATTAGGCTAGCTCAGAAATGGCATGCTAAGCTAAGACCCAGTGAAATCTCCCTTGGTGTCAAAATCCACTGTTGTTGCACCCAAGGATCAAGAGTTTCCACCCTGTGGTGCTTCCAGTGGGAAGATAGCTGGGTTGGCAAAATTTCCTACTCCAACAGAATACAAGTCTAAAAGCTGGGCCACTGCAAAAGTGACTTGAACCTCTCCTCAGCCTCTCCCGTGTAAAAAAAAAAAAAATCAGATGAAATCAACTGCATCAAATTATGCAGCAGAACAATCAAGCCCTAATTTCTACAAGATTGTTTACAAGTGATATGTGTGTATATATAGAAAGAAGGAGATATATCTATATTATACATATATATATATTTCTACAAGTCTAAAATACAGGTCGCTTAATGACCCCTTGTGACACATATATTCATGCATATATTACACATATATCTGTGTAATTAGATGGATGTAGAACTAAATATAAGGATCAACAATTTTAAGGTGTGTGTCTGCATGATTATCTGTAATTTAAAGGTATAAAAACATCAGGCATTGATTTCTCCTGAGCTAACAGGATTTGTCACTGGATCCCTGCATCTCAGCAGGATTATTTAGAGTCAGGGAGGGACTTCTGTGCATGACTTTTCCCCCCCTGTTGGGAGGCATTATCTATCAGTTTGTAATGCCTTTTAAAGTCACCAGTGTGAAATGTGCCCTTCTGGGTAACGCTTGCTATAGATGCTGTAGGTCTTACAACAAAACAAGTCCTTTGCTACTGCACTTTGGGAAAACTCACTCATGATAAGGAGAGGTAACTGGTAGGGTATATTAAAGTTGTTGGTGAAGCATGAACTGAGCACCGCTCACTGGGAAGAATTTTACACTCACACTGATAGTTTTGTACAGTTTGGCCAGATCCATGACCAATATCATCCAACATAAGAGGATCCATAGATGAGTAGGCCACCCCTGCACACTCTGAAGAATTATCACTGAGGAAATTTCACTGCCTTCCAGCCTCTGTTTACTAGATCTCCAATATAAACATAGGAGTACTCAGCCCAAAATTTGAATTAGACTGCCAAGTTTTCAAAAATTATGTCAGCACCTATTGGTACATAGAGTTGAACCTTTCTCCCAGGGAGCCTCTTTATCTCTACAGGACAGAGAGGATAAGAAAGAATAGTTTGGTACCATTAGGAAGCTTGAACATGTCAAGTCTGTATAGAAAAAAGACTCCCTGGAGAAATGCATTGTAGAATAGAATCATAGAATCACAGAATCATAGAATCATAGAATAATTTGGATTGGAAAGGACCTTATAGATCATCCAGTTCCAACCCCCCTGCCATGGGCAGGGACACCTTCCACCAGACCAGGTTGCTCAAAGCCCCATCCAACCTGGCCTTGAACACTTCCAGGGAGGGGGCATCC